>Ga0302314_10012493_pt1 | contig 14693 bp, 18 predicted proteins | sample III_Palsa_N2_3_FD_200533 | JGI IMG/M metagenome (GOLD analysis project Ga0302314, IMG submission 200533) | Peat permafrost microbial communities from Stordalen Mire near Abisko, Sweden - III_Palsa_N2_3 | ecosystem: Environmental > Terrestrial > Soil > Palsa > Peat permafrost | place: Sweden... | reverse complement strand
CTGAGCGAAGGGGCTGTGCAGGATGAGCGCTGAAGTTCCGTCGATCAAAGGTCGTAACTCAGACACCTTTACGCTAGATGCGGAAGGCGGCTTCACGCTATCAGACGACCTTCGGGCGCACTTGGGCGTAGCTTCGGGCGGCCGACTGCAGGTTATCAAGTTGGCGGGCGGGCGCATCGGACTCAAGGCCGCCCCCATGGGGCCACTGGCGAAATTCGTCGCGGGTTTCCGTCGCCTGCTGTTTCCGACCTGACCTAGGCCGCCTCCGCCTCCAGCGCCTCGACCTTCTCCAGCAGGCGCTCCATGCCGCGGTCGCGCATCCCTTCGGCGTGCAGTTGCGCCACGAGGTCGCGCAGGTAGTCGACATTGCGGCCCGACAGTCCGCTGGCCCCCGCGATCAACCCGGCCTGCACGTCGAGATCCAGGGCGCCAGCCCATTGCGGATGCTGCCGATCGGAAAGGAAGGTCAGGGCGTCCACCGTGCGGCCGTCCTCCAGCCGCGCCTGGATGCGGGCCTCGATGTAGGTCTCTGTCGGCTGCTCGCGCTCCTTCAGATAGGCGTAGGTCTGCGCCCAGTCCGCCTCCGCCACCCGGTAGGCGATCCCGATCACCGATCCGCCGGCGGCGAGGCCGAGCACGAGGCCCTTCCTCGCCGGCGTGCCGCGATGGTGGACCGAGTAGATGCAGAAGGCCCGCCGCCGCCCGTGCAGCGTCGCCCGCCGCCGCTCCACGTGCTCGAAGCCCGGCCGCCACATGAGGGAGCCGTAGCCGAACACCCATCGCTCCGGCGTTCCGTCGGTCATTTTCGCGCATGATCCATCCGGTTTCTTAGCCCGCCCGGCGAGGGGCAGCCAAGCCAGAAGCCTTGATGGCGATGCAGGCAAAAGCTATGTGCGACCCATGAGCATCGTCCTCGACGCCCCCTCAAGGCCCCGGCCCAAGCCCGGCATCCTCGACATCGAACCCTATGTGGGGGGCAAGTCAAAGATCGAGGGCGTGGCCGAGCCGATCAAGCTGTCCTCCAACGAGAACATCCTCGGCTGCAGCCCCCTGGCCGAGGCGGCGTTCGCGAAGACCGCCCACAAGCTCAACCTCTACCCGGACGGCCAGTGCAGTGAACTGCGCGCCGCCGTATCCGAGAAGCTGAACCTCCAGCCCGCCCGGCTGATCTTCGGCTGCGGATCGGACGAGGTCTTCACCATGCTGGCCCAGGCCTACTGCGAGCCCGGCGACAATGTGGTGCAGGGCCAGTACGGCTTCCTCGCCTACCGCATTGCGGGCCGGAGCGCCGGCGCCGAGGTGCGCTTCGCCAAGGAGAGCCACTGCCGCGTCGACATCGACGCCGTCCTGGCCGAGGTGGACGACCGCACCCGCATCGTCTTCATCGCCAACCCCGCCAATCCCACCGGCACTTGGCTCAGCGGGCCGGAGATCCGCGCCCTGCACGAGGGCCTGCCTGGCCACGTGATCCTGGTGCTCGACGGCGCTTATGCCGAGTTCGCGGAGGATCCCGGTTATGACGACGGCATCGCGCTGGCGCGGCGGTCGAACAACATCGTCGTCACCCGCACCTTCTCCAAGCTCTATGGGCTGGCGGCGCTGAGGGTCGGCTGGGGCTACGCCCCGCTGGCGGTGATCGACGCGCTGGAGCGCATCCGCGGGCCCTTCAACGTCAACCTGCCCGCCCAGGCCGCCGCGGTGGCCGCCCTCGGCGACGACGCGTTCGTGGAGCGGACGCTGGAGCTGATGCGGGTCTGGCGCCCCTGGCTGACCCAGCAGCTCGGCGGTCTAGGCCTCGAGGTCTATCCCTCCCAAGCCAACTTCGTCCTGGCCCGCTTCCCGAAGACGGACGGCAGGACGGCGGCGGAGGCTGAGAATTTCCTGGCGTCGAAGGGTTTTCTCGTGCGCGGCTGCGGCGGCTACGGCCTCGGCGACTGCCTGCGCATCACCGTCGGTCTGGAAGACCACAACCGCGCCGTCGTCGACGTGCTCGGCGACTTCATGAAGGGCTGAGGCCCGTCAGGCGGCGTCGAAGCCTAGTGGCCCAGGATGTGGGTGGCGATCGGGGTCCAGGCGGGATTGATGTAGATCAGCGTGATGGTGATCTGGGTTCAGCAGCACGAAGCCCACCGCGCCCAGCACCAGCGGATAGGGGCGGCGCCGGGTGGCAATATCGTAGCCGAGCATGGCGGCCATGATCAGGATCGAGCCGATGAAGCCCGGCACGAAGAAGGCGATGAACCCATGCCCGAACGTGCGCCCTAGGAGCGGGCCGAGCTGCGGGCCGAGCCAACGGGCGAACCCGGCGTCGGACAGGACCACGGCGCCCAGCAGCATCAGCCGCTTGTGGATCGCGGCGTCTCTCCGGTAGGCCAGCCCGGTGGCCGACACCGCGGCGAAGCAGATCGCGCTGAGCGTGGGCAGGATCAGGAAGGCGGGATCGCCGTCCGGCGTCCCGAATTCGCGCCGGCTCATGACGAAGGAGGTCGCGGGGCCGAGCACCAGCATGACCGGGATCATCGCCGCCCCGAACAGGCCGAGGCGCTTGGGCAGGTCGGGCCGGCCCGCGCGGATCAAGGAGAACTGAGTCGTCAGCAGCACCATCCAGCCGACGAAGACCACCGCGTGCAGGTGGACGATCGGGGCGAAGGCCACATGCTTGCCGGCCAGATGCTCCAGCGAGTCCGGCACGAACCGGCCAGCACCCCGCCCCAGATCGCCGCCAGCACCAGCAGGAAGAAGCTGCGGTCCGAGCTCCTGGATGGCCCGATATAGTCGATCGTCGCGCTGCTCATGATGCTTCTCCCCGTCGATAAATTGAGCACGCTTAAGGCCAAGCTTCAATCGGGTGGGACGCGGCGGCAAGCCGCGTGGGGGCGGGAGGGGCGGCTGCTTGGCGGGTCAATTGTAGGTTGGCCGGAAAGGTCGTCTTCACGCGGCGATGGTTTTGACCGCTTTCGACCCGATACAGACTCTGGAGCCGACGACGCGCAGTATCGGACGATCGACAATATCTAGAATAATTCTTAAGTGAGCAGGTGTATATTCGCTAAATATCCAGAACGCAGGTCTTCTTTATTCTATCACCAGTCGGATTTTGCCTGTTGTCGTTGCTCGCCTATATGGCGTCCAGTAAGATTATTGCAGCAAAGCCGCTCGGCACAAACATTCTGGTGCAGTTTGCGCCTGCTCAGTGCGGGGATCAAGATTTACGTGTTTCCAAAATGACTGAAAGCTGTCGTTCAGCAGCTACTCTCCCAGAACCGCCAGGCGCGTTCGGCTTACCTGAAAATGACAAATCAAATTATATTTAGTACGCGGTGGGGCGCGACGCAGTTCACGTTCACTGTGTTACACTTCTTGGATGTTCCATTGATGGCGTTAAGCTGGAATACTTACCCAGACGCAGTCCTACTCCTTGAGCATTACCGGCAGAAGTCCACCCAATCCTGACCTTCGCTATGGCTGCTTTTTGTGGCGCGGCCCTGGGGCAGTGGCCAATTTATCCACGGGGTCGGAAACGGGGTTACACTCCCTGTTTCAACCACGGACGGAGCGGTTCATGACGGGGGCGGATATCCTCAAGACCTTGCCAATTGCACGGATTGCACGGCGAAGGACGGTGCAATCTTCAGCGCCAACGGCGGCGCTGCCCACAAGGCCGCCCTTCCCGAAAGGCCCGCATTCGCCCCGATTGCACGCTTTGCACCCCGAATCGACGGTGCAATCTACCCTCGCTCCGGCGCTGCTCCGCCCAAGTTCCGACAGGGTTTCGTGGCGATAAGGCCCCATGCTTGACCGTAGAAGCCTGATCCTCGCCGGCGCCTCCTCCTTCGCCCACATCGGCAAGACGGTGGTGACCCCCACCGTCGGCCAGGCGCTGCAGGGGGTGCTGGACCTCTCGAACGTGCCGGCGCTCGGCTACGCCGTGGTGGGGCCCAAAGGGATCACCGCCATGGAGGTGGCCGGGCGGCGGCGCATCACCAACTACGAGAACGTCACCACCGACGACGCCTGGCACATCGGCTCCAACACTGAGGCCATGACGGCGACGGTCTACGCCAAGCTGGTGGAGCAGAAGCAGGCGCTGTGGGGCGCGGACGTGTCGCTGCTGTTCCCGGACATCAAGGCCGATCCGTCGTGGTCGGGGACGACGATTGAACAGTTCATGTCGCACCGGGCCGGCGTGACCGACGTCGGCCTGATCGACGAGGGCTGGCTGATCCGCACCAACCAGGACAAGCGCCCCCTGACCGACCAGCGGACCGAGCTGGTGACGCGCATCCTCTCCAGACCGCCGGGCGGTCAGCGGCTTCAGTACGAATACTCCAACGCCGACTATGTGGTGGTGGGCGCCGCCATCGAGCGGATCACCAAGATGAGCTGGGAGAATGCGATCACAGCGATCCTCTTCCTGCCGCTGGGCATGAACCGCGCGGGCTTCGGCCCGCCGGTGGGGGACGAGCCGTGGGGCCACGACATCGCCCCGAACGGCGATCCCGATCCGGTCAATCCCACCAAGGGCGTGGCCGACAATCCGGGCGTGCTGGCGCCGGGCGGGCAGGTGCATGTCTCCCTGCCCGACTACGTGAAGTTCGTCAGCCTGTTCCTGACCGGCGGCGGCGGGTATCTGAGCGCCGACAGCCTCGGCAAGCTGGGACGTCCTCAGGATTCGATGCCGGAAGGCGACGGGCTCGGCTGGCGGGTGACGGTGCTGCGGGCTTGGGCCAAGGGGCCGGTGCTGGCGCACGAGGGATCCAACACCCTCTGGCGGGCGTCGGTGAACGTGGCGCCGGCCTTGCCGCTGGCCATCATCGTGGTCACCAACTCGGGCGGAGAGCCCGGCGCGCGGGCGGTGCAGATGATGTCGGCCCGCCTGATCAGCGACCAGACCAAGGAGGAATAGCGTTAGGGCGGCCCGGCCGGGCTGGGCACGCGCACTCGCCGATCACGAGAAGTTTGGCTTGACCGATATTCCCTTCAGGACAAAAATTGGCGTGCAACTGGAAGATTGGCCACCCGACATCGTCTCGACCCCAGGCCCGCCTGGTCCGAACAAGCCGCGATCCAGCATCTTGAGGTTGTCTACCCGCGGGTCGCAGGTCGGCCCGCCGCTTTTGGAACGGCGAGGAGACGCGGATGTCCACAGGTACGGTCAAGTGGTTCAACACCACCAAGGGTTACGGCTTCATCCAGCCGGAGAGCGGCGGCGCGGACGTGTTCGTGCACATTTCCGCCGTGGAGAAGGCCGGGCTGCGCGCCCTCAACGAAGGCCAGCGGGTGGAGTTCGAGGAACAGAAAGAGCGGGGCAAGACCGCCGCAGTGAATCTAAAACCTCTTTAACTGTTTGATTTTATTATCTTTTATGCGCGTCGAGGTGACGCTGGCGGTCGAGGTGGGCTGACGGGGCTTCAGGCGGCGGCGAATCCCAGCTCTGAGCGGATCGCCGCCGGGTCTGCCCCCTCCGCCCTCAGCTCGCCAAGGCTCTTCGAGCCCGCCCGCTTGGCCAGCCGCTCCCCGTCCGGCCCGGTCAGCAGGCGGTGGTGGCGGTAGACCGGCGTCGGCAGGTCGAGCAGCGCCTGCAGCAGCCGCTGGATATGGACCGCCTCCCTGAGGTCCTCGCCCCGGATCACGTGGGTGACCCCCTGCAGTGCGTCGTCGACCACGCAGGCGAGGTGATAGGCGACGCCGACGTCCTTCCTCGCCAGCACCACGTCTCCGGCGGTGTCCGGGCGAGCCCAGAGCATGGGCGCGGTGTCGGGGCGGGCGGTCTGCTGACCGTCGTCAAGGTCTGTGAAGGTCAGGGTCTCCCAGCCCGGTCCGAGCTTGGCCCTGGCGCGGTCCAGGGACAGCCGCCAAGCGAACGGCTCCCCCGCCTCCAGCCGCCGCATCTCCTCCTCGGCGGGAAGGGCGGCGCCCCGGAACATCTCGCCCGGCCCGTGAGGAGCGCTGGCGATCGCCTCGGTCACGGCCTTGCGGGTGCGGAAACAGCGGTAGAGCAGGCCGTCGGCCCGCAGCCGATCCAGCGCCGCCTCGTAGTCATCCATATGCTCGGACTGGCGGCGGACGGGCTCCTCCCAGGAGAGCCCCAGCCATGTCAGGTCATCGTAGATCCCCGCCTCCTGCTCGGGTCGGCAGCGGGTCCGGTCGATATCCTCGATCCGCAGCAGGAACCGGCCTCCCGCATCCCGCGCCGCCTCATGAACGGTCAGGGCGGAGAAGGCGTGGCCGAGGTGCAGCCGCCCGGTCGGAGAGGGGGCGAAGCGGGTGACGAAGCCCGGCAAGGCGGCCCTAGACCTTCTGCGCGGTCCGCGTATGGCCGATATGCTCCAGCACGCCGCGCACGAAGGCCTCCTCGCCGCCCAGCGCCTCGATCAGCGGCTTGAACTGGGCGAAGCCGGTCATCTCCGACAGGCCATGGGCGGTGCACCAGGAGGCGATGCAGGCCAGCTCCAGCCCCACCTCGTCCGCCGGGTTGGCGCCCGCGCGGATCATGGCCTCGCGCACCAGATGAAAGCCCCCGTCCGCCTTGTCGTGCGACTTGGCGGGCATGGCGTCTTCGTTGCGCGAACTGTCGTACATCACCCGGTAGAGGGCCGGATTGGCGCGGGCGAACTTCACATAGGCCAAGCCCATAGTGGAGAGGTTGTGGTCCGGGTCGGCCTCAAATTCGGCCTTCAGGGCGTCGCCGAGGGCGTGGAAGCCCTCTTCGGCCAGGGCGTTCAGAAGATCGCTCTTGTCCTTGAAGTGATGGTAGGGCGCGGCCGGGCTAACTCCCGCCTCTCGGGCCACGGCGCGCAGCGACAGGGCTTGCGGTCCGTCCCGCGCCAGCACCTGGGCGGCGGCGTCCACCAGCGCCCGGCGCAGGTCGCCGTGGTGGTAGGGCCGCGACCCGCTGAATACGCAATTGGACTTGGCCTCCTGGCCCGAGGGAGCGTCCTGAGCCGACGGCGCGTCGGGGCCGGGCAGGGCTTCTGAGAGTGAGGTCAGGTCATCCATGATTGCACCATAGCACAAATTTTTATCCAAACGCCGTAAAGATTATCTTGACAGCGTTCACATGAAGGTATTTAAGCGGTGTCAAGATGGAGCTTGGCCAATGGGGCTGGCTCCAGTCCATCTAGGGGTACTCATCATGACCATCCAACAAACCCAAGCCATGGCCCGCAAATCCGGCCTGACCCTCGAACGCGTCCTCGACCAACTGGGCGTGCTCTTCCTTTTGGCCCTCGGTCTCAGCACCGCCGGCGCGACCCTTCTCGTCGGTTTCTAAGGCCGCTATCGCGTCATGGTCTCGCCGACCCGCAGGCTTTTCCTTGCGGGCGGTGGGAGCGTGAGGCTTCCTGCATCCTGTGAAACTCCATGATGCAGACGTGATCACGGCGGCTCGCGCCGCCCTCGCCGCGGCCGACCCGGCGCTCGCCGTGGCCGACGCCGCCACCCCGCCCTTCGCATGGCGTCTGAGGCCCAAAGGCTTCTCGGGCCTCGTGAAGCTGGTGGTGGAGCAGCAGATTTCCGTCGCTTCCGCCGCCGCCACCTGGAAGCGGTTCGAAGACGGGTTGGGCGAGGTGACCCCGCAGGCGGTGCTCGCCCACGACGTGGACGCCCTCAAGGCGTTCGGCTTCTCGGCTCCCAAGGCCCGCTACGCCCACGCGATCGCCGAGGCTCACATCGGCGGGCAAGTGAACCTCGAGGCGCTGGGCGACCTCGACGACGAGGCGGCCATAGCGGCGCTCGTGTCCCTCAAGGGGATAGGGCGCTGGACCGCCGAGACCTATCTCCTCATGAACGAGAGCCGGATCGACGTTTTTCCGGGCGGCGACGTGGCCTTGCAGGAGGCGCTGCGGATCGCCGACGGCGCCGCCATCCGCCCAACCGAAAAGGAACTCTACGCCCGCGCCGAGGCTTGGCGCCCCTATCGCGGCGTGGCGACCCACCTGCTCTGGGCCTACTACGTGGGCCTCAAGGCTGGAGAAATCCCGCTCCCGGTCCACACCGCCGCCCCTTCTTGATCTAGCGTCTTGGTGTCGTCGCAAATTTCAGCCAATAGTCATCAGGCGGGAGATTCGGATGGGGTCTCCACGCGGGTTTGAAGGAGACGCGTCTTCAGGCAAACGAAACGAATACTCATCGCCCTGACCCAGAGGGCCCCTCCATGACGCTGCAGGTGCTGCACCGGCCGCCGTCAGGCTGTCCTGCTCTGGTTCTGAACGCCGACTACCGGCCGCTCTCCTACTATCCGCTGTCCCTCTGGCCCTGGCAGGAGGTGATCAAGGCCGTGTTCCTCGACCGCGTGGACGTGGTCTCCACCTATGATCAGGTGGTGCGCTCGCCCTCGTTCGAGATGCAGCTGCCCAGCGTCGTGGCGCTGAAATCCTATGTGGCGCAGGATCGGCCCCCCGCCTTCACCCGTTTCAACCTTTTTCTGCGTGACAGCTTCACCTGCCAGTATTGCGGGTCCGGAGACGATCTGACCTTCGACCACATCAATCCCCGCTCAAAGGGCGGCAGGACCACGTGGGAGAACATCGTCACCGCCTGCGCCCCCTGCAACCTCGCCAAGGGCGGCCGCACCCCGCGCGAAGCCGGCATGATCATTCACCACCCAGCCCACCGCCCCACCTCGTTTGAGCTGCAGGAACACGGCCGCCGCTTCCCCCCCAATCACCTGCACAAGAGCTGGCTCGACTACCTCTACTGGGACATCGAACTGGAGGCTTAAGTGCTCGGCGCCCAAAGACTTTGGCGCCGGCAGATTACTCAGTCGATCAACAGGTCATCCACGCTCTCGGGCTTGTGGACAGCGGCGCTTTAGAGGCGGCGGATCGCCTCGAACGCTGCGTCCTCGCCTTCACGATCCATGAGGTCGGCGAGGCGGGAGACGATATTGGCGAAGACGCGGTTGTCCTGGGGTGACAGTCCCTTTGAAAACTTCAGGATTTCGGTGATCTCCGGCGCCGTGAGGGCGGCCTGAGATCTGATCAGGGTGTCTATGCCGAACGGCGTCAGATGGGCTGGAAACACATCCGGCTCTATGGCGAGCATGACCGCCGAGGACGCTCGGGCCTCCGCCCGCAACCGTTCGAGAGGTCGGCGCTACACGCGATCTCGATCAAGGTCGCATCGTCGGCGCGCAGGTCGGAAAGGGCGCCCGCAAGCGTCGACGACTATGCGGAGTCGGGGGTCAGCGTTACGCGGGTCGCGCCTTCCGCCACGGCGAATTCGAACACCGCCAGCAAGACTTCGTCATCTCGATCAAAGCAATTGTCCGGGCGCTCCGGAAGTTCATGGTGACAGGCCGCCAAAGTGGCGTGTGCGGATGATCACCCGACGCCGACAAAGTCGCTCTTACCAAGCCGCAAGGTCACAGACGCTTACAGCGACATCTGACTCCAAGGCCAGAAGGTGCAGAGGCTCTTGGGTTTGCAAAAGCCGGTCATCGATAGACTCGTCACCCATCGACGGCAGAAGAAGGTGTTCAGCGTATTGAGAAAAGAGTGCTCGATTCCCTTTTTGCACAAGGGATCACTCTGGCTCCCGCGTGAGGCCTCCAGATTACACAATCTAGGGTCGTCTTCAACATGGGGCAAAGCCCCGCAATTCCCGGCTCACCTCTCCACCGCCGCTTGACGGCGCAGCAGATTTGATCAGGCCTTGGCGGCTGTCGCGGAGGCAGTATCGCCTTCTTCGGATTCAGCCAAGGTGCGAACCAACTGGAGCGTCGTCCGGCGCAGGCGAGGCGACTTGATCTTGGAGAAGGCTTCCAGGATATCGAAGGCGTTGGATTCCTTCATCACGTCCCCGAGGGAGCGCATGGGCGGCGTTTCGGTGGCCGGTTCGCCCTCGATGCCTTCGATCAGTTCGGAAATGGTGCAGCGTAGGGCGCGGCTGATGCCCACGAGCGCGGAGAAGCTGATTCGGTTGGCGCCACGCTCGTACTTCTGGACTTGTTGAAACGTGATGCCGATTTGCTCGGCGAGCGCAGACTGAGACATCCCAAGCAGCTTTCGCCGCGCACGGACACGCACGCCAAGCTCCACATCAAGCTTAGACGCGATCTCGTCATTCCATAAATCAGTCACACAGCCACCTTTCTGTTAAGCCCTTTTCAACGAGGCAGGCCGCCTTCGCAACGGTTACTGCTCGCTTTAGGACGTCAGCATACGGATAAGCTCAGTTTAAGGCCGTTCGCATGGCCTATTGCTCATTTTGATTCGCCCCTGCGGTTGCGCTCAAACGCATGCACCCGGCGCTGGCGAAAACCGCTCGACGGGTGATTCGATTTAGCTCAGGGGCGTGTGACGCGCCTAGTCCGCCTTCGGTTCCCGCCACATCCCCCAGATCAGGGGACCATCCGGCGCGGGCCGATAGTCGCAGACGATCACAAACCCGTGACGCTGATAGAGGGGCAGGTTGCGAGGCGTCGCCGTCTCCAGGTAACCGCAGCGACCGGCGGCGTCCATGCGCTCGGTCTTCCACTTGAGGAGCTTTGAGCCGATGCCCCGGCCCTGCGCCCTTGGATGCACGCCGAGGAACCACAGGTAGTCGTGCGGTCGCTCCATCGGGTGGTGGGAATCCATGGCGTTGCGCAGCTTCACCACCCGGCCCATGCGGCCAAGGCCTGCAGCGTTCAACAGCATGGGCAGGGCGCGGATCTCCCGGTGGAAGGGCTGCGGGCCGAGGTTCTCGGAGGGTAGCCAGACCGCCGCGGCGCCCCCGTCAGTTGGGCGCTCGATATCGCCGTCGGGAAAGGCGGCTTCGTTGAGGATGACGCGGAAAAACCGGGCCTTGGCCGCTTCACGGCTCGCGTCGTCGCGCATGAACCAGTTGAAGATGGGGTCGTCGATGAAGGCGGCGGCGAGGTCGTCTGCAGCACCGTCCACATCGGCTTTCGAAGCAACTTGCAGGTCCATAACGTCTCCCCGTGTTTTGATCAGGCTAGGCCGCAATCGCCGCTGCGGAAAGCTAGACCTTCTCAGAGATACGGATGGCCAGCTTGCAGCCGATGCGGATGGCGGCTGAGAGGACGCCGTAGCCGGGCGCATCCTTCGCGCCGGCCTCGATGGCGTGATCCCTGTGGGCCAGCTCGTCGTCGCGGAACCGGGTCAGGTCGGCGGCGAGGGCGGGGTCTCGGGTCTCCAGTTCTCGGATCTGCCCGGCGTAATGGTTCTCGATCACGTTCTCCACGGCTTCGGTGCAGGCGTGGGCGGCCTTCTCACCAAGGAGGGCGGTACCGGCCCCCAGCGCAAAGCCGGCGGCGCGCCAGAACGGCGTCAGCAGGGTCGGCCTCACCTGATGGTCAGTCAAAAGCGCGTCGAACGCCTTCAGGTGCTCGGCTTCGTGGCCTTCCATTGCGGCGAGCTCGCCGGCGATGCCCGCATGGGCGTCGGACGCGCCGAACACCGCCTGTTGTCCGCGATAGATGTGCACGGCGCCGAGCTCCCCGGCGTGGTCCACGCGCAGGATCTCCGCGAGACGCGCTCTGCCGGAACCTGGGCCGGGCCGGGGCAAGGGCGTCGCGCGGGGCTCAGACATGGGCGGGTTTCCGGGCGGCGAATACAGCGCTTACCAGGGTCAATGCCAGCGCGGCCAGCGCGTTCCAGCCCGCCATGGACACGCCCAGCAACCGCCACGCGGCCACGTCGCACTGGACGATGTGCTGCGGCTTGGAGGTCAGGAGGGCGCTCATGTCCGCGGCGGTGATGGCGTGGGCGCCCGAGCTGGTGCAGGCGGTGGGGCCGGCCCACCACTTCCACTCCACCCCGGCGTGATAGACGGCCAGGGCGCACTCGGCCAGGAACAGAACGGCCAGCACGGCGCAGCAGAAGCGCAGCAGGGGCGGCTTCAGACGGCTCACGACGGCGAGGCCGATTCCGCCCCAGACGATCAGCCAGTAGACGTCCCGTTGCTTCAGGCAAAGCTCGCACGGCGGGTAGTGGCCGAAGGTCTCAAAGGCGTGGGCCGCGGCCAGCATGAAGGCGGCCGCGACGGCGGCGAGTATAGGCCAGTAGGCGCCGAGACGGGCAGTGCTCATGGACGGGTTCTAGCAGGCTTTGCGTTAATGGTGGAACTTCAGAACTAGCACCATGACCACCAGCACCACAGCCACAGCGGAGATCACGAGCACGAGACGCTTCTCCACGAAGGCGCGGATCGGCTCGCCGTAGAGCCGCAGCAGGCCCGCCACCAGGAAGAAGCGCGCGCCGCGGATGCAGGCGGAGGCGATGATGAAGGTGGGATAGCTGAACCGGGCGAACCCGGAGGCGATGGCGATCAGCTTGTAGGGGATCGGCAGGGCGATCAGCACCAGACCGAACTGGGCGTACATCTGGCGGAAGCTGTCGAGGCCGTTGGCGTTGCCGGTAAGGGCCAGGATGAACCGACCGACCGGCTCGACGAAATAGCCGATCGCATACCCCACCGACCCGCCGCAGAGGGATGCGACCAAGCAGACCGCGGCGTAGATCCAGGACCGCTTCCGGTTCGCCAGCACCATCGGCATCAGCATCAGGTCGGGCGGAATGGGGAAAAAGATACCTTCGCAGAAGGCTTCGAGCGCCAGCCACAGCACGGCGTAGCGGGTGCCGGCGAGGCGCATCAGCCGGTCGTAGAGCGATCGAAGCAAAAGCGGGTCTTTCGAGATGAGACGTTCGCCCTCGCTATCAGGATTTCAGTGAAAGAAGAATGGGCCGGCGGCCTTGTGTGGGATGGGGCGCCGGCCCTTTAGTTTTCGTTATTTGGAGATGCGCGCGTTGCAGGCGGCGAGCTCGGTGTCGGACAGGGCTTTGGCGCCGGTCTGATAGGCGGTGAACTTACCGAGCTGATAGGCGGCGCGATGGCATTCGCTGCCGATGCGCTGTGAGTCGGCGCCCTCGATCGGCATGGCGACGCAGTCGGCGCCCTGGCAGCGCCAAATGCGACCGTCAATCACGGTTTCCATGGGCGCGGTGGCGGCCTTCACCAGCACGGCGTGAGATTCGCCGTCCTGAAAGGTTTCAGCGTGGGCGGCTATTGCGGGTGCGAAGGCCATGGTCATGGCGAAGCAGGCGAGTAATCCGTGGCGTATCATGTCGGTCAATCCTCAGAGCGGCCTTGCGGCTCAATGCGATAAGGCAAAAAGACATTCGAAGTGAACGGTGTCAAGATATAATCTTGACGGCGTTTGGATAAAGCGTAGCTGTGCTTCATAGCAGCGAACCCTCGCACATGCAGCAATTTATTGTAACGATGATCACGACCGCTTGACCGGCGCGACGTTGGCAAGCGGGGCAAGCGGGGGTAAATCGTCCTCAAAGCGCGGTCGCCGCGCATGGTCGATCCCGAAATTTCAACACGAGAGGGCCGCTCATGGCCGATCTGTTCGATAATCCCCTTGGCACCGACGGTTTCGAGTTCGTGGAATTCACCCACCCCGATCCGTCCGCCCTCGCCGCACATTTCGAGCGCATGGGCTTCACCGCCGTGTCGCGTCACCGCTCCAAGGACGTGGTCCGCTACAAGCAGGGCGACATCAACTTCCTGCTCAACATGGAGCCGACAGGTCAGGTTGCTAAGTTTCGCGCCGAGCGAGGCCCTTCCGCAAACGCCATGGCCTTCCGGGTTAAGGACGCCGCCAAGGCGCTGGCGCTGGCCATCGAACGCGGGGCGAAGGCGGTTGAAGGTCCCGTCGGCGCGATGGAGCTGAATATCCCGGCCATCGAAGGCATCGGCGGCTCGAACCTCTACCTCGTGGATCGCTACGGCGCGCAGGAGATATACGACGTCGACTTCGTGCCGATCCCCGGCGCCGCCGAGGCGGCTGCGGCGAATTCAATGGGCCTGACCTATCTCGATCACCTCACCCACAACGTCCAGCGCGGCAACATGGGCAAGTGGGCCGACTTCTACGAGCGCATCTTCAATTTCCGGGAGATCCGTTATTTCGACATCGAGGGCCAGCAGACCGGTCTCGTGTCCAAGGCCATGACCTCTCCCGACGGCAAGATCCGCATCCCCCTCAACGAGAGCCAGGACGATCACTCCCAGATCGAGGAGTTTCTGCGCAACTACAGCGGCGAGGGCATCCAGCATCTGGCCCTCGGCACCGATGACATCTTCCACACGGTGGAGACGATGGGCGCGCGCGGCGTGAAGTTCCAGGACACCATCGACACCTACTTCGACGGCATCGATGCCCGCGTCCCCGGCCACGGCGAAAGCGTGCAGCGCTTGCGCGCCGACAGGATTCTGATCGACGGCGCCCCCACCGAAGGGCAGGGGCTGCTCCTGCAGATATTCACCGAGAATGCGGTCGGCCCGATCTTCTTCGAGATCATCCAGAGGAAGGGCAACGAGGGCTTCGGCGAGGGTAACTTCAAGGCCCTGTTCGAGAGCCTTGAGCTGGATCAGGTCCGCCGCGGCGTCCTGCCCGCCAAGGCGACCGCCTGACCTTGGCGCTTCAGGACGAACTGCAGGCCATGGCCGAGGACGAGCTCGGCCGAGCCTGCACCATGAGCTGGCGGGCGCTGTCCAAGGTCGTGCCGTGGGGCGACACGTTCGAGGGCTTCATTCCCTCCGGTCGGGCGGTCGAGGTCGAGCGCAACTATGTCTGGGCCAATGAGGCGGGCGGCGACGTCATGGCCGAAGTGGTCGTGTTCCAGAATACCGTGCTTTACGATCAGGGCGCGCGGGTCAGTAGGGTGATCAAGAAGCCG
>Ga0302314_10012491_pt1 | contig 14695 bp, 10 predicted proteins | sample III_Palsa_N2_3_FD_200533 | JGI IMG/M metagenome (GOLD analysis project Ga0302314, IMG submission 200533) | Peat permafrost microbial communities from Stordalen Mire near Abisko, Sweden - III_Palsa_N2_3 | ecosystem: Environmental > Terrestrial > Soil > Palsa > Peat permafrost | place: Sweden... | reverse complement strand
GTTGAAGGTCGCCACCGAGACAGTCGCACCCGAGGTCGTGGACCCCGAGGTCGTGGTCGTCGAGGACGAACTGTTACTGCTACAGGCGGCGGCGAGCAGTCCAGCCGCCAGCAGCAGAGGCACCACTGCACCAGTCTTGGTTATCCGCATCGGGATCCCCCATTCCTGCCGGAATCATCCGGCCGTCGAAATGCGGTGCCCGGATGGACACCGTCATCCGGCTCGAGTCGACTCCTGCCGCCGAGCGTTTTTCCGCATGTGATCCGACCACTCCGGATGCTGTCCGCATCCCCCCTCGGGCCGAATCGCGTGCCTGTGGCCGAGTATATGTTCACACTCCCGTAACCTGCCGGGATGGTTCGATGAGTGTCCCTGCGGAATACCGGTGACGACGGGGGGTTGCACCAGGGGCGGTCGGACGAGGGGACGCCGTGCGTACCATCCGAGTTCGACGGAGACCTGATGACCGACACGCTTCCCCAGGACGAGTTGTCCGACCAGGAGAAGAACCACGCTCGGCGGTGGTGGATCCTGGCCGTACTGGGCATCGCCCAGCTGATGGTCATCCTGGACAACACCATCGTCAACATCGCCCTGCCGACCGCCCAGCGCTCGCTCCACTTCTCCAACGCCGATCGGCAGTGGGTGGTGACCGCCTACTCCCTGGCCTTCGGCAGTCTCCTGCTCCTCGGTGGTCGCATCGGCGACATCCTCGGCCGCAAGCGGGCCCTGCTGATCGCCCTGGTCGGTTTCGCCTTCGCCTCCGCCCTGGGCGGCGCCTCGACCGGGTTCCCGATGCTGGTGGTGGCCCGCTCGGTCCAGGGAGCCTTCGGAGCACTGCTGGCCCCTTCGGTCCTGGCCCTACTGGCCACCACCTTCGCCGACCCGTCCGAGCGCAACAAGGCATTCGCCATCTACGGGGCCATCGCCGGGGCCGGCGGGGCGCTGGGCCTGCTGCTCGGTGGCATCCTCACCTCCTACGCGTCGTGGCGGTGGACCCTCTTCGTCAACCTGGTGTTCGCCGCCATCGCCGCCACCGGGGCCCTGATGTGGCTCAAGAACGACCGGGCCGCCGACACCGACCCGCTCGACATCCCCGGGGTGCTGCTGGTGACATCGGGACTGTTCAGCATCGTCTTCGGCCTGTCCCACGCAGAGACGACGTCGTGGTCCGACCCGTACACCATCGCCTTCCTGGTGGTCGGGGTGGCCATCCTGTGCGCCTTCGCCGTACTCGAGTCGCGGGTCCGCCATCCGCTGCTGCCGCCCCGGGTGGTGCGCAACCGCACCCGGGGCGGTTCGGTGCTGGCCATGCTCTTCGCCAGCATCGGTATCTTCGGCGTCTTCCTCTTCCTCACCTACTACCTGCAGGGCACTCTCGGGTTCAGCCCGGTGAAGACCGGGTTCGCCTTCCTGCCCATGGTCGTCGCTCTGGCCGCCACGGCCCAGGTGTCCAACCGGGTCCTGTTGCCCAAGGTGGGGCCCAAGATCATCGTCCCGATCGGCCTCGGCCTCGACGCCGTGGCCATGTTCTCCCTGCACCGGGTGAGCCTGCACAGCAGCTACGTCAGCCACGTGCTCCCCTACCTGATACTTCTGGGGCTCGGGTTCGGGCTCAGCCTCGCCCCGTCCTTCAGCACCGGCACCCTGGGGCTCCGGCCCTCCGATGCCGGCGTCGGCTCGGCCACCCTGAACACCAGCCAGCAGGTGGGCGGGTCGATCGGCACGGCACTGCTGAATACGTTGGCTGCCGGTGCGGCCACCGCCTACCTGGTCGGCCGGATGCCCACACCACTCAATCTGCGGGCGGCGGCGCTGCACAGTTACACGACAGCCTTCCTGTGGTCGTCCGGCTTCTTCGTGGTGGGCGCCATCCTCGCCGGCCTGGTCTTCGCCAAGGGCAACCTGAGGCAGCTGGCCGGACCGGCCGGCGCCCCCGATGCACCGGCCGCCGCGCACGCCTGACCGCAGCACAAGGTCGGTCCATTCGATCACCTGGGCGATCAGAAGTCGCTGAAGCTACGATGCGGATCCACAGCTTGTCGGATCGGAGGCGCAACGGTGCAGCAGCTGACGTTGGCGGCCAGGGTCGGGCGCATCGAAGAGGACCCGCCGCTGTCGCTCGACGCCGTCGACCTGACCGTGCGGGATCCGGGGCCATTGGTCGGACGCTTCGAAGAGATCTTCGCCTACATCGCCACCGTCGAAGGTGCGGTCCCCCAGAACGTCGCCGAGATCACCACCCTCATCCCCGACCTCGATGACCAGGAACGCCGGTTCCTGTCGGCGTGGTCGACCCAGGAGCTGGCCCACGGCAGGATCTTCGACGCCCTGCGCGCCCAGCTCGGCCTCGCTCCGTACACGGACGGGATCCCCGCCTCGTCGGTGGTCCCGGACCCGGTCCGGCCCAGACCGGCCTTCCGGATCTTCGGCGCCCTGTCCGCCAGCAGATGGCTCCAGGACGTCTTCAAACTGATCTACCTGTCGCGCGGGGCGATGCACGAGCACATGACCTACGACTGCTACCGCCACCTCGGGGCCCACTTCAACTCGTTCGGCGAGGAGGCCCTGGTGCGCACCGTCACCGAGCCGATCCGCCGCCAGGAGGCGGCCCACCTCGGCTATTACCGGCTCGCCGCCTCCACCCACCGCCTCGGCTTGACCCCGGCCCAGGTGGGACTGGCCCGCTGGATCACCGTGCACACCTATACGCCGGTCGGAACCGCACCGTGTGGCAAGGGCCCGACCGGCCGGGTCTTCGCCGGGCTGGCCGGGGACGACATGGACGCCGTGCTCGACGCCGTCGAGGCGGTGGCCGACCAGCTCCTCGGCGACGGGACCCATCCCCTTCCCCACTTCGTGCACCGGTCGATGAGGGACTGCCTGGGGCAGCGTCCCCCGACCGGTGTCCGGTCACTTTCCCGGATCAGGGACGTCGTCCCGTGGCGGTGACCCGCCACTGCGCGTCCTGTACCGGTCTCCTGCCCGACGGCGCACGGTTCTGTCCCGCCTGCGGGGAGCCGGTGACCGGTTCGGAGACATCGGCCGCGCTCGACGAGTCGATCGGGCAGGCCCTCAGCACCGAGCTCCGCCACATCACCGTCGTCTTCTGCGATCTGGTGGGCTCGACCGAGCTGTCGACGACTACCGACGCCGAGGAGTACAGCTACCTGATCCAGGCGTACCAGCAGCGGGCGGTGACCATCGTCCGCAACCTGGGCGGTGACGTCGAGGGCTACAGCGGTGACGGCATCCTCTTCCGGTTCGGATGGCCCGAGGCTCACCGGGACGACCCCGCCCTGGCCTTGACGGCCGCGCTCGACATCGTCGATGCGGTGGCCCGCCTCGAGGAGAGCCGGCGACTGGTCATCCGGGTCGGCGTGCACAGCGGGCCGGCGGTCGTCGGTGTGCTGGGTGGTGCCGACCGGCCGGCCACCATGGCTGTCGGCGAGACCGTCAACGTTGCGGCGCGGCTCCAGGCCCTCGCCGATCCGGGCACGGTCGTGGCCAGCGCCGCCGCCCTGGCGTCGGTCGACGGCTCGTTCGACGTCACCCCGCTCGGGCAGCTCCTGCTGCGGGGAGTGACGGAGCCGGTGGAGGGTTTCCGGGTCGACGGGCTGTCCGGGGTCCGGACCAGGACCAGGTCGGCGCTGCACCGCAGTGGACCGCTGGTCGGCCGGGGTACCGAGCTCGACGAGCTCAACCGGATGTGGAACGGGGTCCGGGCCGGCCACGGGGGTGCCGTACTCATCTCCGGGGAGCCCGGCGTCGGCAAGTCCCGACTGGCGCTGGAGGTCCACAACCTGGTGGACGCCGACGATCCCATCTGGATCGAGAGCTCGTGCTCGGCCTACACCCGGATGAGCGTGCTCCGCCCGGTGATCGACCTGATGGAGGACGGTCTCGACTTCAGCACCGATCCCGATCCGATCTGGCGGCTGGGCCGGATCCGGGCCGAGCTGGACGACGCCCACGTGGACGTGGCCGATGCCGACGAGCTCATCGCCACGCTGTTGGGGGTGCCGGGTCTGCCACCGTTGTCGATCAGCAGCGAACTGCGCCTCGAACGCACCATCGAGGCCATGGTGGCCTGGGTGGTGGCGCTCAGCCGGCGGCGACCGCTGGTGCTGTGCATCGAGGATCTCCACTGGTGCGACCCGACCACCCTCGACGCCGTCGACCACCTGCTGCAGAGGATCTCCGATGCCCAGGTCATGGTGGTGCTCACCACCCGTCCGGAGTTCGTGGCGTCCTGGAGTGATCACGGTGTGGTCACCGACCTGGCGCTCGACCCCCTGGACGACGACGACGTACGGGCACTGGTCGAGACCCTGGGTGATGGTCGCCGCCTGCCCGAGCAGGTGGTCGACCGCATCGTGGACTCGGCCGGCGGAATCCCTCTCTATGTCGAGGAGGTCGGGCGCTCGGTTCTGGAGTCAGGACTCCTGGTGAGCGGCACCGACTCGTGGGACCTGGTGTCGCCACTCATGGACCTGGAGATCCCCGGGACACTCCAAGGGTCGGTGCTGGCCCGACTGGACGCGTTGGGCCCGGCCAAGGCGGTGGCGCAGCTGGCCGCCGTGCTCGGACGCGAGTTCTCGTTCGACCTGTTGGTCACCGTCTCCGGCATGGATCCCGACCTCCTGTCCCGGTTCCTCACCCGGGTCGTGACCAGTGGTCTCATCCTCAACGATCCCACCCATCGCGATGGCGAATTCCTGTTCAAGCACGCCCTGGTCCAGGAGGTCACCTACGAGTCGCTGCTGCGCAAGAACCGGCGGACCATCCACGAGCGGGTAGCCAGGGTGATGGACGGGCGGATCGCCGAAGGAGCATCGACGGCGTTCGAGGTGGTGGCGCGCCACTTCGAGGCGGCAGGTCTACTCCGCGAGGCGGCCACCCATTACCAGTTGGCCGCCCGCAAGGCAGCCGAGCGATCCGGTCACCGGGAGTCGATCGCCTTCCTCCGACAGGGGATCGACCTGGCCCGCGAGCTCACGGACGTCACCGACGCCCGGGAGCTCGAGGTGGAGATGCAACTGGCCCTCGGGTCGTCGCTCGCCACCCGCAGCTACTCCGATCCCGACCTGGTCGTCGCCTATGACCGGGCCCGTGAGCTCTGCGAGCTGCTCGGCAACGACCAGCGGGTGGGCCAGACGCTCGGCGGCCTGTCCGTCTACTACATCAACCGTGGGGAGATCGCCCTGGGCGCCCAGCTGGCCGAGCGGGTGCTCGGCATCGCCGGAACTCTCCAGGACGACCTGCTGGAGGTACTGGGCCGGGTCCAGCTCAGCCTGGCCCGCAGCTGGCAGGGCCGGCCCGCCGAGTCACTGGAGCAGGCCACCCGGGCCCTGGCCGTGTACCACCCCGGGCGCCACAAGGTGTTGGGCAACCGCTTCGGGACCGACCAGGGGGTGGCGGCCCACGTGTTCGCCGGCTGGCAGCATCTGCTCCTCGGCCACCTGGACCGGGGGCTGGTCCACCTGCAGGAGGCCGTCGACCTGGCCGACTCCATCGGTCAACCCTTCAACCGGGTCTACGCACTGGCCTTCCTGGCCACCGGCCACGAGGAGCGTGGGGAGTCGGCCGAGACGCTCCACTATTCGACACAGGCGCGTTTCCTGGCCGAGGAGCAGGAGTTCGCCCTGTGGGCCGGCCTCAGCGGAGTGTGGGAGGCGGCCGAGCGGGTCATCGCCGAAGGTGATCACGCCGCGCTCGCCGAGGTGGTGGCGGCGGGATCCGTGGCCGCCGAGACCGGCAACCGGGGAGGGAGCACCAACGTGCTGGGCCGGGTGGCCGAGGCGGCTCGGGCCGCCGGGGACCGGGTGATGTCCCAAGGGCTCATCGACCTGGCCCTGTCGGTGTCGGCCGAGACCGGCCAGCCGTGGTGGGACCCGGCCCTGCTCCGGCTCCAGGCCGAGCTGCTGTTCGACGAGGTGACCACGGGTGACGCCGGTGATCTCCTGGACCAGGACCACCCATGGGCCCGGGCCGAGGAGTCCTGGAAGCGCTCGCTCGCACTGTGCGACCGATTCGGCTACCCGGTGCACGGGGCCCGGGCCGCCGCCGGCTATTCCGGACTGCTCCAACGCACCGGCCAGGTCGACGAGGGCCGTAAGTTGCTGGGCGACTGGTACGGAAAGTGCACCGAAGGCCGGAACACGCCGGTGCTCACCGCCATCCGGTCCCGGCTCGAGACCCTGGACGGACTGCCGAACTAGGAGCGCGCCTTCTTGTCCGCTCGTGCCGACTTGCCGGAACGTGACGGCGCGGGCGCCTCCCGCGAAGCCCGCGGCGCGAAGCCGCGATGGGCGTACTGGTCGGCGATGACGGTGAGGGTGGCCGCCACCTCGGCGTCCAGCAGGTCGCGGTCCGCACCGGCATGGGCCGTCCCCCCGAAGATCATGGTGTGGTAGCTCTCCTCGTCCTCGAAGTAGGCCAGGTGCAGGACGGCGTCGAGCTTGTTCGCGATGAAGCTCTCGGTGAACCGCGGTGTGGGCGACGGGTAGCCGAAGCTACTGCGGATGACCCCGGTGATCGGTGTGTTCTCCTCCGTCAGGCGCGCCGCCGCCGGATCGTCGGACTCGTAGCAGCTGGCCACCTCCACATTGCGCAGCTCGATCCGCCGCCACCCGCCCCCGGCCACCATGACGATCCCACGATCGTCGAAGTCCGGCGAGGAGTCGACAGGGCAGTACGGGAGCAGGTACTTCTCCGGCACCCCGTAGTCCCAGTTGGAGAAGAAGTTCCAGTCCGACTTGCCCAGCCGCACCAGGTCCTCCACATAGGGATCGGACTCGATCCCCTTGGCCGAGTGGAACCCGAACGGTCGATCCCACCGGTCCTTCGGGCAGTCCAGCTGGTAGTAGCCGAGGAAGACGTTGAACCAAGGGGACACCGGATTCGTGTAGGCCTGGGGTCCGCCCTCCTCGAACGCCCCCACCGCGGCCACCGCGTTGAACACGAACGGCGGGTGGTCCGGGAACATCACCTTCTTGACCTTGGACCCGACCTCGCACAGTCGACGGGGATCGTCGTCCACGTGGATGCGCAGGATGGTCAACGTGCAGTTCTGGCTGCTCCCGTACACCGGGTTGAACACGATCGGCGGATACACATCGGTGCGCCCGTCGATCTCCCCGATGGACGGGTCGAACCGGATGACCGACCGCTCGGCCAGTTCGCGGCGCGACACCCACGGGCGGCCGAACCAGGACCGGGTGGCCACCGAGGCCTTCCAGGTGATGATGCCGCGGAAGAGGTCACCGGTGAAGGTGAGATCGACCCGGACCAGGCCCAGGTTCAGGGAATGGCGCTTCTCGGCCGTCTTCCGGGAGAAGAGATGGCCCCACAGTCGTCGAGTCCTGAAGAGCAGCGACACCTCGACCGAATCGAGGGTCGGATAGGCGTACTTCATGGCCAGGCCCATCCGGATGGGCTGGACCAACGGTGTCGCCTCGATCCCGTGACCGGTCGCAATGGAGGGGACCGCGGGTGTCGACCCCTTCGGTTGCGCCAGCAGGGGGAAGAAATGTCCCCCGATGGCCCGGGCGGTGTCGACGATCACCGACGGGGACATCTGGACCTCCGGCTCCTGCGCATGGGGGTCGAAGGTCTCGGGCCCGGGACCTTCGCGGTAGCCGTGGGCTCGACCGAGGTGCACCAGGCCGTGGACGAGGGTACGGGCGAGCCCGCCGATGGACGTGTCGGGATCGAACGGCCGGGGATTGGCCGCGGCCGCCAGGGCGGTGACGTCCGGCCACGTCTTCGGGTCCCGCGGAGATTCGAGCGAGAACAGGCCCTCGAATGTGCGGGCCGACCCGTCGCGTTGGGTGAGGGAGTCCCCGAGGCCCCAGACCCTACGGAGGGTGGCGATCATCGACGTATGGCGGTACTCCTCGGACACCACCGCCCCCTTGGCCACCCACGGCGACACCAGGATGGCCGGCACCCGGTAGCCGGACCGGTCGAAGCCGAACTCGAGCTGGCCCGGGCTGCCGTCGGGAGGCGGGACGTCGGGGGGCGGGACATGGTCATAGGTGCCGCCAGGCTCGTCCCAGCCGACCAGGAGCGTGGTGTTCCACACGTTGGACGCGCCCTCGAGCGGAGCGTTCCGGACCGCCGAGTACACCCGGGCCAGGAACTGCTCGCCGGAGTCGACCGCCGATCCGACGTCCACGCCCACGTTGACGTCCTTCACGATGGCGTCCCCGAACGGCGGGTGGTAGTCGGCGTGCCCGGACAGGAGATTGGGCTCGATCAGGGCGAAGTCGGGAAGTGCCCCGGCCGCCGCGTCCCGCTCGAATTGGCTGAATGGGACGAAGCGCTCGTGGAACCACTTCTTGAGGCGCGGGGTGTGGACCAGGCCGGTGATCGAGATCGGGCTCGGCTCCAGTACGTAGACCTTCCAGGTGCGGTCATGCTCCTCGAGCCGGTCGAAGATGGTCTCGGCATCGTTGTGGAAGTGCCACTCGGTGATCGGTGAGTTGACCACCAGTCCGGAAGACGACGCCGCTGTCCAGAACGACCGGTTGGGGAACGTCTGGGAGGGGACCTCGCTGAACCAGTGGTCGAAGACGGCGAAGCCACGGGCGATCCCGCTCAGCACCGGTACCTGCTTGGGAGTGTGGCCCTGCATGATCTGGCGGTACTGCTGGTAGTCGGGATCCTCACCCCGCACCGACCGGTAGTTGCTGATGTAGTCGGCGACGAACCCGTCCATGGTCGGCGGACCGGCGGTGGGGCCGGGGGCGTTCGTCGTCGCCATGTCGTGGGCCCCCACTCCGATGTTGTCCGGGTCGAGGATGCCGTAGAGCTGCGTATTGGTGTGCTGGAACTCCTCGCCCGGGTCGGGGTTCGGCGTGTTCCCGTTCGGTGCGGCGCCATAGCGGACCATTCCCGGCTGGCGCCCGTTGCCGCGCGGTACCGGCTTGGCCCACTCCGGGACCGGATTGGTGAGGACCTTGTCCAGCACACCCTCGAATCCCGGCTTCTGCTTGGCGGTGTACAGCTGTCCCAGCAGGTTGTCGAAGGAGCGGTTCTCGAACACGACTACCACAACGTGATCCATGGCCTGTGCTGCCGTGGCCTGTGCTGCCGTCGGTTCCATCACCACTCCGCCATCCCCCGATGCGACCCGGGCTGCACCCAGTCGGCCTGCCTGCCTTGTGTGCACCGTAGGACCTGGCCGTGGCGGCGGCAACTGTCGGCGCGCCGGTACCCACCGGTCGTCGTGACCGGTCGACCCCTGTCGGGCCGTGCCGTCCCTCGGATCACCGGGATGGACGCCGCTAACATTCGCCCATGCGGCGGGACGCGGGAACAGCGGGCGGTAGCGCTCCCGATCCGGTGCGGCCGCGGTCGTTCGCCGACCGGTACGGAGACGGCGTGGGGCTCGGTGTGAGCCTCGGCGGCGGCGGGATGTTCTTCGTGGCGTGGCAGCTCGGCTACCTCGAGACGCTGGCTCGACACGACGTCGACATCGCCCGGGCCGATCGAATGGTCGGGACCTCGGCCGGCTCGATCGTCGCCGCCCGGCTCGCCCACGGCCGGCTCCACGAGATGTTCCTCGAGGCGAAGGCCCTGTCGCTGGTACCCGGCCTGACCCGGATGCTCCTGCCGACGGACACCGACAAGCCATCGCAGCAGGCGGCACTCGATCGCTACCTGCAGGCCGAGGACGCCGACATCGACACCATCCTCGCCATCGGCCGTGCCGCCCGGGCCGCCGACACCCCGGGCCCGACGACCATGGTCCGCGATCTGCTCCTGGTCATCGGCGAGCACTGGAGTTCCGAGGCACTGTGGATGACCACGGTGGACGTCGACTCGGGTGAGCGGTGCGTCATCACCGCGGAAACCGGGATACCGGTCGACAAAGGGGCGGCGGCCAGCAGTGCCGTCCCCGGGATCTTTGCGCCCCAGCCGATCGCCGAGCACACCTGCATGGACGGTGGAGTGAGCGGGACCACCGTCCACCTCGACCTGCTGGCCGGGGCGGGTAAGGCACTGGTGCTCTGCCTCTACCGCGACGAGGAGCTGACGACGGGCATGCTCACCTTGGCACCGGGCGAACTCGGCCATGAGCTCGACGCACTGCAGGCCAGCGGCACCGCCGTCTTCTTCCAGGCACCCGAGCACCACCCGATGGACATAGCGGGCCTCATGGACCCGAAGTCCGTTCCGGACGCCATGGCAATGGGCGCGCGCCAGGCCGCCGAAGACGTGGCGACCAGGAAGATCGCCGAGTTCTGGCATTGACTCGTCCATCGGGCCGGCGTGACCTCAATCGTCCCGGCGGGCCTCTCTGAAGAACCGGTGGGCCAGCTGGCGGGAGATGGCCCAATTCCGAGCGATCTCCTTCATGTTCATGCCGCTCTCGAACTGGGCGGCGATGAACGTGCTCCGGCTGCGGTGCCGGGCCCGCTCGAATGCCCCGAGCGTCTCGGAGATGTCGAGCCGGGCACCGGCGACGTCGATGTCGACGAGTACGTCGGCCGGAGCGGTCCCGTCCATCATCTTGCGCACCGAGGCCTCACAGATCTCGGCGTTGGCCGCCAACGTGACCTGCAGACGCCGGCTGGCCTCGAGGAGCCGGAGCAGATCCTCGATGGCCGTCTCCCGCGAGGCGGTGTCGGGTTGGGTGGGCAGCCCAGCCGTGTCGAGTGCGTCCGCGATCGTGGTTACGGGGTCGGGTAGGCCGACCGGGCGGGCCGATAGGACCGTCAGCCCCGTGACCCCCCGGGGGGGTCCCGTCCCTTCTGCACCTTCATCTTCGAATGTCGTGGCCGGCAAGGTCATGGCTGCCCTCTATCTGTCGTTGGGATTGGACGTTGTTGTCGGTTCTTCTGGGGATGTCGGTACTTCTCTGATGTGGTGCGAAGGACCCGGCGGCACGCGGTGTCCGGGGGGTACACCGGGTGCCGCCGGCGGGGGATCATTCGGCCGGGACCGCTTCCTGGCCTCGGGGGTCGTGGTCCTGGGAAGTTGTGGCGTGACTCTGGCGGAGGTCCCCCACCAGGGCTGGTTCCGGAGACCGGTGGGGTCGCGGGGTGCCCTGTCGCGGATCCGGACGCGACCGGTGGCCCGATCCCACCACCAGGGCCAGGATCACCAGGCCGGCCAGTGCCATCAGGACCAGTAGCAGGATTTCGAAGTACTCCATGTCGTCGCCGCCTGTCGTAAGGGGGTGTTGACATCAGTGTGCGGGAGCCTGGCCCTCGTGTCTGTCGCCTGGGCGACACACTGAATGTCACCTAGGCGACATTCAGTGGACCCCCTATCGGGCCTTCGACCGGCGTCACCAGGCCTTTACCAGTGAATGTTCTGGGATAGGGTGTCGCTCTCGGGCGGACGGTCCGGACGCCGAGCAGGGCGGGAGGATCAGCGGTGCAGTGGCAACTGTTGGACTCGTTGGCGGAGGCGGATCGACGGGCCGTGCTGTCCCGCTGCCGCCGCCAGAGGTACCCGAAAGGGGCGTTCATCTGCCACCAGGGTGAGGCCGGCGACAGTGTCCACCTCATCGATATCGGCACCGTGTCGATCCGGGTCAATGGTCCGGCGGGCGACATGATCACCGTCGACGTGATGCGGCCCGGCAATTCGTTCGGCGAACAGGCCCTGATCAACGAGGGAGCCATCCGCACGGCCACGGTCGTCGCCCTCGAAAAGGTGGAGACGCTGCGCCTGACCCGCGACGAGTTCCGTTCCCTGTGGGAGGAGCACCCCGGAGCATCCATGGTGGTAGCCAAGATGCTCGAGGCCCGGCTGCGCTCGACCTCCCAGGCTCTGCTCGACGCCCTCATCCTGCCGGCCAAGACCCGGGTGATGCGCCGCCTGGCCTTCCTGGCCGACATCTACGCCGGGCACGCCACCCAGTCGATACCGCTCACCCAGGACGATCTGGCCTCGTTGGCCGGTACCACCCGCCAGACGGTGAACCGCATCCTCAACGAGGCGCAGGAGGACGGCCTGGTGAGTCTGAACCGCGGGCGGATCACCATCCTGGACCCCGAAGGCGTGGCCCGCCGGGCCCATGTCGGGCGCTGACCGCAGCGACCGCTGACCGTTCACCCCACGCCGAAGGACCCGATCCGGGTCCTTCGGATGGCGCCCAGGACCTCGATCCGTGCCTGGAACCCCTCCCATAGGCGGCTCTAGGAGTACCTATTGTGGGGGGACACCCTTCCGCAGTACGGTCCATTCAGATCCCGGTGCACCTGGTGGCACCCGGGCGGAGGTCGTCCATGACCGTACCGGAGCACGTCAGCGGCGGAGTCAGGGCGGAGCCGGACACCTTCGGATCCCATCGCAGCCCGAGGCACGACCGGGGGGGACCGACGACCTCGACTCCTGGCGCCGTCGAAGTCGCCCTCCTCGACCGGTCCGGGGTCATCGCGTCGGTCAACGCCGCGTGGCGGGCATTCGGGTCGGCCAACGGCGCCGATCCCGGAGGCATCGGCGTGGGTATCTCCTATCTCGATATCTGCGCCACATCACCGGGGGACCCGTTCACCCGGGAGGTGGCCGCCGCCATCCGCTCCGCCCTCAGGGGCAACCTCCCGGCTGCCTCCCAGATCGCACTGCCCTGCCACGGACCCGACGCGCCCCGGTGGTTCGACGTACTCATCTCGTCCCGATTCGACGACGGTGGCTCGTGCATCGGCGCCATCATCACGCTCGCACCGGTTCAGCCGATGGGCGACCGGCGCCCGACCGCCGTGCACACGCCCGAGCCACTGCATGGCCCGGCGGTGCCCGCCTTCTACGACGAGCAGTCCGAACGCCTGGGTGACGTGTTCGCCCAACTGGTGTTGGACCGGGCACCCCTCGGGATCCTGGTGGTCGACGACAGCGGGACCGTGGTGCGGGCCGGCCGGGCAGCCGAGCGGCTCTTCGGCCACGGACCCGGCGGGCTCACCGGCAAGCCCGTCCGCCACCTGCTGCCCGAGATCGATCCGTTCGGCCAGGGACATCCGACCAGTGCACCCGCCGCCGACACGGCCAGCGTCACCCTCCTGGTCGACGGGGTCATGGCCGACGGAACGACGGCACCGATGGAAGCGCGCCTCGGACTGCTGCCGCTCAGCCGGGGCACAGGCGCCGTCGTCCTCCTCCGTGCCGCCGTCCGGGTCGGATCCGAGCATCCACACGACCACGTCGTCTACCTCGACCACGAGATCGACGAGCTGGCGCTCGGCCTCGACGAGATCCTCCGCCACGTCTTCTCCAGTGGGCTCACCGTTACCGGGGCGGCGGCGGCCCGGCTGGACGACCGCGCCCTGTCCACGACGCTGCTGGGGGTGACCGAGGACCTGGACCGGGCCGTGCGCGAGATCCGCGCTCTCTCCTTCCGGCTCCACCAGTACGGGCGCCGGACATCTTCGACCCCCACCTTCGGGCCCGACGCCCAAGCCCGCTGACCACCCCTGGTCCACTTGGGACGTTCGGCCCTAGGACGCGAGCGCGGCGACTACGTACGGTGCACCCATGGACGGGTCCGCCGTGGTGCTCCCCGCGGCCGAGTGCTGGGAGCTGTTGTCCAGGTCCACGCTGGGACGGATGGCATTGTCGATCCACGCCCTGCCGATCATCCTCCCGGTGCGTTATGTCGTCGACGGCGCAACGGTGGCCATCAGCATCGACCGGCTGGGAATGCCGGGAGCCGCCGTCCACAACAGTGTCGTGGCATTCGCCGTCGATGAGATCAGCCAGGTGACGGATGAGGGCTGGTGGGTCCAGATGCAGGGTGTCGCCCGCCTGATCGTCCCGACCGGAACTCCGGACGGTGTCGACTCCGCCCGGATCCTGCGCCTGGTGCCTGGAAACATGACCGGTCTCCGATATTCAGCCGCGCCCTTCTCTTCCGCCCCCTGATAGGGGCCCATGGTTCCGGTGCCGGTGTGGCTCGGCCGTGTCGACCTTTACGCTGGTCGGGCCGACTTGCCGGTCAGCAGCACGACACCAACACATCACGACACCGACGGGAGGTCGGCATGGATCACGAGCTGGAACTCGGAATCGACACGTTCGGGGACGTGACCATCGACGGGGACGGGCAGCCGTTGCCCGAGCCGGCGGTGATCCGCAATGTGGTGGAGGAAGCCGTGCTGGCCGACTCCGTCGGCGTGGACTTCATCGGTATCGGCGAGCACCATCGCTCCGAGTTCGCCGTCTCCTCACCGGAGATGGTGTTGGCTACCATCGCCGGGCGGACGGAGCGGATCCGGCTCGGATCGGCGGTAACCGTGCTCAGCTCGGACGACCCGGTCCGGGTGTTCCAGCGCTTCGCCACCTTGGACGCGCTCTCGTCCGGTCGGGCCGAGGTCATCCTCGGGCGGGGCTCCTTCACCGAGTCGTTCCCGTTGTTCGGATTCGAACTGGACCACTACGAGGAGCTGTTCGAGGAGAAGGTCGACCTCTTCGTCCACCTCCTGGCCGAACAACCGGTGACCTGGTCGGGCGGGACCCGGGCCGGTCTGTCCGACCAGCAGGTCTACCCCCGGACGGCGTCGGGGTCCCTCACCACCTGGATCGGGGTGGGTGGCAGCCCGGAATCGGTGGTCCGGGCCGCCCGCTACGGGCTCCCACTGATGATCGCCATCATCGGCGGGGAGAGTGCCCGCTTCGCCCCGTTCGTGGACCTCTACCACCGGGCCCTGGACGAGTTCGGGCTGCCTCTGCTCCCGGTCGGGGT
>Ga0302314_10012489_pt1 | contig 14695 bp, 17 predicted proteins | sample III_Palsa_N2_3_FD_200533 | JGI IMG/M metagenome (GOLD analysis project Ga0302314, IMG submission 200533) | Peat permafrost microbial communities from Stordalen Mire near Abisko, Sweden - III_Palsa_N2_3 | ecosystem: Environmental > Terrestrial > Soil > Palsa > Peat permafrost | place: Sweden... | reverse complement strand
CGAGGAAATCTTCGAACGCATTCGCGTCGAGCGTGGCGAAGAAGTAGGCATCTCCGGGTAAATATTAAATATTTCCCCGGTTTTCCAGGGTTTTCCCTTTACCTGAGCGGCGTCCACCGCTATCCTATTGCGGCTTTATTGCTGCCTTGCTCTCGGCGCGGAGAGATGGCCGAGTGGACGAAGGCGCTCCCCTGCTAAGGGAGTATAGGGTTTATCCCCTATCGCGGGTTCGAATCCCGCTCTCTCCGCCATTCAGCATTCGCAGACAAAAGCATAAAAAGCACAAGATGCGCCCGTAGCTCAGTTGGATAGAGCACCTGGCTACGAACTAGGGGGTCGGAGGTTCGAATCCTTCCGGGCGCACCAATTGCTTTATCTTGTACTTCAACGACCTAGGCCATCTTTCGATGGCCTTTTTCGTTTTTTACATGGTGCCGAATTTTTGTCCCAGGGACAAATCCGGGACAAAAATTTGTCCCACAGCGTTCCCTGAGCCTCACAGTAGAACAAGCGAGTGTCTGCGGGTGCGCACGGGCATCTCTGTAAGGCTCTTTGCGAACTGATCTCAGAGCGTCGTGCGGAAGATTGACTCGACAACGTCGAAGTATTGAACTAGACCCAATTCGATTTGCTCAAGGATGCGATCCAAACAAAAGGCTTCCTTGGCTTAAAGGTCTATCTGGTGATTGGATTCCGACCATACGGCCGCGGAGTCGCAAAGCTGAGCACGCCAGCGCAGACTGATCTAGTCGTCCCCAGGCCAGCTCTGGTCCAGCTCCAGGATCTCGCCAGGATGCAGGCCTTTGTGCAGTTGCATTACGTCCCCCGATGCCCGCGCATGCGGCAGCCGATCCAGGTATGCGCTGAGTGGCCGCTCCGCCCAGGGATTGTGAAAGACGCAAGCATCGCGCATGGCCGCATGGAAGATGCTCCAGCCAGGTACCACCAGCACGCCCGAGACCCGCGTGTTCTGCGGCCCTTGCGGCCCGTGCCAGGCGCCGTTCTTCTCCCGGCGCGCTTCCACCTGCTGCCCCCGAATCAGAATCTGCTCCTGCCCGAATAATCCATCCATGACGTCTCGGGTTCCTAAATGGAAAGCACCGGCATTGATTGCCACCAGGAAAGGACGATCGAGGGTGCCGTAGCGTGTAGCTTTCTTCCGCACCGCCTTGTAGATCGCCTTCCAGGCCTCGACATTCTCGACTGCAGTCGACACCACTCCGATGTTTGGGGAATCTGGCTGGCCGCGGCGATTCGCCGACTTCGGATATGCCTCGAACCTGAGCTTCCAGTCGCCTTCTTGGTACACGTAGCGCGGCGCCGCGACCTTCTGTTCGGCCTCCAGCTGCTGCTCCACCTGGTCTGCATTCAGCGTGGCCAGCCAGGCCTGCAATTCACCCACCATCTTTCGCGTTTTGACCGACTGTGGCGGCGGCCCAACGCGAGCCAGGCTGAGATAGAAATCCGAGCCGCTCATGTCACGCAGCGCGTCCAGCACCGCGGCGAGGCGGTTGTCGGCTTTCCGATCATCTTCAGAGTCGCCGCTGGCGACGATTGCCTCCAGGTAGAACGGATCTTCACCCGGCGGCGTCACCAGAAAGTCAGGATGGGTTTGCACGCCACCTGCGACATCAGGATGAACCGCCAGCATGCAACCCAGGCGCGTCATCAGTTCGTGCAAGTAGAGCTCGAACGTCGCCGATGCAAAATGCACATCGTTGCCGGAGCGCAGGCGCGCCAATAACTCTGGTATCGCCTCAGCCGGGTAACGCGCCAGCCAATCCTCCAGCACCTCGCGGACGCGCTGCATCACCGGCCGCGCCGAGCGGTCCAGGTAAGCGAAGTTCGGCTCGGTTTCACGCTTGGTAGCGAGGGAAGTCCGCTCGTTCCCACTGAAAATTGCCATGGATGGACGCCCAGATGGTGGCCTGATTGAGAATAGAGCGTACCAGCGCTGGGCTACTACACAGATCGGCCTCGCCAGGGGGCGAACACCAGAAGCTGTTGCGCACACCGGCGAACGGGATTAGGATATTTACGCGGTTCATCCGAAGTCGTGGGTCAGTTGGGCCCTTCAGCGCACGCAACCGGACCATGTCCGGCATGGCAAATCCAGCAGCCTTCTCCAGCATCACCCCGGCTCATGACCTTTTAGGAAAGCCGGACAACGCGTGCCGTCCATGACTGCTTTCCTCGAAGGAACTTTGTCATGACCAATAGCACGACCGGCCCGGCCGGTAATTCCAGCGATACCAAGGGCGCAACTGAACTCTGGACTTACGTTAAGAACCGGTTTCCCCGCTTCACCATCAACCAGGCACTCGATGTGATCCACGAACTCGCTCCGACGGGTCTCGATGATCCCAAGGTTTTCGCCAAGCGGCTTCGGGCGGGCTTGCTCCGTCGCGGGATCGCGATCAAGCATACCAACGCCATCGACGCCGCGGCCTGGGTCCTGGGCGGCGTTCCCTGGCACCAGGCAAGGCGGAACGCGCCGGCCGGCGGACTGAATGTGTACCTATTGCCCGACTTCCGGCATCAGGTCTTCACCGCCTGGTCGGAGGCCAGATCAACCTTGGTGGAAGCCTGCGCAGGCTGGTGCGCGACCCATCCCTCAACCAAAGTGTTGCGACTTGTGTTCGCCAGCACGTCGATCGCAGTAGTCGCGGTGCGCTCGGCGAAATCCGGCGCGGCCGAAGTAGGGCAGGAGGAAACCGTCGTCATCATCAATGCCAATGGGGAGAGCCTGGACTGGATGGCGGGCGCCGGGCCCGTATTTGAATCAGTCCGCCGGCGCCTCGAGGAAACGCAAACCGCCGTCCTCGATGGTTATGCGTTGCTGCAGTTCTGCAGTAACGCTGCGTCTGAGGATTTCATCGGCGGTTCCGGCGCGCGTGTCTCCACCTCCGATGTCGTTACCAGCGAGCTCATTCTTCTGCGTGACGACTTCGACGTCGGTCCTGAGGGCGCTTACGAAATTGCCCGCGGAGATGAGGAATATTGTTGGCTCCAGCTGGACTTGGCGCTCGAAGGCAAAGTGCAGGTAGCGGACAGCGTAGACGGCGCCTGGCACGCCGGCGATGCTCGCTTCGTGTGGAAGGTCGCGACGATACACCCCAAAGGCTACGTGCCCGGCCTGACCGTCAGCGAGCGCATCGACTTCGGCAAGAGCTTGTTCCACCGCTACAAGCTGGCGCAGCGCATCCTGGGTAACACCTGGCCCAGCAGGCCGGGGGCCAAGCGTATCGCCGACCTCGATGGCCCGGCAGATACCTGCCGGGTCAATCTCCACAGGCTGCTGCTGGCGATGAACAAGGCTGGTTTGGACTGGTCCAGCTATTGCGCGGAGGCCGGGGAGGAATTCGACCCGAAGCCGGAACTGCCGATGGGATTTGTCATGGGGCTGATCGACCGACTCCGCCCGCAGGAGCCCAACCAATTGTTTGGCAGACCGCCGCGGGCAGAACTCATGCGCGCGACGGATGACCACTTGTTGCGCACGTTGATGCCCCGCGCTCAGCGCGCGATCTACCGGCTGCCGGAAGCCACGATCCAGGCTGAGCAAAGGGAAGCCGTCATCGAAGCCGTCAACGACTTCTCTGCTTCGCTCGCGATGCGGAGTGGCATGTTCCCTATCTCCGAACCGCTCCCGGACCTGGTGTACAGCACGGACTGCGAGCAGTTGCGGCTCACGTTGGAGGAATTGGGCTTCGTCATGTACTTCGGACTGGTGCCTTACTTGCATACGATTCCGCAGGAGGCATTGGAGAAGACTCCCGAAGTGTTTCCGTACGCGTTCGGACGCGCGCTGTACCTCGACATCGACCACGCGGGCTGATGCTAAGGTGAGCCCCACGAGGCGGCACGCCTCGTGGGGCTTTGCAAGAGCTGACGCATTGCTGGTGCTGACGATCTCCGCGATGGCCAGGTTGTTAGATCGGTGGTCGGTCAGCGCATAGAACGCAAGGAATACTCCAATGGATGAAAAATGGCTGGGCCTGATTGGCGTTGGCGTCGGTGCTGTAGTCGTCGGTGGAAAAGAGCTGTATTTCGATTGGAAGCGGCAGCACAGCAACGCAAAGTACATGGCGATCCGCGCCGTGTGCTTGCTGGATAGGTACATGTATGGTTGCGCCGATGTTGTACAAGATGACGGAACGGTTCAAGGTCAGCCGGCCAATCAGGACGGAACACATTCGGCCCAGGCGGACTACCCGCCGTTCCCGATCGAGTCCCTGGATGGAGACTGGAAATCGATGCCGCAGAAGTTGATGTTCGATCTACTGAGCTTTTCCAGTCGGATCGAATCTGCATTGGGAAAAATCGCCGGACAAGCTGAGCATGCTTTTCCTCCTGAATATGAGGAAGAGTTTGAGGAACGCCAGTTCCAATTCGCGAAATTAGGTCTCAAGGCAAACGATATCGCTGATCAGCTGCGAAAGAAGCACGGCATTTCAGAAAGACCCAAGGACGAATGGAACCCGCTCGAATCGTTCCAGCGACGGCTGGACGAAATCACCAAAGCCCGCGAAGAACGGGCCGAGCGCTATCGGCTGGCACCGAACCTCTAGACGCAGAGGCTGCGGTTCTCCACCAGCGCCAGCTGTGTCCAGATCGCATCGCACTCATCAGCCTGCCGAGACAGGTAGTCGGAAGACGAGCCGGAATCTGGCGGAATGCAGATGATGTCCCTGATTCAGCACCCGGCGCAGTTGAACTCCTTTGCCGAGCGCACCCTGAAGGTGCACTCCGCACTGTCCCGCAAGACAACGCCTCTCCAAGCAAATGGCTCAGCGTTGTGGCGTTAGTCGCTAACGAATTCTGCGAGCTTTTCGAGTGTGCAGCCGAAGTATTTGCAGAGCCGGTCTAGGTTTTCAGTGCCAGTGTTGTAGCCGCGCTCATTGACGATCTTTGAGAGCGTCATCCGATGGATGCCCGTCGCCTGAGCTATCTCGCTTAGTGTGACGATCTTTCCTTCCCGAAATTGCTTTTCGGCCATTAGCTCTTTGACTCGGAAGCGAATCATCTCGGGGCACCGACTGGTTTGATGCGTAAACCTATCAAACGCTATTGACAAGCGTCGAGTGATGCTTATACTGGACTTCAGATGATAGTTAAACACATCATACGATGCGTTGAATATCTGAACTGGAGGCCGGCATATGAGCGAAACGTATCTGACGACTGAAGGGTTATCTGCGCGGATCCACTATGACGCGCGAACTATTCGTAATGAGCTCAAGGATTCCGTCCTCCTCGAGGGTAAGCATTACTTTCGTCCGTTCGGTGGGAGAAAGATCCTCTACATCTGGGAGGCAATCGAGCGCGACATGAAGTTGGCCTCCGCATCGGTGGCGCCGCTCAATTCGCTGACCTCTGGGGATGTGGCGCATGGCTAGTGTTCGCCGCCGTCCCGAAAGCGGAAAGCTGTATTGGGATTTCCAGTTCCAACTCCAGCGTTGCCGCGAATATTCCCAGCTCGACGATACGGCGGACAATCGGGCACAGATGGAAGAGAAGCTCGCTCTGATTGAGCAGGCGATTCAGAAGGGGGCATTTCGCTATTCTGATTTCTTCCCGGGTAGTAAGAACGCCCTTCGCTTCGAGATAGGCGCATCGGATGTAGCGGATCGTTCGCCGCCGCCACCCACCGAAGCGCCCAAGCCAGTCATTCCGGCAACTCCGACTTTCAACGGGTTCTCCGAGACCTGGTTCCAGCAAATGGCTCCAACCTGGCGCGAAAGCACTCGCGAAGCCTATCGCAGCCTGCTGGACGTCTACCTCTTCCCGGAGTTCGGCGCAAAGCCCCTCAGCGAGATCACCCGCGATGACATCTTGAGTGCTCGCGCCAAGTTCGCGGCCCACCGCCTGCGTAACGGCAACCAGCGCTCCGCCAAGTCCGTCAACGAGGCCATGGGCCTGCTCTCGACCATCATGGCCGAGGCTTGCCTGCGCTATCCCATCTCCAACCCCACGGCACGCATCAAGCGCCTCAAGGAAAAGCGCGTCGACATCTTCCCGTTCAAGCTGGATGAGGTCCAGACGCTGTTGCAGAAAGTGCGCGCCGACTATGCTTCCTACTTGGCGGTCCGCTTCTTCACCGGCATGCGCACCGGCGAGATCAACGGCCTGAAGTGGCACTACGTCGACTTCGATGCCGGCCTGATTCTGGTCCGTGAGACATGGACGAAGGGCAGGGTGGAGTACACCAAGACCGATGGTTCCCAACGCGACATCGAAATGTCCTCGGTGGTCCGCCAGGCCCTGCTGGACCAGATCAAGCTGACCAAGCACCGCAGCGAGTACGTCTTCTGCAACCGCGACGGCAGCCCCCTCGACGCCAAAAACTTCTGCAACCGCGTCTGGTACCCGCTGCTGCGCCACCTCAACCTGCGCAAGCGCCGCCCGTACCAGACCCGCCACACCTGCGCGACCCTGTGGCTCGGCGCCGGCGAAAACCCGGAATGGATCGCCCGCCAGCTTGGCCACAGCACCACCGAGATGCTGTTCAAGGTCTATTCCCGCTACATCCCAAACCTCACCCGCAAGGACGGCAGTGCCTTCGAGCAGATGCTCGCCCGCAACGCCATGGCGCCCAATGCGGCTGAGGAGACCCGCCATGGCTGATGGCACTTCCTTCCACTTCGACCGTCGGCGTCCCAATCCCTGGACGCGCCTGGAGAATCGCATGCCCGCATTCCTCGCTGTCCCGCTGCTGACCGGCCTGGCCTGGCTCTGGACCTGCGTCTTCGCCGTCCCGGTATGGCTGCTCTGGACCGATTGCGGTTTGGGCACGCGGTACTTCACCTTTTTGCCGGTGACCTGGCAGTCGGTTCCGCTGATGCATGTGGTGGGGCTGTTCCTGCTGATCGCCATCATGCGCACCGCGATGTCGCCCATGAAATTCACCGTCAAAGCCAGAAGTCCGGCCCAGTGAGGAGATTCCCCGTGCAATCCGCCATTCACCACTACGCCTACCGCGCCGAAGCCGCCCTGGATCTGTTCTCCGACGCGCACCAGATGCGCCACGAGGCCGACCAGCGCGAGCGCCTGGTTTGTGGCCTGTTCGCGCGCTCGGCGCGCTGCGCCCTGGTCGCCCTCTGCGTCGCCCAGGGCCTGCCCGCCGACGAGTCCACCCTCAGCCTCCTTTCCCTCACCGAGTGCCTCGAGCATCGTGGCCGCGGATTCGGTCGCCAGTCCGACAAGGCCCAGCTCCACGCCCGCCGCCTCAGCCGCGTGCTGATCCTCGACCAGCACGACGCAGGCAGCGGCTACGTCACCCGCGACCTGTTCGACCGGGACGACGTCATGGTCTGCGAGGAAGCCGCGCAGTTCTTCGTCGACCTGTGCTGCCGGCGCCTGCTGCGCTGCACCTGGGAGCAGGCCCTGATTCGCTTCCTGCCGTTCCGCAATCCGCCCATGACCGACACCGTGCTGTGGCAGCGCCGCGGCACCGCCGGCCGTCCCTCTTCGCACAGGAGCTGAAACCATGGACTCCATCCACCTCCCCAATGCCAACGAGCTGATCGACGCATCCAGACTCCCCGGTTTCGAGCCCGGCAAGGTCGCCATCTACTTCGCAGCGCTGCTGCTCAAGCAGATGGACCTGCCGGAGGGCCTGTCCCTCGGCGAGATCCTGTCGCAGCCCGGCGACCACGACCTCGACCGGCTCGAATCCTGGGTCACCGAGCAGCTCGCTCTGGGCCCCACCACCTACCGCGCCTTGCGCGATCGCCTCAACGACGAGATCCATAGCGCGCAGGTCGATCTCCTCAGCCATCCAGGCGAATGGGGCTTCGAGCCCGATCTCGCTGTTCGCGGCCACTGAGCCAGGAGTTCCATCGCATGGTCCGCTTCGATTACCACACCGCCCAGATCCAGGGCACCCGCCCGCGCCAGGAAGACAGTTGTGGCATCCACTACGACGGCGGAACGCTAAGCGCCGTCCTGGCCGACGGCCTCGGCGGCTACCGCTGCGGTGACATCGCCGCGGAGCTGACCGTCGACCAAGTCCTGGAAGAGCTGCAGCACGCCGTCAGCGATGACCCGCGCCGCCCGCCCGCGGTCAACCTGCGCGCCGCCGCCCGCAAGGCGCACGACGCCGTCAACCACTACCGCCAGACGCACCCGGAGTGCGGCCGCATGGCCGCCACCCTCATCGCCGTCAGCATCGACGACACCACCGGCCTTCTGCACTACCTTGCCGCCGGCGACAGCCTGCTGCTGGGTCTGACCTCCTGGGGCGTGGCCGACCTGCACCGGCAACAGCGCACTTCGGGCATGGTGACCTGTGCCGTGGGCTACACCCTGGAGGAAATGGAATGCACCGACGAGGGCATCCTGCTGCAGCCCGGCGACCGCTTCCTTCTCGCCAGCGATGGCATCGAGACCCTGGAGCGGCCGGCCATCGCCCGTCTCCTGCGGCAGGCGCCGGATGCCCGGTCGGCTGTCGAGAGCCTGCTGGCCGCCATCGAGGCCCAGGCCTCGCCCAAGCAGGACAACACCACCATCATTGCCCTCTTTGTGGGCAGGGAGGGCGCATGATCGAAACCCTCGTAAGCGGCGCGCTTACCCCAGTCGAGCGCAGCGTCCTCGGCTTCGCCTGGAACTACGGCGTGGCCACGCGCGGCTGCACAACGGTGGAGGTGTACAAGGCCTGCGTCCACCTGTGCCAGCGCGCCAATGTCGACGAAAGTACCGGAAACCAGACCCAGGTGCTCGAGGCAAATATTCGAGCCGCCGACCTGGTCATCGATCTGTGCGCGTCCGTCTTTGCCACGCCCCATGAGGGCGACGTCACCAGCGCCGCCTTTGCTTGCCACGTCCCCATCGTACTCATCGCCCCCGGCACCGGCTGGCAGCGGGACCTCAAGAGGGAGCTGTCCAAGCCAGGCATGCGCAACCTCTACCTCACCGGCGGCACGCCCGACCTGAGCCGGCATTCCATCGACGAGCGCGTCGACCTGCTGCTCAGCTCCATCTTCAACTTCTTCGATCCCCGCGATCCGGGTCCGAGCGCGATTCCCCGCGCTACGGTGCCATCCCGCGTCGCGGCCCTGCGCCGGTGCTATCCCTACCAGTTTCCGGAGGCTCTGCCCGAGCATATGGTCGGCGTCGAGCCGGGCTGGCTCGACCTGCTCGAGCGGCTTTGCGCCGACATCGATAACCTGCCCGAGGCGAAACGGGCCGGGTTTCACTGGATTCAGATCAAGGAGAAGTTTGGAGTCTTGCGGGCGTACTGGACCTCGGGTGCCTCGAAGCAGGACTCGCCGGAGCTGCGCAAGCGGATCGCCCCACTGATCAGCGCCGCCGAGCTGGCGTCCAAAACCATCTGCAGCGACTGCGGCGCACCCGGCCGCCTGCGCGAGCGCAACTGGACGCGCACGCTCTGCGATCTGCACGCCAAGCCAGGCTGGCAGCCTCCACGGGAGTAAGACATGGCTCTGACTCCTGAAATCGCCCAGGCCATCGTCAAATGGGCTGAAGGCACTTCCCACAAGACCATCCAGCGCGACGGCCGGACTGTGCTCCTGTACATCCTCAACTTGCAGGAGCCCCTGGCGTGGCGCTACCTGAGCGGCCGTTATGGCAAGGATCTGGTACTGACCGACCGGGGCTGGGGCGTCCCCGACCGTGCTCTGGTCCAGCCGCTCGCCGAAGCTAAAGCCCTGCTGGCCAGTCTGCCGTCCGAGGAGCCCGAAGAGGAGAATTTCGCCGACCTCAAAGACCTGATGGATAAGCCCCCGCAGCCGGAACCCGCGGCACTCATAGTGCCGCCCCACGGCGTCGAATGGTGCCTCTGTGACGGAAAGCTCGCCACCGAACTCCGGGACGGCGGGAGGTCCTCATCTGAGCGTGAGCGGACGCTGAAGCAGCTGTCCGCGCAGCCCCTGCGCTGGCTGCCGAAAGTCACCCAGGCCCACATCGAAGCCGTGCGCCAGCTGGCGCACCGCCATCCCAACTTCCAGCCTGCGATCCGTTTCGTGGTCAGGCACCTGCACCTGCTCAAGCTCGGCGAACTGCCGCTGCACCTGCCGCCCATGCTGCTGCTGGGGCCGCCGGGGGTGGGCAAGACGATGTTTGCCCAGGGACTGGCGCAGGTACTCCCGGCCTACCTGCGGCTGCAGTCGATGGCCGAGGTGACGGCCGGCTGGATCCTCACCGGCCATTCGCGCTCCTGGAGCGAAGGCATGCCCGGCGTCGTCACCCGGGTCGTCGCCGAATGCCCGCTGGGGCGGCTGCCGCTGCTGCTGCTCGACGAGCTGGACAAGGCCAGCGGCGACAGCCGTTGGCCCACCGACACTGCCCTGCTCGGCCTACTCGAGCCGGGCACCGCCAGGACCTTCCGCGACGAAAACCTCGACCTGGAGCTGGACGTGAGCCGCCTGTCCTTCATCCTCACCGCCAACCGCGCCAACGCCATCCGCCCGGAGATCCTGTCTCGCCTGAAGGTGATCCGCATCGGTTCGCCGACGCGGGAGCAGATGCCGGCGATCGTCGAATCAGTCGACGACGCGATCCGCACGGAATACCCGCAGCTGGACGAGGCCTTCGAGCCCCTGGGCAAGGATCTCATCGAGTCCCTGATCAGCCAGCCGCCGCGGGACCTCAAGCGCTTGCTGCTGGAGGCGTACGCGCTGGCTTGCGAGCGGAGCAGCTTCAATCGGGTCCTGCGACCGGCGGATCTGCATGGAGCCGAAGAGCGTGCCCAGGGACCCGCCAAACAGCCCTACGTCATGCCGATTCTGGTGGATCCGGGTGGTACCGGGAGACTGCACTGATGCCCAGACCCATCAACCAGACCGGCGCCAGGGCGCCGCCGATCAGCGCCAGCGCTTGGGCAAGGTCTCTACGGTGCGGCGCAGAAGCTCTCCAGCAGGCAGCGCGAGTGCCTTCTCCAGGCAGATCAGCGCCTCCAGCGAGGGGGTACTGATCCCGGTCTCAAAGAAGGCCACCTGCACCCGGCTGTAATCGATCGCCGCCGCCAGCTCTTCCTGGGTCAGATCGGCGGCGGCGCGGGCGGCTTTGAGCACGCGGCCGAAGGCGCGTCCCAGTGGTGTTTTCTTGCGGGCTCCCATGGGCACAGGTTCGGGAACTGCGTCGCACTAGGAAATAAAACTTGTTTTACAAATCGGACTTTCTGCGGTTTACTTGGATGCACAGGCCAAGGAGTGCCAAGACCGGTTCGTCAGAACGACCGGCGCGTCGTACCGGCTCGGACTGCCCCGCATTGGTATCGAGTCCCGCCCCATGCCGGCGGCGGGCATCCCTGAATATTGCCCCGCGAGGCGGGGAGGAGTGTGGGTGTATGAAAATGATCAAATGGATCCTGGTGATGGCCCTGGTGCTGGTCTGGGGCCCGGCGCTGGCCGCCAGCGACGTCGTGGCATTCGATTTCAAGGGCTACATCGCCCAACACCTGCAGGAGCGTGAGCGCTTCGCCGCACCTGTCGATGCCGATGTCGATGCGGCGCGTGCCGGCGACTGGTCGGTGCAGCAAGGGCATGCGGTATGGCGCTACGAAGTGGCCGTTCCCGGCGCCTCGTCGTTGGGTTTCTATGCTGATACCGTGCAGTTGCCTTCGGGCGCCGCCCTGAGCGTGGCATCGCAGGATGCCCCACAGGTCTATCGGGACGATGATTGGAAGTCCGGGTCGCTGTGGTCGCGGACGGCTGGCGGCGACGTACTGACGCTGGAGCTGACCCTGCCGGGCTCCAACCGGTCGGGTGTCCACTTCCACCTGGCGCAGCTCCAGGCTGGATACCGCGCGCTATCGCCCAACCAGCGCAATCACCCGGCCTACGACCAGGCCCTGAAGTCGCAGGCGGCCGCCCCAACCACCCCGGATGCCTGCGACCAGAACTTCGAATGCTTCGCCACCAGCGCCAACCAGGATCTGGCCAACGCGGCCGTCGCCGTGATCATCTCCAATCAGGAGGCTTGCAGTGGGACCCTGATGTCCGATACGGCGAACGACTACCGGCCGTTCATTCTCACCGCCTTCCACTGCCTGCGGGCAGTGACCGCTACCGGCTCGGCGGTCGGCTACCAGTTTTACTGGAATGCCACCAAGCCCTGTGGGCAGACCCTGGACTACGTCACCAACGACGCCAAGGCGACGTCGTCCGGCGCTACCTTGCGGGCCCAATACCAGGACGCCTTGCTGATCGAGGCCAGCGCGGCACCGCCCTATGGCGCGGTGCCCTATTGGGCCGGCTGGGATGCCAGCGATACCTTTACCACCACCAGCGGCACCCAGAATGTACTCACGGGCGCTCTCTACGGCGTGCACCACGCCAACACCTGGGACCGCCAGTACGTCAGTGCGCAGAATGCCACCCAGGACAATCACCAGGCCTCGTCCAGCCCGGACGGGACGCAATACTACGATGACTGGGTCATCCAGCTGGGCCAGTCGGCCGGCGGCAGCGGGGAGATCCTCGGCGGTGCGTCGGGGTCGTTCCTGGCGATCGCTTCCACCAACCGGGTGATCGGGTCGCTGACCAGCGCATCGCTCGGCAGCTGCACGGCGTCGACCACCAATCCGAACGGCGGCTCGGCCGACGACACGGTGTACTACCAGCGCCTCGGACGGGCCTGGGCCGGCACCGGCACCTCGTCTGGCAGCCTGCAGTTCTGGCTGGATGCCGCGGGGACTGGTGCGCTGACCAGCAATGGCTCCTACAACCCGGCGCGCCAGGGGAAGCCGGTCGTGACGCTGTCGGTATCCCCGGCTGCGGTCGCTGCCGGGCAAACCGTCACGGTCTCCTGGAGTGCGACCTTGACCAGCGCCTGCACGCTTTCTGGAGATCTAGTCGCCACCTCTACGCTGCATGCGTCGGGGTCGTTGTCGGTGTTTACCGACAATGCCTCGCCAGGAGCGCATGGCTTCTCCATGAGCTGCACTTCGGAGAATAACGAGGCCGGGACGGGGCAGGCCAGTCTCACGGTCACGGGGGCTGCGGGCAGCTCGTCCTCGGGCGGTAGCTCGTCGGGCTCGTCCGGTGGGTCTTCCTCGTCGTCCAGCGCGTCTAGCAGTAGCTCCTCTTCCGGCGCCGGCAGCTCGTCCAGCTCCAGCGGCTCGTCGGGGGCGCCGAATTGCAATTCCCAGGCGACGGGATGCCCGACGGGTGGTGGCGGCGGGGGTGCGTTCGGGTTCCAGACCCTGCTGGCGCTGGCGGCGATGGGCGGCTGGCGCCGTCGCCGGCGTAGCGGCGCAGCGCGAATCTGAACGGCGCCCCTTCCACAACCCTTGAGGACCATGAACATGATCGAGAGCCGTCCGCGGTTGAGCACGTGGGAGAGGATCGGGACCCTGATGATCGGGGGCGCGATTTTCATGTATCTCCCTTCTGCCCTGATGTGGGGTTTCGTTTCGTTCTGGGCGGGGCTGAAGACCCTGGTGATCGGCCTCGTCGTGATCTGGATCTATATTTCGAATAAAGAGCGCCGCGAGCGGGACCAGGACAAGAGCACCATTGAGGCGCTCGTCGCGGCGGCGGGGTCTGCATCGCTTCGGGGCCTGGCGTCCAGGACACCGAAGGAGACGATGCACGGGGTGAAGGAGGGCCCGGCGGGCTTCGCCGTCGACGATGAGCGTGGCTGGTTGTACGTGCTATCCGACGGGCAGGTGCGACGATTTGGGCGGGACCAGGTCCGGGATTTCCAGGTGCCGGAGTGGAACCCGCCGGCCCGTGTCCACACCCGCACCTATGGGGCGGGTTTCCGGCGCGCCGGCCAGATTGCCATGGATGACCACACCGACAATATGCAGGCGCAGGCCGCGCATCACGAGCGGCACTGCATGAGGATCCAGCTGCGGGACGTCGATCTGCCGGAATTCGTGATCTGGATTCCGCCGAAGATGGGGCGGCGCTACGGCGAGATGTTGAATCAGTTTATCGAGGGCGAATAAGCGGCAAGCCGCGTTAACGATTGGTCCCCAAGGTCATCAGGAGTGCGTCAGATGGTCCAATACGTCTATGTGGTCGAGCCGCCGCGGTTGCCGGCGTATCCGCTTACCGTGATCGAGTCGATCGCGGTCGGTTTCGTGGTGGGCGGGCATTTCGTGCATCCGCATCAGGACGTGTCGCCCGGAGCATTGACGATGGGAGTGCTCGCGTTTTTCGTGTATTGGCTACTGCACGGGCACAAGGCTACCGCATGGATCGTCCTGCTTGCCGGCGCCTTCGTGTGGGGTGGAGCCGGGTACGGAATCGCTCACGGGGTTTGGCCGGGGCACTGGATTACGGAGGGTGTCTGTGCCAGCCTCGGAGGGCTCCTTTCTATGGGGGAAAAGGCTTGTTTCTATGAAAAATGCCGCGCGTCAAACTAGCTTGTGAAAGCGACCTGAGTTGCCGTCGTGGAGAGCTTGGGTAAACGCCGTATGCGGCTTGCCCAGCAAGCTTGTTGCCTTTGAATGAGAGATGTCAAAGCTATCGTAGTGCCACACCCTGTAACGTAGCAGTCCATCTTCATAGATGGGGCAATTCTATCGAAGTACAGCGAAGTGGCTCTGGCATCAAGTAGAACCGGCACGTCGAGAGAAACATGCGGCTAGATTGTTCGGCCACAGCACCTAAAGCTTGCGTTCCACATAAAATTTGTCTGGCCTGGTGTGACTCTCTGGTCGTTTCCGCAGTTGCCTAGCCAGATCTTGTGCGGAGTCTCAAAGTCCCAAAATGTCGGATTTATA
>Ga0302314_10012487_pt1 | contig 14699 bp, 7 predicted proteins | sample III_Palsa_N2_3_FD_200533 | JGI IMG/M metagenome (GOLD analysis project Ga0302314, IMG submission 200533) | Peat permafrost microbial communities from Stordalen Mire near Abisko, Sweden - III_Palsa_N2_3 | ecosystem: Environmental > Terrestrial > Soil > Palsa > Peat permafrost | place: Sweden... | reverse complement strand
CACCGCGCTCGAGCTCCTGGCAGATCAGGCCGTAACTGACACTGTTCATGCCGCCACCGCCGTATTCCTCGGGAATGGTCGCGCCCAGCAGGCCGAGACTGGCGATTTCCGGGATCAGTTCTATCGGGAAACGCGCCTGATCGAAGCAGTCGCCGATGATCGGCAGCACGCGTTCATCGACAAAACGGCCAACGCTGTCCTGGACCATGCGCTCCTCGTCGGTGAGCAGTGAACGGACATCGTAAAGATCGAGCGGATCGAGGCGCGTAGCCATGGTGAAGGTCCAAAGTGGTCAGGCAATCCGCCTAGTGTAGCGGGGACGAGGATGAGGGTCACCGGCAGTGACACTGACGGCAGGTATCGGTAAAGCCCGCTGCACGGCGTCCTGTCAGCGTTCTAAAAAGAAAACGTCGGCGGATCGGCTCTGCAAAGCCACCACCGGCAGCCACCAAGGCTTCCACACCCCATCGTTAGAGGAGTTTTCCATGCGCACTGTCCTTTTCGGGCTGCTGATTGTTCTGCTTGCCCTCACCTCTCATGCCGCCAACGCGGCGCCGCAAACCGCCCAATCCGCTGTCGCAAGCCGCAGCGCTGAGTATGTCGATATCAGCGAATACCTGACCAGCGACGCGGATATCAACGCGTGGTATAGCGCCACCAGCCAACTGAGGAAGAACTTCGACGACGTTTGCGGCGACACGTTCTGCGAGGGCGACTACAGCAACATCGAGTCACTCGATTATCGCTGCTCAGTGGAGAAAAACACCGGCGTCATCGGGCGCTGCGTCTGGGTATTCGCCGCCAGCAATACGGAAGTGAACGCGAAAACCGACAACATCCTCGTCGACAACCAGCACTGGCGCTGCCGCAGTCCGCTGGCGCCGAAGACACGTATAGCCGATCTCATCGCAACACTGAATGTGACCAATCCCATACACGCGATTCTGCCGGGAACGAGCAAGTCGATTTACGACGGATTGGTCGACTGTCTCTGATCCAAACCGGCACGCCAGCTTTTGCTGGTGTGCCGGTAAACAGTGCAGTCGGCCGAAATCTGAAAACCTTTCATGCGGCGAACTTTGGAAACACGGATACTGTGGCTATCCCCTGTTTCGAAAAGCTGCGAAAAATGTACAAAGGTGTGCTGCTAGGTTTCATGGCGTTCGCGGCGTATGCCATCAGCGATGCGTTCGTGAAGATGCTGCGCGGTTCGCTGCCGTCGTATGAAGCAGTGTTTTTCGGCGCCCTGCTCGGCCTGACCGCACTGCCCTTCATAAAACGCAAAGGTGATCGCTGGCGCGAAGTGCTGATCGCCAAGCGACCAAGCCTGTGGCTGGTGCGTGCGATCTTCGGTGCCATCGGCAGTACGGCCGCCGTGATCAGCTTTACCGCACTGCCGATGGCCGAAGCCTTTGCACTGATTTTCCTGATGCCGATCTTCGTCACCATCCTGTCGGTGATATTTCTCAAGGAGCATGTCGGCTGGCGCCGCTGGTCGGCGGTGATCGCAGGGTTTATCGGTGTGCTTGTGGTGCTGCGGCCGGGCTTTCGCGCCTTGGGCATCGGTCACCTTGCCGCACTGGTCTGCGGACTGTCCGGCGCGATCTCGATGATCGCCTTGCGTATGACCGGCGCGCAGGAAAAACGCATCACGCTTTATGGCGCCGGCGTGATCGGCCCGCTGCTGCTTACCGGCATACTCATGCTGTGGGACTTCCGTTGGCCGCAGTGGCACCAGTGGCTGCTCTTGCTCGGTTATGGATTACTCGCCGCACTGGGCGCCGTATTGCTGATGCTTGCTACGCAAAAAGCACCGGCCAACCATGTCGCGCCGACTCAATACAGCCAGATGCTGTGGGCGGTGGCATTCGGCTACCTGTTGTTCAACGATCCACTGGACTGGCCGATGCTGATCGGCATCGTGATCATCCTGGCTTCGGGACTTTTCACATTTGTGCGGGAATACAAAGTCACGCGCTGGTGGAAGCGGACCAGGATGGTCTGAGGCCGCCAAGCTCGACGCCTCAGCCGCGATTACTCACACCATGCGGTACATGTCCAGTAGCAACGTGCTTGCGCGCTGATTCCACGTTGGCCGGGGAGTCGTCGAAGAAGATGTCGGCCCCAAAGGCATCCAGGAACGGCCCCTTGTCGCGACCACCGAGAAACAGGGCCTCATCGATGCGCACACCCCAACGACGCAGGGTGAGGATCACCCGTTTGTGTGCCGGTGCGGAGCGCGCGGTGACCAACGCGGTACGAATCGGCGAGTCTTCGGCGGGGAACGCGATCTGCAGGCGATGCAATGCCGTGAGGAAACCCTGGAACGGACCGACTGACAGCGGTTCGGCGGCGTGCTCGGTTTCGCTGCGATGGAAGGCCTCCAGCCCCTCCTCGCGCGACACGCGCTCACCCTCGTCGCCGAAGATCACTGCATCGCCGTCGAAGGCGATGCGCAACTGCTCGGAGGCGCGCGGTGGCGCGGTGCTGGGCAAGATGGTCGCCGCGGCGACACCGGCGGCAAGCGCGCGACCGACGTCTTCGGCATTGGCGGAAAGAAAAAGATCGGCCTTGAACGGTGCAATGTAATCCGAAGTCGGCGCGCCGCTGGTAAATGCGGCACGGCTGATCTGCAACCCGTAATGCTGGATCGCGTTGAAGATGCGCAGGCCGGTATCGCCGGAATTGCGCGACAGCAGAATGACCTCGACCGGCGGTACGTTACCGGCCAGTTTGTTGAGACCGAGCAGTTTCTGCACCAGCGGAAAGGCGACGCCCGGTTTCAGAATCTCGTTCTCGTGATCGATCTGGAAGTTGCGGTAGGCATCCAGACCATCGCGCTCGAACAACGCATGACTATCCCCGAGATCGAACAGCGCGCGCGAAGAAATGGCCACCACCAGCCGATTGTCGGCGGCGGCACTGGCGTCGTGCGCATCGGCACCCGTAGCCACAGAGTCAGCAGTATCGATTGGCAAGAGAGGCACGTTCACGGTGGGCTGCACGCAGAGATCCGGTGTGGACCCTCTGGTTTCAATCTAGCATGTCTCAATCTGGCGTGCGGCCGCTTCAATCCGCGGGTTGTTCCGACGCGAACTGTTCGTCGAGAATTCGCTGTTCAAGGTTATGCTCGGGATCAAACAGAAGCCGCACGCCCTCGCCGCCCGATTGACGGATGGCCACCGTGAGTACGTTGCGCACTTCATGGAAATCGGCCGTGGCGCTGACCGGACGCTTGTCCGGATCGAGCACACTGAGGACCACTTCCGTGCGATGCGGAAGAATCGCACCACGCCAGCGACGCGGGCGAAACGGGCTTATCGGTGTGAGCGCCAGCACGTTCGCATCCAGCGGCAGAATCGGTCCGTGCGCGGACAGGTTATAAGCCGTGGAACCAGCCGGCGTGGAAACCAGAATGCCGTCGCAGACCAGTGTGTCGAGTTTCACAATGCCGTTGAGCTTTACTTCCAGATGCGTGGCCTGGTTGGTCTGGCGCAACAGCGAGACCTCGTTGAAAGCCAGCGCCGAATATTCCTTGCCGCTGACGTCGGTTACCTGCATCTGCAGCGGAAACAGCGAGGCAGTGTGCGCGCGTTCGACGCGTCCAGGAAGGTCATCGACAACGTGCTTGTTCATCAGAAAGCCGACGCGACCCAGCTTCATGCCATACACCGGCACATCCAGCGCATGCCAATCGTGCAGGGTACGCAGCATGAAACCGTCACCGCCAAGCGCCACGATCAGTTCAGCCTGCTCCGGCGGTACATCGCCATAGCGGTCCACCAGTTTGCGTCGCGCCTGCTGGGCGATGCTGGTATCGCTGGCGACGAAGGCAAAGCGCATGTGGATCCACCCGGCAATCAAGTGAGAGGAGAGTACACAGCATGAAGGCGCAAGACCATGCTGGCTCCTGCGCCTTCACTGCTGACCTATGCGTTTCGCATCAGGTCAACCGACTGAAACCCATCAGCCGATCGGCACCTGCGCCAGCTGGGCCAGACGACGCACCGCGACCGAGGCGATCGGGTAATCGGCGTTCTGGGTGAGGATTTCCGCCAGCATGCTGCGGGTGTACTGCAGCGTGGCGTTGTCGCGCTGCAGCCACGCCTGCACCGGCGAGACATCCGTGCGATCGCTGGCCAGCGCCAGCACCTGCGAGGCCAGTGCACGGTGCTGATGGTTGAGCTCATCCAGAAGCGAGCCGCGAGCCTGCGCATGCCAATGACCTTCGACCGGCAGCGCCTCGATCTGGTCACGCAGCCATTCGAGATCCAGCGCCTCGCCCAGCTCGTAGAACACCTGGGCCACCTTGGCAATCGGACGGCCGCTGAGCTGCGCCACTTCAGCCATATCCAGCGCTGCACGCAGCACCGGCAAGCGTGCCAGGCGCAGCGCAAGTTCGGCGGGCAAGCCCAGACCTTCCCACTTTTCCTGATTGCCGGAAAAGTCGCCCTTCCCGGTCGGCGTCAGCACTTCGGGCAACGCCTCACGCAGAGCCGACACACTGGATTGATAGCGCTCCACGTTGTCCGCAATGTCCAGCGTGCCGCCGGGACGATTGAGCAACCAGCGCGTGAGATGGCGCAGCAGCGACCAGATCTGCATCACCGCGTCGATCTGGGTGTTCTCGGCAACCTGGCTGTCGAGCGCTTCGATCTGCGCCCAGAGTTCCCGCGCGTCGAGAATCTCGCGGGCGGCGGTGTAAGCCTTGGCGATCGCTGCCGGCCGCTGGCCGGTGTCCTCCTGCATGCGCATCATGAAGGTCGCGCCCATGCGGTTGAGCGTCGAGTTGGTCACTGCGGTGGCAATGATCTCGCGCTTCAGGCGATGGCGCTGCATGTGCTCGGCGTACTTCTGATGCAGCGGCTCGGGGAAGTAGCGCACCAGTTCTTTAGACAGGTACGGATCTTCCGGCACGTCCGAATCGAGCAGTTGCTGGTACAGCTTGATCTTGTCGTAGGACAGCAGCACCGACAGCTCCGGTCGGGTCATGCCGACGCCGCGCGTCTTGCGCTCGGTCAGCTCCGCTTCGCTGGGCAGATTTTCCACCTGACGGTCGAGTAGGCCTTCGGCCTCCAGCGTGCGGATGAAATGCGCCAGCGAGCCGATGCGACGCACCGACTGGTGCTCCATCAGGGTAATGGCCTGGTTCTGCCGATAATTGTCGAACAGCACCAGCTGGCCGACCTCGTCGGTCATCGCCGCGAGCTGTTTGTTGCGCGCATCCTCGCTCAGCTCGCCACGCTGCACAGCGTCGTTAAGCAGAATCTTGATGTTGACCTCGTGATCGGAGGTATCCACGCCGGCCGAGTTGTCGATGAAGTCGGTGTTGAGCAGCACGCCGTGCTGCGCCGCCTCGATGCGACCTTTCTGGGTCATGCCCAGGTTGCCGCCCTCACCCACGACCTTGCAGCGCAGCTCGGCACCGTTGACACGCAGTGCGTTGTTGGCACGATCACCCACATCGGCATGCGTCTCGCTACTGGCCTTGACGTAAGTGCCGATGCCGCCGTTCCACAATAGGTCAACCGGCGCCTTGAGGATCGCGCTGAGCAGGTCGCTCGGTGCCATCTGCGTCACGTCGGCCTTGATGCCCAGTACGGCGCGCACTTCCGGCGTGACCGGAATCGATTTCGCGCTGCGCGGGTAGATACCGCCACCGGCGGAAATCAGCGAGCGGTCGTAATCGTCCCAGCTCGAACGTGGCAGCTTGAACATGCGCTCGCGTTCGACGAACGATGCCTCGATGTTCGGATTCGGGTCGAAGAAGATGTGACGATGATCGAACGCCACCACCAGCTTGATATGCCGTGACAGCAGCATGCCGTTGCCGAACACATCACCCGACATATCGCCGATACCCACACAGGTGAAGTCCTGCGTCTGGCAGTCGCGGCCGAGCGAGCGGAAATGGCGCTTGACCGACTCCCATGCGCCCTTGGCGGTGATGCCCATGCCCTTGTGGTCATAGCCGTTCGAGCCGCCCGAGGCGAACGCGTCACCCAGCCAGTAGTTGTGTTCGATCGAGATCGCATTGGCGATGTCGGAGAACGTGGCCGTGCCCTTGTCGGCCGCCACCACCAGATACGGGTCATCCGCGTCGTGGCGCACCACATCGTGCGGGTTGACCACCTTGCCTTCGACCAGATTGTCGGTGATGTCGAGCAGGCCGTTGATGAACAGGCGATAGCAGGCGATACCCTCGGCCAGCTGCGCATCACGATCACCACCCACTGGCGCCTTCTTGACGAAGAAACCTCCCTTGGAACCGACCGGTACGATCACCGTGTTCTTGACCATCTGCGCCTTGACCAGGCCCAGCACCTCGGTGCGGAAATCCTCGCGACGGTCGGACCAGCGCAGACCGCCGCGCGCCACCGCGCCGAAGCGCAGGTGGATGCCTTCCACGCGTGGCGCACAGACCCAGATCTCGCGATACGGCACCGGCTTGGGCAACTCGGGCACCTTGTGCGAGTCCAGCTTGAAGCTGATGTAACCCCGGTGTGCGCCATCCCAACGCTGGAAGAAGCTGGTGCGCAAGGTGGCATGGATTGCCGCCACGAAGCTGCGCAGAATGCGGTCCTCATCGAGGCTGGCCACGTTTTCCAGCAGCACACCAATGGCATTTTCGATCGTACTGACCTGCTCGGCGCGTGGCAGCAACAGCGCGTTACCCAGATCAGTGATCAGCGTCGGGTGCAATTCCTGCACGGACTGCGGAATCAGCGCGGTCATTTCGACGGCAAGCGTGTCGCTGGCGACTTTCAGTTCTTCGGCAGACAGGCTTTCGCGCTGCGGATCGAACTTGGCCAGGAACAATTCAACCAGCAAACCGGCAATCGCCGGATACTGATTGAGCGTGTCTTCCATATACGGCTGCGAAAACGCGACGCCGGCCTGCAGCAGATATTTGCAATAACCGCGCAGCATCGCGATCTGCCGCCAGCTCAGCTTGGCGCCGAGCACCAGCCGGTTGAAACCGTCGTTCTCGGCATTGCCGCGCCAGATATGCTCGAACGCATCCTCAAACAACGCACCGACCTGCTCGACCGTGAAAGTGAGCTTGCCCGCCGGCTGCACTTCGAAATCCTGGATCGACAGCGGTGCGGGATCGCAGGGAATTTCGTAGACGTGTTCGGTCAGCACACGCAGGCCGAGGTTCTCCAATTGCGGCAACACTTCGGACAGCGCGATATCGCCACCGCTGCGATAGACCTTGAAGCGCAGTGTTTCCGGTGCCTGCGGCGGGTGGTAGAACGACATGCGCAGCACGTTGTCACCCTGTAGCAGTGACAGCTGATGGATATCTTCGGCAGCCACCTTTGGTGTCACGTCTTCGACGTACCCAGCCGGCAGCAAACGCGCGTAGCGGTTGGCCAGTACCACGCCCTGATGATCGCCACGCGATCGCACCAGTGCATCGCGCACTTCGTCGTGCCAGTTGCGCACGATGCCGGCGACGCTCTGTTCCAGCTCGGCCAGATCGTAAGAGAACTCATCGCCGATCTTCGGTCGCACCACGATCGTCAGCTGTGCCAGTGCCGCCTCACCCAACAGCACCGTCGATTCGCTCCGCTCGCCGTGCAGCGCCGTGTCCAGTAGCGCTGCAATCCGCTCGCGTACCGCGGTGTTGAAGCGATCGCGCGGCACGAAAACCAGGCAGGTGAAGAACCGGCCGTAGCGATCGCGGCGCACGAACAACCGCGTGCGCGCTCGCTGGTTCAGTTCCAGGATACCCATCGCGGTTTCAAACAGCTCGTCTTCCGTACTCTGGAACAGCTCCTCGCGCGGCAGCGCTTCGAGCACGTGACGCAGCGATTTGCCAGAGTAGGAATCACGCTTCAACCCCGAGCGCGTCATTACCGCCTCGACGTTCTGGCGCACCAGCGGTACATCCTGCGGCCGTGCCATATAGGCGTTGGTCGAAAACAGGCCAAGGAAACGCTGCTCGGCCACCGGGCGGCCGTTAGCGTCGAACTTCAGCACGCCGATGTAATCCATATGGCCGGCACGATGGACCGGCGAACGCGCATTGGTCTTGGTGAGAATGATGGCGTCAGTTGCACCCGCCTGCGGCAGCTCGCCGGCAGTCAGCGAACGCAGCGAGCGCGGTGCGATCGAGCGCTCTTTCTTGTGCAGCAAACCCAAGCCGGAAGCATCGACAGAGCGCAGCTCCTGCTCGCCGTCAGCATCGGCGACTTCGTATTCGCGATAACCAAAGAAAGTGAAATTGTCATCGGCGATCCAGCGCAGAAACTCGCTGGCCTCCTCGACCGAGGCCGCATCCAGCGGCAAGTTGCGCTGCGGCAGGTCGGTGGCAATAGCCAGCGCCATGTCGCGCATCGCCGACCAGTCGCCCACCACCGAACGCACATCGTCCAGCGCCGCTTCAACATGCGCCTTCAACTGCGCCTGCGCGGCTTCATCGGCAACCCGGTCGATCTCGAAATGCATCACGGATTCGGGCTTGCGCGATGGCGCCGCATCTGCCTCATCACACAGCTGCAGCAGCTTGCCAGACGCGTCACGCTCCACCGTGATAACCGGGTGGATCACCGCGTGAATCTGCACAGTGTCCGATAGCACCATGCTGGTGGTGTCGATCAGAAACGGCATGTCGTCGGTGACGATCTGCAGCAGGCTGCGACCGGCGGAACCCTGCTCGGGGTTGATCACGCGCACCAGTGCATGGCCCGGCGGTCTTTGCTGCACGAAATCCAGCAGGCTGGCGATCAATACAGCCCACTGCTCCGACGTGTGCAGTTCGATGTCACTACTGGCGACACGGGCGAAAAAGGCGTCGCAGAAAACTCGCGCCTCCGTCAGGCGGTCAGCGGACAGACCGCGTTGTTTCAATGCGTCGAGGACGACCGACGGAAGGGGCATGTCGTTGGCTGCACGAATGGCATTCATGGAATCTACTGTTCTAGTGGATACAAAGGTAAGGCTTAGCCGCAAAAGGATACGCCGCGACCCGGGGCTAATCCACAGCAGACACCATCCATTTGGCTACCATGCTGCTACGCATGGACCCTACGTTCACACTCGTACGCGCATCGCAACAGACGGATCGCCGCTTGCCGGTCACTATCGTCATCGCGCGGTAATGGCGGCGTCTGACAAGGGGAGGTGCCCCGGCATAGTCGAGCATGGCCAAACTGTCACGCGATACATGCATCTTGCATTTCGCTGCCGTGCCAGCCACCGACCACGAGAGCGTAATGATCCAGTACTACGGCTTGATGGCATCCCCTGCCGCCACCGTTAAATTGAGGGCTGGCACAACGCTCCGGATAAATTGTAAACTGGTCGGTATAGGACTGCGTGACAAGCAAGATTGCCTCTTCCCTGCGTCAAATTCCTGGCGCGGGGACGGAAAAGCGCATCGCAGTGCAAGGCCAAAATGCACACTACGCCTCAACAAGCCAGCACAACATCGCCGGTAACCCTCGAATCCCCCAATACAAGCCATGGAGTCTTCATGAAGCTCTCGTCACTGCACACTCCGATCCTTTGCCTGAGTCTGCTCGCGCTCGCTGCCTGCAGCGGCAAAGGGAAGGACCAGGGTCCGCCGAAGATGCCAACACCGACGGTCGGCGTCGTCAAGGCGCAGCTGCAGAGCACCACGCTAAACAAGGATTTGGTGGGCCGGCTATCGGCATTCCGCAGCGCCGATGTGCGCGCGCGCGTATCGGGCCTGTTGCTCAAGCGTACCTATAAGGAAGGTACCGACGTCAAACAGGGCCAGTTGCTGTTCCAGATCGATCCGGCCACTTACAAGGCGGCACTTGATTCCAGCCTGGCCAACCTGACCTCGGCCAAGGCGACGTATACCAATGCTCATGTCGTGGCTGAGCGCGACCGCTCGCTCATTCCGCAAGGCTATATCTCGCATGCCCAACTGGACAGCGACGAAGCCACCGAGCGTACCGCCGCCGCTGCAATTCAGCAGGCCCAAGCGGCCGTGGCTAGCGCGCGGATCAACCTCGACTACACCAAGGTGGTTTCGCCCATCGATGGCCGCGCCGGCCAGCAACAGCTGACCGAAGGCGCCATCGTGGGCAACGGCACCGCCGACACCGGCTCCAGCTCGACCCTGCTGACCACCGTTGACCAGCTCGACCCGCTCTATGTGAACTTCACCATGAGCGCGACCGATATGTCGACGATGCAACAGGCGCAGAGTGCGGGTACCGTCCATCTCGCCGATCAGAACAAGACCACAGTGCAGATCACCCTGCCCGACGGTACCAAATATGGCCAGCAAGGCACGCTGGACTTCTCCGACACCTCGGTGAATGCCACCACCGGCGCCATCAATCTGCGCGCCCTGGTGCCCAATCCGCAACACCAGTTGCTGCCAGGCATGTACGTCACTCTTAGCGCCAACCTTGGCCAGCAGAACAACGTATTCCTGATCCCGCAGCAGGCCCTGCAGCGCGACATCGCCGGCGCCTATGTGTTGGTGGTCGACCCGGACAGCAAGGTCCAGCGCAAAGATGTCACCACCAGTACCACCAGCGGCAATAACTGGATTGTCACTGCTGGCCTCAGCGCCGGCGACCAGGTGATCGTCTCGGGCGTGCAGGGCGTGCAGCCGGGGGCTCCGGCCCAAGCCTCGCCATGGCAGCCAGCGGCCGATTCCACCTCCGCTCAGGGCGGCCACTCCGCCGACCAGCAGTAAGGAAGCCGCCTCATGCCAAGTTTTTTTATCGACCGCCCGATCTTCGCTTGGGTGCTAGCCATCCTGCTCTCGCTGGTCGGCACCATCGCGATGCTGAACATGGGCATCGCTTCGTATCCCGATATCGCACCACCACAAGTGACGGTGACCGCGACCTATCCCGGCGCCAGCGCCGCCACGATGGAATCGACGGTCACCCAGGTGATCGAGCAACAGCTCAGCGGACTCGACAACCTGCTGTATTTCAGCTCGACCTCCAATTCCAACGGCTCCAGCACGATCACCCTGAGTTTCGCCACCGGCACCAACCCGGATATTGCCCAGGTGCAGGTACAGAACAAGGTGACCCTGGCGCAGCCACAGTTGCCCGCTGAAGTGACTCAGCAAGGCGTGGTGGTGGCCAAGGCCAGCCCCGATATCCTGATGTTCGTCAGCCTGGTATCGAGCAGCCCGTCCATCGACGCGAACCGCCTTGGCGACATCATGGCCTCGGACGTGGCGCCGCAGATCGGGCGTGTCACCGGCGTGGGCAGCACCTTCCAACTCGGCTCCGAATACGCCGCGCGAATCTGGCTGAACCCGGACAAGATGCAGGGCTATGGCCTTTCCGCCACCCAGGTCGAAAACGCCATCAGCGCCCAGAACGTGCAGTTCGCGGCGGGCGCGCTGGGCGCCGACCCCGCCGACAAAGGCCAGAGCTTCACCGCCACGGTGTCCGCCGAAAGCCTGTTCTCCTCGCTGCAACAGTTCCGCGACATCATCCTGCGTGCGAATGCCGATGGCACCGTGGTCAGGCTTGGCGACATCGCCAAGGTAGATTTCGGCCCGCAGACCTACGGGTCGGCCGCCACCTACAATGGTCAGCCCGCCGGCGGCCTCGGCATCAACCTGTTGCCTGGCGCCAACGCCCTGCAGGTGGCCGATGCGGTGAAGGCCAAGATGAACGAGTTGGCCAAGGACTTCCCGCAGGGCGTCACCTGGTTCTCGCCCTACGACACCACGCCGTTCATCACGGCGTCGATGAAGGACGTCGCCCAAACCCTGGGCGAGGCGATCATCCTGGTGTTCGTGGTGATGCTGATCTTTCTGCAGAACATCCGCGCCACCATCATCCCGACCCTGGTGATTCCGGTTGCCCTGCTGGGTACCTTCATCGGCCTGCTGGCACTCGGCTTCTCGCTCAACCAGCTCACCTTGTTCGGCATGGTGCTGGCCATCGGTATTGTGGTGGACGACGCGATTGTGGTGATCGAGAACGTCGAACGCATCATGACCGAGGAAGGTCTGTCACCGAAGGAAGCCACCCGCAAGGCGATGGGCCAAATCACCGGTGCGATCGTGGCGATCACACTGGTGCTCGCGGCGGTGTTCATTCCCTCGGCGTTGCAGCCAGGCGCCACCGGCGTCATCTATAAACAGTTTGCGTTGACCATCGCCGTGTCGATGGGCTTCTCGGCCTTCCTCGCGATGTCGCTCACGCCGGCGTTGTGCGCGACCTTGCTCAAACCCACCCATCATGAAAAGAAGAACGCTCTCTACCGCGGGTTCAACAACCTTTTCGATCGTGTCACCAAGACCTATCACGGCCATATCGGCAGCGCGGTGCAGCATGCCCCGCGCTGGATGATCGTATTCGTGCTGGTCGCCGCGCTGGCCCTGTTCCTGTTTAACCGCCTGCCGACCAGTTTCGTGCCCAACGAGGACCAGGGTTTCGCTCTGGCCATCGTCAACCTGCCACCGGGCGCCACCCTGGAGCGCACCAAGCAGGTGATGACCGATATCCGCGACAAGCTCAACCACAGTCCGCTCAAAGGCGACATCGCGGGTATCTTCCAGGTCGACGGCTTCAGTTTCGTGGGCTCGAGCGAAAATGCGGGCATGGCTTTCATCAAGCTCACCGACTGGGGCAGTCGGTCGCTCACAGCCGATGAGTTCATACAGAAGGCCAACGGGGTTCTGCACGGTATCCGAGATGCGCAGATCTTCGTAGTGAATCTGCCCACCATCCGTGGCCTCAGCCAGTTCGGCGGCATCGACATGTACCTGCAGGCGCGCTCGGGCCAGTCGCGCGCCGAGCTGGGCCAATCCGTGGGTACCTTGCTCGGCAAGGCGAAGCAGAGCCCCGTGCTGTACGGCATCCGGCCCAATTCGCTGCCAGACGCACCGCAGTTGCAGTTGAATGTCGACCGTGTGCAGGCGCAGTCGATGGGGCTGTCGGTCACCGATGTCTACCAGGCTATTTCGCTGCTACTGGCACCGGTCTATGTCGACAACTTCCTCTACGGCGGCCGCGTGAAACGGGTCTACGTGCAGGCTGACGCGCCCTACCGTATGGGGCCAGATGCCTTGCAGCACATCTATACGCCCAGCACCTCTACTAGTAGTACTAGCACCTCCAGTACTAGCACCTCCAGCACTGCCACCACGGTCAATCCATCGGCCAGCAACAACGCGATCAGCCCGTACAACATGATTCCGATCTCCAGTGTGGTGAAGGCGAGCTGGGTGACAAATGCACTCTCGCTGCCCCGCTACAACGGTTATGCGGCAGTGGAAATCGTCGGTGACGCCGCCCCGGGCTACGCCACTGGCCAAGCCATGGACGTATTGCAAAACATCGTCAACAAGGACCTGCCACACGGCTTTGGCTCTGACTGGACCGGCCTCTCGTATCAGGAAATCCTGGCCGGCAACTCGGCCACCTTGCTGATGCTGCTGTCGATCGTGATTGTGTTCCTGTGTCTGTCCGCGCTGTACGAGAGCTGGTCGATTCCGGTCGCCGTGCTGCTGGTCGTGCCGCTAGGCCTGCTTGGCATGGTGTTGGCCTGCTTGGTGCGCGGCATGCCCAACGATCTGTATTTCAAGATCGGCATGGTCACCGTAATCGGCCTGGCCGCGAAGAACGCGATTCTGATCGTGGAATTCGCGGTGGCGGAACAGGCGATGGGCAAGACCCTGTTCAACGCGGTACTCACCGCGTCCCAGCAGCGGCTGCGCCCGATCCTGATGACCTCGCTGGCCTTCATCCTGGGCGTGTTCCCGCTGGCCATCTCGACCGGCGCGGGTGCGAACTCCCGTCACTCGATCGGTACCGGCGTGATCGGTGGCATGCTGTTCGCCACCTTCCTCGGTTTGCTGCTGATCCCGGTGTTCTACGTCAGCGTACGTCGCCTGCTGGGTGACAAGCTGGATGTTGATGGCAAGGATCAGCCAGTGAGTAACGAGCCGAAATCTCTGTCACCACCGGAAGCGGACCCCTACCGCGGCGGCTGATACAGCCAAGCAACGTGCTCAACAAAAAGCCCCGGCATGCCGGGGCTTTTTTTATTGCCTGTCGTCTTGTCTTTTGACGATGTGCTTTCGATCTGGCTCGCGAAAAAGTGCTATCCCACTTACGACTGCTGGCCTCAACGCAAACCGGTTTCCGCGCGAGCAATCACCATTCGCTGGATCTCGCTCGTGCCTTCGTAGATCTCGGTGATCTTGGCGTCGCGGAAATAGCGCTCCAGCGGCATCTCCTTCGAGTAGCCCATGCCACCATGAATCTGCACGGCCTGATGGGTAATCCACATCGCCGCTTCCGATGCCGTGAGCTTGGCGATTGCCGCTTCGGTGCCAAAACGCCCGCCGGTCTTGTCAGCCTCGCCCTTCTGCCATGCCGCACGCAGGGTCAACAGCATCGAGGTATCGAGCTTGCACTTCATGTCGGCAATCTTCGACTGGGTCATCTGGAATGTACCGATCGGTGCACCGAACGCCTTGCGGTCACGCGCCCACTGCAAGGTCGCTTCGTACGCGGCACGCGAAATGCCGATCGCTTGCGAAGCGATACCGATACGGCCGGCATCAAGTACGCCCATCGCTATGGAAAAGCCCTTGCCAACTTCGCCCAGCAGGTTTTCCTTCGGGCAAACGTAGTCGAGGAATTCGATCTCGCAGGTCGCCGATGCGCGAATGCCCAGCTTCGGCTCGCTCTTGCCGGCATGGAAGCCGGCCAGCTTCGTATCGATGATGA
>Ga0302314_10012485_pt1 | contig 14700 bp, 12 predicted proteins | sample III_Palsa_N2_3_FD_200533 | JGI IMG/M metagenome (GOLD analysis project Ga0302314, IMG submission 200533) | Peat permafrost microbial communities from Stordalen Mire near Abisko, Sweden - III_Palsa_N2_3 | ecosystem: Environmental > Terrestrial > Soil > Palsa > Peat permafrost | place: Sweden... | reverse complement strand
ATGCCCGGCCCGCTGTCGTCGGGCTCGGCCGGCCAGCCGTTGTCCGCCCACGCCTTCGCAATACGGGCCAGTGCGCCCGGCTCAGTCACTCGCGCAGCGTCACCCTCGACTACGACGTCCGCGTCGCGGACCGACACCGCGACCGAGCACCGGGGATCGCGCGCGACATTGCGCCCCTTCCGTGTGCCTGCACCCGTCTGGAACCAGAACGTGCCGTCAAGCCACAGGGCACCGACCGCAGTCACATGCGGGCTGCCGTCCTCGTTGACGGTGGACAGCCAGGTCGTGCGGGAGTTCAACGCGTCCGGCGCTGGCGCCGACCCTGCATCGAGCTTCCTGGCAACTGCGGCCCAGTCCACCGGCGGAAGCCCGTCCGCCTTACCCAGATTGGTGATCTCCATGAGCTGTCCCTTCATTGTCCAGCGGACGTCCTGGCTGACAGCGTCTGGTAGATAAGACGCGCGGCGACCGCGAAAGTCATCGCGCATACGCGGGTCACGAGCCGTCCGAGCGCACACGCCGGCAGATCCGGACGTCGGCCGCCATTGGGCCATGAGCGTGGCGACACAGATCATCCAGTTCGGTCTGATGTCAGGACGTCACCTTGACGATCAGGTTGGCGACCAGATCGGCGGCTCCGCGAGCGCCTCCATCAGGGACCGCTGTCACACCAAGTAATCGAGCTGGCCGCTACCGGGCAGCACGACATGGCCGCCACCGGGCAGGTCCGGCCCGGCTGGCCGTCGTCACACCCCCACACCAGGGAATACCGCACGATCCGAATAAGTGCTCTCCGCCAGTACTGCCGCACTGCTGATGTCTCCGCCCGGCGACCCACCGCAGATGGACCTGGCGTGTACCTCGGATGGGCGAGGGTGCCGGTCCCTGCCTGCTGCGGCGCAGGTCGCCGGGACATGGGTGCCTGGCCAGGTCCATGGCAGGTCAGTCACAGGTACATCAAAATCAGCCCGGAGACCATGGCATGGCTGCGGCCGGCGGTCGGGGCGCCTTGGCCGGGAGAGTACCGGACCGCGAAGTCGCGCCAGCCATGCCTGTCCCCTCCGGTCTGAGGGTTCGGGCATCTTTTCACAGCGTGCTGGTGCAGATCAGGCCGAGGTCGGTCAGTCTTTCTGAGCGGCACAGGCGGTCCGACGCGCCGCCGACCTGGGTTCGCAGGAGCTGGTAGGCGGCGTGGTGCTGCTGTCCCCAGTGCATGGCGGCCCGCCAGAGCGAGCGGCCGAGGCCGAGCCGCCGGTACTCGGGCAGGACGCCGAGGTACTGGGGCAGCAGCCGGGCGGCGCCGCGGCTGTCGGGCATGATCTCCATCGGGCCGATCGCCCCGGCGATCAGCCCGTCCCGCTGGCAGGCGAGCACCGGGCTAGGGCTGGCGGAGGAGCGGGAGGTGCACCGGCAGGCTGGCGTGCTGCTCGGGCGCCTGCACGAGAGCAGACAGGCGGCGGACGCCGGGGCCGATGCCAGTCGTCTGTCGGCCGGGTGGGCGGGTACCTGGACGAGGCCGGCGGGCTGCTCACGCCGGAGCAGCGGGCACTGGTGCGCGAGTGCGCGAGCCGGCTTGCCCGGCTTGGCCCCCAGGTCCCGGCCGTTGCCAGCCACGGGGACTTCCAGCCTCGGAACTGGATCTGGGACCCGGGCAGCGGACGGCTGGGCGTCATTGACTGGGAACGAGCCGAGCCCGCCGCGGCCGTCCGCGACATGGCCCGGCTGGAATACGGCCCGTGGGACCGCAGGCCGGATCTCCGCGAGCAGTTCTTCGCGGGTTACGGGCGCGCGCTTACCCCCGAAGAGCGCGAGATGCTGGCCCGATACGCCGTCGTGGACGCTCTCAGCAGCCTGTGGTGGGGCAGGGCTAACGGTGATGAAGAGGTGGTGAATCGCGCCTGGCGGACCTTCGAAAGATCTGCTGGCGCGCGCTGATTCTCGCGCCGGCGCCGCCGGCTTGCCGCTGCCCGCGGGACGGCGGCAGGGGTCAGGCGGCGCGTGAGGCTCCCGGCGGGCGGTCCTCGTCGGCGCGGAGCTGGCGGAGCAGTTTGGAGGCGGCCTGGTTGGAGACGCCGAGGCGGCCGCGGAGCGCGTCGCGGGTGATCGGCTTGATCTGCTCGTCCTGGTGCTCGGCGTCGGCCCGCCGGGCCGCCGCGAGGAGCGCCTCATCCTCCTCGTCCTGGGCCGGGGACGGTGAAGTGCCCCGGCGCGGGCAGCTCGCCGGGACCGCCGTCCTCGCCGGGGACGTCGGCGGCTGGGCGGGTGCGGCGGGCGGCACGGCGCTCGATCATGGAGACCGCGACCAGGAACGCGCCCGGCGGGACGGCGGCCACGATGCGGCCCCAGACGTCCGGCTGAGCCTGGGCGAGGTTGGCCGCCAGGCTCAGGAGCGCCCCGCCCGCGAGTACCACGGTGGGCCACGACAGCCGCCTCGTGGCGATGCCGTGCTGCTTGTCACGCTGTCTTTCGCGGGCGGCCATGACGCAGGTCAGGTCGATGCATACCGCCACAGCCCAGGAAATGGGCCTGCGCTGGCCGTGCTGGGCGGCGGTGTCGCGGATGTGGGTGAACGACCCCGCCCCGGCGATGACCGCGAGCACGGTGACGGGCAGCGCGTCGGCGACCGCGAGCAGGCGGCGGGCGGCGCTCACGGGCCGTCCTGCCGTCCGGGACGGGCCTTGCGCTGTTGCTGCTGTGCCGGGGTGGCGGGGCCGCCCCGGTGAACGCCGGGTTCTTCACGCCTGGTTGCCTCCTGAACGCACGGGCGGGCGGCCATCGTGCCGCCGGCGACGAGGGGGGCGGCGCGCCCCGGCCGGGCGGGACTCCCCTCATCTACAGAAATCGGGTTTCAGGGGCCTTTTTCATTTTCTGCCCTGGAATCAGGTGCCAGAGGGGCGGTGGCGCACGGCTGTTACGGGAGGTCCGATGTACCTGGCGTGGTCCTAATGAGTCTCAGGGAGCCGGCCGTCTGGCAGACTCCGGATGTGGTGGCCGCCGGCAGGTGAGCACTTCGTGCTCCTGGGCTTTGAGCCCTGAAGAAAGACCGTGCCCGTGCCGGTGACCGGGAGAGTTGATCGCTGCTGGGATGTCGTGCCCGCCTGCTGGCGTGAGCACAGTTTCATTAGGTCGCTGATAGTTCTCCCGCTGGCTGCCGCCGGTTTTCGGCATTTCGGACGGGAGAGCGGATGCGGTTGTTCGTGGGCGATGACTGGGCTGAGGACCATCACGACGTGGAGGTGATGAACGAGGCCGGGAAGGTGCTGGCGCGCAAGCGGCTGCCCGAGGGCGCGGCCGGGATGGCCGGGCTGCACGAGGTGATCGGGCGGCGCCTGGGTGAGGACGCGGACGGCGCGGAGGTGGCGGTCGGGATCGAGACCGACCGCGGCCTGTGGGTCGCGGCGCTGGTCGCGGCCGGGTACGCGGTGTTCGGGGTGAACCCGCTGCAGGCGTCGCGGTACCGGGAGCGGCACGGGGTGTCGGGGGCCAAGAGCGACTCCGGCGACGCGCGCATGCTCGCGGACATGGTCCGCACCGACTCCCGCCAGCTGCGGGCGGTGGCGGGCGACAGCGCGGAGGCCGAGGGCCTGAAGGTGCTGGCCCGCACGCACAAGACGATGATCTGGGAGCGCACCCGGCAGGTGCAGCGGCTGCGGCACCAGCTGCTGGCGTACTTCCCCGCCGCGCTGGAGGCCTTCGACGACCTGGACGCCCCCGACGCCCTGGAGCTGCTGGGCAAGGCCCCGGACCCGGCCCGGGCCGCGAGGCTGACCCGCGCGCAGGTGTCCGCCGCGCTCAAGCGGGCCGGCCGCCGGAACATCACGGACAAGGCGACGGCGATCCTGGCGGCGCTGCGCAGCCCGCAGCTCGGCCAGCCGCCGGCCGTCACCGCCGCCTACGCCGCGACCGTGCGGTCGCTGATCGCGGTGATCACGGTCCTGAACGAGCAGGTAAAGGCCCTGCAAGGGCAGGTGGAGGCGGATTTTGGCCGGCACCCGGACGCTGAGATCTACCGGTCCCAGCCCGGCCTCGGCGCGGTTCTCGGCGCCCGGGTGCTCGCAGAGTTCGGCGACGACCCCGGCCGCTACGCCGACGGCAAGTGCCGGCGGAACTACGCCGGGACCAGCCCCCTCACCCGCGCGTCGGGGAAGAAGAAGGTCGTCGCCGCCCGGTTCATCCACAACGACCGGCTCGTCGACGCGCTCAACGCGCAGGCCTTCGCGTCCCTGAAAAACTCGCCCGGCGCCCGCGCCCTCTACGACGAGCTCCGCGCCCGCGGGATCGAGCACAACGACGCCCTGCGGCGGCTGGCGAACAGGCTCGTCGGGATCCTGCACGGATGCCTGAAGACCCGCACCCTCTACGACGAGGCAACGGCCTGGGGACACCGGCAAAACCTCTCTCAATCTTCCGTAGCGGCTTGACACTTAAGCTCCTGGGATGTCTTTCTTGTACCTGGGGTGGACCTGCGATGGACCATGGGCGGTCTTCCGCCGGTCCTGGCCGCGCCCGGCCGCCGGACGGGCCTGAGGTGCTCGGGGCGTCTGCGTTTGCCCGCGAGCGCGGTTCCGGCCCTTGTCGGGGGCTCCGCGCTGGCGGCCCTGGTCCGCGGAGGGCACGCCGGCTGCCGGCGCCGTGTGCTCGCGCGGGAGCGCTGCCCGGCGAACGCCGTGGCGCGGGCGGCGGCTCGACAGGCACCGGGAAGACGTGTCAACCTAGGGCGGACGGGTTCGTCGGCCACGGGCCAGCCGGTTCCCGGCCTGCCCGCTCACCCGGTGCCGGCGCGGAGGGCCTCCGGCCGGGTTCCAGGGGCCGGGGACGGTCCGCAGAACTGGCAGACCGTTTAGCCGGGTTCGCGAACCTGCCGCTATTCCACACTGTCAGCTAATACGTATACCAATACGTATTCCTGCCGACAGCGGAGCCCCCTTTCAGTAGCGGACGTGCAGGACGTGGCGGAATTAAACCTTCCGGTGCGCTCCCAGACTGATATAAGCGCAAAGCTCTTAAAACAATCATCCATGGCGGGGCGGACATGCGTGCCGTACGTTAATTCGTGGTTGCCTGTCCGTGGCCCGGTGGCCCGGTATCTGTACAGTAACAGGTACTTCCCCCTCGTTCTCGTGCTCTCAGGCCTGTCCTTGGCCGCTGCCGCGAGGATGTACGGTCAGGTGAGGACTGGCGCGCGAGGTGGCTGGCGGCGGCGAGGGAAGGCGCGGGAAAGGTGGCCGGCGGCGGCGGAAAGGCGTTGGCTGCCTCGGAAATACGAGATAGCGTCGTTGTGTACCCGGAAATTCCGGGGGAAATTCCCCGGTAATTAATAACCTGGGTTACGGCGAAGCGCGCGCACGCCCGTAATTTCCCGCCCTCGCGTTTTACGGAGGTATTCCCGATGATCGCCCCCGCTATTCCCGCCCCGGCCTCGAAGGGCCGGCTCGGCAACGGCCAGCTTCGCCGCCAGGTTGCCGAGTGGCTGGCTGCCCGCCCTGGCCCGCACACGGTCGGCGAGATCGCCAAGGACCTCGGCCGGCGCGGTCGGCAACGCGCTTCAATCACCGCCGCCCGCAACCTGGCGACCCGCGGGCCAACGGCGAGATCGGCTGGGCGCCCCAGCTCCGCGAGCTCCTGGCCTTCGCCAAGGTCACGAGGATCTTCGGGCTGGACACCGCCCCGGCCAACCTCGCCGGGGTCGCCCCCGCCGAGGACCGCGACGTCGTCGCCTCCACCCTCGCCAAGACCTTCGGCAAGACCGTCGCCCCGCTCGCCCTCGGCCGCCAGGCCTGACCCCGCACGCCTGGAAGGAGCGCCTCATGAGCGCGACCCCCCCCCCCCCCCCCCCCCCCCCACCCCCCCCCCCCCCCCCCCCGGCCGCCGCCTGGCTGGCCTTCTCCGCCAGGATGACCGCGCAGGTCGCCCCGGCCGCCGGCCGCCCTGACCTGACCGTGACCGTCGCCCCCCGGAGCCGGCCGGGGAGCACCCGCCTGCTTCATCCCGGCCAGCGCCGAGATCGAGGTCAACGGCGCGTGCCTGCCCGTCGACCCGGCCACGGCCGACCCCGCCAGCCCGGCCGACCGGGAGCGCTACCCGGCCTTGTGGGCGCGACCGTCCACGAGTGCGCGCACGCCGCCCACTCCCGCTGGCGCGCCCCGAAGGGCACGGACGCCGCCTGGTCGGCCGCCGCCGCACACGTCGATCAGCTTCTCGTCCACGGTGACCTTGACGGCCTCGGTGGTCCCCGGGAAATTCCGGTGCATCGATGAACTGCGAGCCCTAGATTCGTGGGGTGACCGCGGACGACGACGTGCCCTCTAACCTTTCGCATCTCGGCGCGCCGATCGGGCCGATGATCCGCGTCCACGGCGGGTTCGCCAACCGGATGTACCGGCTCGACACCGACCAGGGGTCGTTCGCGGTGAAGGAGTTGAACCCCGTCGACCGCCGCTGGACCTACCACGTCGAGGACGTGTTCAGGTTCGAGCGGGCGGCCTTCGCTGCCGGCATTCCGATGCCAGAGCCGATCTCGGCCAGCCACCACACGCTCGTCCACCGGTGGGTCGAGGGAGAGAAGGTGCCCGAAGCGCCGGTGTCGGCGGCGTACGCGTTCGAGATCGGTGAGATCCTCGCGCGCATCCACGCGCTCGACGTCGAGTGGACCCACGTGTCGATCGAGGACCCGACGTCACGGGACTGGCCCGAGCTCGCCGAGCGGGCGGCGGCGACCGGACAGCCGTGGGCCGACGAGCTCGCCTCCCACGTCGAGACGTTCCTCGCGATTGCCCACTTCGTCGACACCTGCGAACGGCCAGGCCCCGTCGTGCTGACCCACAGGGACATCCAACCGTGGAACCTGCTCGCTCGAGACGGTCGGCCGGTGGTGCTCGACTGGGAGCTCTCGGGGATGCTCGACCTGGCCAGTGAGCTTGGCTCGACCGCGCTGAGCCTCGCGAAGGGACCTGGCTTCGACGACATCGAGCCCACCATCTTCCGCTCGGTCCTCGACGGCTATGTCGCAGAGGGCGGAGCGCTGCCGCCGTCGGGTCCAAGCTGGTTCGTGTTCATGATCGGCGGCTGGCTGGGGTTCACGAGGTGGAACATCCTCCGCTGCCTCGCCGGTGTCGAGGCGAGCACCGGCCCTGACCTCGCGCTGTCGCACGAGTCCGTGCACAACGGCGTGCGCGGCCTCCCCGACATGTTCGGCCGACTTCCGGAGCTCGAGGCGCTGCTCGTGTGACAGCGACCCGCTTCTGTGCTGGGTGCGCGGCGTAACGCGCACTCCCGGAAGTGGTGGTCGCCGGCCGGTACCGCGGCGATGATCTGGTCATCGTCGGCCGCACCGTCCCCCTGAGCACCGGCCAGTCGACCGAGCTGGGCGATGCTCCGCCCCGCTCGCGCCGGACATCCTTGGCCGGACGAGATCAGCTCGCAGCGGTGGGGCGGCCAAGGCGCTGGAGGAGTCCCGCATCGAGGCCCGCCAGGTGGCCCGCCGCCCCGCCGACCGGGCCTGGCTGCGCGCGTGCACCGCGCAGATCGTCATCCGTGGCTTCGCCGCCGCCCGCTGCCCCGCCCGCCAGCGCGGCCGAGGCCGGGCAGTCCGCCCTGATCCTCGCCCGGGAAGACGCGGGCATCCTCGAGATGGCCGAGGCCGAGCCGCTCGCGAAAGCGGTCGCCGCCGCCATCGGGGAGGGCAAGCTGGGGCAGCTCCGCCAGGTGTGGCGCGAGGCGCACGCCACCCGCGACGATGACGCGAAGGCCCTGGTGCGGCTCGGCCGCCGCTGGTGCCGCATCCTCGGCGTCCAGCCTGACCAGGCCGCCCCGAAGGCCGACCCTGCCCAGCCGGGTCAGGGCGCGCCGTCGCCGGTCGCGGGGGCGGTCGGCGAGGCCGCCACGCGGGTGGCCGCCGCCTCGGCCGCCGATTTCAGGGACAGCGCCGGAGGTCACCGCCCGGGACCCCGCGCCCGGTCCTGCCGGCCTTCCCCTCCGGCAGGACCGGGCCGCCCGGCGGCACCCGCCCCGCCGCGCAGGCCGCCCGCGCGGCCTTTCCCCTTTCCCCGTTTCCCCGGAGCAGTTCCCGGCGGTCGCTTGCCGCCGCGAGCCCGGCGGGGGCCGGACTTGACACGGCGGGCGGAGCGGAGCGTCCGTCGTCGCGGACCCACGGACGGGCTGGTCCGGGGAACGCCAACCGCTCCCGGCCGGCCCGCCGCCACCCCGGGCGCAGACCCCGGAACCGCGGACGACCCGCTGCTGACGATCGATGAGGTGATCGCCGAGCTGCGGGTATCGCGGGCCGCTTTCTACCGCTGGCGCCGGCACGGAGCCGGCCCGGCCGCGGTGCGGCTGCCCGGCGGCGGGGTGCGGGTCCGGCGCAGCGCGCTGACGGCGTGGCTGCGCCGCCTGGAAGAAGAGGACGCGCAAGACGGACAGGAGCAGACAGCAGATGGACAGTTACGACGTCAGGTTCTGGGACATCAAGAAGCTCGGCACCGGCACAGGAGCCCGGCACCGGGTCCGGTGGGCCGTCGACGGCCGCGAGCACTGCAAGTAGTTCAAGGCCCGCCCCCTCGCGGACGGGTTCCTCGACGGACTCAAGGACGCGGTCCGCGACCGGCGGCTCTTCAGCCCCCGCACCGGCCTGCCCGAAGCCGAGCCTGCCGAGGGCGAGATGATCACCTGGTACTCCCATGCCCGCGCCTATGCCGAGGCCAAGTGGGGCAGCCTCGCCCCGGTCTCGCGCCGCTCGGTCGCCGAGGCCCTGGTTACCGTCACCGTCGCCCTCGCCGCAAAGGAGCCGGGCGCACCCGAGCCGAAGGTGCTGCGGCAGGCGTTCAACCCCGCCACCCGCGACACCGACCCGCCGCCCAAGATCGCCGACGCCCTCGACTGGGCAGAACGCGCCTCCCTGCCCGTCGCCGACCTGGAAGACACCGCGACCGTGCGCCTCGCGCTGGCCGCCTGCGCCAGGAACCTGACCGGGAAGGCGGCGGCCGGGTCGACCCAGCGGCGCAAGCGGTCGGTGTTCTACAACGCCCTCGGCTACGCCGTCGAGCAGGGCCACCTTCCCTCCAACCCGGTCGACCGCATCCAGTGGACCGCCCCCGCCGTCGCCCAGAGCGTCGACCGGCGGGTGGTGGTCAGCCTCGCCCAGGCCCGCAGCCTCCTGGCCGCCGTCCGGGGACTGTCCGGCCGGGGGCAGCACCTGGAGGCGTTCTTCGGCTGCCTGTACTACGCCGCCCTGCGCCCCTCGGAGGCGGTCATGATCCGCGAGAGCGACCTGTACCTGCCGAAGAAAGGGTGGGGGAGGATCGTCCTGGCCGCCTCCGCATCCCGCGCGGGCACGGCCTGGACCGATGACGGCACCGCGAGGCAGGAACGCGGCCTGAAGCACCGCGCCGGCAACGAGACCCGCACCATCCCGATCCCGCCCGAACTCGTCAGGCTGCTGCGCGCCCACATCAAGAGGTACGGCACTACCCCCGACGGCCGGATCTTCCAGACCGCGAGGGGCGGCGTCCTCCAGGACTCCGGCTACAACGAGGTCTGGACCGAGGCCAGGCAGAAGGCCCTGACCCCGGCGCAGTACAGGTCGCCGCTCGGCCGCCGCCCGTATGACCTGCGGCACGCGGCGGTCTCGCTGTGGCTGAACTCCGGGGTGCCCGCGACCGAGGTCGCCCGCCGCGCCGGGCGCGGCGTCGCGGTCCTGCTGAAGATCTACGCGCACTGCATCGACGGGCAGGCTGATGCCGCCAACCAGCGCATCACCGACGCCCTCGGCACCACCGAGCCCGAGCCCGAGCCCGGCCCTGGCGATGAAGGCGACGCCGACAGCGAGCCGGCAGCCTGAAGTGGCAGGTCAGCAGCCAGACGCTGAGCGGAACGGTCGCTATACCGCTCCTTCGGACGGTCAGCACACCGCTCCTGCCCTCGCTGTGCGGCCCCGTCCGTGGCCTTTTCCGCCCTCGTCCGTGGCTATCACGGCCCCGAAACCCGGGGCGCACGGACGCATAGCGGACGGCGGCGGCCCGCAATCGAGCCTCGAAGCACATATGCGCTGGTCAGCGGGGGGTGACTCGGGCAGAGCGAGCGGGCTGTAAAACCGTCGGCTCAGCCTTGGCTCAGCCTACGTTGGTTCGAACCCAACACCTGCCTGTAGGGTTCCGTAACCTCGTCGTAGCGTTTGACCTGCGATTTCATGCTCGGCCGCTGACGGTCATGCTGCACGTTCGTACTCGTTGATCAGTCCGCCCAGGACCCTCCGCCGCCGGATTCTCGCCGCCGCAAGGTCACCGGTCGCGGCCATGGTGATGTCGTCGCAGTCCGGCGGTCGCAGGTTCCTGCCCCGGTGCGGGCGATGCCCGTTGTAATGCGCTACGTACTCGTCCAGGATCGACCGCAGGTGCCGCGGCCCGGCGATCAGCATCCGGTCGGTGACCTCAGCCCGGACGGTGCGCACCCACCTTTCGGAAAAGGCGTTCGCTCTCGGGCTGCGCGGCGGGATCTTCACCACCTCGATACCGGCAGCCGACAGCACCGCATCGAACCCGTCGGTGAACTGGCCGGCCCGGTCCCGGATCATGAACCGGAACCTAGCGGCCCGCTCCCCCAGGTCCATTAGCAGATTCCGTGCCTGCTGCACCGTCCAGGCGCCGTCCGGGTGCGCGGTCACGCCCAGGACATGGACATGGCGGGTGCCGACCTCGATCACGAAGAACACGTAGAGACGCTGCAAGGTCACCGCGCAGTCGACGTGGAAGAAATCGCACGCCAGCATGGTCGAGGCCTGCGAGTGCAGGAACTGCCGCCACGTCGTGCGGCTGCGCCGCGGCGCGCGCGGGATCCGCAGCCGTCTCAGCACCCGCCGCACCGTGGAGGCCCCGACCTGGTACCCGAGGCCGAGCAGCTCGCCCTGGATCCGCTTGTAGCCCCAGCCCGGGTTCTCCCGCGCCATCTGCCCGATCAGCGCCGCGAGCCTGGCGTCAACTGGCGGTCGTCCTCCTTTGGGAGAATAGGTCCATCGCCAGCGGACCAGGCGCCGGTGCCAGCGCAGCAGCGTGTCCGGCGTCACCAGCCGGCTCATCCTCAGCTGCCCGGGCAGGAGCCGGGCCAGTGCGGCGAGCACCATCCGATCGGCCCAGTCCATCTTCGGCTTCGGGTTCTGCCGGCGCAGCACGGCGACTTCGTGTCGCAGCACCAGCAGCTCGGTGTCCTTCGACGCCGCCGAGCGCGCCAGCAGCGCCATCCAGCCAGTCAGGCGAACGAAGATCAGGTAGAGCATCCGTACTGTCACAAACCCGCGATGATGTCAGCCGCATAACCAGCACCGCAGGCGAACCCAGAGGTCAGACACATATGCCCCGTTTTGGAACCCCACAGGGGTTTCCCGCCGCGTACCGTGGTCGCGCCGGGACGGGGCTGTGTGCGCCCGCGACGGGCGGTGGCCGGGGGCGGGGTCGCAGGCGATGGGCCGACCATGGACGCCCGGCGCATCCCGCTAAGGACTGCGGCGGTCTGACGGGCGTCATAGGCCAAGCGCGTGCGCGGCCTTCTCTACTAGATCGAGCAGGCCGGCCCCGGCGGGAACGCCAGCCGCGCCGATGCCGATCTGGCGGACGGTGTCGAGGATCCTCCGGACCCTGCCCGGGTCCGGGGCCGGCTCGGCAGCCGCGCCGCGCAGGTCGACCACGATCTGCGCGGTCCGGCGGGGTACGTCAGAAGCGCCCGCAAGTTGCGCGGCGCACTGCTGGAGGTAGTCGGCCAGGTCCGCGAGGAGCTGCTGCGCCTCCTCGTTCACGGTGCCGGTGATCGCCTGCGAGGCGCCGGGGCTGTGGGCAGCCACGTTGACGTTGCGCGAGCCGGTGATGGTGATGCTGGTCGCGGCGGGCTGCACCGGGGAGTCGTCGCGCGTCGACCGGACGGTCTCCACGGTGTGCTCTCCCTTCTCCATGATCGTCACGATCATGTCACCACCGATGCCGGCGGCATACAGATAGCCGTGCTTGGCGAGCCAGTCGACGGCGCTCGTGATCTCGGTATAGGAGAACAGGTCACCGCGGGTGCTGAGGAACCGGGCGTAGCGGCTCAGTGAGAAGCCGGAGACGGCGACAGGCTGCTCGCCGTCGGCGGCGCGCTCGTAGGCCCAGCGCAGCAGCGCGTCCCTGGCCGCCACACGGCGCGCGGCCGGGTCAGCGCGGCGCTGCCGGATCTGCTGCATCACCTGAACGCCGGTCTCGGTCAGCATGGCCCGGTATCGCATCCCTGGAGGCCCGCCATGCGGCAGCACGTACCAGACCAGCTTGTCCCGGTAAAGCTGACCGAAGGCCTCCTTGACCGGAACCGGCCGGCCGCAACCGGCGGGCGCGGCGACGACCGCCGGGTCGACGTCCACTGCCTGGTCCGCCCGGCCGCCGACGCGGTCGTAGAGCCAGTCGAGCACGTGCAGCTGGCACTGCTGCTCGGGTGCCAGATCCCATCCGCCGCCGAGGTCCACGGCTCACGGTACCGCCTCCTGCCGGTCATGGATCCGTCCCGCGTGCGCGCCCCGCCAGGCGAGTCAGCGATGCCTCACCCTGGTGCGGCGGACCCGCGCGTACCCGATGAGGATGACGGCGGCCAGCGCGGGCCACCCGCCCGGCACCCGCGCGCGGCCAGGCGTGTGCGGAGGTGGCGGGCCGCTGCCCTCGGCGGTCCTGTCCCGGGAAGGGCGGCGGAGCCATTCGAAGAGAAAACTCGCCAGGACGGATCCGGTGATCCCGAATGCCACGGCGAAGATGACCACCCAGTTCTGGAGCAACGCGATGGAGGAGCTGTCGGTCAGCCGCACGAGCGGGCTGACCGGGTACTGGTCCGTCCAGGTCAGCGGGTACGGGCCGGAAGCCGACGGGACGGAGGAGTCGATCGACCAGGCCGTCGGCACGCCCTCGACGGTGACCTGGACATACTCCTGTACCGGGCGGCTCCAGTTGCCGCTCAGGCCGCTGACCGCCGGGTACTCCCCGAGCACCTTCAGCGGGGCGCCGGGGAAGGCCCCGGTCAGCGGCCATGACTGGGCGGCATCGGCCGGCAGGCAGGCGGTGACGTCGGGCAGGCTGATGCGGACCAACTGGACCGCGCCCAGATCGATCACGCCGTCGTAGTAGAAAACCAGGTCCGGGATGCGCTGGATCTGCGGTGCAGGCGATACGGGCAGTGGGGAATCTGGCGGTGCCGCGGTGAGCTGCGCGCCCCCGGCGCGGGCGCCCCGGGCGAACGCCATCGCCGAGCGGTGGACCGCCAGCGCCCGCCGGGAGTGCCTGGACCGGATGCTGATCACCGGCGACCGGCACCTGCGGCTGGTCCTCAGTGAGTACGCCGATCATTGCAACTGCCACCGGCCGCACCAGTCACTCGGACAGGGGCCGCCTGCCGGGCGCCCGCATCCACCCGATCCGGAGCTCAACGCCAAGGTTCTCCGCCGGGACCGACTCGGCGGCCTGATTCACGAATACCTGCAGGTTGCGTGATGTGACGCAGTTTCCGGCACCCACACGGCCACGTCGATCAGGGGGAGCGGGGCGGCGATCAGGGCGAGCCAGGCGAGCGCGGCCAGTTCCCACCCGGACGACGCGCGGGCGGCCGCGATGGCCCGCGCCGCCTGCTGCCAGCTTGGCTGCCGGCAGGGGGGCCGATCCGGGCCTGGCACGCCGCTGGCGCGGTCGGTGAGTCGAGCCTCAGGACCCGGTCAGCGCGCCGGCTACCGCGGCCGCCACCCGGGCGTTGTTCTCGGCCAGGGCCAGGTTGGCGGGGATGCTCGCCCCCGCGGTCTGCTGCTCGATCCTGCCCAGCACGAACGGGGTGACGGCGGCGCCGGTGACGCGCGCGGTCTCGCAGTCGGCGAGCGCGGCGTCCAGCGCGCGGTTCAACGGCCCCGGGTCAAGCTCGTCGGCGGCCGGGATCGGCACCGTGAGCAGCACGCCGGTGCGCTCGCGGACCCGGCTGAGCAGCACGTCGGCGGCGACCCGAGCGGTCTCCACCCGGTGCGGCACCCGGAGCCCGCTGGAGCGCAGGTAAAACGCGGGAAACCAGTCATGCTGCCAGCCGAGCACCGGAACGCCCGCCGTCTCCAGGTACTCAAGCGTGCGGGCGAGGTCGAGGAACGACTTCGCGCCGGCGCAGACGGTGATCACGGGGTGATTGGCCAGCGCGTCGAGGTCGGCTGAGATGTCGCCGGTCAACTCGGCGCCCCGGTGCACGCCGCCGATGCCGCCGGTGGCGAAGACACCGATGCCGGCCGCGTGGGCGAGCGCCACCGAGGCGGACACGGTGGTCACGCCGACCGGGAGCCCCTGGGCGACCGCGACCGCGATGTCGCGCTCGGCTATCTTCGTCGTGCCCGCCAGAACCCGGTCCTCGTCGCCGGGTTCGAGGCCGACCCGCGCCTTGCCGTCGAGGATCGCCGTGACGGCGGGCTCGGCGCCGCCCGCGCGCACCGCGGCCAGACACCGTCGCAGTGCCTCGCGGTTGGCCGGGGCCGGCAGGCCGAGCTGAGAGAAGATCGTTGACTCGAGCGCGACCACGGGTCGCCCGGTCGCGAGGGCCGCGGATACGGCGCCGGACACGCTGACCGCGCCGTGCCGGTGCACGGAGTTGTCGGGCGTTGCAGTGGTCATGGGTTCGGAGCTCCTCGGTGATCGTGAATCGGTTAGTTGTCGGCGGAGCTGACCGGAACCGGGC
>Ga0302314_10012482_pt1 | contig 14701 bp, 18 predicted proteins | sample III_Palsa_N2_3_FD_200533 | JGI IMG/M metagenome (GOLD analysis project Ga0302314, IMG submission 200533) | Peat permafrost microbial communities from Stordalen Mire near Abisko, Sweden - III_Palsa_N2_3 | ecosystem: Environmental > Terrestrial > Soil > Palsa > Peat permafrost | place: Sweden... | reverse complement strand
CGCTTGCGGCCGCGCGATGGCGCTCCGCGGCGGCCGGTTCTGTTCGGCCGGCGCCGCGGAGCTGTTCGCGTCCGGTCAGTTCATCCGGTGCAGGGCGCAGAGCTTGTTGCCGTCCGGATCACGCAGATAGGCGAGATACATCTTACCCGCGCCCCCTTCGCGCACGCCCGGCGGGTCTTCACAGGTGGACCCTCCGGCGGTGAGGCCCGCTGCGTGCCAGGCGTCGGCCTGCTCGGATGAGCTGCAGGCGAAGCCGATCGTACCGCCGTTCATGGCAGTGGCCGGCTCGCCGTTAATCGGCTTGGATACGGAGAAGACGCCCGTCGGGGTCATATAGAAGATACGGTGGCCGTCGACGCTGGCCGGCGGGACGCCGAGCGTGCCGAGCAGTTGGTCATAGAACGCCTTGGCTCTGTCCAAGTCGTTGGTGCCGATCATGATGTGCGAGAACATTCGTTGCTTCCTTCTATTTTGCGGCGCGGCCCGCCCGTGTGGGAAGATCGCGTCGCTGACAACCCCCAGGCAGGGGCCCCTGCCTGGGGGGGGGGCTGCTTTGGCGCCCAATCGTGGCTGTCATTTGCCCGAAAAGACAGGTTTGCGTTTTTCGAAGAAGGCCTGACGGGCCTCTTTGGCGTCCTCGCTGGAGAAAGCCATGCGGATGTTGGACACCTCGTAACGCAGCTGTTGCTCCATATCGGTGGTCTCCTGCGACCGGGCCATGCCCCGCTTTAACAGGCGCAGCGTGATCGGCGACCACTGGCACAGCGACTGGCAATAGGCGGCCAGGCGATCCGTGAACTGATCGTCGTCGACGACTTCGCCCGCCAAGCCCAGAGCCACCGCTTCCTCGCCGTTGACCGTCCGGTTCTCCAACATGAAACGCATGGCCTGCTCATATCCCATGGCCTGGGGCAGCGTGATCGTCAGGCCCGCGTCGGGCGAACCGCCAATGCGTGTATACCCCGCCATCAGCCGCGCTCCGCGCGCGACCAGCCGGACATCGGTGGCCATGGCCAGGCCCAGCCCGGCCCCGACCGCGACGCCATTGACCCCGCCGACCACAGGCTTGTCGCAGCGTTTGCGGATCGCCAGCAGAAACTGACCGACCCAGCCGATGTCATCCAGTTGGGCCGACTGCGGTGTCAGCGGCGAGAAGCGCTCGCCACCCGAAAGGTCAAGGCCGGCGCAGAATGAATCCCCGCTGCCGGTGATCGCGACCACCCAGACATCGTCGGTCCGCGCGGCCTCGTCGACCGCGGCGATCACGCCCCAGGCGAGGGCGGTGCTGATGGCGTTCTTCTTGTCCGGGCGGTTAAGCGTGATGGTTCTGACATGGCCCAAATCCGCGACTTTCACGACGTCAGTCATGTGTGTTCCTCCTCTGGCCGGACTTACTGAATGGTCCGACTTCGATGCTTTTGCAAACGGCGGCAGGCTAGCCTGGACGAGGTGAGCCGGCGGACCCCGGAGGCCCCGCTGACGCTGATTTGAGCAGATGGCGCGCGGCTCGCGGGCAGAGCCCGTGCAAAATCCGCTCCGCGTCACTCTTGTGGCGCCGATGTGGGCTAGTCAGGCGTTTCAAACCAGCGCCCGCCAACGCCGGCGCTCCGTCTATAAGGATCGCCCATGCGCCTGCCCCTGATCCCTCCCGCCGACCTGACGCCCGAGCAGAAGCCGCTCTACGAGGATATGCGCAAGGGCATCGCCAGTAATTTCAACGCCTTCAAGGTCGAACGGGAGGACGGCGCCCTGATGGGCCCGTGGAACCCGTGGCTGCACGAACCGGTCATCGGCAAGGCGATCTGGGATTTGACCCTGGCGATGACCGCCCAGGCGAGCCTGGCTGACAATGTCCGGCAGATCGCCATCTTGACCGTCGGCGCCCGTTTCGGCGCCGCCTACGAGCTCTACGCCCATGTCGCTGTCGCCGAGCACGAGGGGATGAAGCCCGAGCGGCTGGCGACGCTGGTCGCCGACCTCAAGCCCGCCGATCTCGCGCCGGACGAAAGCATCGCCTTCGACGTCGCCTATGCCCTTGTCCGCGGAGGCGTGCTGCCCGAGCCGCTCTACCGTCTGGCGGTCGAGACCTTCGGCCAGCACGGCGCGAACGAGCTGATCTATCTCGTCGGCCTCTACAGCCTGGTGTCGACCACGCTCAATGGCTTCAACGTCCCGGTTCCCGAGCGGGAATAGGCGCGGGGCCAGGCTGGGACTACCTTTGCGCGCGAGCCAAGTCGCGTTCATCAGAAGGAATCACCATGCCGTTCCAAAAGGTCCTGATCGCGGTCGATAGCGATCCCGTAGCGGTGCATGCGGCTGAGGTCGGCGTTGAGCTGGCCAAGGCCGTCGGCGGCCAGGTGGCGCTGATCAGTGTGATCGACCGATCCGCCGTCGAGGCCGCGGCGCCGGAATTTCCCCGGGACGAGCTGCTGGCCGAGGAGCGTGAGCACGCAGCGCGGGTGATCGCCGAACTGGGCCCCAGGCTGGCGCCCGGCGGCGCGGTGGAGACCTTCAGCCCCGAGGGACATCCGGGCGAAGAGATTGTGGCCGCCGCCAAGGCCTGGCAGGCCGATCTGATCGTTATCGGCAGCCACGGCCGAGGCGGCCTCGGCCGCGTCCTTCTGGGCAGCGTCGCCGAAACAGTCATGCGCCACGCGCCGTGCCCGGTGCTGGTGGTGCGGGGCAAGGACTGATAGCGGGCGCGCCGCTCACTTCCTGTGTCCAGCCGCGCCGATCCGTCTGAACAAGTTCCGCGTTGGAGCGTATTTCTATGGCCCGACCACGGGCGCGCCGTCCTTGCGGTAGACCACGCCGGCCTTCATCACGAACTTGACCCGCGTGAGTTCGCTCACGTCGCTCAACGGATCGCCCGCGACAGCTATGATGTCGGCGTACTTGCCGGGGGCGATAGAGCCCAGGTCGGCGCCGATCGGGCCCAGGGTCTTGGCGGCGGTCGAAGTCGCAGCCTGGATCGCCTGCATCGGGGTCATGCCCCACTCGACCATCTTGGCGAACTGCCTGGCGTTGTCGCCGTGGGGATAGACCCCGGCGTCGGTGCCGAAGGTCATGGTCACGCCAGCCTGAACAGCGCGGCGAAAGGTTTCGCGCTGCAGCCGGCCGATGCTCCGCTCCTTGTCGAGGCTCTCAGGCAGCATGCCCATCTTGGGCCCCTCGGCCAGGATGAAGTCGTCGTTATAGATGTCCATGTCGAACACCGCGCCGTGCGCCTTGGCCAGGGCGATGGACTCGGCGTCGGCCAGGCTGGCGTGTTCGATAGTGTCGACGCCAGCGCGGATCGCGTCGTTGATGCCGGCGGTTCCGTGGGCGTGGGCGGCGACCTTCAGACCCAACATGTGCGCCTCGTCGACAGCGGCCTTCATCTCCTCATAGGTCATCTGTTGGGCGCCGACGCTGTCGCCCTTGGACAGCACGCCGCCGGTGGCGCAGAGCTTGATCAGGTCGGCGCCGTATTTGTGGACTTCGCGCACCTTGTGGCGGACGGCGTCCGGGCCGTCGGCCACCCCGTCGCCGACGGCGTGGTAACTCTCGGGCAGAAGGTTCTCGTCGCAGTGCCCGCCGGTGGCGCCGATCAGCGGGCCGGAGACGAACAGCCTGGGTCCGACGGTCTCGCCGGCGTTGATGGAGTCGCGCAGGGCCACGTCCGCGTATCCGCTGGCGCCGACATTGCGCAGGGTGGTGAAGCCGGCCTGCAAGGTCTTGTAGGCGTTGGCCACGCCGCTGATCGCCGAGGCCGGGACGGTCACCGTCAGCGCGCGGTAGCCGTGGTTGTCCGCGCGAGATGTAATGTGGGTATGCATGTCGATCAGGCCGGGCAGGATCGTCGCGCCGCCCAGATCGATGATCCTCGCGCCCTCCGGCGCCTTGACGCCGGCGGCTGGGCCGACCTGGACGATTCGGTCGTCCTTGATGATCACCGCTGGGGCGGCGAGCACCGAGCCGCCGGCCGGATCGATCATCCGCGCGGCGGTCAGATAGATGGTGTCGGCCCTCGCTGGGCCAGAGAGCGCGGACACGGCCGCCAGGCTGGCCGCGATGGCGGCGATGATAGGTTTCATGCTGATGGAAGCCCCCGAACACGGGCGTCGAGGCGCGCCCGTTGAGGGCCAACTTTGGCGCCCGCTGGGGAGTTTGGAAAGCAGGCCTACGGCGTGACGCTGAGCTTGACCACGATGTGGCCGCCGGTGCGGTCGGCCAGGTCCTGGGGAATGGTCATCTGTTGGGCCAGCTTCAGCGCCGTCGCGGCGGCGGCCGGATCGACCGGTCCATCATTCACCACCCGGCAGTCGGTCAGGCTGGTCAGGGCCACCTGGCAGCCCAGATAGATCACCCGGGCCTCGGCCTTGCCGGCCGCCGCGGCAGTCGGCTCGGAGACGTCGATGCGGGCAGCGGGCGAGGGCGAGCCCGACAGGCCGGCGGCGATGGCGAGGACGGACAGCAACATGGGGGCACTCCCGAACATTAAGACTTTGTTAAGCACTTCCGGCGGTCCGCGAAAAGCACTGTCTCATTGCGGGCCGCCTCGAAGAGGGTGAGGCAACGGCCGTGCCGCGGCTTGCGCTAGGGGCCCGCGTCCTGTGAAATCAGGGGAGTGAAACTTCAAAGGAACGCCGCGTCATGATCGAGCAGCAGATCGATATTCCGACCGAGGACGGGGCCGTCACCACTTTCATCGTCCATCCGGACCGGGGCGAGCCGCATCCGGTCATTCTGTTCTATATGGATGCGCCGGCGATCCGCGAGGAACTGCGCGACATGGCGCGGCGGTTCGCGACTAGCGGCTACTATGTGGTCCTGCCGAACCTATACTACCGGTCGGGGGTGATGGAGCTGGGGCCTCTGCCGCGCGACGCCAACGATCCGGCGCGCCAGCGGATGATGGACCTGATGGCCTCCCTAACCATCCCGATGATCATGCGGGACACCCGCGCGCTGATCGATTTCATCGACACCCAGGATGCCGCCAGCAAGGGCCTGATGGGCGCTGTCGGCTATTGCATGAGCGGCCAGTTCGCGATCAACGCCGCCGCCCAGTTCCCCGAACGCTTCGCCGCGGCGGCCTCGATCTATGGCGTCCGCCTGGTCACCGACGAGGGCGACAGCCCGCATCTGGCCGCGCGCAAGGCCAGGGCGGAGCTCTATTTCGGCTGCGCCGAGATCGACCATTGGGCGCCCCTGGAGATGGTCGAGACCCTGACACAGTCGTTGACCGCCGCCGGCGTCGACGCCGAGGTGGAGCTCTATCCCAAGGTCGAGCACGGCTTCGCCTTTCCCCAGCGCCAGGCCTACGACAAGGCGGCCGCTGAAAAGCACTGGGAGCGGTTGCTGGCCCTGTTCCGGCGGCGCTTGGGTTAGAGCGCGTTAGGCGAAAGTGAGCGGTTTCGCCGCTCGAATGCGCTCTAAATGTTTGAACTAGTCGGCGACCTTGGCCGCCTTCGCCGCCTTCGCTCGTTCGATGCCGGCCAGGACCATGCCGCGGGCCTCGTCGGCGTCGCCCCAGCGCAGGATCTTGACCCATTTGCCGGGTTCCAGATCCTTGTAGTGGGCGAAGAAGTGCTCGATCTGCTGCAGGGTGATGTCGGGCAGGTCGGTGTGGTTGGACACGTGCTCGTAGCGGCGGGTCAGCTTGGCCGACGGGACCGCGATCAGCTTCTCGTCGCCACCGGCTTCGTCCTCCATCAGGAGCACGCCGACGATCCGACAGCTCATGATCGCACCCGGCGCGATGGCGCGGGTGTTGGCCACGATCACGTCGCAAGGGTCGCCGTCGCCCGACAGGGTGTGAGGAATGAAGCCGTAGTTTCCGGGATAGCGCATGGCCGTGTAGAGGAACCGATCGACGACCAAGGCGCCTGATTCCTTGTCCATCTCGTACTTGATCGGCTCTCCGCCGATCGGCACCTCGATCACGACATTGACGTCGTGGGGCGGGTTGGTACCGATGGAGACGGCGTCGAGATTCATCGAATTAAATCCACTCAGAGGCTTAGGACAGTCCGCAACCAGGCGCGAACCGCCGCTCAGTATAGCTCCGAAGCCCTCGAGGGAACCGGGTCTGTGCCGAAATCGACTCGCGCCAACGGCGCCGGGCGCTTAGGTTGGGCACATAGATCATTCAGGGAGAGCGACATGCGTACTGGGATTTTCCATTCCGGCATTTTCGCGGTGGCGGCGGCCGTGGCCGTCCTGGCGGCGGGCGCGGCCTGCGCTGAGGTTCTGCACTATACCGCCAATCTGGACGGCCGCTCCGAGACACCGCCCAACGACAGCCAGGGCGTGGGTTTGGCCTCGGTCAACTTCGACACTGGCAGCAAGAAGCTGGACTGGACGGTGGATTATTCGGGCCTGACCGGCCCGGCCACGATGGCCCATTTCCATGGGCCCGCGCCGGTCGGCAAGGCCGCTCCTGTCGTAATCGCGTTCAAGGGCGACCTGGCCAGTCCGCTCAAAGGCTCGGCGACATTGACCGACGCCCAGATCGCCGATCTGAGGTCGGGCGTGTGGTACGTCAACGTCCACACCGCAGCCCACCCCGGCGGCGAGATCCGTGGTCAGGTCGAGCCGGCGAAGTAGGCCGGTCCCACAACGGTTCCCGGAACCCTCCCCACTGCACGGCGAGGGTTCGACTACCGCCGGTGGGGGTGCGCGCGCTCCTGGAGTTCCTGCACGTGAGTCCTGGGTAGGCTCGCCAGGGTCAGGTAGCCGAGCTCCTTGTGGTCAAGGCTCTTGAAATGCACATCGGCCAGCCGCAGGAAGTTCTTCTTCTTGATGAAGCCGGTGAAGTCCAGATCGGCCGCGGTCACCGGCTCAGGCTGGTCGAAGAAGCTGAAAGGCGAAGCGCCATTGCGCGACTCGTCGATGGAATGGGGGATTTTGGGTTCGCTGGGCTCGACGGCGTCGGGCGGCAGCGCGCCCATGACGCCCCCTGAGGCGGGGCCGCCGCCCTGGGCCAGCCATAGCCGCCCACCGAACAGACCCGCCACCCCGCGAGTTCCGGACGCGGCGACATTGACCCGAAAACCCAGGATCTCCGGCGCGATGCGGCGCTCGTAACGCTGCACCTCGAAACTGTCGAGGACGCCGTCCTTGTTGACGTCGAGCGCGTCGAAGAAGGACGTGGCGTCGGCGATGAACTCGGCGTGGTCGATCTTGCCGTCGGCGTTCTTGTCGACCTGCTTGAACCAATCGACCACCGGATAGGGTGCGCCGTCCTTGGCGCGGAATGGCTGGCCGAACGGGCTGATGAACACATTGGGCCACGCGGTGGCGTCTTCGAAGTCCGCCTGGGCGTGGGCGAGCCGGGGTGCGCCGAGGCCAAGCGCCAGCGGCGCCGCTCCTGCGGCGATCCAACTCGCGAATTTTCGGCGGGTCATCATCTCTCACACACTCCGCAGGTGAACGGCCACACCCGGCACGGCCATTGTCATGCCCGATCATCGGGGTTGTTCGCAACAGGCGTCGCGATGCGGCGAACTCAATGCGCCGCGAGGATTTCTGGGTTCGGCGACAACCGGAATTGATCTAGCCTCGGCCCGCTGAACAAAGAGTCAGACCAGGGAGCGCCGACATGTACGACGTCCACTATTGGCCCACGCCGAACGGCAAGAAGGTGACCATTTTGCTGGAGGAACTGGGCGTCCCCTATCGGGTGGTCCCCTGCAACATCGGTCGCGGCGACCAGTTCACCGACAGCTTCCTGAAAATGAACCCCAACCACCGCATGCCAGTGCTGGTGGACCACGATCCTGTCGGCGGCGGCGCGCCGATCAGCGTCTTCGAGTCTGGTGCGATCTTGCTGTACATCGCCGAGAAGGAGGGCCGCTTCTGGCCCACTGACGTGCGTGGCAAGACCGAAGTGACCCAATGGGTCATGTGGCAGATGGCCAACCAGGGCCCGAAACTCGGTGAATGCGGCCATTTTCGCCGGCTGGGCGACGCCCAGGGCGACCAGTCCTACGCCGTGCGACGCTTCACCGACGAGGCCAACCGCATCTACGGCGTGCTGAACAACCGGCTCTATGATCGGCCCTATCTGGCCGGCGGCGAATACACCATCGCCGACATGATCTGCTATCCGTGGGCGGTGAACTGGCAGGTCCAGGGCCAGGACATCGAGGAATTCAAATATTTCAAGCGCTGGCTTGAGGAACTGGCCGCGCGACCGGCGGTCCAGCGCGGCATGGCGGTGGAGTCCGGCGACACCGAGGATCCGGCCACCGTCACGCCCGAAGAGCGGGCGGCGCGGATGAAGCGCCTGTTCAACCAGCGGGCCCGGCCGGTTCCGGCGGGCTGATGCGCGGCGGCTTCCCTACGCCGCAGCCAGATGCGCCGGCCGACGCAGATCCGCCGCCAGGCCTTCACCCATCAGGTCGATGAAGTTCTCGCGGTAGAAACCGTCGATTTCGGTCCGCGAGCGGCCGGCCAGTGAATCGTTGAAGCGCTTCAGGGGATTGCGCCCGCCCTCGACGTGCGGGAAGTCGGACGAGAACAGGCAGACCTGTTCGCCGGAATTGGCGATGATCCAGCCGGCGTCCTCGTGCGGGTAGGGGGTCACTCGCACCTGGCGCTTGACGATCTCGCTGGGCGGCGCGGACAGCTTATGCAGCCGCTCCTCGTTCTTGTAGAAGGCCTGGTGCGCGGAATCCATGAACCGCATCCAACTGGGAACCCACGATGCGCCCAGTTCGATCGCGCCGAATTTCAAGCGTGGAAACCGGTCCATCACCCCGTCGATGATCATCGCGGCCAGGGTCTGCATCACCGAATCCGGGATCGCCATGAAGCTGACCGAGGTGAAATTCTCCTCGCCGCCGTGGAAATCCTTCACCCGCGGCATGCCGTTTTCGAAATAGCTGGGGTCCAGCTTCCGCTCTCCGCCGACATGGAACAGGATCGGCAGCCCGGCCTCCTGCGCCATCGCCCAGACCGGGTCGAAGCCCACATGACTCGGCGAATGGCCGTTCGGACAGCGTGAGGGGATGAGCAGCGCCTTGGCGCCCAAGGCGATCGCCTCGCGCGCGGCGGCCGGCGCCCGCTCGATGTCGGCCAGGGGCACATAGCCGGTGGCCAGCAGCCGCCGGTCGACGGAACAGAAGTCGGTCATCATCCGGTTGTGGGCGCTGGCCGCCGCATAGCAGAGGTCCATGTCAGAGCCCTGGTCCAGCCCGAAATTGCCCAGGCAGAAGGTGGTGAAGACCAGCTGGCTGGCGAAACCCAGAAGGTCGACCGCGCGCGGCCTATCCGCCGGCAGGAAGGCGCCCAGGGCCTGTTGGTTCTTGCGCAGCAGGATGTTTTCCGCCGCGCCGGCGCGAAATTCCGGGTCCTGGTGCTGCTGGACGCATTCGCTCGCCCATTGGGGCAACGCGCCGCCCCGGACCTTGTCCAGCGAGTGATAGGCGGCTTTGAACCGGGCCTCAATGTAGTCGTCCAGGCAGTTGGGCAACTCCATCAGGTGCGAGTCGGCGTCGTGGATGATCTGGTTTTCCACGTAGGGCATGGTCGTCCTCCCGGTTTGACTTGATTTTGAAACCCGCACCGCGCGGAACTCAACTAAAAAGCAGAGGCTTGACGCGGCCCGGCCGCCGCCACGAGGTGAGAAATGGAACCGTATCCCGATGTCGACGGCTTGGTGACCCTGGCCAGCAACCATGATTTCCAGACGACGCTCACCCGGTTGACCGACACGATGAACGCCCGCCAGGCGACCATCTTCGCGGTGATCGATCATGCCGCCGGGGCGGAGGCCGCCGGTCTGCCGCTGGCGCCGACCACGGTGGTGGTGTTCGGCGATCCGAGGGCCGGCTCGCCCTTGATGCAGGCGCGGCAGACGGCGGGGATCGACCTGCCGCTCAAGGTCCTAGTCTGGCAGGATGAAGCGGACGCGGTATGGCTCAGCTACAACGATCCGGCCTGGATCGCGCGGCGGCATGGCGCCGATCCGGACGCGTTGCCGAACATCGCCCGCATTGCCGCAGCGCTGGCGGCGCTCACCGCGACCGCTGCCGGCTGATCCCCGCGGAGGAATCACGCCTGCCCCTGATCATCCCCATCGACGATCCCGACGATCCGCGCATCGCCGGCTATCGGCATGTGCGCGAGCGCGATTTGGTCGGGCGTGACGGCGTGTTCGTCGCCGAAGGCGAAGTGGTGCTGCGCATGCTGGTCGCCTCGCCCCGCTTCGCGCCGGTTTCGTTGTTGATCGCCGAGAAGCGGGTCGCGGGGCTGGCGGCGATGCTGGCGGACCTGTCGGAAGACGTTCCGGTCTATGTCGCCGGCCAGACGGCGCTCGACGCCATCGTCGGCTTTCCGATCCATCGGGGCATCCTGGCGCTGGGCAGGCGGACCGCGACGCCCACGGCAGGTGAATTGCTGGTCGGCCTGCCGAAGCGCGCCCTGGTGGTCGCCCTGTTCGGCATCGCCAACCATGACAATGTCGGCGGCGTGTTTCGCAACGCCGCGGCGTTCGGCGCGGATGCGGTGATCCTGGATGCGACCTGTTGCGATCCGCTCTATCGCAAGGCCATCCGCGTCTCGGTCGGCGCCGCGCTGGTCACGCCCTTCGCGCGGCTGGCGCCCGGCGAAGACGCCGTGACGTTGTTCGAACGCCATGGTTTCGCCTCGGTGGCGCTGAGTCCCGCCGGCGCCGTGACGCTGGCCGATCTGCGCCGGCCGGAGCGGATCGCGGTGATGCTGGGCGCTGAAGGGCCGGGCCTGCCCGCCGACCTCCTGTCACGCCTCCAAAGCGTGCGCATCCCGATGGCGGCGGGGTTCGACTCACTCAACGTGGCCACGACCAGCGGGGTGGTGCTGCATCACCTGGCGTTCATGGCGGGGTGAGGATGCGAGGCTCGCCGCTTATCGCACTCTCGGCGTGAAGAACGGGTTGGAGACATTGGCCACCCCCTCGGCCAAGGCCTGGCGATCCGGCCAGCCGGAGGTCATGGCGCGCTGGCAGGCGACGTAGCAGGCTTTCAGGTTGTTGGCGTAGACCTGCTGCGCCTTGCTGGCCTTGGGGTCCACCCAGACCAGGGCGATGACTAGCCAGCCGTCCTCCGCCTCGGCCGGCAGCACCTTGTCCAGCAGGGCCAGGGTGACGCCCGCGGCGACGCCGGCCTGGGCGGGGCCCCAGGTCATGGTCTCATGATTGGCGTCGCGGATGATGGCCTTACCCACGAACAGCGTCACCGGCTTGGCGGGCAGGTTCGGCCGCAGCACCGCCTGGAACGGGGTGTGTCCGGGTCCCGGGCTCGCCGCCGCCGTCGCAAATGCCGGTCCCAGCGCCGCCTTGGGTCCCAGAATCAAAGTGATGTGCGCGGCGTTGGCGCCGGCGCCCTCGAAACCTTCGCCGATATGGATCACGCCGCTGGCCTCTTTCGCCGTTCGGGTCATGTTTGGGTCATTTCATCGCCGCGCCCGCGCCATCAAATCCTCGTTCTAGGGGTCGCTCGAGATTGCGTCGGGCCGCGCAAGCTGACCATATTCGCATCGCTATCCCAAGCTGGCTTCGCACATGGACTCAATATTCAAGGGGGACCTCACGACTGGCCGGGGTCGCCTGCTCGCCTGGCTCGACGCCTTATTCGTCGATCACGCGGTTCTGCGCCTGGGCTTTGCCAATTTCGCCGTGGTCGCGCCGGGCAAGCTCTATCGCTCGAACCACCCGACGCCTGGGCGCCTCGCGCGGTTTTCACGCCGCTATGGCCTGAAGACCGTGATCAATCTCAGGGGCAAGACCGGCAACGGCTCCGACGCCCTGAGCCGCGAAATGGCCACCCATCTCGGCCTGGGCTTCATCGACATGCCGATTTCCAGCCGCTCCGCGCCGCCCAAGGACACCATCCTGCGCCTGCACGCGGTGTTGCTCGGCATGCCGGCCCCCGCGCTGATCCACTGCAAGTCCGGCTCCGACCGCGCAGGGTTCGCCTCGGCGCTCTATGTGCTGTTCCAGGGTGGCAAGGTCGAGGCGGCGCGGCGCCAGCTGTCGCTGCGTTACGGCCACCTGGCGCGCTCCCGCGCCGGCGTGCTCGATGCCTTCATCCTGCGCTACAAGCGCGAGGCCGAGGGGCGCAAGAGCTTCATCGACTGGGTCCGCCAGGACTATGACGAGGACGCCCTGGGCCGCGACTTCCATGCTGGCGGCCTGACCAGCTTCATCAACGATAAGGTGTTGGCGCGGGAATGAGCCCGTCGGACGTCCTGGAAGACCTGCCGATCACCGATTGGAGCGGGCCGTTTTCGCCGGAATTGCGCGAGCGCGCGATCACCGCGCTGGAGGCGGGCAAGGTGATCTTTTGCCCAAGCCTGCCTTTCAAAGTTGAAGCGGAAGAGCTCCCGTTTCTAAACCCCGCCGTCGGCGACGAAAGGCGCAAGAACGTCAGCCTGAACCCGGCGACCGGCCAGATCGGCGCGACGGCTCTGCCGCCCGACGAGGCCGCTCGGCTGGCGGCGATGATTCAGCGGTTCTCGGACGGCGCGGATCGCCTGCTGCGGGAGCTTTTCCCCAGCTATGCGCCGGCGCTGGAACGGGCCCGCACCAGCTTCCGGCCGGTCGAGATCGAGGGGCGCGACTATTCTCCGCGCCACGACGACAAGCTGCTGCATGTCGACGCCTTTCCAAGCCGTCCCCTGGCCGGGCGGCGGATCCTGCGGGTGTTCAGCAACGTCGCCGACGACGGATCGGTGCGCAAATGGCGGGTGGGCGAGCCCTTCGCCGACTTCGCGCCCAGGTTTCTGCCGCGCGCCAAGACCTTGGTTCCGGGCGCGGCCTGGCTGATGCAGCAGCTGGGCCTGACCAAGGGCCGCCGCACGCCCTACGACCACCTGATGCTGTCGTTGCACGATCTCGCCAAGCTCGATCCGGCCTACCAGGCCCAGGCGCCCAAGGTCGGCGTGGAAATTCCCGCCGGCGCGACCTGGTTCTGCTTCACCGACCAGGTGCTGCATGCGGCGCTGGCCGGCCACTGCTGCCTGGAACAGACCTTCCACCTGCCGGTCGAGGCGATGGCCCGCCCGGAAAGCTCGCCGCTGCGGGTGCTGGAGGACTTGGCCGGACGGAGGTTGGCGGCGTAGGCTTAAGCCTACTCCCCCGCCATCTCCAGGATCACCGCCCATTCCTCCGGCGTGACTGGGCTGACCGACAGGCGGAACTGGCGGAACATGGCCATGCCGGCGAGGGCGGGATTGGCCTTCATCTGGGCCAGGGTGACCGGCTTGGGCAATGAGCGCACGGGGGACACCTCGACCGCGACGAAGCGGCCGGCGGGGTCGGTCGGGTCGATCTCGGCCTCGCGGCTGATCCGGGCGATTCCGACCACGGCCAGGCCGACGTTGGAATGATAGTACAGCGCCTGATCGCCGACCTTCATCGCCTTGAGGTAAAGGGCCGCCTGATTGTTGCGTACGCCATCCCACAGCGTTTTGCCGTCGCGCTCGAGATCGCTGAAACTGTATTTCTCCGGCTCGGATTTGATCAGCCAGTACGAGGCGGATGGGCTCATGGGATGGGTCCTGTCGGGATTGTCGGTTTCTTTTTCACCATCGGCCCCGACCCCGCCAGAGGGTAAATCGCGCCGACGCTACTGATAGAGGCCCCGCTTGCGGCACTCCGCCTCGACCTGCGTCGCCACGTTGAAGTCCGGATGGATCAGTTGACGCATTTCCGGCCGACGCGCGCCGGCCTGGAAGGCCGTGATCTCATTTCGGATATATTGCGATGTTCGAAGCACGCTGGAGCCCGCGGCGGCCTGCTGGCCCAGCAGCGCAACCGCGGTGGCCAGGGCGCCGGGAACGGCATAGCGCTTGAGGCTCGCCCAGCGCTCGGCGAGCGCCGGCGCCAGAACGCAGATCGCCCCGACCTGGAAGGCCGACATGAAGACGGCGTAGCGCACCGGCACGACCACCGCCTCGTTCTCATCGACCCGGCCGACCGCTGCCATTGCGGCGGTGATCAGGGAAAAGGCGATCAGATCGAGGCCGATCCGCTCCAACCGTCCAGCCGCCCCCAGCCGCTTGGAGCCTCGCCAGAACAGCGCGGCTCCAAGGACGATGGTGATCAGGCCGAGCGCCAGGCGCAGGCGTGACAGGACCTTCACCGCCGACCACGGCATGCCGGCATAGACCACGAAATAGTCGGCCATCTTCCAGAGGTGACCGGGCCCGGCGCCAGCGGACTGGACTGGCGCGGCGCCCGCCAGAGCCGCTCCAACCACAGCCATGGACGCCAGAGCGACCACGAGCACAGGCGCGATCAGCCGCCGCGCGCCGGGATTGCGCACGGCGCTGAGCGCCAGCGCCGGGAAGACGGCGACGCCGGCCGCGCTGCCGGCCACGGCGGCCAGTCCCGCGGTGAGGGCCAAGCTCGCCAGCAGGACGGCATGGCGGGCCGCATCCTCGCCCGCACGCTCGAACAGGATGATGGCCAGGACCGCGAAGACGAAGGCGATGGCGTAGACCGAATTGATCGGTTGGGTGCAGTCCATTGCGTTGACCGTGCTCGCAACCAGCATGACCGCCAGCGCCCCCGCGAGCGCGCCGACCATCCGGACGGATGTCAAGCGCCAGATCTCACCCGCCACGGTCAGGGCGGCGACCATGATGGACAAGGCTGCCGCCGCCAGGAAGACGATGGTGGACCCGTGGAAGACCTTTATGTCCAACGCGGTCAGGATCCGGACCCAGATCAGAT
>Ga0302314_10012481_pt1 | contig 14701 bp, 14 predicted proteins | sample III_Palsa_N2_3_FD_200533 | JGI IMG/M metagenome (GOLD analysis project Ga0302314, IMG submission 200533) | Peat permafrost microbial communities from Stordalen Mire near Abisko, Sweden - III_Palsa_N2_3 | ecosystem: Environmental > Terrestrial > Soil > Palsa > Peat permafrost | place: Sweden... | reverse complement strand
GGAGTCGGTGCGCTGGACCAGCAGCGTGTAGTCGCCGCCCTGGCCCTGGTTGGACAGCACCACCCGGAACGGCGCCGTTCCGGTCAGCTGGCACACCGCGTAGGTGAAGTCCGCGGCCGGGCACTGCTGGGTGCCGGTGGCGTCCAGGATCTGCACCTGGGTCCCGTAGGTGCTGGTCGTGGGCTGGTTGAAGACGTAGTCGGTGCCGCCGGAGGCCGTGGGCAGGTTCAGGCAGAGCTCCTCGCCGATCCCGGCGAAGGTGCCGCTGGCCGCGCCGGTGGCGAAGTCGGTGTCACCGGTCGCCGTGCAGCCCCGGCTCTCGTCCGCCGCGATGAAGACGACGGCCAGATCGGCGTCGTCCGGCGGGAAGCTGTCCGCGACGAAGTTGTAACTGCCCTGCGCCAGCTGGCAGAAGGGGCCGGAGTTGGTGCAGGCCGCGGTGCCGTCCGGGTTGTAGAGCGTGCCGGGGACGCTGCCGTCGGTCGGGCTGACCGCGTAGACCTGGTACTGCCCCGCGGTGGTCACGTCCAGGGTGCGGCAGCGGATCGCCGAGTCGGCGTCCGGCACGGTCCCGAAGGTCTGCGGCGTGGTGGCGAGGCAGCCCTGGGGCTGGGTGACGTCGTTCAGGTCGAGGGAGTAGCTGGTCGCCGTGCCGTTGAAGCCGGTGGCCAGTACCCGGTACGGGCCGGTGCCGGTGAGGGTGCAGTCACCCTGGTCGTCCTGGCAGACCTGGGCGCCGGTCGCGTCGTAGACGAGCACGCCGAGCTGCTGGTAGGGGTTCGCGGACAGATTGACGTGCAGCACCTGGCCGCTGGTCATGGCGAGGGTGTAGCAGTTCCCCGCCGATCCGGCGGCGGCCGTCCCCTGGAGGGTCGCCGCGGCGAAGGAGGGGTCGGCGGTGCCGCAGGTGGCGTCGGAGAGCAGCGCCGTGTAGGAGAGCGTGTAGGCGGAGCCGCCGTTCTGGATCTGCACGCCGTAGCTGCCCGCCTGCGTGGTCGGGCACTCGACCGGCAGGTTCCCGTTGGAGGCCTGGCAGGTGACGGCGGTCCCGTCCGGAGCGGTCACGGACACGCCGACGGTGTTGCCCGAGGTGTTGACTGCCCGGACGAAGAGCACGTCGGACGCGTCGGGCACGGTCAGCGTGTCATTGTCGACGCCGGTGGCGGAGGGGGCGGTGCAGGGGTAGACCGTGTCCGCCGCGAGGGCGCCGGAGCAGGTGTCCGGCACGTCGCCGGGGTGCGCGAGCGCGCTGCGGGCGGCGGCGGCGCGGAGCCGCTTGGCCACCGCGGCCGAGGACGCCTTGGGCGCCTGGGCCGGCGTCGGCGCGACCGGCTTGGTGACCGGCTTCGGCTTCGCGGCCCTGGCCCCGGTGCCGGCGTGGGTACCGGCGTTGGTACCGGCCTTGGCGTTCGCCTTGGTGCCGGCCTTGGTGTTCGCCGTGGCATGGGTGCTGGTCGCGGCCGCGGGTGGGGCGACCACGGCCGCGTAGGCGGTGCCGGTGGTGCCGAGGAGCGAGGCCAGTACGGCGACCAGCAGGAGCAGCACCCCCAGTGGGCGCCCCGGTCTCGGTCTCTGCCGTGCGGACAACGGGTTACGCATGTCCTTCCCCCTTGTTCAGCCCTGGAGTCCGACCATGTGACGATCAGAGGAATCCCCGGTGGGCAGGCGGATCGTAGCAAGCCGCCACACCGGCGCAGGCGGGATTACCAGCGCCCCCGAGCCCAGTACTGCCAAGGCCTCAGGCCTCGTGCCCAGCCGCGTTGATGACGGCCCCGGCCATGGCCCGCGCGTGCGCGGCGCTGTCCGGTCGGCCGGTGATCGCGGCCGTCGTGGTCGCGCCCTGGACCAGCACCAGCAGCTGTTCCGCCAGCACCGAGGGCGACTCCACCGGCAGTGCGTCGGCCAGGGTCCGCAGGTAGCGCCGCAGGGCCTCCAGGTGCTCCCGGGCCACCGCCGCCACGGCCGGGGCGCTGTCGCCGAACTCGCCGAAGGAGTTCGCGAACGCGCAACCACGGAAGGCCGGTTCGGCGAACCAGCGGCCGAGCCAGTCGAAGACGGCCAGCACCGACTCCCGCCCCGGGGCGGCACGGTGGGCCACGTGGTCGGCCAGCTCGGCGCGCCAGCGCCTGTCGCGGCGCCTCAGGTACTCCTCCACCAGGGCGTCCTTCGACGGGAAGCACTGGTAGAGGCGCTTGAGGGAGACCCCCGAGCGGGAGCGGACCTCGTCCATGCCGACCGCCTGCACCCCGCGCGCGTAGAACAGTTCCTCGGCTGGGTCCGTGCCTCGTCCTGTTCCACCGCACCCTCCCACTGGCCTGGAGAACCATCGTTCTCTAGACTATCCCATCACCGGGAGAACCACCGTTCTCCTGATCCGCGCCCCGAGAGGACCCGCCATGGCAACCCGTCCGCCACTGCCCCCCTTCGATGAGGAATCGGCCCTGACCAAGGTCCAGGCCGCCGAGGACGCCTGGAACAGCCGCGACCCGGAGGGGGTCGCCCTCGCCTACACACCGGACTCGGTCTGGCGCAACCGCGACGCGTTCCTCACCGGTCGCGCGGAGATCACCGCTTTCCTGCGGTCCAAGTGGGAGCGGGAGCTCGACTACGCCCTGCGCAAGGAGCTGTGGGGCTTCTGGGGCAGCCGCATCGCGGTGCGGTTCCAGTACGAGTGGCACGACGCGGCCGGACAGTGGTACCGCAGCTACGGCAACGAGCTGTGGGACTTCGACGCGGCCGGACTGATGCGGCGACGCGAGGCCAGCATCAACGACACCCCCATCGCCGAGGCCGCCCGCCGCATCCTCGGCCCACGCCGCCCGTCCGAGTACGGCGTGCCTTTCCCACTGCGCTGAGCGCCGCCGACGGTAAAGGCCGGTAAAGAGCAGCGGACCCGGACCGGATAGCAGAAAACGCAGAATCGCACCGGAACAATGCAGACCAATACCGGACACCACCGTCACCCTGGACTGCGGACCGCTGGTCGTTCCCCAGTTGCCGGCTGCGAAGGAGCCTGCGCACGGGAATCGATACCCACCCAGAACGGCAAGAACTGCATATGAAATTCTGGTAACGATCCTTTCGTTGTCCGGATCCGACCGATTTCAGATCCACTGCCAACCATATGATCGCGTGATAGAGATCGCCTCACAGAGCGAGCACATATGCCTCCCAGGATTTCACGCCGAGTTGTCCCCATTGCCATGACTTCCGCCGCTTCCCTGCTGGCGGCGTTCGGGCTCTCGGTCCTCGCCACACCCGATGCGCAGGCCGCGCTGCCCGGCACGCCGGGCCTGCTGGCGGGCTCCAAGGTGATGCCCGGCGGCGGCGTCACCACCGCCACCGAAAAGCTCGACGGCTCCCGCCTGGTCATCGACCAGACCGCGAACGGCGGAACCGACCAGGGCAGCGACCCCGCCTGGTCCCCGGACGGGAAGCATGTCGTCTTCACCAACGGCGCCCCGGCAGTCGAGGTCTACGCACCGAACGCCACCCAGAACTACGCCGTCAACGAGGGCGGCTTCGAGTCGGTGTACACCCCCGACGGATCCACCCTGATCGAGGCCGGCTGGGTGCCCAACTCCACCGACCTGCAACTGATGTCGGTTCCGGCCGACACCCACGCGTCCCTGGACCAGTCGCTGACCCCCTGGTTCAGCACGCCGACGGCGGGCTCCGACCTGTTCCCGACGGTCTCCACCAGCGGCACCGTGTACTTCGAGCACGACACCGCCACTGACAAGGCCATCTGGACCGACCACGGGACGCACACCGCCGGACTGCTGATCGACAACGCCCAGCAGCCGGACATCTCGCCGGACGGCTCGACCCTCGTCTTCGTCCGCAGCGTCGGCGGCTTCGACCAGGTGTTCACCCAGGCTGCCGACGGGTCCGGCACCGCCACCCAGATCACCAGCGGCCAGACCAACCACACCGACCCGAAGTGGGCCCCCAGCGGCCTGGCTCTCGACTACAACGCCAACCCGGGAACCAACTACCTGAACACCACCGGCCACCACCTGGTGCTGGCCACCAGGACGGACACGCTCATCCCGAACGGGCTGTTCGATGTCACCGAGCAGCCGACGGCGCCGACGCCGCTCGGCCAGGCCTCCACCTTCCACGCGACCGGGCCGACCCGGCTGCTGGACACCAGGGCGGGCACCGGCATGGTCGCCCCGAGCGCCGTTCCGGCTCGCGGCACGCTGCCGCTGCTGGTCGAGGGCGTTGCCGGGGTGCCGACGTCCGGTGTGAGCGCGGTGGTGCTGAACATCACGGTGACCTCCCCCAAGGGGGCCGGGTTCCTCGCCGCGTACCCGGAGGGCTCGGCCGCGCCGAGCTCGTCGAACCTCAACTGGCTTGCCGGCGAGACCATCGCCAACCAGGTCGTGGTCCCGGTGGGCGCGGACGGTGAGGTCGACCTCCTCAACTCCAGCGCCGGCAGCACCCAGGTGATCGCCGACATCTCCGGCTACTACACGTCGGACACCACCGGACAGCAGTTCACCGCCGCCGGCCCCGCCCGGCTGCTGGACACCCGCGCCGCCGAGGGCGTCACGACCAGGACGCCGGTCGCCGCGAACGGGACGGTGTCGCTCCAGGTCGCCGGTCGGGACGGGCTGCCCGCTTCCGGGGTGACCGCCGTCGTGCTCAACGTGACGGCGACCGACACCAAGACGACCGGCTTCGCGAGCGTCTACCCGGAGGGGTCGACCCCGCCGAACGCCTCCAGCCTGAACTGGACCGCCAAGGACACCATCGCCAACCACGTGCTGGTGCCCGTCGGGGCCGACGGCAAGGTCGATCTGGTGAACCACAGCGGCGGCACCGTGGACTTCGTCGCCGACGTGTTCGGCTACTTCTCCGCGACCGGGACGTCCGAGTACCACACGACGGCCCCGACCCGCCTGCTGGACACCCGTTCGCCCGGTGGCGCCATCCCCGCCAGGGGCACGCGTTCGCTGAGCCTCGCCGACAACATCGTGCCCGCCGGCGCGAAGGCGGTCGTGCTGAACGTGACCGTGACCGACACCAGGGCGACCGGGTTCCTGACGGTCTACCCGGACGGGACACCGCTGCCGACGTCGTCCAACCTCAACTGGTCGGCGGGGGAGACGATCCCGAACCTGGTCACGCTGCCGGTGGTGAACGGGAAGATCGACTTCCACAACGCCAGTGACGGCAGCATCGACGTGGTCGCGGACATCTTCGGCTACTACGGCGGCTGAGCCGTTCGGCTCGGCACCGCCGGGCACTGCCGCTGCGGGCTGCCCCTCCCTGACCGGGAGGGGCAGCCCGCAGTGCGTTGCCCGGCGGCCGGGCCCGCGCCGAGCGGGCGCCGGGTCAGCCGGGGTCGGCGATGCCCAGGCGGTGGGACAGTTCGCGTCGGCCGGTCGGGGTCAGCCGCAGGGCGCGGGTGTCGCGGGCGCTGGTGATCCAGCCCGCGGTGACGAAGGCGTTGACGAGGTCCGCTGCCGCTGTCGCTGTTCCGCGGCCGCGCTCAACACCGCCCGGCAGTCCGGCTCCGCGGTCGGCGTCGCCGCCTTCGGCTCGCTGGTCAGCGCCGTCCACCCGTTCCAGAGCGGCCTGCGGACCGTCCTCCTGCTGATCGCCCTCGCCTCGGCCGGGGCGGCGGCGGTATGGGCCCGCGCCCCCGGCGACGCGGATCCGGCGACGCGGGGCCGCGCGGGTCAGCTCTGGCGGTAGCCGGCGAGGAAGCGGCCGATGCGGCTGATGGCGGCGTCCAGCACGTCCGCGTGCGGCAGGGTCAGGATGCGGAAGTGGTCCGGGGTCGGCCAGTTGAAGCCGGTGCCCTGGACGACCTGGATCTTCTCGCGCAGCAGCAGGTCCAGCACCAGCTTCTCGTCGTCGTGGATCCGGTGCACCTTGGGGTCGAGCCGGGGGAAGGCGTAGAGCGCGCCCTTGGGTTTGACGCAGGAGACGCCCGGGATCTCGTTCAGCTTCTCCCAGCAGCGGTCCCGCTGTTCGCGCAGCCGCCCGCCGGGGAGGACCAGCTGCTCGATGCTCTGGTGTCCGCCGAGCGCGGCCTGGATGGCGTACTGGGCCGGGGCGTTGGGGCACAGCCGCATCGAGGCGAGGGTGCCCAGGCCTTCGAGGTAGTCCTTGGCGTACTGCTTGGGTCCGGAGACGACGAGCCAGCCGGAGCGGAAGCCGGCGACCCGGTAGGCCTTGGACAGGCCGCTGAAGGTCAGGCAGACCAGGTCGGGGGCGAGCACGGCGGCGTGGTGGTGCACGGCGTCGTCGTACAGGATCTTGTCGTAGATCTCGTCGGCGAGGACCATCAGCTGGTGGCGGCGCGCGAGTTCCAGGATGCCGTCCAGGATCTCCTTCGGATAGACCGCGCCGGTGGGGTTGTTGGGGTTGATGATGACCACCGCCCTGGTCCGGTCGGTGATCTTCGCGGCCATGTCGTCGAGGTCGGGGAACCAGTCGGCCGACTCGTCGCAGAGGTAGTGCACGGCCTTGCCCCCGGCCAGCGTGGTCGCCGCCGTCCACAGCGGGAAGTCCGGTGCCGGGATCAGGACTTCGTCGCCGTCGTCGAGCAGGGCCTGGACCGCCATGGAGATGAGCTCGGACACCCCGTTGCCCAGGAACACGTCGTCCACGCCGACGTCGGGCAGGCCGCGCTGCTGGTAGTGCTGGGCGACCGCGCGCCGGGCGGAGAGGATGCCGCGCGAGTCGGTGTAGCCGTGGGCCTGCGGGAGGCTGCGGATCACGTCCTGCAGGATCTCGCCGGGCGCCTCGAAGCCGAACAGCGCCGGATTGCCGGTGTTCAGCCGCAGCACGCTGTGGCCTGCCTCCTCCAGCGCGTTGGCGTGCTCGATCACCGGCCCGCGGATCTCGTAGCAGACACCGGCGAGCTTGCTCGACTGCTTGAACTCCATGCGGCGGCCTCCCAGCCGTGGACGATGCTTTGTTCTACCAAGCAGCTACTTGGAAAGTCCAACTCTTTGTCTACACTGAGCCCATGCCGCACCGAAGTTATGACCAGTACTGCGCCATCGCCCGGGCCCTGGACCTCGTCGGCGAGCGGTGGGCGCTGCTGATCGTCAGGGAACTCCTGGCAGGTCCGCGCCGCTACACCGACCTGCACGCCGACCTGCCCGGGGTCAGCACCGACGTCCTGGCCTCGCGGCTCAAGGACCTGGAGCGCGAGGGCCTGGCCGTGCGCCGGCGGCTGAGCCGCTCTGGCGCGACCTACGTGTACGAGCTCACGCCCCGGGGCCGGGGGCTGCTGCCGGTCCTGTCCGCCCTGGCGGACTGGGGCACGCCCGCGCTGGCGGAGCGCCGACCCACCGACGCGGTGCGGGCGCACTGGCTGGCCGTCCCGCTGCTGGCCAGACTCACGCCGCTGGCCGGAGCGCACACCGGGACCGTCGACGTCCAGCTCGACGAGGGCGCCTTCCACCTGCGCTTCGACGGCTCCGGGCCGGGCTACGGCGACGGCCCCGCCGAGCAGGCGCAGGCCGGGCTCACCCTCGACGCCGCCACCTGCCTGGAGGTGACCCGGGGCGAGCTGTCGCTGGGGCGGGGGATCAAGGAGGGCAGCATCGGGCTCCGGGGCAGCGGCCCGCTGGCCGACGCCCTGCGCGCGCACTGAGCCCGCCCGGAAGGCCCGCGCTTCGGCTTCGGCCGGGCCTCGGCGCACGGGATCGGCCTCAGCGTCGAGGTCCCGGACGAGGCGCTGATGGCCCTCGCGCTCGACCCGGCCCACCCGCTGCCCGCCGGAACCGTGCACTACGCCGAGCCGTTCGGTATCTAGTGCGTTTCTTTTGAATCCTGCCGCATCCAGCCCCCGCGGCGGTCTCGCCCGACCCGGCCGGATCGCCGGATACTCCAGGTGGCGGCCGGTACCGCCACCCACCACGGCGAGGAGGCCGCCCGATGACCACGTCCCCCACCACCAACGATCCGACCGACAGCGGCGTGGTCCGCCACCAGGTGCCGTACTACGCGCAGTGGGAGACGCCGGAGCTGGTCGGCGGGATCATCAGCCGCCGGATCGACGCCGCCGACGACCCCGCCTGGCACCGGTCCGGGGCCGAGACGCCGGAGGAGTACGCCTACTGGTCCTGGCGGGCCTGCGGCATGGCCTGCCTGCGGATGGCGCTGCGGCACTGGCAGGGCGAGGCGCCACCGATGATGGACCTGGCCCGGGACCTGCTGGCCGCCGGAGCCTACGTGCCGCGGGCGGACGGCGGGCTGGACGGGCTCATCTACGCCCCGTTCGCCGTCCGGGTCCGGGCCCGCTTCGGGCTGTTCGCGCAGGCCAGGCCGGAGCTGCCGGTCGCGGACGTCCGGGCGGAGCTGCTGGCCGGACGGCTGGTGATGCTCTCGGTCCACCCCTCGATCCGCACCCACCTGATCGACCCGCCGCGCCGGGGCGGGCACCTGGTGCTCGCGGTCGGCGCCGGCCCGGCGGCGGTCACCTTCCACAACCCGTCCGGCCTGTACGGGGAGTCGCAGGAGTACGCGGAGGTGCCCTGGGACCGGTTCGAGCCCTTCTACGCCGGACGCGGCGTCGTCCTGGGCCGCGACGCCGACGCGTGACCGCCCCGGACCGGCGAGCCCCTGCCCCGGACCGGCGAGCCCCTGCCCGGGGTCAGCACCAGGCCGAACGTCGCCGGGCCACCGCCGCCATGTTTCACGTGAAACGCACGCCCGGGTTCGGCGGCGGGGTGACGGCCGGGTGTTCCGCGAGCTCGGCGAGGGCGATCCGGATGCCCTCGTCCAGCTGCGGGTCGCGGCCGGCTGCCCAGTCCTGCGGGGCGCAGACCACCTCGACGTCCGGGTCGACGCCGTGGTTCTCCAGGTCCCAGCCGTAGCCGTCCATCCACACCGCGAAGCGCGGCTGGTTCACCAGGGTGCCGTCGACCAGGACGTAGCGGTCGTCGATGCCGTGGACCCCGCCCCAGATTCCCCTCCAGACCCGCATGCACCCGGGCGAAGTCACCAGCCACCCCTAACCACAACTTCCCGGCCAGACCGCCCCGGTAGCGCTTCCGGAAGGCGGGTTCGTCGCCGTACCCGGCCGTCCGCAGCAGTGCCCGCTCGCCGCCCGGCTCCAGTGCGACGCCGCCGACCCGCGGCTACGGCAGCTCCCGCGCCGGACCGCCGTCCAGCGGCAGCGCGTGGGCCCAGGTGAGGGTCCGCGACATCCGCCCGGCCGGGGCCTCACCGGCCGCCGTCCAGCCCAGCACCGCCGTGTCCGGGTCGCCCCAGTGGCTCAGCCGCCGCGCCGGGCCGCCCTCGGTCGGGGTCACCCACACCTCGCGGGCGCCGTCGCGCTGCGCGGCCCAGGCGATCCGCGAGCCGTCGGGGGAGAAGCACGGCGAGTACACCCGCACCCGGTCGGCGGTCAGCCGCCAGGCCCGGCCACCCGCCACCGGGGCCAGCCAAATGTCGTCCTCGGCCACAAATGTGACCAGGTCAGCGTGTATGTGCGGAAACCGGGGGCAGCCTTGGCCAGCAGTCATCCGGCCACCCTAGGCCCCGGCCCCGGGGCGGGCGCCGGATTATTCCGGCAGGCTGAACTCCCTTCGCTCACAACGGAGTTCGCAGCTCTGAGGGGTTCGCCCCAGCGGGGTTCGCCCCAGCCGGGTTCGCCCCAGCGGGGTTCGGCCCAGCGGGGCTCAGCCGCTCACCAGGCGTGGGGGCACCGGGGTGACCGGGAACGCGGGGAGCAGCCCGGCCAGCCTCAGGGTGCGCAGGATCCGGGGGTCGGTGCAGACCAGGGACAGTTCGCCGCCCCGGCGCAGCGCCCGGTCCCGGGCCCGGGCCAGCGGGCCGAGGCCGCCGGCGTCGATGAAGCTGACCCGGCGCAGGTCGACCAGGATCCGGGGGCGGCCGACGGCGGTGACCTGGTCCAGGTGGGTGCTGACCAGTCCGGCCCCGGCGAGGTCGATCTCGCCGGACAGCTCGACGACGGTCAGGCCCTGCACGGTCAGCGTGCAGACGCAGGTGTAGTCGGGTGTGTGCGCCGGAGTGGTCGCCGGGACGGCCAGGGGATGCGGGCGGAGGTGTGCGTCGGGGAAGTTCTCGTACACAGGCTGTTCACCACCCTTGGAGCGGGGTGCACCCCCCGGACGCGAACGCGGGTGCGGCTGCGGCGCGGCTTCACTGCGGGGGCGGCAGTGCGGGCGCCACCAGGGGCCACCAGGGTCCGGGTTGGTGTGCTCGCAGCGAAGTCGGCGGGGGCGTGCGGCGAGGCCGAAGGCCGTGGATCGGCAACCGACCTGGCGCACCTGCCCTTGAGTGTTGGGGCCGCCGTCCGGATGGAGGGTGGGCTGCCTTATTTTTACCCCCAAAACCCGGCCCGGACTAGCTTCTTGGTCAGTTTTCCCGAACCAGGAACGGCAGTTGGGCGCCACCGTAGGGATGCCCGGCCGCAGCCGGGCGCACTGCCGGAACCGCACGCGACCGTGGCGCGCACGGAAGTCCCGTACGCGCCACGCGAGTTGATGCTGCGTCAGTGACGACCGGCGGCGCTGCGGCGACGCAGCGCGAAGACCACGCCACCGCCCGCGATCACCAGCAGGCCGGCGATCCCGGCGATCAGTCCCGAGTCGTTGCCGCCACCGGTGTCGGCCAGTGCGGGCCCGGTCGGTGAGGCGGACGCGCCGACCGGGGCGACCGAGCTGGAAGCGACGGCGGAGGCCGAGCCGGAGGGGGCGGCCGACGCACTGGCGGTGCCGCTGGAGGACGCGCTGGGGGTGCTGGTGGCCGACACGGTGGCACTGGGGGTGGACGTCGGCTTCCCCGGGCCGGTCGTGACCGGCGCCGAGCAGGCCTCGCCGCTGGTCGGCACCTGGATGCTGGTCCCGCCGAGCTGCACTCCGGAGACGCTCACGGCGACCGTCCAGTCGCCGCTGGTCTCCCAGGGCACGTCGGTGAAGACGGCCTGGCCCGGGGTCTGCCCGTTGCCGACGACGGTCTTGGCGCTGCCGATCTGGGTCCCGTTGTAGGAGAGCTGCAGACTGGCGGTGTGGCCGGTGCTGTCGTCGTCGGTGACCGTGATGGTCGCGGTGCCGTTGCTGGAGTCGCAGGTGGCGGTGCCGTGGAAGTCGTTGATGTTGCAGGCGAAGGCACTGCCGGCGAAGCCCAGGCTGAGTGCGCTGGCCGCAGCGGCGACACCGAGCGTACGCAGCGCTACGGTGGTGCGGCGGGATATGGACACATTCTCCCCATCGATTGGATCAGGACCAGAGGGTTGAGGTCGCGGGGTGCGTCCAGTGGCGCACACGCAGCGGGCGGCAGGCCGGTAGCACCGACAACCGGAGGCTCTTCTCCCCCACGAGCACGTCTCACATCGTCAGTTCACCCGCCATGATTGTCAATTGGGGCCGAACCGGGCAATCACCCCCAATTCCAGGGCCCTGAACGGCGATTGCGACACCCCGGGCGGGCCGTTCCCGCTGGTGGAACCCCTGCCAAAAGCAGAAGTGGCCATGTCAGAAATCCACACCCAAGGATCACCGGTCGGCCGGAATTCGCCCGCCGGTCACCCCTCGGCGCAAGCCCTGGCCGACGACTGGATCCGGCCAGTCGCCGAACACGCTCCGTGACGTTCACAAGGCAGCGAACATCACTGTTCGAAAATACGTTCGAACAAGGCGTACGCTGGAACGATGACGGTAGCTCTCCAGGGATCCCTGTTCTCGGCGGCCGACACACCCGCTCTCGGCAGCCTCACCCGGCTGCGCCGCACCGAGCTGGGGTACGGCGCGTGGATCGACGTGCTGCCCGGGTGGCTGTCCGGCGCGGACTCGCTGTTCCCGTTCCTGGCCGAGTCGGTGGCCTGGCGCGCCGAGCGGCGGCAGATGTACGAGCAGGTGGTCAGCGTCCCGCGGCTGCTCGCCCGGTTCGGCGAGGACGACCCGCTGCCGCACCCGGTGCTCGGGCGGGCCCGGGACGCGCTGAGCGCGCACTACGCCGCCGAGCTCGGCGAGCCCTTCCGCACGGCGGGCCTGTGCTACTACCGGGACGGGCGCGACAGCGTCGCCTGGCACGGCGACCGCTTCGGCCGGGGAAGCAGCCAGGACACCATGGTCGCCATCCTCTCCGTCGGCGAGCCGCGCTCGCTGCTGCTGCGACCGCGCGGCGGCGGCGCGGCCTCGTTCCGGCTGCCCCTGGGCCACGGCGACCTGCTGGTGATGGGCGGGTCCTGCCAGCGGGCCTGGGACCACGCGGTGCCGAAGACCCCCAGACCGGTCGGCCCCCGGATCAGCGTCCAGTTCCGCCCCCGCAACGTCGCCTGAGGCCGCGCGACCCGGCCGGACCGGACCGGGGCGGCCCGCCCGACCGGACCCGGGGCGGCCCGAACGCGAGGTCGCCCGACCGCTCTCCCCCGCCAGGGAGCGGTCGGGCGGCCCGCGGCCCGGGGCGACCGGTCAGGGCAGCAGGACGATCTTGCCCCGGCCGTGCCCGTGCTCGCTCAGCTCGTGCGCGGCCGCCGCCTCGGCCAGCGGCAGGGCGGCGCGGATCGGCAGGTCAAGCGTGCCCGCGCGGAACAGCCCGAGCCCAGCGGCCAGCCCCTGGGCGACCCGGACCCCGTCGCCGCCGCCGCTGAAGCGCACCCCGACCGCCCCCGCCTCGGCCGGGTCGACCACGGTGACCACCCGCTCGGTGCCGCCGACCAGCTCCACCGAGGCCGCCAGCACCCCGCTGCCGGACGTGTCCAGCACCGCGTCCACGCCCTGCGGCGCGGCTTCGCGCACCCGGTCGAACACACCGTCGCCGTAGCTGACCGGGATCGCGCCCAGGGAGCGCAGGTACTCGTGGTTGGCCTCGCTCGCGGTACCGATCACCCGGACCCCGTCGGCGACCGCGAGCTGCGCCACCAGGCTGCCCACCACCCCGGCCGCGCCGTGCACCAGCAGCGTCTCCCCGCTGGTGACCTTGAGCAGCTCCAGCGTCCGGAACGCCGTCTCCGACGCGACCGGCAGCGCGGCGGCGACCTCCCAGCTCAGCTCGGCGGGCTTGGCCGCGAGGTCGGCGGCCACGGCCAGCGAGTACTGAGCGTAACCGGAGGCGACCGGTCCGAAGACCTCGTCGCCGACCTTCCAGGCGGTCACCCCGGGGCCGGTGGCCACCACCGTGCCGCTCCCCTCCACACCGAGCACGTGCGGCAGCGGCACCGGGAACGCCGCCTGCATCAGGCCCCGGCGGATCTTCCAGTCGAGCGGGTTGACCCCGGCCGCGTGGACCCGGAGCAGCACCTGTCCCGGGCCCGGCGCCGGTACGGCGCTCTCGCCGAGGACTAGTTGCCCCGGCCCGCCGAAGGCGGCGAAGGCGACGGACGCGGCGCGGGCGGGAACAGTGGGGGACTCGGACATGACAGACCTCTTCCGTGAATCGTCAGTACCAGGTGAATCGTGAGCGGTGAACCAGGAGTCGGGCGCCGGCCGGGCGGTCCGGGACCGCCGCTCCGTGCCGACAGCACGACAGTTCCACGCCGGGCCCGTCGGCACGAGTGGGCAGATCTCCCTAGGATCGGAAATCCCACGCTCCCCGCCCGCGTTGACCAAGGCGATGAACACCATGAACCGCACCGAACTGGCCGACTTCCTGCGTCGCTCCCGCGCGCGGGTGCGCCCGGCCGACGTGGGCCTGCCGGAGGGGCCCCGCCGCCGTACGCCCGGACTGCGCCGGGAGGAGGTGGCGCAGGTGTCCGGCATGTCGGCGGACTACTACATGCGCCTGGAGCAGGCACGCAGCCCGCAGCCGTCCACCCAGATGCTCGCCGCGCTGGCCCGGGCGCTGCGGCTGACCGACGACGGCCGCGACCACCTCTACCTGCTGGCCGGGCACCGCCCGCCGGCCGGCCCGGTGGCGGGGGAGGAGATCGGGCCGACGCTGCGCTACCTGCTGGAGCAGATGCCCGACACCCCGATGCAGATCACCAGCGACCTCGGCGACCTGCTGGCGCAGAACGCGGCGGCCGAGGCCCTGTTCGGCTGCGCCTGCACGCTGGAGGGCGAGTACCGGAACATCGCCTGGGCCTGGTTCACCGGGGCCCGCGTCCGGGAGGCGTTCCGGCCGGAGGACTGGGAGCAGGCCAGCCGCTGCCATGTCGCCGACCTGCGCGCCGCGGTGGCCCGGCGCGGCGACGCCGCCTCGGCCGCGCTGGTGGGGCGGCTGCTGGCGCACAGCGCCGAGTTCGCCGAGCTGTGGGCCGAGCACGAGGTACGGGTGCGCCGCAGCACGGTGCTGCGGCTGCGGCATCCGCAGGTCGGCGAGGTCGAGCTGGCGGCGGAGACGCTGCTGACCCCGGCGGAGGACCAGCGGGTGCTGATCTTCACGCCGGTGCCGGGCAGCGACAGCGGCGGGGCGCTGGCGGCGCTGCGCGCGATCGGCGAGGAGCACCTCGCGCTCAGCACCATCTGACCTTGCCCGTAAGCGGGACTGACGATCACTCAGGCCTTCAGTCCGGCCACGGCCCGGGCGCGTTCGTCGAGTTCGCGGACGGCCCGGGTCTGCCGGTGCGGCCGGATCCGGATCCGCATGGTCTGGAAGTGGTCGTCGCCGCGGGCCGAGGAGACGTAGGCGTAGTCGTCCAGGAACACCTGCCAGGTGGCGCAGGCGGCTTCGACGTGGCCGAGCTCCAACTGTCTTTGCGCGAGCAGGCCGTTGGCGTGCACCCTGCCCTGCCGCTCCTGTTCGGGGCGGACCCGGTTGGACT
>Ga0302314_10012479_pt1 | contig 14702 bp, 8 predicted proteins | sample III_Palsa_N2_3_FD_200533 | JGI IMG/M metagenome (GOLD analysis project Ga0302314, IMG submission 200533) | Peat permafrost microbial communities from Stordalen Mire near Abisko, Sweden - III_Palsa_N2_3 | ecosystem: Environmental > Terrestrial > Soil > Palsa > Peat permafrost | place: Sweden... | reverse complement strand
ATCCCGGCATAAGAAATCGATCCCGGAACGGCGTCGGGATCGACGGGCAGCGTCGAAACCTTTCGAGACTGCCGATTGTAAACATAGCCGGCGTCGGTGGCGTAAGTGGTCGGGTTGGAGGCTTCGAGCAGGATGAGCTGGCCGTCTGCGCTGATCTGGCTGACGTACAAGATGTCGCCGGAGGGAAGTTCCGGGACAATGATCGGCTCGGCGAGGTAAGCGGCTTTCGCCGCTCCCGCACCAAGCGCAAGGAGGAAGAGGATAGATAGGGGGGACAGACCGGATGAGTTCGATTTCATGGGCGAGGTGTGGTCCGACGGGTCGAAGCGGCTGCTCGCGCCCGTGGGGCCGTGATGGCTGGGTTGTGGATGGTGGTTGAAACATCCCCGAGCACGCCCGAGACACCCCAATGGGGGCGATTTGACCTGCTCGTGGAATCCACCTACGAAACCCATCCGCTCTTCCGATTCTTGCAGATATGTTGGGTTGTCACTTTTCCCCCAATTACTTGAAAGAACCGGCTCCCGAGATGTGTTCCCATTAGATGACGTCCCAGAACGATGAGGTCTCCTCGTCCCTCCGCACCCGCGCGAGCCTCCTGCGGCGGATCCGGGTCTGGGATGACAACACGAGTTGGGGCGAGTTTCACCAGCTCTATCGCAAGCTTATCTATTCCCTGGCGCGGCGCTCGGGCCTGAACCATGCGGATGCGGAGGACGTGGCCCAGGAAGTCTTCACTCGCGTTGCTGAAACAATCGAGACCTTCGAGTCCGACCCGAACCGCGGCAGCTTTCGGGGCTGGTTGATGAACCTGACCCGCTGGCGGATCGCGAACAAGTTTGCGCGTCGGCCCCAAGACCTGCGGAACTCGAGCCGTCCCGAGGGAAGCGGAGACCAGGATTCGCCCACGGTCGAGCGCGTGCCCGACGAGGACCAGGCGGGCGAGCTCTGGGAGAAGGAATGGCAGCAGCATGTCCTCGGCGCCGCCTTTGAACGGGTCGCGCGGGCCGCCAGCCCGCGCCACTATCAGGTTTTCGACCTGTATGTTCGCCGGCAATGGCCAGTGAAGGACGTGGCCCGTGAGCTGGGCATTAGCTCGGCCACCGTCTATGTGATTGGCCACCGTCTCAGCAAGCTGCTGAGGTCGGAGGTTGCGAAGCTGAGGGGAACGCTGGGCTGAGCCGGTATACGCCGGCAGCTTGATTTCCGGTCGACCTTCCGGTGTTGTTTCGCCTCACTTGGCAGGTGAAAGCTGAAGGGAGTTCCGATCGCCGCGGCCCGGGCACGCTCGGGGGTGTAGTGGTTGCCGGCGAGCGAAAGCCTCTCATAGCCGATTTTGTCCTGGTTCGCCTGATCGGGAGGGGCAGCTATGGCGATGTCTGGTTGGCCCAGGGCCTGACTGGCATCTACCGGGCGATTAAGGTCGTTTACCGTGACCGCTTTTCCGACGCGACCCCTTTCGAACGCGAGTTCAACGGCCTCAAGCGATTCATGGCCATGACACTTCCGGAAGCGGGTCACCTCGCGCTCCTGCACGTGGGCCAGAACGAAAGGGAGGGCTTTTTTTATTATGTCATGGAGCTGGCGGACGACGTGCGCGCGGGCCGCGACGTCGACCCGGACCTTTACCAGCCGTTGACTTTGCGGGAGCTGCGGGGGCGGCAAAACCGGCTGCCGGCGGCGGAATGTGTGTCGGTCGCGGTCGAGCTAACGCGCGCCCTGGCCTCCCTGCACCTCCGCGGACTGGTCCATCGCGACATCAAGCCTTCGAATATCATCATCGTCGGGGGCCTGCCAAAGCTGGCCGATATCGGCCTCGTCGCCTCGTCCACCGAGGCGCGGACGTTTGTCGGAACGGAGGGTTACGTGCCGCCGGAGGGGCCGGGAAAACCGGCAGCTGACGTGTTTGCGCTCGGGAAAGTCATCTATGAGCTGTCGACGGGCCTCACCCGGGAGGATTTCCCCCGCCTGCCCGAAGATCTGAGGAAACTTCCCGATCGGATCGCGATCGTCGAGCTCAACGAGGTCGTGCTGGTAGCTTGCGACCCGATCGCGGAAAAGCGTTATCGCGACGCCGCGGGTATGATGGAGGACCTGCTTGCGCTGCAGGCAGGGAGTTCCCTGCGCCAGCGAAAATCTCGCGGGCGCTTTGCGAGGTATGCCGGTGTGGTGGCCTTGGCCCTCGGAGCAGTCTGCGCGGCTTCGTGGTGGTGGGCGCGACCGGCCCCCCGGGAGATGGCGGTCCCGTCGGAAGCCCGGCTGCTGGTGGCGAAGGCCTGGGACCAAATGAATAAGACCGATGTCGGTTTGGGGGAGCTCGAATTCGCGGACGCCTTTTGCAAGCGCGCCTGCGAATTGGAACCCCTCAATGCCGAAGCCTGGGCGGCCCGGTCTCAGGTCAATTCGCTCTATTGCAGCCGGGATATCGACGTCAGCCAGGCCCGGCGGGAGGCAGCCCGGGCGGACGCGGAACGCGCCCTCCGGCTCGCGCCCAACTCCTCGGAGGCGCGCCTGGCACAGGCAAGCTATATCGCCCGCCTGGAGATGCCCACGTTTGCGCCGGAAGCAAGGCGCCTGCTCCTGCAGCTGCTGGCGGAAAACCCCGACGAGCCGCGGGCCCTGGGGCAGTACGCCCTCGTGGAGGAATGGCTCGACCACCCGGATCAGGCGCGGGTGGCCCTTACCCGCCTCGCCAAGAACCCGCACTACGCGGCGCTCGCGTGGCTGATGCTCGGCTATGTCGCATGGGACCACAATGACGGCGCCGGGTATATCCAAGGCATCGACCGCTCGATCGCAATTCAGCCCTTCCCCGCCAACGTGGGGGATAAGCTCAGCTGGCTCGTGACGTGGACGGGCGACCTGGATGCCGGCGAAAGGCTTGTGAACGAGACGCCCGCCTCCATTGCGCAATCTGACGCCATGATTCCAAAGGTTTTCCGGCTCTTCTACTTCCGAAGACAGCCAGACCGAGCCTTGGACTATCTGAACGGAATCGCCCGCGATTGGTTCAATGGATACGACGACGGTCCGATCGGCTATTTCAAAGGGCAGGCCTATGCGCTGGCGGGCCGACCTGACCTCGCGCGGATTGAATGGCTGCGGGCGATGAGACTGGTCGAGGAGCGCCTGGCTGCGGAACCCACCTCTAAGCACCTCCTGGCGATCAAGGCGCGTCTTCTCGTTTTCCTCGGGGATTTTGGCGAGGCGGAAAAGGGACTGCGGCTCGACGAGGAGGCCCGCCGAGGCGCCGATTGGGATTGCCAGTTCTCCCTGAAGGTGGCGGAGGGAAAGTTGGAGGAGGCGATGGATATCTTCGAGCAAAAGGGGCTGCGCGAAGCCCTGGGCAACGCGGCCCTCATGCGGCTCGACCCACGGTTCGACCCGCTGCGCAAGAATGCCCGGTTCCAGGCTGAACTCGCTCGCGCCGAGTCAGACCCCGATCGTTCGCCGCTTGCCCGCGCGGCGGCGAAATCGGACACAGCGAAACTGAACTGAATTCGCGACCGCCGCAGGACTGCGCTGGACGTTCCTCCCCAGGGCGCGACCATTCCTCAAAATTTGTACTTACCGTTGATATAGAATAGTCGCCCGATGCCGCCATCGTAGGCCGCGAGGGCGGTGTTTACCAGCGGGTAGACGTTCGGCGCCAAGGGGGGCGTGCGATCGAACAGGTTGTTGACGCCAACCGTCAGCTTGAGTCCGCGGAGACACCGCAGTTCAGCGAAATGAGCGAAATCATAGGAAACCCCGACATCATACTGGTTGTAAGCTCCGACGTGAGTATAACCGGTGGGGTCTCCGCCGCCGACGCCGACATCGGTCAAGCCTTCAGTATAGCTGAGGCCTACAAACGCAGCGGCGCCGTGACACGACCAATCTAGGGTCGTGTAGCTCGCCCAGCGGGGGGCCGTCCCCCCGAACTGGGAGACTTCGCCCACGAAGCTATAGTAGGGCTGGGTGGGGTCCGACTGGTAGCTCAGGCGCTGAACTCCGGTCCAGAAGGACGAGAGGTCGAACGTGCCGATGTCCGGGAAGGCCCGCACATAGGCGAACTTGATGTTGGTCAAACATTCGGGCGAAGCGCCGAGGTTGACCAGTGTCCCGGTGACGTAGATTTCCTGCGGCGCATGGCTGCTGATGCTTCCGGGCGCCGTCACCGGCGAACCATTGGGCCCCCCAAAATGAACGTCGCCCGCATAGGGGGAGGCGGTTCCCAGCGATTCGACACTTTGGACAATGAGGCTTGGGGGCAGTGTTCCCTCGAACCCGCGGGCCGTGAGGTTGATAAAGTCGGCCGTGATCGACAGCCCCCGAATCTTGTCGGGGGTAAATATGAACCCGGCGGACCAGGTCTTGGCGGTGTAGGGCTTCAGCTCGGGATTGGAGCCGGAAGTGCCGTTGAACTGACCGGAGGCGAGCGCCCCGTTTCCATTGTAGACTGAATAGGTGATGGGATAGAGTTGGCTGGTGCTGACAGGCCCGTAGAGGGCGTAGAGCAAAGGGGCGACAAACGAGGTCCCCGCCGACGCCCGCAGCTTGAATTGGCTGTCGATCGGCGCCCAGGACAGGCTCACCTGGGGGTTGGTGGTGGCCCCCACGGTGCCGCTGTAGCTGTCGTACCGCACCGCGCCGTCGACGGTGATGGCGTGCGCGCCGGGAATCTTCTGCCCGGGACTTGTGACCGGGACTTCAAGCTCCACGAACGCCGAGGAAACCACCCGCTCCGTCGAGAAGCTGTTGAACGTATAGGCGTATTCCCAGCCCTGTGATTCGCCCACCGAATTTGCGAGGCTCCCGATGTCCGGAAGCGCCGAGAGCCCCTCGCGCAGGTAGCTGGCGCCGAGGGCGATCCCGAGAGGTCCGCCGGGAAGGTCGGCCGCGTTGCCATAGACCTTGAGATCGTACGAATCCAGGCTGCTCACCATGTTGATGAACGCGGTCCCGAGGATGCCATTGAGGGCGCCCGGAGCCTGGATCAGGGCGAAAGGGTTCAACGTGCCGTCGGAAATCGCCGTGTCGAAGGCCGCGGCATTGACCAAGTTTGAATCGGTGTAGGCCAGGGTGTAGCGGTCAAGGTTTGCCGCCATCTCCCAATGGAAGTTTTCCCCGACGTCGCCGCGCAGGCCGCCGACGACCCGAAAGAAATCCGAATCGTTGTTGTAGCGCTCGGGAAACTGGGTGTAGCGGCTATGTGCCGTGACAATCTCTCCGCTCTGCCCGTCGCCCGCCTGGTTGATGAAGGCGGGGGAAAAGGGATTGGAAGGAGACGTGATCGCGACGTACCCGGTGCCGGGCGGCGGGGGGGAGAATCCATAAACGAAATTTTCGTCGATATAGGCGTCCTGAACATAGGGGAAATTCGGCTCGGCGTTCTGCTGCGACCAAGTGTCGGTATGGGCCGCCATGACGCTCGAAAATAACACCAGCCGACGGCCCATGATCTGGTGCTCCAGGTTCGCGGTCGCGCTGAAGCGCTTTAAGAAGCCGCTCAATGTGGCGTTGTTGGCCGCGTTGAAGCCGTCCAAGACTTGCTCCGGGGTCTTTGGCTGGTACACCCCCTGGGCCACGAGCTGATTGATGGTGTACTTGCCTCCGCCGGGAGGAGCATTGATTCCCGGAGCGAGCGCGTAGTAGCTGTCGTTCCCGGACGCGACATCGTAGATGTCGACCACCCCGTCGTAATTGTAGGAGAGGTGCACGGGGTTCGAATAGCTCCGTTCATTCAGGAAGATGGCGTCATGCTGCGCGTAATCGAAAGCGAAGGTGAGAGACGAAGTCCCGGTTCTGACCCCGCCGATCAGGCTGGCCGATCGTTCCGCGTAGTGTCCCGCATTGTCGGAAATACCGTAATGGGAGTCTGCTTCCCAGCCGCTAAAATCCTTCTTGAGGATGATATTGACCACGCCGCCTAAGGCGTCCGAGCCGTAGACTGCCGAAGCGCCCTCCTCGAGGATTTCGATGTGATCGATGGCCGCGGGAGGGATGAGGTTGAGGTCCACGAACTGCCCGCCACCCGCGGCGCCTGAGGGATCATTCACGACCCGACGGCCGTCGACGAGCACGAGCGTGAGAAGACCGTTCACCGCGATGCCCGCGCCTCCGAAGGTCCCTCCAGGACCATTCTGAGCGTTCTCCTGTCCGGTGCCCTCGATGTTTGGGGCGACCTTGCGAAGGATATCCAGCGTGTCGGCATTGACGCCGCTCTCCTCCATCACCTTGGAATCAATAACGTCGACTGGGATCGCCAGGGCGTCCAACGCTTGGGGAAAGTTGGACCCGGTCACAACGACTTCTGGGAGCACGGTCGCGTTGTTGTCGACGGGGCCGGACGGGTTCGCGGCCATACTAACCTGGCTGGCAGTCGGAATCGGCGCGACTGAATCTTGAGCCAATCCATTCAAAGCCAACGCGAAGACGGTTCCGGCTAGCAACATAACGGCGGCCGGCGAACGCGTTGCTGCACCATTCATAGGGCCGCCATGTTCATCTGGATTGTCGAATCTCAAGAATCCGGGCCAGCGGGAACGCCACCGGTCTGCATTCGGTTCGACGTGCCTGTGCAGCAAATTCCGGGCCGGGTTCACCCACCGGCTGGCTGCAATAAGTGATTGGCGCGGCCTGGAGCTTCGAGACCCTAGGGTGAGGCTTCAAGAAGCTCACTATAGGCCGGCGGGCAGGCGGCGCGGAGGTCCTCGCCGTCGACCAGGCGCCGGGGCGAGCCCGGCCGGGAGAGGAACTCGCTGAACGAGCGGGCGGGAAAGATGACGAGCTGGGCCGGCGCGCCGGGGACGGCCCGGCCGAGGTCGGGCCGGCCGACGAGGTCGGCGGCCGCGGCGGTGACGACGGCGGGCGCCTGCGCCAGGCGCTCGTCCAGGTGGGCGAGCCGCACGCTCTCGATCAGGATCTCCGCCGCGTCGTAGTCGCCGAAGGCGTGGAAGGCGTCGCGGACGTTGTCGCTCGCGCAGGCGACCGGCACGCCGGCGTCCAGGAGGTCGTTGACGAGCGTGAGGCCCCGCCAGTGCGGGCCCCGCGGGAACGTCCCAGTGTGGCGGCCCTGCAGGTACGCGTTGCAGAGCGGCAGGGAGATGATGCGAATGCCGGCCGCCTTCACCAGGTCGATGGTCGAGCGCTGGCGTGCCGGGTCCTGGACCGCGAGGCTGCAGCAGTGCCCGGCGACGACGGGGTAGGGGAAGCGGTGGCGGAGCACGGCCTCGGCCAGGGTGCGCAGCACCTCCTGTCGCGGGTCGCCGTTCTCGTCGACATGCAGGTCCAGCCCGAGGCCGCGGTCGCGCGCCAGGGCGAGGAGCCGGTCGAGCTGCGCCGGCAGCTCCGGCGCCATCGGGGAGTAGCCGCCGAGGGCCGAGGCGCCGTACTTGAGGGCCAGGTCGGCGATCCAGAGCCCCTCCGCGCCGGCATAGTTGGCGATGCCGGTGAGGGGGACCGTCTGGAGCTCGATCCGCCCGCGCCAGGCGGCGCGCAACTCCTGCATGACCGCGTGGCTCTCCTCGCTCCCGGGAAACCAGGTGTCGACGTGGGTGCGGATGAGGCGGGTGCCGTGCTCCCAGGCGCAGCGCAGGCCGAACTCGGCGCGCCGGCGGACGTCGGCCCGGCTCCAGTTATCCTTGTCCCGGAAAAGGACCTCCAGCGCCTCCGCGAAGGTGCCGCTCCGGTTGGGGGCGCGTTCCCAGGTGTGGGTCTTGTCGAGGTGGACGTGGGCGTCCACGAGGCCGGGAAACGTGAGGGCGCCGTCGAGATCGCACGCCGTGGCGCCGGCGGGCGGGGCCGGGCCGGCGCGGGTCACCGAGGCGATCCGCTGCCCGTCAATCGCGAGGTCGCACAGCACCGACGGTTCCAGCGCATCGGGTGCCGGGACGACGAGCGAGGCGGGTAGCAGCGCGGTGGGGACACGGGCCCTCTGGAGGTAAAGCATGCCGGGGTGCGGGAGCCTGCGGTCAGCACAGCATGTGCCACGCTCCCGGCTTGCCGCCGGCCGCCGATGGCAGCATTCCTGCTCCTCCCCCTCGAATGGTTGAACACATGCCGGAACTGATCGTGGAACTGCGCGCCTTGCTGGGCGCGGCCAACGTCATCGACTCGGGCGAGTCCCTGGAGACCCTGTCCAAGGACTACTACTGGTACTCGCCGGTGCTGAAGCGCCAGCTGGAGCACAAGTCCGCCGACGTCGCGGTGCGCCCGGGCAACCTCGAGGAGCTGAAGGCCGCCGTGGCGGCCTGCTTCCGCGCGCGGGTGCCGATCACCCCGCGGGGCGCGGGCACCGGCAACTACGGCCAGGCCGTGCCGCTGTACGGCGGCGTCGTGGTCGATTTCGCCCGGATGGACCGGATCATCTCCATCACCGACGGCGTCGTCCGGGCCGAGGCCGGCGCCCGCATGGGCGCGATCGAGCTCGAGGCCCGGAAGGTCGGCTTCGAGTTGCGCTGCATGCCGTCGACCTGGGTAAAGTGCACGATCGGCGGGTTTTTCTGCGGGGGCTCGGGCGGCGTCGGCTCGATCACGTGGGGCGGCATCAACGCCCCGGGCACCGTGAAGTCCCTGACCCTCCTCACCTGCGAGGCGGAGCCGCGGCTGGTCCGCCTCGAGGAGGCGGAGACCCTGAAGGCGCTCCACACCTACGGGACCACCGGGTTCCTGGTCGAGCTGGAGATGCGCCTGGCCCCCAAGATCGACTACGACCAGTTGATCATCAGCGGCCCCGACTGGGACCGCCTCCTCGACTGGACCGATGGCGCCGCCCGCAACTTCGCGTGGCGCAAGCGGCTGGTGACCCAGTTCGAATGGCCCATCCCCTCGTACTTCAAGCCCTTGGCCAAGCATCTGCGGACCGGCGACGCGATCAGCTTCCTCCTCGTCGACCGGGCCCAGGGGGACGAGTTGGTGGCGAGCGCCGAGGTCGCCGGCCTCGCCTGCGTCTTCCGCCGGCCGCTCGGCGACCCGCCGAAGCCGCCGCTCCTGACCGACTACACATGGAACCACACCACGCTCTGGGCGATCAAGGCCGACCCCTCTATCACTTACCTGCAGTCGGGCTTTGGGCCCAACTTCCGGGAGCAGTTCGCGGAGCTGCGCCGGCGCTTCCCCGGCGAGATCCTCTTCCACCTCGAGTGGACGGCCGGCAATGCCAAGATGATGCGCGGCAACGCGGTGGCCCGCAACCCCGACGCCATCGTCGTGGGCGGCATCCCGCTCGTCTTTTTCAAGTCCGAGGAGCGGCTGAACGAGATCATCCGCTGCTGCGACGAGATCGGGGTCTTCACCGCCAACCCGCACACCTTCGCGCTCGAGGAGGGCGGCCGGCACCCGAACATCGCCGACAAGCGGGCGTTCAAGGCGGAGGTCGACCCGGAGGCGCTGCTGAACCCGGGCAAGATGAAGACCTACCCGGTGAACCCCTTCGCCCGGGAACCCGTCCGTTCATGACGTCCGAGTCCCTGGTTCCGATCGTCGAGCTCGCCGGCGTCGACAAGCGCTACGGCGACGGCCCCCTCATCCTCGACCAGGTGAGCTTCACCGCGAAACGCGGCGACTTCGTCTCATTGATCGGGCCCAGCGGCTGCGGCAAGTCGACGGTGCTGAAGCTCGTTTCCGGCCTGAACCCGATCTCCGGCGGCCGGATCGTGGTCGACGGGGTCGAGCCCTCCAAGGCGGTAGAGAAGCTGGCCTTCGTCTTCCAGGAGCCGACCCTGCTGCCCTGGCACAACGTCGTCCACAACGTCGAGCTGCCGCTGCGCCTCCATGGCACCGACGCCGCCCAGCGGACCGAGCTCGCCAAGCGCGCGCTCGCCCTGGTCGGCCTCGCCGACCGGATGGACTACTACCCCCGGCAGCTCTCCGGCGGCCAGAAGATGCGGGTCTCGATCGCGCGGGCGCTCAGCGTCTCGCCGCGCATCCTGCTGCTGGACGAGCCCTTCGGGGCCCTGGACGAGATGACCCGCGACCACCTGAACGAGGAGCTCCTCGCGATCCGCCAGCAGCTGGGCTGGACGGCGTTCTTTGTCACCCACTCCGTGGCCGAGGCGGTCTTCCTTTCCAACCGCATCATCGTCATGTCGGCCAACCCGGGCCGCATCTACAGCGAGATCCCCGTTTCCCTCGCCTACCCGCGGACGGAGGAGACCCGCCAGTCGCCCGAGTACCAGAAGCTGGTCGCCGAGGTCTCGAAGATCCTCCGGTCGGTCGAAAGGCTGAAGGCATGACCCTTGCCAAGCCCCGGCGCCGGGTGCCCCGGCTGCTCGTCCAGCTCCTGCCCGCCCTGACCGGCGTCGGCATGATCATCGGGTGGGAGGCGATCTGCCTCAGCCTCAGCGCCGACCAGCGGTTCCTGCTCCCGTCCCCGGCCGAGGTCGGCCGCGCCTTCGTCGAGAAGGGGCCGGCCCTCTGGAGCGCGGCCATGGCCACCGGGGGGGGCGCCCTGATCGGCTTCGGCCTCGCGGTCACGCTCAGCTTCCTGATCGCCCTCTTCCTCTCCCTTTCGCCGCTGGTGCGGGCGAGCTTTTATCCCTACCTCATGATCCTGCAGATGACGCCGATCATCGTGATCGCGCCGATCCTGATCCTCTGGGTGGGGCCGGGCCTGAAGAGCGTGGTGATCATCACCTTCCTGATCTGCTTCTTCCCGATGGTCGTGAACACGACCCAGGGGCTCATCTCGACCGACCGCAACCTCGTGGACTTCTTCCGGATGTGCAAGGCGAGCCGCTGGCAGGAGATCACCCTCCTGCGGGTGCCCTCGGCCCTGCCTTACTTCTTCACCGGGCTGCGGATCGGCGCCACCCTGGCCCCGATCGGGGCGATCGTCGGCGACTATATTGCCGGCAACTCGGCGGGGGGGCAGGGGGGACTCGGCTTCCTCACCATCATCTATAGCTCCCAGTTCCAGATGGGCGCCCTCTTCGCGACCGCGGCGGTCGGCTGCCTCCTCGGCTTCATCTTTGTCGCCGGGGTGATCGCCCTCAGCTGGCTGGCCCTCCACAAGTGGCACGACTCGTTCAGCCGCAGCGACGCCTGACGATGCGCCTCCCCGGCCCGGTCCCCCTGCTCGTCGCCGGCCTCCTGGCGGCGCTCGCCGGCGGCTGCTCCAAGCCGGCCCCCCCGTCCCTGCCGGAGACCTCCACCCCGGCCCTCGCCCTGCCGACCAAGATCCGGTTCAAGACCGACTGGTACCCGCAGGCGGAGCACGGGGGCTTCTACCAGGCGATGGCGAAGGGCTACTACAAGGACGCGAACCTCGACGTCGACATCCTGCAGGGCGGCCCCGGGGTGACCGTCCCGCAGCTCATGCTCTCGGGCCAGTGCGACGTGGCCATGGGCCGCAGCGACGACATCATCGTCTGGTCCCAGCAGAACCTGCCCTTCATGATCGTGGCGGTCTACATGGAGCACGACCCCCAGGCGCTGATGCTCCATGAGGAGGATTCGGCCAAGACCTTCGCCGACCTGGACCATCGGACGATCATGCTGAACGTCGGGGTCCACTGGATGGATTACCTCGAGCAGAAGTACCACATCACCCTCCAGGCGATCCCAATGAATTACGGCATCGCCCAGTTCCTGTCGGACAAGACCTTCATCCAGCAGTGCTTTGTGACCAACGAGCCCTATTATGTCCTGAAGAGCGGCGGGCACCCGCGGACGCTCATGCTGGCGGAAGCCGGCTACAACCCGTACCGGGTCATCTTCACCACCAAGGGGTTTGTGCGGGACCATCCGGAGGCGGTGAGGAAGTTCATCGCCGCGTCGCTCAAGGGCTGGGACGAGTTCATGAACGGGGATCCCTCCCCGGCCAAGGCGATCATCGCCCGGCGCAACGAGCACATGACCGACGATTTCATGAACTTTTCCATCAAGGCGATGCGCGAGCAGCACATCACGGCCGGCAGGCCCGAGATCGGCGAGCGCTTCGGGCTTATGACCCGCCCGCGGATGCAGGAGCAGGTGGACATTCTCACGAAACTCAAGGTCATGCCGGCCCCGGTGCCGCTCGACAATTTCGTGCGTTTTGACCTCCTCCCTCCGGACCTCCAAGCCTCGGCCCAGTAGGCAAGTCAAGGCCTTTGAGGCCAGCGGCTTGCCTATAATTTGTTCGAAATCGGACCTGTGGCATGCAGGGTGCTGGAAACCACTTTGACCCACACCGTAAACCCATAGATCCATACATGTACTTGAACTCAAAGAAAGCCGCCCTCAGGGGCTCGGTCATGCTCTGCGTGGCCAGCCTGCTGACGACGGGTCTGCACGCGCAGTCCTCGACCCCCCCGCCGGCGAATCCGACGCCGACCACGACGACGACCACCACCACGACGGTCACGACCGACAACTCCTCAGCCGGCACCCCCACCCAGGACAAGGTGACCACCCTGGAGGCCTTCACGGTGTCCGACGTGCCGATCTCCGAGCAGATCCTCCCGACGGTGCGCCCGATCGACAGCGTTTATGGCGACGACCGCAGCATCGTCGACATCCCGCGTTCGGTTTCCAGCGTCAACAAGGCCTGGATGGACGACCGCCAGGTCAAGAACGCCATGGATTTCGGCCAGTTCGCGCCCGGCGTCTACGCCGCGGCCGATTACGGCATCCCCGGCGTCCCGCAGATCCGCGGTGACGAGGCCCAGATCTATGTCAACGGCCAGCAGATCGCCTACTCCCGCAACAGCACCCCGCTGTCGTTCAACGGCGTCGAGGCCATGGACATCGTCAAGGGCCCGGGCACGGCGGTCTTCGGCCCGCAGGGCAACGGTCCCGGCGGCTACGTGAACTTCGTCTCCAAGCAGCCCTACTTCGACCACGACCACTTCGAGTTCGATGCCACCCTCGGCACCTGGACGAGCGGCCACTCCTACGGCAACCCGCAGTACACGCTGGATTTCGGTGGCCCGCTGAGCGACAAGCTCGCCTACCGCGTCAGCTACCTCGCCCGCTACGGCGACGAGTACTACGTGAACGCCAAGGACCAGACGCAGGACGTCTACATGGCCATCACCTACAAGGCGACCCGGAACCTGACCTTCGAGTGGTGGGCGCAGGGCTTCGCCACCCGCACCAACGAGGACACGGGCGCCAACCGCGTCACCCAGAACTTCATCTGGAACGGCAGCTACATCGCCGGCCCGACCATTCCCGCGACCTCCGGCCCGCTGGCCTACTACGGCTACGACATCCTGCTCCCTTCGGATGGTCCGCCGACGGCCACCAACTACGGCTCGGGTGCGGACGGAGCCTTCCAGATCGTCGACCCGGCCAAGGCCCACACGGTCAACCTGCCGGCCTATGACTCGCTGGTCGGTCCGAACGACACCGCCCGCTCGAAGTTCTTCCAGTCCCAGCTGAAGTCCACCTACGTGTTCAGCCCGGACCTGAGCATCGTCGACCTCGCCTACTACGGCCTCGAGCACTCGAACAAGTACGAGACCTACGGCTACGACGAGTGGGTGCCGCGCAACCTGAATCTCCAGGACCGCATCGAGATCCACGACAACCTCAATCTCGGGCCGATCGGCAACAACATCATCACGGGCCTCGACCTGCGCTACCAGTACGTCCGCTCAGGTGATGACTACTCGTCCGAGCCGTTCTCGTACTTTGACCTCAGCCTCCCGCTGAACAACATCTTCTACCCCGGCTACGCCCTCGAGAACCAGACCTGGGGTTCGGGCGAGGAAGTCGCCGGCCACCCGGGCTACAGCTACCAGGAGATGCAGGACACGACCATCCAGGACTACGCCGCCTTCATCCAGGATGACGTCAAGTTCACGAAGTCCCTCTCGGCCATCCTCGGCTTCCGCGAGGACTTGGTGAAGGCCAACACCGCCAACCCGCCCCTGGTGGAGCGCGGCGTCAACCTGAACGACGACAGCTCGACCATCTACGGCACGATCCCGGTCTACAACTACACCTACTACTATTCACTCCCGCAGGCCATCTACTACGACCGCGGCGCGATCTACAGCTATTCGGCCAACAAGACCGACCCGTCGTACTTCGCAAGCTTGATCTACAAGCTCACGGAAACCCAGTCGGTGTACATCACCTACGACAAGACCAACGCCATCCACGGCCAGACGAACTTCGGCGGCGTCGCCGACAGCAACGAGGGCTCGGCCAAGGTCCAGACCGACCTCGACAACGCCTCCACGCTCTATGAAGCGGGCTGGAAGGGGAGCTTCATCAACAACACCCTCTACACCGGCATCTCCATCTACCAGCAGATCAAGAACGAGGCCCAGCCCCAGCCCGGCCACGGCGAGCCGCCGGAACCGAACACGATCATCAAGAGCCAGGGCATCGAGTGGGACGCCGTCTACCAGCCGACGAAGCAGATCTCGATCAACGCCAACTTCACCTACCAGGACGTGACCGACTTCGGCTCGTTCTTCGAGGAGACGGGCAACTACCGTGACGCCTACGCCACCACGACCCCGGTCGACGGCGGCTACGGCACCGGCATCGGCGCGGTCAACTACGGCGCCTACCAGGGCTACGCGTATACCCCGCCGAACGGGAAAATCCGCGCGGCCGGCGTGCCCAGCGTGCTCGCCAACCTCTTCATCGACTACAAGCCGGGCTACGGCCTGGATTTTGGCCTCGGGCCGAACTACAAGGGCCGCATGAACGAGGATGACGAGGGCCTCCTCCACATCCCGAGCCAGTACGAGCTCGACGGCTACATCTCCTACGCCCCGAAC
>Ga0302314_10012476_pt1 | contig 14704 bp, 13 predicted proteins | sample III_Palsa_N2_3_FD_200533 | JGI IMG/M metagenome (GOLD analysis project Ga0302314, IMG submission 200533) | Peat permafrost microbial communities from Stordalen Mire near Abisko, Sweden - III_Palsa_N2_3 | ecosystem: Environmental > Terrestrial > Soil > Palsa > Peat permafrost | place: Sweden... | reverse complement strand
GGGGCGCCCCGCCCGGGCCCCCGCCCCTCCGGGGGGCGGGGAAGAGTCGGCGCCCTCCCCCTTCAACCGCGCGATCGGCGTATTGACCTTCACCTCCTCGGTCCCTTCCGGGACGAGCAGTTCCTGCACCACGCCCTCGTCGACCGCCTCGACCTCCATGGTCGCCTTGTCGGTCTCGATCTCGGCGATCACGTCGCCGCTCTTGACGTTGTCGCCCACCTTCACGTGCCACTTGGCGAGCGTGCCCTCTTCCATCGTGGGCGACAGCGCCGGCATCAGGATGTCGGTCATCCGCCTACGCTCCTGGCGGAGCTTCGGAGGAAGAGGCTGTGTCCGCCGTAGCCTTGGCGAAGGTGGATCATACGGTGGCCGGTTCCAGGTAAACGTCGGTGTAGAGCTCGCCGAGCTCGGGCTCCGGCGTGGTGCGGGCGAATTCGGCGGCGTCGGCGACGATGCGGCGAACCTCGGCGTCGATCGCCTTCATCGCCGCGTCATCCGCCATGCCCTGCGAGCGCAGCAACTCCTCGACGTGTTCGATTGGATCGCGATGCTTGCGCACGGCGTCGATCTCCTCGCGGGTGCGATACTTGCCGGGGTCGCTCATCGAGTGGCCGCGGTAGCGATAGGTCTTCATTTCGAGGATGTATGGCCCCTTGCCCGAGCGCGCGTACTCCGCGGCCTCAGCAGCCGCGTCACGTACGGCCAGCACATCCATGCCGTCGACTTCCTTGCCCGGAATGTTGAAGCTCGCGCCGCGGCGATAGAGGTGCGTCTCCGACGACGAGCGCTCGATCGCCGTACCCATGGCGTACTGGTTGTTCTCGATCAGATAGACGACCGGCAGGCTCCAGAGCTCGGCCATGTTGAAGCTCTCGTTGACCTGGCCCTGGTTCGACGCGCCGTCGCCGAAATAGACGAACGCGACGCCCTTGTTGTCGCGGTATTTGTTGGCTAGCGCCAGCCCGGTGCCGATGCTGGCCGGCGCGCCGACGATGCCGTGGCCGCCATAGAACTGCTTCTCGGCCGAGAACATGTGCATCGAGCCGCCCTTGCCCTTGGAGGCGCCGGCGAAGCGACCCGTAAGCTCGGCCATCACCGATTTCGGATCCATGCCGGCGGCCAGCATGTGGCCGTGGTCGCGGTAGCCAGTGATGATCTGGTCCTGCGGCTGCTTGATCGACTGCACGCCGACCGCGACCGCTTCCTCGCCGATATAGAGGTGGCAGAAACCGCCGATCAGCCCCATGCCGTAGAGCTGCCCTGCCCGCTCCTCGAAGCGCCGGATCAGCAGCATCGAACGATAGAGCGTGAGGACCTCGTCCTTGCTGGCGGACGGTGATTCCTTGGGCTTTGGCTTGGCGGCCCGGGCCATGGCGCACTCCCCGCGAGACTCGCATCGAAACGCGCCGTGCGCCTGCCCGGTTCAGCGGGCGGAGACGGGCGTGCGGATCACATAGTCTCTCGGATCGGTGAAGCCTAGCACGACGTGCGCCCTTTCCTCGAGCAGGTCGACCGAGAGATGGTCGTCGCGCAGCAACTGCACGCGCTGCGCCAGCTCCGCATGCTGCGCCTGCAGCGACTTCAACTCGGCTTCGTCCTCCGCCAGCGTCGCCTGCCGCTCCTTGGTGGTCAGGATGCCGCGATCGCCGGTCATGGCGTTGAACCCGAAATAGAAGATCATCGCCGCAAGCACGGCGGTCGGGATGTAGGTGGTGAGACGCGCAAGCACGGGCCGCAGTGTGGGGAGTCGTGCTTAACGAAGCCTTTGCGTTGCCAGTAGTTGCCTTTTTGTTCTAAAAGAGCTAAGATGAAATCTCCCCTCCCCCTTGCGGGGAGGGGTCGGGGGTGGGGGTGCGAACACGACTGCCGGGAGCTATCCACTCAAGCGAACGCTCCGACCGAGCGTCGCGTCGCCTTCGCAATGAGCCAACGTTCGCCGAGACGCAGCTATGGCGAGAGTTGCGGCGGCTGGAAGGCTTCCACTTCCGACGGCAAGCCCCGATGGGCGACTACGTTGTAGATTTCATCTGTCATCGCTCACGGCTGATCGTTGAGGTCGATGGCGGCGTGCACGACTGGGACGTGGTGGCTCAGCGCGATGCGTCTCGTGATCGTTGGTTAGCCGGTCGCGGGTATCGGGTTCTTCGTCTAACTAACCGGGAGGTTCTCGGTGGGGTCGAAGCTGCGGTATCGCGGATCATCGCCGCGGCTGGTTCTCGCACCCCCACCCCCGACCCCTCCCCGCAAGGGGGAGGGGAGATTCTGGGATAGCTACCGCCGCTTCAGTGCGGTCGCCCCGGCGTACACCGCCTGGTCGTTGAGTTGTTCTTCGATCCGGAGCAGCTGGTTGTACTTCGCCAGCCGGTCCGATCGCGACAGCGAGCCGGTCTTGATCTGGCCGCAGCCGGTGGCGACCGCCAGATCGGCGATGGTGGTGTCCTCGGTTTCGCCCGAGCGATGGCTCATCACCGCAGTGTAGGCGTTGGTGTGGGCCATGTGCACCGCGTCCAGCGTCTCCGAGAGCGTGCCGATCTGGTTGACCTTGATCAGGATCGAGTTGGCGAAACCCTGCTCGATGCCGAGCTTCAGCCGTTCCGGGTTGGTCACGAACACATCGTCCCCGACCAGCTGGCACTTCGATCCCAGCTTCTGGGTCAGCAGCTTCCAGCCCTCGAAGTCGTCCTCGGCGCAGCCGTCCTCGATGGTGACGATCGGATAGCGCGCCACCAGGTCGGCGAGGAAGTCGACCATGCCGCCAGCGTCCAGGCTCTTGCCCTCACCGGTCATCTGGTAGCGGCCCTTCTTGAAGAACTCGCTGGCGGCCGCGTCGCAGCCGAGGTTGAAGTCCTCGCCGGCGCGGTAGCCCGCCGCCTCCCCCGCCTTCATAATGAAGCCCAGCGCCTCGTCAGCCGACGGGAAGTTGGGTGCGAAGCCGCCCTCGTCGCCGACATTGGTCGGCTGACCGGCCGCCGAAAGCGCCTTTTTCAGCGCGTGGAAAATCTCCGCGCCCATCCGAAGCGCCTCGGCGAAGGTCGGCGCGCCGGTCGGCAGCACCATGAACTCCTGGAAGTCGATCGGATTGTCGGCGTGGGCGCCGCCGTTGATGATGTTCATTTGCGGCACCGGCAGGATGCGCGCCGAGACGCCGCCGACGTACTTGTAGAGCGGCAGGCCGGACGATTGCGCGGCGGCCTTCGCCGTGGCGAGCGATACGCCGAGGATCGCGTTGGCGCCCAGCCGGCCCTTGTTGGCGGTGCCGTCGAGCTCGATCATGATCCGGTCGAGCCGGCGCTGGTCCTCGGCCTCCGCGCCCGAGAGCGCGTCGTAGATCTCGCCCATCACCGCATCGACCGCGCCCGTGACGCCCTTGCCGCCGTAGCGGTCCGGATCGCCATCGCGCCGCTCGACCGCCTCGTGCGCCCCGGTCGACGCGCCGGACGGAACCGCGGCGCGGCCGAACGAGCCATCCTCCAGCACCACGTCCACTTCGACGGTCGGATTGCCCCGGCTGTCGAGGATTTCACGCGCGAGGATGTCGACGATCTCGGTCATGCGGCTGGCTTCCGGTGATTTGGATGGCCGCGAGGCTTAGCGGCGCCAAAACGCGGCGGCAACCACCTAGGCGACCAGGTCCACTCTCGTCACCCCGGACGCGCCGGTTCCCAGACGAACTCAAGCTTGACGACGGATAGTCTGGCCCCGGCTCGCGCTGCGCTTGGCCGGGGTGACGAAGAGAAGGGTTAGTCTTCCTTCGGCGTCAGCACCTGGCGGCCGCGGTAGGTGCCGGTCTTCAGGTCGATGTGGTGCGGGCGCTTCAGTTCGCCGGTGTTGGTGTCTTCCACGTAGCTGTTCGCCCCCAGCGCATGGTGCGCGCGGCGCATGCCACGGCGGGAGGGGGAGACTTTTCTCTTGGGGACGGCCATGGGACGCTTCGCGGGCTCGGAATTGGGAGCCGGCGTCTATGCCGCAAGCCGCACGGGATTACAAGCGTCGCCGCCGATTGGGTTTCGCCGATACACCAGCGTGCGCCATTTCCAGCAACGTCACGATAAGCATCTCGTCCGCCTTCTCATACCAGACGAACGTAGACCCCTTCCGCCCCCAATACCCCGGCACGGCTTCGATCACGCCCGGATGCGCCTCAGCCAGATTGCGCTGATCCTCCGGGTCGAGCTTCACCATCATCCGGGGCTGATCCTGGTGGAGGGTGCAGAAGATCTTCCCCCGCACCCGAAACGACGGCATGCCGAAGTGATCCGCCTCGGCCGCCTCCGGCAGCGCCAGCGCCAGCCGGCGGATGTCGTCCTGCGTCGCCGTCACGAGGCCTGCGCCTTCACCAGCTTCTTCGGCGCCACATGCGTCCACGCCAGCCGCAGCACCAGCGCCGTCAGGTCCGGCCCTGCCTGGTTCGGATAAAGATAGGTCCAGCCGTGGTGGCTGTAGAGTCGCGCCGGCGCGACCGCCTCGGGATGCCCCTCGATCATGTTGAGCTGATCGTCCCGCTCCAGCTTGACGGTGACGTACGCCTCGCCCGGCTGCAGCATGCAGAAGATCCGCTCATGCACCCAGAACGTCGGCCGGCCCCGATGCGGCCGCTCGTAGGTCTGCGGCAGCGCCAGGGCGAGCAGGCGAACCTCCTCATTCATCGGCCCGCTCGCCCAAGATGACGGTTCAGGTCCATCCGTTGGTGCAGGACGCGCACCACGAGCAACCGGGTCTCGTTGAATCTGTAGAAGACGATATGACTGCCGACTCTGAGCCGACGAAGGCCGGGTCGCTCGGCGTCATTCACAGGGCCTAGCTCTGGCCGCTCCGCAAGCTGATCAATGCGGTCGCTGATCTCGCCCACATATTTTTCGCGCTGAGCCGCACCCCAGCGCCGCTCGGATTCGAGGCCGATATCAGCAATGTCGCGGAGCGCCGCGCGGGCGAACTCAACCTCTCTCACAGGCTACGAAGCAGAGCGTCGAGTTCTTCTTTCGTGCGGACTGTGACCGAGCGGCCATCCCTGAGATCCGCCTCGCCCTCATCGAGAGCGGCGTTCAAGGCATCGACCCTATCTTGGTGATCCAGAAGCTTGAGAGCACGCGCGACGACATCGTCCTGATCGCGATAGTTGCCCGACGCGACCTTCTCTCTCACCAACTCTTCGAGTTCGGGTGTGAGCCTGACGTTCATCTGCCTAAAATATCACACCAGCCGGCTCTGCTCCAGCGCGGCGGCGATGAAGCTGGCGAACAGCGGATGCGGCGCAAACGGGCGGCTCTTCAGTTCCGGGTGGAACTGGACGCCGATGAACCAGGGATGGTCGGTGCGCTCCACGATCTCCGGCAGCACGCCGTCGGGCGAGACCCCGGTCATCTTCAGCCCCGCGCGTTCGAAGTCTTCGCGGTAGCCGATGTTGACCTCGTAGCGGTGCCGATGGCGCTCGCTGATGTCTGCTTCGCCGTAAATCTCGGCCACTTTTGACCCCGGCGTCAGCACCGCGTCGTAGGCGCCCAGCCGCATGGTGCCGCCGAGGTCGTCCTCGCCGGTGCGCACCTGGCGCTCGTTGCCCTGCACCCACTCGGTCATCAGGCCGACGACCGGCGCGTTGGTCGGCCCGAACTCAGTCGAAGACGCGCAGGACACACCCGCGACATTCCGGATCGCTTCGATCACCGCCATCTGCATGCCGAAGCAGACGCCGAAATAGGGCACCGAGCGCTCGCGGGCGAACTGGGCCGCGCGGATCTTGCCCTCCGAGCCGCGCTCGCCGAAACCGCCCGGCACCAAAATGCCGTGCACACCCTCGAGCCGCGTCGCGGCGGCGCTGTCGTCGCCCTCGAAGGTCTCGCTCTCGACCCAGTCCAGGTTGACCTTCACCCGGTTGGCGAGGCCGCCGTGGCTCAGCGCCTCGATCAGGGACTTATAGGCGTCCTTCAGCACGGTGTACTTGCCGACCACCGCGATGGTGACCTCGCCGTCGGGGTGGAACACCCGGTCGGAGATATGCTCCCAGCGCGACAGGTCCGGCGACGGCGCGTCGTGGATGCCGAACACGTCCAGCACCTCGGCGTCCAGCCCTTGGGCATGATAGTCGAGCGGCACGGCGTAAATGTTGGCCGCGTCCATCGCCTGGATCACCGCCGACGGGCGCACGTTGCAGAACAGGCCGATCTTGCGCTTCTCATCGGGTGGGATCGGCTGCTCGCAGCGACAGAGCAATATGTCCGGCTGGATCCCGATCGAGCGCAGCTCCTTCACCGAGTGCTGGGTAGGCTTGGTCTTCATCTCGCCGGCGGTCTTGATGAACGGCAGCAGCGTCAGGTGCACGAAGCAGGCGTGGCCGCGCGGCAGCTCCTGCCCCAGCTGGCGGATCGCTTCGAAGAACGGCAGCCCTTCGATGTCACCGACCGTGCCGCCGATCTCCACCAGCACGAAGTCGACGTCCTCGCCCGGGTCGGCCAGCACGAAGCGTTTGATCTCGTCGGTGACGTGCGGGATCACCTGCACCGTCGCGCCGAGGTAGTCCCCGCGCCGTTCCTTCTCCAGGATGGTCTTGTAGATCTGGCCGGTGGTGATGTTGTCGCCTCGGGTGGCCGACACGCCGGTGAAGCGCTCGTAGTGGCCAAGGTCGAGATCGGTCTCGGCGCCGTCGTCGGTGACGAACACCTCGCCGTGCTGATAGGGGCTCATCGTCCCCGGATCGACGTTGAGGTACGGATCCAGCTTGCGCAGCCGAACCTTGTAGCCGCGCGCCTGCATGAGTGCGCCCAGCGCCGCGGACGCCAAGCCTTTGCCCAAGGAGGAGACCACGCCGCCGGTGATGAAAATGTACCGGGCCATGGACGTTCAGCTTAGCGCCGATTCGGCGGGGGGATAGAGCGGCGAGCCACGCCGCGACGAAATAGCTTACGGCGCGGCGGGCGCAGGGGTCGTCGGCGCGGGTTTCGGCGCCGGCGCCTCGACCACGGGCGGCCCCGCCGATGCGGCCTGCGCCGGCGGGGCTTCGGCCTTCGGCGCGGGGGCATGTTTCGACTTGGCGGCAGAGGGCGTCGCCAGGTTCGGCACGGACGTCGTCAGCGGTTGCGGCGCGGGCGCGCTCAGCGGCTGACCCGACTGGATCGGCGGCGCCAGCAGCGCGCCACCCGCCGTCGTGCTTGGCGCGCTTGGCGCTGGAACCGTCGGAGTCGGCGCGGGCGGCGGGGCCTGCTGGTTGAGCTCGCTGGTGTTGGCGTGCTGCAGCTTCAGCTTCTCGATGATCGAAGACTTCGCCTTGTCGTGCGAGCCGACCAGGGTCAGCGTCAGGCTGACGATCAGGAAGCCGAAGAACAGCCCCCAGGTAGTCCGCGTCAGAAGGTCGCCGGCGCCGCGGGTGGTGATCAGGCCGGTCGGGCCGCCGCCCATGCCGAATGCGCCGCCCTCGGAGCGTTGCATCAACACCACAACGATCAGCGCCAGGCAGATCAGACTGTCGACGGCGATGAGAAGCGTGGAGATCATCAGGTGTATCTAATCTGCATGGGTGCGGCGTCGGGGCGGGCCGGGCCTCTAGCATCGGACGCCCGTCCGCGCCATAGCTAGGAAGCCAGCCTCCCCGGTCCAAGTCCCGTGATTCTCGAAACCGATCGCTTGGTTCTGCGCCCGATCCAGACGTCCGATTGGCGCGTGCTGTATCCGATCATGAGCGATCCGGTGGTGATGGCTCACTGGGACTCGACCGAAATCGAAGACCCCGAGATGGTCGAGCGGATGATCGGCGCCCAGGTCGAGGACATGGACGCTGGCCGCGCCTGGTACTGGGCGGTGGAGCTCGGCCAGGACCACAGCTTCGTCGGCGCCTGCGACCTCACGGAGATCGATTGGCGTCATCGCCGTGGCGAAGTCGGCTTCCTGCTGGCGAACGGCGCCTGGGGGCGCGGCTATGGGCTGGAGGCGATGCGTGCGGTGGTCGATCACGCCGCCGCGCTCGGCCTGAAGCGGCTCTGGGCCCGCGCCCACGCCGGCAACCTGCGCTCGGAGCGCCTGCTGCAGCGGCTCGGCTTCGAGGAGGAAGGCTATCTGCGCGGCCACATCCAGCGCGGCGTCGAGCGACGCGACTGCAAGATCTTCGGCATCCTGCTTTAGGTGACGGCGCGTCGGGCGACGTAGACATCGCTGCGGCCGCTGCGCAGGCGGTGCTCGACGCGAAATCCGCTGCGACCGAGCAACCGGTGCGCGCGGTCGCGATCAGCGCAGGATCGGCGATCGATCCGCAGGATCACTGCGCCGCCCGGACGCACCCTCCGCATCTCGATCCCGAGACGCTCGAACGTCGGAACGCCAGACGCGGCGAGGCAGAGCAGCAGGTCCGCGCGTTCCGCCGGCGCCGGGGCGCCGTTCAGGATCGCGACTTCGTCGAATCCGTGCCGGCAAAGCCACGACAGGCACGCCAGCGCGCCGCGCCCGACCAAGTGGATCGAACTCGTCCGCGAGACCCCTAGGCCGGCCAGGAACGCACACACACCTTCGGCGGGAGAACTGCCTCCGTCCGAAATAATCAGTTCCATCTCAACGCATGTCCGGCGATGACGCGCCCACGGGGCCGTGCTGGTGCAAGATTCCTACCGGGTCTCGCCGTCAGATTTCGAGACGAACGTCGGGTCCGTCGCCTAAGCGCGGCATAAGCCGCTCAGAGCGCCCGCACGATCGGCAGGAACTGCGCCGCGGTCAGCGACGCGCCGCCGACCAGCGCGCCGCCGACCTCCGCCAGCCGCAGAATCTCGGCGGCATTGTCCGGTTTCACCGAGCCGCCATAGAGAATCGGCGCCGTCGTCGCACCCCAGCGCTGGCGCAAAGCCTGGCGGATCGCGCCGTGGATCTGTTCGATCTGCCCCGTCGTGGGCGTCACGCCGGTGCCGATCGCCCAGATCGGTTCGTAGGCCACCGTAAACGCCTTCCCGGCGAGTTCATCGGGCAAGGACTCACGCACCTGCCCCAGCACCACTTCCAGCGCCCGGCCCGATCCCCGCTCATCCGTTGTCTCGCCGACGCAGACGATCGGCTCCAGTCCGGCGCGCAATGCGGCCGCGACCTTGGCGGCGACGTCGGGGCTGGTCTCGCCAAAGTAGCCGCGGCGCTCGGAGTGGCCGAGAATCACCATGGTCGCGCCGGCATCGACCAGCATCTCGGCGGATATCTCCCCCGTGAACGCGCCTTGCGGCTCGCGGTGGCAATCCTGGCCGCCGACCTCGACGCCCGAGCCGGCGAGGGCGTGAGCCAGCCGGCCGATCAGGGTCGCCGGTGGGCACAGCGCCACGCGAGCCGCCGGCGCCTGTGCGTCCACGCCCGCCGCAATGGCCCGCGCCTCATCGAGCGCGTCCTCAAGCCCATGCATCTTCCAGTTCCCCGCGATCAGCGGGCGCGGTGTCGTCAAACGTCAGTCCCCCTTCAGCTGCGTGCGGCCAGCCCAGGCATAGCGACGCCGTTTCGGTTCGACAACGCGCCATGCGGCGAAGCTCGATTGTCGGCGATGCGCTGGACGGCCCCCCGCACGGGCCTCTATAGGGCGGCGATGCTTCGTTTTTTCCGCGGCTTTGCAAAATCGTGGTTCGGCCCCGCGATCATGGGCGTGCTGGTGCTTGGGTTCGGTTTCCTGGGCAGCGGCAGCATCCATTCGATCTTCAGCGGCCGGGTCTCCAACGCCGTGGTGCAAGCCGGCGCGCGGGTCATCACCCCTGGCCAGTTCCAGAAGATGTTCCAGCGCAACGAGGCGGCGTACCAGCAGCGCACCGGCCAGCCGTTCCCGATCGAGCAAGCGCTGAAAGAAGGCGCCGACAAGGGCATGGTGCAGGATCTGGCGGCGCAGACGGCTTACTTCGAGATGCTCTCGCGCTCGGGCATCCGTCCGCCGGACGACGTCGTGGCGACCGAGCTGCGCCGACAGGCCGAGTCGGGCCAGGCCGCGGGCATCGCCCAGATTTTCGATTCCGTGACCGGCAAGTTCCGCCCCGAGGGCCTGGCCCAGCTGTTGAACAACAACGGCATCACCATGGACGAGTTTCAACGCGAACTTGCCGACAGCATCGCCGACGGCGATTTCCTCTCGGCGCTTCGCGAGGGGTATGAAACGCCGCGCATCTACGCCGCGATCCAGGCCGCCCTGCTGCTGGAAAGCCGCGACATCAGCTACTTCGTCATTCCCGCCGCCAGCGTGACGCTGCCGCCTAAGCCGACCGACGCCCAGCTGACGGCGCTGATGCAGGCGCACAGCGCCCAGCTGATGCTGCCCGAACGGCGCAAACTGACGATCATCCGCTTCAGCGCCAAGGCCCTTGCCCCCACCTTGACCGTCGATCCGAAGGCGATCGAACAGCAGTTCGAGGCCAGGAAGGCCAGCTACGGCAAGCCCGAGCTGCGCTCCTTCGTCGAGATCCCGCTGAACGATCCGAGGGAAGCCACGCCGGTGATCGCGGCCCTGACCAAGGGCGAGGACCCCTTGGCCGTCGCCAAGTCGGTCGGCGCCGAGGCCGTGCCCTACGTCGACCAGCCCGCTTCCACCATCGCCGACCGCAAGGCCGGCGATGCGGCCTTCGCGATGAAGGAAGGCGCCGTCAGCGGCCCGGTCCAGGGCGACTTCAAGACCGTCGTGCTGAAGGTGACCAAGGTGACGCCGCCACAGGCGCCCGACCTGGTCGCGGCGCACGCCCAGATCGAGGCCGAGCTGCGCCAGTCCCAGGCGGTCGATAAGGTCTACGACCTCAGCCAGAAGTTCGATGATCTGCGCCAGGGCGGCGCCAGCATCCCCGTTGCGGCGACCAAGCTCGGCTTGACCGCGATCGAGGTCGGCCCGGTGCCGGCCGACGGCAAGGACCCTGTCACCGGCGTGATGAATCCGGAACTGAGCCAGAAGCTGCTCGCCAGCGCCTTCCAGCTGCAACAGGGCGGCGACAGCGAGGTCGAGCAGGACGGCGACAAGGGCGAATACTACGCCGTCCACGTCGATCAGGTGCTGCCGCCGAGCCTGCCGGGCCTGGACGAGCCGGGCATGCGCCCCGCCCTGACCCAGGCGTTCGTCCGCGAAGCGATCGTCACGGCGCTGCAGCAGAAAGGCGCCGCCGCCCAAGCCGCGCTCAAGGCCGGCCAGAGCCTCGACGTCGTGGCGAGCGCCAACGGCGCCAAGGTGGCGCATCAGGCCGGACTGACCCGCGCCGCGGCGCAGCAGCTGAACCAGACTTACGGCCAGGACTTCCTGGCCGCGACCTTCGACGGCAAGGCCGGCGGCGTCTTCGCCGTCGGCTCCGACCCGCTGAAAGGCCTGGTCGTCGGCCACCTCGACGCCGTGAAGCCGGCTGACCCGAAACAGGTCGCCCAGGTGCTCGAACTGGTGCGCCAGCGCGCGACCCAGAGCTACATCGGCGGCCTGCAGGACGCCGCCCGCGCGGCCGCGGTGAAGATGGTCAAGCCCACCAGCGACCTCACCCTGGCCCGCAATGCCATGGGCGTCGACCCCGCCGTCGCCGCCAGGATCGACAAGGCCGCGACTGCCAACGGCCCCAAGCTGGTAAAGTGACCGTCGAACCCGCTTTCGACGCCTTCGCCGCGGCTTACGCGGCGGGGCGGGTTCAGGTGGTGGTCCAGCGCCTGGTGGACGACCTGGAGACGCCGGTCTCGGCCTATCTGAAGGTCGCCCACGGCCGGCCTTACAGCTTCTTGTTCGAATCGGTCGAGGGCGGCGCCTGGCGCGGCCGCTACTCCTGCCTGGTGATGGCGCCGGAGCTGGTCTGGCGCTGCCGCGATGGCAAGGCCGAGATCGCCGAGGGCGACGACATCGCCGCCGGCCGCTTCCACCCCGACGGCGACGGCGCGCTGGAGTCGCTGCGCGACCTCGTCGCCCGCTCGAAGCTCGACCTGCCGCGCGGCATGCCGCCGATGGCCGCCGGCGTGTTCGGCGTGATCGGCTACGACATGATCCGGCTGGTTGAGAAGCTGCCGAACGTCAATCCCGACCCGCTCGGCCTGCCCGATGGCGTGCTGATCCGCCCATCGCTGATCGCCATCTTCGACGGCGTCGCCCAGGAGATCATCCTGGTAACCACCGTGCGCCCGTCCGACCAGTCCGCCGACGCGGCCTATGCGGCGGCGCGGACTCGCCTCACCGATGTCGTTGATGCGCTGCTGCAGCCCCTGCCCGCGGCCGCTCCCCACCCAGAGCCCCAGCCGGATCAGTTCGCCTCCCCGGTCAGCCAGGCGGCCTACAGCGAGATCGTCGAGAAGGCCAAGGACTACATCCGCGCCGGCGACGTGTTCCAGGTCGTGCCCAGCCACCGCTTCAGCGCGCCCTTTCCGCACGATCCGTTCGCGCTCTACCGCTCGCTCCGGCGGACCAACCCCTCGCCGTTCCTGTTCTTCCTCAACTTCCCGGACTTCCAGCTGATCGGCTCGTCGCCCGAGATCCTGGTGCGGCTGCGCGATGGCAAGATCACCATCCGCCCGCTCGCCGGCACCCGGCCACGCGGCGCGACGCCGGAGGAGGACGCCCGGCTCGAAGCCGAGCTGATCGCCGATCCGAAAGAGCATGCCGAGCACCTGATGCTGCTCGACCTCGGCCGCAACGACGTCGGCCGCGTCGCCATGCTGGGCCAGCAGGGTCGCAACGCCCCCCAAACTGGCCGCGCCGCCCCCCGCGTCCGCGTCACCGCCAGCTTCTTCGTCGAGCGCTACAGCCACGTCATGCACCTGGTCTCCAACGTCGAGGGCGACGCGCCGGAGGGCCTCGACCCGGTCGACGTGGTGATGTCCGCCCTCCCCGCCGGCACTCTTTCGGGTGCGCCGAAGGTGCGGGCGATGGAAATCATCGACGAACTGGAATCCGTGAAGCGCGGCGTCGGCTACGCCGGCGCGGTCGGCTACTTCGGCTCGGACGGCTCGGTCGACACCTGCATCGTGCTGCGCACCGCCCTGCACAAGGACGGCATGCTCTACGTCCAGGCCGGCGGCGGCGTTGTGGCCGACTCCGACCCGGTGGCGGAGTACGAAGAGACCCTCCACAAAGCCCGCGCGATCCGCACCGCCGCCGCGGAGGCTTGGCGCTTCGCCTGAGGCGTTGCGCCGCGCTTAACGCGCGATTGCGCCCGTTGGCGTGACTAAGCTACGAACGCGGGGTCGGTAACGTCACGCGCAACCTGCCGGCCGCGACACGTCAGTTGATTTTCGATGCGCTCCCGGGGCGAATCTGGTGAATACAAGCAAAAGCGCCGCCGCGCGCCGTCTGCCGCTTGCTGGCGCCGACGAGAACGCGCTGGCGGACACGCCGGCGTCAACCGCCATATTCCCCGACACCACCGTCGATCCCGTCCAGTCGACGACCTGGGTCCTTAGCGCCTCGGACAATCCGATCGTCTTCGGAACAGGCACAAGGATCGACACCACGGGCTCGCCTGGCAAGGCCGCCGTCAGCGGCGCGAGCGGCGCGCAATATGTGGTCACGAACGAAGGAACCTTGCTGGGCGGCGGCGACGGCATCTATCTGCCGGGCGGCGGCGTCATCACCAATACCGGCAAGATTACAGGCAACAGCGTCGGGGTGACGCTCAGCGATTTCATGTCACCCAGTGTGGCTGGCACGCTGATCAACAGTGGCGCAATCGCCAGCGTGTACGCGAACGGTAACGGCGTGCAATTACTATATGGGGGAACGATCAGAAATCTTGCCGGTGGCACGATCTCAGGCGGCGGTTACGCGATATTCCTTCACGCTGGCGGCAATATAACCAACGCGCGAGGCGCGACCATCACCGGTAAGGCCGGGATCTTCGGCCTCGGCGGTCCGACCAAGGTGATCAACGACGGACACATCACCGGTACGAACGGCAAAGCCGTCGAGGCCGGCACGGTCGTCAACTACGCCCAGGGTGTGATCAGCGGCAGCACCCAGGCCATCTACGGCGCCGTGCAGGCGGTCAACTCCGGCATGATCATCGGCGGCGTCAGCGCCACGCACGTGGTCAACTCCGGGACGATCGTCGGCGGCGTCTCCGCGGGAGGCTCGAACGCATCGATCGTCAACCGCAGCGGCGCGACGATTTCGTCGGGCGTCGGCGTGGGGAGCCCTTCTGGCTCAGTCGCCAATGCTGGAACGATCGGCGGGGCGGCGGGCGCCACCGGCGTCGCTTTTTCCTCAAGCGGCGAATTGACCAACACCGGAACGATCAGCGGCGCGCAAACAGGCGCGCGGTTTCTTCAAGCCGGCGGAACCGTGATCAATTCGGGCGAAATCTCTGGCCAATCGTTCGCCGGGCTTCAACTTAACGGCACGGGCGTCCTGCGTAACCAGGCCAGCGGAGTGATTGCAGGCAACGCCGAGGGCGTGAATCTCGTCAACATCTCGGACGCGACGATCACCAACGCTGGAACGATCTCTGGATACGTCGCCTTCGAATTCGACCAGTATCAACTGATCAACAATCCCGCGATCCGGATCACCAATGCTTCCACGGGTCTTATCACTGGCCACATCGGGATTAACTTTCAGGCGGCGGCCACACTGACCAATGCGGGTCAGATTGACGGCGACATTATCGGCGTCAACCTGAGCGGCGGTGAGCTGGTCAACCAGGCCGGCGGCGTGATCAGCGGTGGCGACTATGCAGTCGGCGGGGGCGGGTCGATCGTCAACGCCGGCACGATCGAGAGCACGGGCGGCATTGCACTCTATGTTGGTGCGACTGGCGCCCTGCTGAAC
>Ga0302314_10012470_pt1 | contig 14708 bp, 10 predicted proteins | sample III_Palsa_N2_3_FD_200533 | JGI IMG/M metagenome (GOLD analysis project Ga0302314, IMG submission 200533) | Peat permafrost microbial communities from Stordalen Mire near Abisko, Sweden - III_Palsa_N2_3 | ecosystem: Environmental > Terrestrial > Soil > Palsa > Peat permafrost | place: Sweden... | reverse complement strand
CGGCGCAGGAGATCAGTCAGGTCAGCGCGATCGTGCGCCGCGACCAGGGCGTCGGCGACGGCTGGCGGTTCGCCGCGATCGAGCTGCGCGAGCCGGCCAAGGCTGAGCTGGCCGAGCTCGAGTCGGGACAGCGGGTCATCAACCGGGAGGCACAGGTGGTCTGCTGGAACCGGGCCGACGGGCAGGCCTACCGGGCGGTGGTGTCACTGACCGGGGACGCGGTAACCGGCTGGGAGCACCTGCCCGGGCAGCAGCCGAACATGACCGTCGATGAGTGGCACGAGTGCGACCAGATGCTCCGCGCGCACCCGGCCGTCATCGAGGCGGTTGGCCGCCGCGGGATCACCGACCTGTCCCGGGTGCTGGCCGACATGTGGGCCTACGGCGCGGCGCTGGTGCCTGAGCGGTACGCGGGACGGCGGATCGGCTGGTGCGACGTGTGGTACCGGGCCAGCGAGCGCGGCAACCCGTACGCCCGCCACCTCACCGGACTGCACCCGGTGGTTGACCTGAACACGATGGAGCTGCTCGAGCTCGAGGACAGCGACCCAGGCGGCGAGGATCCCGAGGTACGCGGCGAGTACCTGCCCGACCTGCTGCCGATACGGCTCCGCGAGGTCGCACCGCTGGAGGTCAGCCAGCCGGACGGGGTCGGCTTCAGCCTCGACGGCACCATGCTGCGCTGGCAGAACTGGCAGCTGCGGATCGGCTTCAACTACCGCGAAGGACTGGTGCTGCACCAGGTCGGCTACCAGGACGGGACGCGGCTGCGCCCGGTCGCGCACCGGCTCTCGTTCGCCGAGATGGTAGTGCCCTACCGGGACGCCAGCCCCGACCACTACCGGCGGACCGCGTTCGACATCGGTGAGTGGGGGCTGGGCTTCATGACCACCTCGCTGATGCTCGGCTGCGACTGCCTGGGCGACATCACCTACCTGGACGCGGTGGTGCACGACTCGGCGGGCGAGCCGCAGGTCATCCAGAACGCGATCTGCGTGCACGAGGAGGACAGCGGCGTGCTGTGGAAGCACGTCGACGAGCGGGCCGGGGCCGAGGTGCGGCGCGCCCGGCGGCTTGTCGTCTCCTTCCACGTGACCGTGGCCAACTACGAGTACCTGGTGTACTGGCGGTTCTACCAGGACGGCGCCATCGAGTGCGAGGTCCGCGCCACCGGCATCATGGTCACCTCGCACACCGCCGCCCCCGGCAGCCGCCCGGCCAACGGCACCCTGGTCGACCAGGGGCTCTACGCCCCGTTCCACCAGCACTTCATCGTCGCCCGCCTTGACCTGGACGTGGACGGCGCCGACAACACCGTCTACGTCACCGACTCCCAGCCGGCCGCGCCCGGCCCCGACGACCCCTACGCGCTCGGCCTCACCGTGACCAGCACGCCGCTGCGCACCGAGGCGGAGGGCAAGCAGGACTACAACTGGGGGACACAGCGCGCCTGGAAGATCGTCAACGACAACGTCAGCAACGGGCTGGGCGCCCCCGTCGGCTACAAGCTCGTGCCCACGGCGACGTTCCCGGCCCTGCTCGACCCGGCGTCACCGGCCTTCCAGCGGGCCCAGGTCATCGGCCACACGCTCTGGGTGACCCCTTATCAGCAGGACGAGCGCTGGCCCTGCGGCGACTTCCCGGTGCAGGCCGAGACCGACACCGGGCTGCCCGTCTGGACCGGCGCCGACCGGCCGATCGAGAACACCGACGTGGTGCTGTGGTACGTGTTCGGCCTGCACCACATCACCCGGCCGGAGGACTGGCCGGTGATGCCCGTGGACATCGTCTCGTTCTGGCTCAAGCCATTCGGCTTCTTTGACCGCAACCCGGCGCTGGACGTGCCGCCGAGCCACCACCACTGAGCGGCGGCCCGGTTAGCACCGCCCGGTTAGCGGTGCAGCACGCCCTCCCGGGTGAACGGGGCCAGCGTGGGCTCGGTGACCGCTACGCCGGCGACGGCCGCGTCGATCGCGCGCAGCACGTCGTCGGAGAGCTCGATTCCGGACGCCTGCGCGTTCTGGTAAACCTGCGCCGGGCGGGACGCACCGACGATCGCCGAGGCAAGCTCGCTGCGGCGCAGCACCCAGGCCAGCGCCAGCTCCACCAGGCTGAGGCCCGCCCCCTCGGCGACCGGCAGCAGATTCTGCACCGCCGCGATCGCCTCCGGGGTGGCCACGATGCCCATCGCGCCGTTCATCGAGTCCTGCGCGAACCGCGAGTCGGCCGGGTAGTCCTCGCCCGGGCGGTACTTGCCGGTCAGCAGGCCCTGGGCAAGCGGCGACCAGACGATCTGGGAGATGCCGTTCGCCGCCGACAGCGGGAACACCTCTGCCTGGGGTGCCTGCCAGAGGATCGAGTACTGCGGCTGGGACGAGACGAAGAAGCCGGGCCCGCCAAGGTCGGTCGCCGCCTGGATCTGCTCCGGCGTCCACTCGCTGAAGCCGAGGTACCGGGCCTTGCCCGACTGGACGACCTGCTGGAACGCTTCGACGGTGTCCTCGATCGGCACCGTCGGGTCCGGGCGGTGGGCCTGGTAGAGGTCGACGTAGTCCGTCTGCAGACGGCGCAGCGAGGCGTCGATCGCCTCGTGGATGTGCGCCGGGGCCAGCCCGGTGCCGCCGCCGCCCACCTTGGTCGCCAGCACATAGGAGTCGCGGGGATGACCACTGAGGATCTCGCCCCACGCCGCCTCGGCCGCCCCCTTCCCGTACACGTCGGCGGTGTCGAAGAAGTTGATCCCCGCGTCGAACGCCGCCTCGGTGCAGGCCCGGGTCTGGTCGGCTTCCACCCCGCCGGAGAAGGTCAGCCACGAGCCGAGCGAGATCTCCGAGACGCTGAGTTCCGAACTGCCAAGCTTCCTGAAGCGCATTTTCTCCCCATTCAGTTACTGAGCGGGCGGCAGCAGTTCCGCCAGCTGCCCGGCCGACATCGACGGTTCGGTGCTGAGCGGGCCCGGCGAGCACAGGCCCGCCAGGTGGATGTCGAGGAACCGCTGCCAGGTGCCCGGCGCCACGCTGTCGGTGGTCTCGGTGAGCCCGCGCATCGCCCAGATCAGCGCCATAACGTCGCCCACGGTAACGCACGGGTTCACCGTGCCCGCGGCCAGGGCGCGCCGGGTGAGCTCGGTGACCGCGGCCCGGATCTCAACCGCCGCGGGGGTGTCCGCGCTGCGCTCGAGGAGCAGGTGCGCGTACCGGGCGTGGGCGGCGAACATCGCGCCGAGCCCGCGCAGAAACTGTTCAAGGCCGGTGCCGCCCGGGCAGTCGAGCGCCTGCCGGGCGGCGTCAAGCCCTTCTTCCATCGACAGCCGCAGCAGCTCGTCGATCAGCGCGTCCTTGTTGGCGAACCGCCGGTACACGGTGCCCACGCCGACCCCGGCCCTGGCGGCTATCTCTTCCATGCTCGCCTCGGCGCCCGATTCACCCAGCACCTCGCGCGCTGCCTCGAGGACCCGCTGGTAGTTGCGGACCGCGTCGCGCCGCCCGGCCGGGCTCGGTGACCCTGCCGCTCCGCTGACCACCGGCCCCTCCCTTACTCGCCCAGTTCGCTGGCCACCGTCTCGCCCGCCGCGCTCTCCCCGGTCAGCGCGTCCCCGGACATGGTCAGCGTACCGATCGCGGCCGCCTCCTGTGCCGCGGCCTCGGCCGCCGCCGGGCTCAGCCGTCGCTGCGAGGGAATCAGCATTCCGGCCAGCGCGGCCACCAGCAGCACGACGGCCATGACCGCGAACCCGGTCGTGTAGCCCGATCCGGCGGGCAGGCCCGACGGCTCCAGCTGCGCGGTGACGATGCTGGCCATCACGGCGGCGCCGATGCTGCCGCCGATGGTGCGGATGTTCGCGTTCATGCCGGTGGCCACGCCGGTCTGCCTGGCCGGCACCGCGTGCACCACATTGGCCGACATCGCCGAGAAGGCCAGCCCGAAGCCGACGCCGAGGATGCCGGTGGCGACGAAGATCTCCCACTCGTGGGAATGCGCGAAGGCGAACATCGCCATCGCCACGCAGCCGATGAGGCAGCCCACGACGACCAGCGCCTTGCCGCCGAAACGCCGGGTGAGCGAGCCGGCGAACACGCCGGCGGCGAACATGGTGACCCCCGAGGGCAGCAGCATCAGGCCGGAAAGGGTGATGCTGGCGCCGAACCCGTAGCCAGCCGAGGACGGGGTCTGCACGAACTCGGGCAGGAACGCGAACATCGCGTACAGGCCGACGCCGATGAGCAGCGCGACCGTGTTGTTCGTCCAGACCGCGGGCAGCCGCATCATCTTCATGTCGATCAGCGGGTTGGCCGCCCGCAGCTCGGACCAGACCCAGACGGCGGCGACGACGACCGCCGCCGCCAGCAGCCCGAGGGTCTTCGGCGACCCCCAGCCCCAGTCCGATGCCTCGCTCAGCGGCACCAGCAGCAGGACCAGCCAGGCGGACAGCAAGATCGCGGGCAGCCAGCTGATCGAGCCGCGGCTGCGCACCGGGGACTGCGGGACGAACACCACCGCGCCGATCGCCGCGATCGCGGTCACGATGCCCGGCAGCCAGAACAGCCAGCGCCAGCCGAGCGCGTTCACGATCGGGCCGGCCAGCACGATCCCGAGGCTGCCGCCGACCGCGGTCAGCGCTGCGAGAATGCCGACCGCGCCGGACACCTTGTCCGCGGGGAATTCATCGCGGATGATCCCGAACCCCAGTGGCAGCATGCCGCCCGCCACCCCCTGGATCACCCGGGCCACGATCATCACCGCGAGGTTGGGGGCTACGGCCGCCAGTACCGAGCCGATCGCCAGGGCGATCAGCGTGCCCATGAAGACCCACTTCTTGCCGTAGATGTCCCCGATTCGCCCCAGGATGGGGGTCATGATCGAGGCTGACAGCAGGTACGCCGTCAGCACCCAGGTCACCGCGTCCTGCGAGGTGTGCAGTTCCTGCGCGACCGTGGTCAGCACCGGGATCACCAGCGACTGCAGCAGCGCGTACGCCCCGATGCCAACCGCCAGAATCGTGAACGTCAGCTGATAGTGCGACCGGCGCGCACTCTCCATGTCAGGCCCTCCCCGTCAAAACGGAATTACCATTCCGCACGCAGCATACTAAGCGGAATGGGTATTCCGCTACTGCACCCCCCGCTCCACGGCCGCCGGCCCGGAGGCCGGCTCCTCGAGGGGCGCGCCCGCCGGGGCGGTGTAGTGCCGGAAGGCGGGCAGCGCGGCGAAGATGGCGGCGACCGCGGCCACGCAGGCCACACCACCGCTGACCAGCGAGAAGCGGACGCTGGTGACCGACGCCACCGCGCCCGAGCGCAGTTGCCCGGCGGGCGGGCCGGCCGCGTAGCTGAGCAGCTCGATGCCGGCCATCCGGCCGCGCAGCTGGTCGGGGATGGACTGCTTCCACATGGTGTCGCGGAACACCGCGCTGCATTCATCGGCGCCGCCCGCCACCGCGAGGAAGGCGACGGCGGCGAAGACGTCGGGGGACAGGCCGACGAGTGCCATCGCCAGGCCCCAGCCTCCCGCGGCGAGCGCGATGGCCAGCCCGTGACGGCGCACCCGCGGCATCCAGCCGCTGGTCGCGGACACGGCGAACGCGCCCGCGGACGGAGCCGCGAACATCAGCCCGGTGGCCCACGGGGCGTGCAGCTGGGCGGCGAGGAAGGGCAGCATCGCGTTGGGGTAGGCGAAGATCATCGCGGCCAGGTCAGCCAGGTAGGAACCGAGCAGGTCACGCCGGCTGACCGCATAGCGCAGCCCGACCAGGATCTCCCGCAGGGCCGGGCCGCTGGCCGGCCCGGCCGCATCACCCGCGTCGTCCGGTTGTCGCTCCGCCGCGTCCGGTGGCGGTAGTTTTGGCAGCCGGCTCAGCAGCAGGAAGGAGATGCCGAAGCCGGCCGCGTCGAATGCGTAGACCAGCCACGGGCCGGGCGTCGTGGCGAGCACGCCGCCGAGGGACGAGCCGACCAGCACACTCGCATTGGTGGACAGCGACATGATCGCGGCGGCCGCCGTCAGCTGGGCGCGGGGCACCACCCGCGGGGTCGCTGCCTCGAACGCGGGCCGCTGGACCGAAGCGATCGCCATCATCAGCGCCGAAATCACGTACAGCGGCCACAGCAACGGGTGCGGCAGCAGCGCATTGACCAGCAGCGCCACCGCGCAGCCGGCCAGTCCCGGCTCGCACCAGCGCATCAGCGCCCGCCGGTCGAACCGGTCGGCGAGCACGCCGCCGTACAGCCCGAAGACGATCAGCGGCACCAGCTCAGCCAGCCCGAGCGTCCCCACGACCAGTGGCGACCCGGTGAGCCGCTGCGCCTGGACCAGCAGGGCGACCTCCGCCGCCTGCGAGCCCAGGTAGGCCACCGTCCGGCTGGCGAAAATGGCGCGGAACCCGCGCGCTCCAGGTCCCCGCAGCGGCGTCACGTCGGGCACCAGCGCCGACCAGCTCACTTCCACTCCGTCGCCATCTCCGCCGACGCTACCAGCCGCTATCGGCCGGGCCCGCACGATTTTCGCCCGTCCGGCAGGCAAGCCGGGTCGCCAGGCTAGCCCGGCCGCCAGGCAAGCCGGGCCGGCCGCCCGCGGCCGGTAAGGTACGTCCGTGGCTGTTTCCTCCCCTTACCCCCGGGACGGTGAGTTGCTGGCCCTGGACGAGATCCATGCGGCGGCGCTCAAGAATCTCCTCCCCGATGCGACCGTCTACCTGGAAAGCGGCGCGGGCACCGAGCGGACGCTGCGCGCCAACCGGGAGGCGTTCAGCCGCTGGGTGATCCGGCCGCGGCTGATGACCGGGGTGAGCGACCCGAAGACCAGCACCGAGCTTCTTGGCATCCCGCTGTCCGTCCCGGTGCTGACCGCGCCGTTCGGCGGCGACGCCCTGTTCGCGCCCGAAGGCCAGCTGGCCGTCGCCCGCGCCAACGCCAAGACCGGGGTCGCGTCCATCGTGCCCGAGGTCGGCAGCTTCTCCTACGAGGAGGTCGCCGCGGCGTCCCCCGCGGCCGCGCGGATCGGCCAGCTGCATCCCTACGACTCCTTCGACACGGTGGCCGCCCGGATCAAGAGGGCCGGCTACAGCGCCCTCTGCGTCACCCTGGACTGCCCCATCGTCGGCTTCCGGGCCCGGAACCGGATGGCCCGCTTCCATCCGGACCCGGCGATCTGGTCCGGCAACGTCATCGATGACGTTTCGCCCAATGTGGCGTCCGCCTACGCCGCCCGGGTGGCGCCCGGCTGGACCTGGGACCAGCTCGCCGAAGCCACCACCCGGACCGGGCTGCCGTGGATTGCCAAGGGCATCCTCACCGCGCACGCAGCCGAGGCGGCCATCGGCGCGGGCGCGTCCGCCATCCTGGTCTCCAACCACGGCGGCCGCCAGGTCGACCCGGCCCCGGCCAGCCTCGATGTCCTGCCCGAGGTCGCCGCCCAGGTCAACGGCCGGGTGCCAGTGCTGCTCGACAGCGGCGTCCGCACCGGTGCCGACGTGTTCATCGCGCTCGCCCTCGGCGCCAGCGCCGTGGTCATCGGCCGGCTGGCCGCCTACGGGCTGGCGGCCGGCGGCGAGTACGGCGTCCGCCGCGTCATCGAGCTGCTTACCCAGGAACTGCACATCCTGATGACCCTGGCCGGAGTGCCGGACATCGCCGCGCTGACCCCGGAGCTGGTGAGCCGGGCAGCGTCCTGAGCTCTGCTCGCCGGTGCCAGGCACTAGGGTGGACGATGTGCCAAGGACAATCGCGACGAACACCGCCGTCAGCCGCGACGAGCTGACCGACTTCATCCGGACCAGGCATCACGCGATCGTGATCACCAGCCGCCGCGGCGGCGGCCCGCAGGCCTCGCCGGTCACCTGCGGCGTGGACGACCAGGGCAGGATCGTGATCGCGACCTACCCGGAGCGGGCCAAGACGCGCAACGCCCGCCGCGAACCGGACCGGGTGAGCGTGCTGTTCCTGTCCGACGACTTCGGCGGCCCCTGGGTACAGGTCGACGGCACCGCTGAGGTACTCGACGTGCCGGAGGCGGTCGACGCCCTGGTCGACTACTTCCGGTCGATCTCGGGTGAGCACCCGGACTGGGCCGAGTACCGCGAGGCCATGGTGGCGCAGGGCAAGTCCCTGCTCCGGATCACCCCGACCGGCTGGGGCCCGGTGGCGACCGGCGGTTTCCCGGCCCGCCTGGCGGGCTGAGCGCAGGGCTGGTCAGGCCGGCTCGAGCCGCAGCTGCTCGAGCCCCCGCAGCACCGTATTCGGCCGCCACCGGGGTTCCCCGGCGATCTTCAGCTGGGGGAGCAGCGGCAGCAGCCGCCGCACCGCGACGGTCGCTTCCACCCGGGCCAGGGGTGCGCCGAGGCAGTAGTGGATGCCGTGCCCGAAGGCCAGCTGCCGCCGCGTCTCGCGGCGGACGCAGAACCGGTCCGGCTCGGCACAGGCCGCCGGGTCACGGCTGGCCGCCCCGAGCAGCAGCAGCACGAAACTGCCAGCCGCGATCGTTCGTCCGGCCACCGAGGTGTCATCGAGCGCGAACCGGGCGATGATCTGCACCGGCGGGTCATAGCGGAGCGCCTCCTCCACCGCCTGGCCCGCCAGCGACGGATTGGCCGCGACGGTGGCGAGCTCCGCTGGATTGCGCAGCAGCGCGAGCACCACCGCGCCGATCAGGCTCCTGGTCGTCTCGTGCCCGGCCACCAGCAGCAAGATGCACAGCGCCACCAGCTCGTCTTCGGTCAGCGCGGCGTCGGCGTCGTGCACCGCGAGCAGCGCCGAGATCAGGTCACCGCCGGGAGAGCGCCGCCGCGACGGCAGCAGTCCGCGCAGGTAGCCGGTGAACTCGGCGCGCGCCTGGCGCTGCCGCATTCGCTCGGAATCAGGGAGGAGGAACGCCGGGTCCAGGCTGCGGGCCAGGTCCGTCGACCAGCCGACCAGCCGCGGCCGGTCCTGCGGCGGTATGCCAAGCAGCTCGCTGATCACCGCGACGGGCAACGGCAGCGCCAGGCGGCTGATCAGGTCGGCCGGCTCGCCGCCGGCCGGGCTGTCAGCGCGAGCAGACCCGCCGAACATGCTCTCGACGAGTTCGCCGGTCAGCTCCTCGATGCGCGGCGTGAGCTCGCGCACCCGGCCCGGGGTGAAGGCACGCGACGCGAGCCGCCGCAGCCGGGTGTGATCGGGCGGGTTCAGCCGCAGCAGCGAGCGGACGCCCGGGCCGCCGGGGCGCCCGGCCGCCACGAGGTCGGCGGTGCCTTCTACTGCGCCGTCCTGCTTGCCGAAGGCCGGATCGGCGAGCACCGTCTCGCAGTCGGCCAGCCTGCTGACCACATAGAGCCGCTCCCGCGGCCGGGCCACCGGCCGCTCCGCCAGCCAGCGGGCATACCGGGGGTACGGGTCGGCCGCCGCCCCCGGTGCCAGCAGTGCCGCCAGCGCCCGCAGGTCGTCGGTGCTGACTGGCAGCTCGCTCATCTGGTCCTCCGCCGTGACCGCGGCTCAGCCGCGGGATTGTCCCGTCATTACCCCGAACGAGGCAGGCAGTCACATCGTCTCCTGGGCGTACGCCGTCAGGCCGGGGACCGGTCAGCCGTGGCAGCGTTCTAGTGTCTGTATATGGACCATGCACAGCCCACCCTGTCGTCCGGTCCCGCGTCGCCCGCTGCCGCCGGATCGCGCGACCACGCCGGCCTGGTCGCCGCGCTCGGCCGCGGACTGCCGGACGGCCGGCTTGTCACCGACCCCGACGTGCTCGCCCCGCTTTCCCACGATGACGCCGAATGGGCGCCGGCCGGTCGGGCGGTGGCCGGCGTACGGGCGCGGACCGAGGACGAGGTCCGCCACGTGGTGCGGACCTGCGCCGAGTTCGGCGCGCCGGTGGTGCCCCGCGGCGCCGGCACCGGCTTGTCGGGCGGTGCCAACGCGACCGACGGTTGCGTGGTGCTCGACGTGTCCCGGATGAACCAGGTGCTCGAGATCGACCGGGACAACCTGATCTGCGTGGTGCAGCCGGGGGTGGTGAACAACGACCTGAAGGCAGCGGTGGCCGAACACAGCCTGTGGTACCCGCCGGACCCGGCGAGCGCCCCCTGGTCGACGATCGGCGGCAATGTCGCCACCAACGCGGGCGGCCTGTGCTGCCTGAAGTACGGCGTCACCCGCGACTACGTGCTCGGGCTGCGCGCCGTGACCGGCGCGGTCCCCGGCGCGACTGGCTTCGGCGGACCCGCCCTGCCCGGGACCAGCTACGGCGACGTCGTCCGGCTCGGCCGGCGGACCAGCAAGGGCGTGGCCGGGCTGGACCTGACCGGCCTGTTCGTCGGGTCGGAAGGCACCCTCGGCGTGGTGACCGAGGTGACGCTGCGGCTGCGCCCGGCCCTCGCCGGGACGCCGCGCACCATCATCGGGGCGTTCGGCAGCCTGGTGACGGCGGGCGAGGCGGTCACGCTGATCACCCGCCGCGGGCTGTCGCCGTCGGTGCTCGAGCTGCTCGACCGTGCCTGCCTGACCGCGGTCGAGGACTGGAAGCACCTGGGCCTCGAGGCTGACGCGGCCGCGCTGCTGCTGGCCCGGGTGGACACGCCCGGTGACTCAGGCAAGGACGAGGCAGACGCGCTGGCGGCGGCGATGACCGAGGCGGGTGCCCTGTGGGCGACGCAGTCCACCGACGACGCCGAGTCCGAGGCGCTGTTCGACGCCCGGCGGCTGGCCTACCCGGCCCTGGAACGGCTCGGCCCGGTGCTCACCGAGGACGTCTGCGTCCCGCGTTCAGCGGTTCCGGAAATGCTCGCCCGGATCGGCACGATCAGCGCCAAGCACGGGGTGACGATCGCCACGATTGCCCACGCCGGCGACGGCAACCTGCACCCGCTGCTGGTCACCCCGCCCGGCGACGAGGGCGCCCGGCTCGCCGCCCAGGCGGCCTTCACCGACCTCCTCGACGCGGCGATCGAACTCGGCGGCACCGTGTCCGGCGAGCACGGCGTCGGCCTGCTTAAGCGGGACGGGATGCGCCGCGAGCTCGACCCGGGGGCGCTCGCCCTGCAGCAGGCGGTGCGCCACGCGCTCGACCCGCTCAGCCTGTTCAACCCGGGCAAGGGCTGACCGCTCACGACACTCGGCCCGGTCTCGCGGGACCGGACTGCCCGGCCAGCCGCTTCTCCAGCTGCGCGCCCTCGATGTCCGGGTCGGGCACGTACTTGGAGAACCACTGCGGGTGATACCAGAGCTTCGCCCGGATGATGGCCATGGTCGCGGGGATGAGCGTCAGCCGCACCACGAAGGCGTCGATCAGCACGCCGACCGCGAAGCTGATCGCGATGGGTTTGACCGCACTGAGCGGGAGGGTCGTGAACGCGCAGAAGATCGTGAACATAATCAGCGCCGCCGCCGTGACGACCCGGACCGAGACGCCGGTCCCGCGTTCCACCGCCCGGCGGGCATGGCCGTTCTTGGTGTACTCCTCCTTGATCCGGGAGACGACGAAGACCTCGTAGTCGCTGGACAGGCCGAAGATGATCGCCACGAGGATCGTCGGCAGGTAGCTCAGGGTCACCGGGGACTTCGCGGCCCCGAACAGGCTTGCCCCCCAGCCCCACTGGAATACCGCCACTGTGGCACCAAGCGCCGCCGCGATCGACAGCAGGAAGCCGATGATCGACGTGATCGGCACCAGGATCGTGCGGAACGCGAACGTCAGCAAGATGAACGCGAGCCCCACGACGACCAGCAGGAAGATCGGCAGCGCGCCGGTGAGTTTGCTCGACACGTCGATGTTGGACGCGGTCGCACCGCCGACCAGCAGGTCAATGCTGGACGAGCCGGAGAGCTGCGTTCGCTCGCCTCTGATCTGGTTCACCAGGGCGGTGGTGGCGCTGTCGTTAGGGCCAGTCTTCGGTATCACCTGGATGACCGCCGTGCCGTTCTGGAATGCGGCCGGCTTGGCGGAGATCACGCCGGGGACCTTCGACAGCCTGGCCGTGATGCCCGCCACGTCCCCGGCGTCCGGGACCGGGTTGGCCACCACCAGCAGCGGGCCGTTGTAGCCGGGGCCGAAATGGTCGGTGATCAGGTCGTAGGCCTGGCGCGCGGTGCTCGAGGTCGGCTGAGAGACGGCGCTGGGCAGGCCGAGGTTGATGCTCAGCGCGGGGATAGCGATGACCAGGGCGACGCCGATGCCCGCGATCAGCACCGGGAACCGGAACCGGGAGACGAAGCGGCCCCACGTCGCGCCCGCCGCCGTCGACGGGTCGGTCGCGGAGCGCCGCGCGATCCGCTCGGCGTGCCCGACCCGGCCGGTCTTCTCCCTGGTGCTTCGCCGCGGCCCGACGAAGTGGGTGATTTTGTCCCCCGCGAAGCCGAGCAACGCCGGCAGCAGGGTCAGCGCGATCAGCACCGAGATGGCGACGGCGGCCGCCGCGACCAGCCCCATCGTGCGCAGGAAGGGGATGCCCACCACGCTGAGGCCTGCCAGCGCGACGATGACGGTGGCGCCCGCGAACACCACGGCGCTGCCGGCCGTGCCGACCGCGGTCGCGACCGATTCCTCCATCGGCTTGCCCGCAAGCAGCTGGGACCGGTGCCTCGACAAGATGAACACGCCGTAGTCGATGCCGGTGGACAGGCCCAGCATGATCGCGACGGTGGTGGAGACGGTCGCTATGTCCGTCACCGCCGCCAGCGCGCTGATCCCGGTGACGGTGATCGCCACCCCGATCAGCGCACTGACGATCGGCAGCACGGCCGCGGTGACGGCGCCAAACGTGATCAGCAGGATGATCAGCGCGATCACGATGCCGATGGCCTCCGGCGTCTCCGTCACCTTCGGGTTCCAGCCCGGGTAGACCGCGCCGCCATACTCGACCTGCAGCCCGGCCTGCTGCGCGGGAGCGGCGGCGGCCTGCAAGTCCGCCAGGCTGGAGTCGTTCACGGTGGCGGCGGGGGTATTCCACAAGACGGTGGCCAGGGCCACCTTCCCGTCGGGCGAGACCGACCCGGCCAAGATCGGGTCTTTGACCTCGGCGACCTGGGGAACTGCGCCCATCTGCTTGACTGCTTTTTGGATGCCCGCCGCGTAGTCCGCCGACGTCACCTTCTGCTGTCCGTTCGACGCGAACACAACCTGCGTCTGGGCGCCGCTGAAGGCCGGGATCTTCGTCTCCAGCAGGTCGACGACCTGCTGGGACTCGGTGCCGGGGATGGTGATGTTGTTGTTCTCCGTGCCGTGGCCAAGCACGCTCAGGACCACGACCACGACCACCGCAAGCAGCCATCCGGACAAGACCAGGCGACGGTGGTGGAAACACCACCGCGCGAGGCGGTACAGGTACGTGGACACGAGCCCTCCCCACAAATGGGGCAAGCGAAGACGGCGCCCGCGCTTACCCCGGCCAGGCCGCGGCCGGCCCGTCACCTCGCATCTCAACTACCCAGTTTCCAAGTCACCGCATCTGAGATAATTATTTCCGGAGACGTTTTCGACCAATATCCGGATTTCGACCACGTCGCACAATTTCAGGCCACTGCTGCTTCCCGTGCTCACCGCGCTACCGCGGCGGTCCTGCCTCGACCCGCCGCCGCACCTCGGCGAGACCCGCACGGCCCGGCTCGACCGTCCACCAGCTTTCCACCCACCAGGTCGCCCCGGCCGCTGCCCACGATTGGGGGTCGGGCGGGTCAAGCTGGATGAACTCGCGGGTGCTGTCCGCCTCGACAACGATGTCAAACGCCTCATCGGCCAGGCCGGCCGCCGCCCGCAGCGCCCGTACCTCACCGGCGACCGAGGCCAGTTCCGCGGGCCCGTCGGGGGAACGCCCGTCCGTCGCGTCGACGATCACGGGCAGCAGGCCGTCCCAGCGGGCGGCCCGTTCAAGCGACGGCTGGGCGGCCCGCCCGGCGACCCGCGCGCCGACCACCCACACCGGCGGCCGCGGCCGCTGCACCGGCGGGTCTGGCACCAGGTGATCGGTCGGCTTGGCGCTGTAGTGCCGGCCCTGATAGGCGAACGGCTGGCCGCGCATCAGCCCGTCGTAGATGGCCAGGCACTCATCGAGCTTCTCCGCCCGGGCCCGGCGCCCCTCGTCCGCCTCGAACGCGGTCCAGCCCTCGTGCACCGCGCCGAGCCCCACGCTCATCACCACCCGGCCGCCGCTCAGCCGGTCGACGGTGCCGACCGCCGACGCGAGGTCCCAGGGCCGCCACCGGGAAGCCGGGGTCAGCAGGGTGCCGAGCCTGATCCGCTCCGTCACCATCGCGGCCGCACCAAGGACGACCCACGCGTGCTCGCCCCAGACTGCCTCCCAGGTGAACACGCCGTCCCAGCCGCGGGCTTCGCCGAGCGCGGCCAGCTCAGCGAACTCACGCGCGGTCGCGTGCGGCACCACGAATCCGAATCGCATGACGCGACTGTAGGCGCGGCCACCGACATTCGGCGCGGGGCGACCGTTGCCGGGCACGGCGTTGGCGGGCGTCCCCTGCCTTTACCGGACGCGCTTCGCGATCGCCCGCGCGCAGTCAAGCGCCTCGGTGCGCGTCGTGTCTACCTGCAGGTCGTAGTCGACCCCCTGGTGGACCAGCTCAGCCTGGGATGCGGCCATCCCGCTGACCCGGTCGCCGCGCGCGACCTCGCGGGCCGCGGCGACGCCGCTCTCGCACGTGACGCCGACCCACAGCACCTCCAGCCCGCCAAGCGCGTCCCGCCAGCGCTGCTGGGACGCCGCACCGTCGAGGAACACCTCGTCGACG
>Ga0302314_10012463_pt1 | contig 14710 bp, 16 predicted proteins | sample III_Palsa_N2_3_FD_200533 | JGI IMG/M metagenome (GOLD analysis project Ga0302314, IMG submission 200533) | Peat permafrost microbial communities from Stordalen Mire near Abisko, Sweden - III_Palsa_N2_3 | ecosystem: Environmental > Terrestrial > Soil > Palsa > Peat permafrost | place: Sweden... | reverse complement strand
ACGCCGCAGTTGGCCAAGGATTACGGCACCGCCGTGCTGACGGTTTACCAACGACTTAAAAGCCTCTACCACCCAGGAAAAGCGCGTCAGGCAGTTGCTCGCTAGCTCGATCGCCAGAAGTACCCAAGCCGGCTGCCAGCACCTCCACGGGACACCGGACGAACCCGATCATCCGTGCATACCCGCGAAAAATCCCGGCGCGCTCCCTCGGAGCCTTTGCAATGCGTACTTGCTACAGGCGTGACACCTTTCGGACTACTTGCCGGATTCGCGCATTGAGGAGGAATGACGGCTCACCTACTCGTCCATTCCAATCAATCCCTCGATATCAATCTCGGCAGAGAAAAGGCCTCGATCCATCGCCTCGTCGAGCGTCAGGAGTGCCCTGTCATAAGCTTTCGGCAGAAAGCCGTCATACACGATCTCATAGGTGTAGCGCTTCCCTTGAAAGCGCGTATAGGTGGCCTTCTTCATTTTCCTTGCTCGTATCTACGCCAATGGTCCGCGTCAGCATCAATTTCTCACTCGGCACCTGAGTTACGAAGCAAAATACTTGCCAATCGATGACAGTCATGCTTTGCCGTCTTGCGACGCGGGCGGATCAACCTGCTTGAGCGCCGTAGCCCACCTTCTAAGCCGGTCACACTTCATTAACGAACTATCAGGTACATTAAACCCATGTCGTGAGACATCGCTCCCACCGTATGGCGTGGCTTCCCCTCCGTGCCATGCAATTAGATGGAACCCCCCGACCCGCAGACTCCCCTCTGCGGGTTTTTTTAAGATCGTCGCAGGATTGCTCTTGGCGCGCAGTTGGGCCACTCCGATTTAGCGATGCTGGGAATCCCTGCCGGTTGACCTCATGCATCGGAACGCGCGCGCCTGATCAAGGGTCAACTGGACACGCACCGCGTTTCTCATAGGTGACCGCAAGTGCAAACCAGGACCGCCCGAGAAACAGTATTCGGATGAAGAGCATCCGCAAGCAAGGGTGATCCAACTGGAAACCCCAACAAAAACAAAAGCCCGCTTGCGCGGGCCTCTGAAGTTCTGGTGCGGAAATAGGAATCGAAACGCGACTGGAAAAGCCTTTTCCTATAACGCTTATTCTAATGAGAAATTTGACGTTACCCCCAAAGTTACCCCCGGCATGCTGCTACTTGCCCTCTGTATGGGGTATGGATTTATAAGTACTCAAGTCTTCGAGATTGCGACGTCCAAGCTGACCAGCATTTGCTTCAGGTTGACCAGATCCAACCGGTACGCTGTTCATTCGCTACCAGCACCCGCAGTCTTGCCCGAAACGTGCCGAACTAGATCGGCATTGCGAGCCTTTCTGCCGCGGCCCTCAGTAGGCGCTGGCATGCAGTGACATGCGTATGCGTCCGAAGATCTTGCGAGAGCTTGTGGATCCGCTCCAGGGCATCCCCGCAGAACCGTGTGAGGATGCGCCTCTGGGAGTCTGAGAATTCGTCTGCTCGCGCATTGATGAACGTCGCTGCCCCGCCCGCGACTCTGAAGGCGTAGTGGCTCTTCTCCTTCGCCATTTGCCCCTCGATGATCCGACGGGCCTCCTCAAAATGATTGAAAGCAACCTGCAGGTCAGCGGCATTCTCTGCTTTCCTGAGCAGAAATCTGGCGTAGTGGTTATCGATTTTGTAAGTGTCGAAATTGGTCGTTCGGGCAAGCGCGTAAGCCGAGGTGAAATAGATGCTTACTTCGTCCAGATCGTCATTGAACGAAAGTCTAGCGATCGCGTATTGCAGCCAATAGTGTGGGTTCTTCGCCACGAAGCTCAGCGTTTGAATCGCCTCATAGAACTTTACCGTCGCTTCGCGAAAGCCCGCCGCCGGCAACATCCTCTGCAGTGCAGAGAAGCTCATGACGCTTCGCATGAAATGTTGGTACTCCGACGCGCTCGTACGCCAAGCATGGGCGTTCTCAAACATCTCAATAAGCACGCGTACCGAATTTCCCGCATTCGCGAGCGTCGTCAGGTAGAACTCCGCCAGGACCGAAGACCTTATGAGAAGCTGTCCTCCGACATCGTCCCACAGAAACCGAACGCTTTCTCGATCCATGTTCGAGAGGCGAGTCAGGGGTGCATCGCTCAGCAGTTCGTCGATCAGGCGCTTATCGCTCGACAGGCCCGATGCGCGGATCAGGAACGCCGCCGTCACGATGCGGCTCACTGCCACCGGGATACCCTGGAACAGCTCCTGGATCCGTGCAGAGATATGGGGCGATTTGTAGACCTTCAGTAAGACCTGATGTATCTGACCGGCACACTCGGTACGGACCAGCCTTACTTTGTCGATGTCGGAAAGGGCGGAAAATTCACTCCACAGGCCGAACTCGTCGATGACCCGAATCAGTCTTTCTGCCTCGTTCCTGGACAGGGTGTTGAGATCGAATTCATCGACAGCCGGTTTGCGCAGTGCCTGCTCGAGCCGGTCTCTATACGCCTCGTGAACCGGCGAACGGCTCGCGAGGACAAATCGGATGGGCCGATCATTGCGACGAAGAGCGACGTAGTCGATAGCTTCGAGAAAAGGGACGTAACCGTCCACCAAAAGGGCGACCTTGTCCGTTTCGGAAATCAGGCGGGACAACTCTTTGATCAGTTCCTTGTTGTTTCGCTGGAAACGGTAGACGGTCCACCCCCCTGCCAACAGATTCTGCGCAACCTCTTCCAGTGCAATGGTCTTTCCATTGCCAAGGTCAGCCACGACGACGGCATCCTGACCGGCGTTGATCGTGTCAACAACGCTGGCGACCTTGTCTCGGATAATGACCCCCTGCACGCCGTCTATTGCGGCGGCTGCTAGGAGCGACGGGCTAAGCTTTCCATACAGGAATAGACCCTCAAACTGCGCATTTGAGGGACGTTCCGTTTCGACGGTGGCCGTCACTCTTTCCAGCTCGACGTAGGGTGGTGGCCGCTTAACAGGCGCATGCGTGGCTCGGACAGCCTTAATCCGATTGGCGAATTCGGCTACGCCGATATCCACGACCTGGCCGAACATCGGCAGCATCAGGGCGTCCAAATGATCAGGGCTCAAATTCGGAGCAGTTACGAAGAACGCCTTGTCCTTGACGTCCTCCCGGTACATCAAGCGCTGTATGTCTAGGTCATACATCGAATAGCCCACGAAGATCACGGCACGACAAAGCCGAAGATCCTGGGTGAACACGCTCATCCAGTGAGATTGCCGAAGCGTGTCCGTGACATAGCTCGCCTGAGTGAGCTTGAACGTCGAATCCAGATCTGCGGGCGTCATCCTGGAGATCGAGCCATTCAAGTGGACACATATCCTGGGCCCAAGATGCCTTTCAACGGCATCGTCTAGGACGACGCCGTTGAGTACCTTACCGGCTTCATGAGCGCTCTTTTCCAGAAGGTCGTCGTAATTCGTTGTATAGATCCGCTGCCATGGCAGTCCCGCGATATCCACGTGATGCACAGCTGGCGTCTTGATCGTGAAGGCATTGCGGCACAAGTCAGCCAGCGCCATCCTGCCTTGCTTCTGGATGAAGACCTGTGAGGCAATAGATAGGGAGTCAGGGGCGCCGGAAAGGCCTGACAGGGTCCACAGCTCTTCGGCGAAATCGCGGCCCGTGACGGGCGTGATCCCTTGTAGATTCGTTGCCCCGTATCCAAAGCCAGACCCCGTAAAGAGGACAGCTTCACCATCGAGAGCGTACGCGATGGCTTCGTTGAAATTCATGGTTTCTTCCTTGCGGGCATTGGTGGGTGACACTGTGTCTTCTTCCGCTCCAGAGTGTCGTCCAGGGTGCGTGCGCTCGTCCATAGACGGTGATACTTCTCCAGCGGCCGGGCACCTGGAATGAGACAGGTGGATGCCTTGACGCGTCGCGCAACCTTAGTGAACGCAGGATTCATGACATCTGCGCCCCCGCTCTGTGCTGCTGACGATTCGGCGCGTCAGCAAGCAGACCTTAGTAGCGTGCCAGCCGCTCGACCTTCGTGCACTTCCAGTGAGAGTAACCAACGTCTCGCCCCAGTGCATGCAGAGGATCATTTCTTGGCTGGACGCCTCGTCGGTGTCAGTTTCTCTGGTCCCGACACGGTCAGTTTGTGAGCTAAATTGAATACTTGGTCCAGAGAGATATCCAACTCAGCAGCCACTCGCTGCATGGACTTAAGAGAGGGATTCCGCCGTCCCCGCTCAATCCCGCTGACATAGGTGCGATCCAGCCCGGCCCTAAAGGCCAGCTCTTCTTGGCTGATTCCTACGCGCTCCCGCAACTGCCTGAACGCTGATCCGACGTAAGGGGTGATGTCCACCCCTCAACATTTGCTTGCTATGGACTATAAGACCACGGACTATAAGTCACATGAGTTTAGCGATGGTCGCAAGAGCTTGATGTCAACAGCCATGATTGTGTTTGGACAGTAGGGGATCAGTATGAGATCGAAAATTGAGCTGTCATTCGCCCTCTTGCTCGTCGTTTTCGCATCGGCTTGTCCAACAACTCAGGCCGAGGCGCAGGATGTGACTAACTCATTGGGGGGCAGCCTGCGAGAGTGGATTGTCAGCCGCAACGACGAATTGAACAGGTTCGAAAGCAAGAAGTAGCGGCTTGCTCTCAGGAAGACCAGTCAACAGTCCTCCTGAGAGCAAGCCACCACCTTACGCAAATGCTTCCGCTGTTGGCGCAAGGCCTGAGCAAGCTGGCGCAACGTGGATCGAGCTTCAGCCCTCCAAGCGTTACGACTTGAACGGTCTCTAGGATAAAACTCATGCGCACTTTAGCTTCAATCGCCTTCGCAGCTCTGTTCGTCTTCTCAACGTGCGCGGCTGCTGAGCATGCCCCAGCCAGCGCATCAGAACTTAAGCGAGCCATCGCAAATGGCAGCATACCGGCCGCTAACGCTAACGCATTGGTGCGTGAGGCGTACGATCCAAACCCCAAACCCACCTTCAATTTCGACGCCAGCGGAACAACGTTCGATCCTTCTGCCGGCCCTGCGAATTACTCAAATGCGCCGATCACCGCTGCGGAGTGGGCTGTTTTTTCTGCCAGGCTAAAATCCGCTGACGCTTCACGCGACGAAAATCGCGCTAAAGCAGCGCTAGAAGATGCTGAGCGCGCCTCGATGAAGGCTACGATGGATGCAATGAATGCGCGCCGCGCGCTGTATATTGCCGAGCATGCGATGGCTACCGGCAAGACGCCGGCGCAAGCGGAAAGCGATATTGACGCTAGCTACGAGGGAAACCACTCAACCGGAAACACGCACTAAGCCCCATTGCCCAGAGCACCGCCTGATACCGGGCCAAGCTGAGGTTCGGCGCCAATCAGGCCAGGTGATACCGGATCGCCGCAAGCTACGTTAGGAATTTCATTATCGCGATCAATTTCATCCAACCAATCACATTGGTCGCGAAGTGTCTTAGCAAGTGTGCGAAGCATTGGCCTTGTCCCGCCCTTCCATGCGTTACGGCGGGTAGCACTCTTGCCGTCAATGGTCTTGGGGCCGGTCGATGACTTCCACGGCTGCCAACGTTTGATCGCTTCCGCTTGCCGTGCCCGCCGCTCGGGCGTCCAGCCGTTCGCCATGTCCGTACTCCAATAGTTCGTTTGGCTTGCTTTCAATTTGCTCCGCGCGCGGCGGCATTGGTATGCCGTTGTTCACCTGCTGGTGCCCATGGGCAATGTTGGCCTGTTTGGCGAATACCATGGGCGGGTTTTTGATGGCGGCCAAGGCTTCAAGCGTGGCGCGAGCCTGACTCTGCGCCCGCAACGCCAATTTCAGGAACGACTCAAAGTGCCTCATGTTTTCTTGCTGACTGCCGCGCCGCGCCAGGGCGGCAAATATCACTTCCAAACTTACCGCCTGCGATAGCAGCATGGCTTCGATGCGATCCGTATCGCCACAGTTCACCTCATCACATAGACGTTCTAGCTCGGCGGCGGCAACAAGGGGGTTTGATTCGCCGAAGGTGTCTTGACTGAATGCCCTCACGACCGCGGCGGCGTTATGGTTCGGGTTCAGCGCAATGAGCGTCATCGCCTTGAAGTGGTCGTCTGGTGGACTTATCATCGGGTGTCTCCAACCGTTTCGTTTCTACCCGTGTCTTTTCGAGCCGGTCGAGCTGGTTGAACCGGTCGCTGTGGCGGGGCGAGGGCTACGCCGCGACCGGCAAATTTTTCAAAGCCGGTCGAGCCGGTCGCAAAAGCGCTCATACCTCCTCCCAAAGGGCCGGCGTTAAGACGTACACCCGCACATGCCTCCCGTCCGGTAGGTGCGCCTTGTGAGTCGTGCCGCCGTCGCCATCCAGCATCAACGCACCAACATTGGCCAGTACCTTTGCTACAGCCCTGTAGTCGAAGCCTGCGCACACCTCGCGGCGGAATGCCTCCCGCTCGATGTAGAACGTTGGGCCGCTCTGGCCGGCGTTAAAGTCTCCGTCCGCATCGCGCCGAAAGCCGACCCGGTTGATCGTCCGCGCCGAGCGCTCATCAGCATTCCATGCCGAGAATCGAGACTCGCCATGCGCCGATAGAAAGGCCCGCACTTGCCCCAGCATCGCGGCCGGTTCCGCTGCACCTTCCGTGCCGCGTGCATCCAACCACGCCGCGAAACAGACTTCCGCCGCTCGCGTCGCCTCACCCTGCGCCCAGTTCGTCAGTCCATGCTCAGTTGCCAGCTCGCCGGCCGCCGCGACGATGGCGAATCGCTCGGCCACGCGCCGCACTTGGCCGGCTTGGTTTTTGCCGATCAGTTTCGCCGCGATTGTATTGCGCATCTCGGCCAGTTTTGCGCGCGCCGCCCCCGGCTCATCCACAAAAGTCCGCACAAGGGCAGCCAGAGCATGGCCGTAGTGCTTGGCGCTGGCAGCCTTCAGGGCGTCGGCCATTGCACCCGGTGCGATGCCTTCGGGAAGCGACTCAAACATGCCGTGCCCTGCGCCAGCATCGGCGGGAAGGTCGATGACGCGCACTTCTTGGCCGGCGCGAACCTTGCCGCCCGACTCGGTCACCAGATCGGTGAGGCCAATTTCACCCGCCGACAGAAACAGGATGCGCCATGTCATAACCGCACGCGGCGAGCCATCCCTTGCGGCACGTCCTTTGCCCTGTCCGTTCGCCAGTAGGTAGGCGACTTGTCCAGCGTGCTTGGGGTCGAGCTGGCTGAGCTCATCCAGAATCAGAAGCATGTCCGAGTGCAACGCCGCCGCGCCCTCTAGCGCATTGTCGGTATTGCGCCACGTGCGCAGGAACGCGGGCGGCCCATAGATCGAAGCGGCTACCGCGAGCGCTGTACTCTTGCCGATGCTGCTCCCGCCGCGCAGGTGGAAGCCTCCGCCATCCATGCCCAGCAGGCCAAGGCACGGCCCAGCGAATCCTGCGCACAAAGCTAGAACCAGCCGCGAATGGCCTGCGCACGGCTTAGCTACGTGCTCACGCCAGCCGTCCAATGTGCCGCCCTGTCCCAGAGATGCGCCGTCCAAGCTTGCAGACTGGAATAGAACGTTCTCTCCGTCCTTCTCACCGAACGTTTTGCGCGGCAGGACAAATACATCGTCGTGCCAGCCGGTGCGGTTTACGCATCGCGCCTTGCCATCGGGAACCGCGTTCTGGATGTAGTCGGCAAGTCGGCCGCGATCAGTGCTCGATGTGATTGTCAGTCCCGCCGCCAGCAACTCGCCGCGCAGTTCCTCGCCGCCCGCCGCCAGCATTCGCATCGGCATAGCCCAGCGGTGCTCCGTGCCGTCGCGGTCGGGAAAGATCAGCAGCCGACCCCATTCACCGCCCTGCATGTCGCGCGTCTCAGCGGCTATGCGCATCGGCGAGCAAATCCAGCGCGGCGGCTGACGGCTACCATCTTTGTCAACGCCGATCCAATACACGCCCGCGTTACGCGTGCCACCGGATTGCCCTATTAGCTCGAAATGGGGTCCGGCACTCTCGACATTGCCTTGGCCGTTTCTTGCGGGGCTAGAAACGTCGGACGCCGCCGGGGAGTCGCCGGCAGCTTTCCCCGCAGCCGCCATCATCATTTGCAGACCCGGAGACGGCACGTAATCGGAATTGTTTTTGGACCTTTGGGCCCACTCCCACCACGTTCCGTCATCTATATCTGTCTGGAGTTGGTCGCTCATGCCGGATCACCCATTGGCGCCAGTGGCGATACCTTGATGCTGGGCGACTCGACCTTGAGCTTGAGAAGAAGCCCGAGTCGTTGGAGGTAGTCCTCCATGTCGGCGTTACTATTGGTTGGGATGCAGCCGTCGTTGTACAGCCACAGGCACTCAGTGCCGTCGATAGGTGAGCGTCTGAAGCCTCGGCCGTCGTATGAAATCTTGGCGGCGAGTGCTTTGATAAGGCCATTAAGCTTGAACGTTGCACGGGTCGCTTCATAGTCAACCCGAGCATTGGAGTGGAACCCGATTGGCTTGTATTCCCTGTTGAGGGCTATATGGTTGCCGCTAGGGAGCTTCTTGATGCAGTACGGCATGTGGGTAAATCGGAAATCGCTCATCGCGCACCTCCCGCCGCCAGCGACTCGGCAAATGCGAGGACGTCATCACGCCGCCATACGGTCACTCCGCCTGAGAGTTTGATGGACTGAGGTGCCTTGCCCTTCTTAACCCAATCCCACCAAGTCGAGGTGGATATGGAGAGGACACCGGGCTGCCCGGAATTGCGATTTCGTACGATGTCGGAGATTCGTAGGTACTGCTGCGTTACTTGGGATTGCATGCGACCATCTCGGGTTGATTAGGTCGACATAGCATCCGTGTCGGCCGCAATTTAGCCGGCTAACTCGCGGCGGAATCGTGCAGAAGCGTTGCGGCGCATAGGCTGCGGCGCGTTTCTTTGACGGCGACTGAGAGGCCGGAGGAAGGGAGTTGCGACCGGCTCGACCGGCTGCGGAAAATTTGCCGGTCGTGCCGCGGGTGTTGCCGGGGTGGGGCCGACCGGTTCGACCGGTTCGAAAAGATAAGGGTAGAGACGAAATGGTCGGCAGAGTGCGGATTCTGGCGATGACTGATCACCGTTTCGGCAGCTTCTGATCTCTTCGCTGGTGCAGACCAGAGCACGAGATTGCAGGGTTCGGCATGATCAGCATGCCGGCATCTTGATCAGCGAGAAATTACCGGGCGAAACCGGCCAGCAGCAGATACCCGAAAGCGCACTCTGCATTAAGGTTTCATAGCGAATGTCCCCAGTGCAATGCGACGTGCCTTAGAGATCGAATGGGTTGCCCTCTCTCAGCCCGAGCCACACCTCGAGAGAGCTTTGCAATGTTCGTAGGGCCTCCTCATGCTCGGGGAATTGGGCGGGATCGATCGCATCGCACCTCGCCTTCGCCACGTCGATGCCGATGAAGTCGTTGATCGTCGCTCTATTGAAACTGTTGCGCGGCGTGGCGACCCGATCACCCCACGAGTGGCTCGTGCCCCGGCTCATCATGCGTGTGGCCATGCTTGCGAAGCCCCCGTCGGGCCGAATCGCCTCCGACATCCACTCGCGGGGTTCTTCCAATGAACCCGCATAGTCCTTCCACCGGTAGAGCAGGGACATGAGATCCGGTTCGCCGATCAGAGCGTCGCAGTCCGCGGCGCGACTTCTCATTAACCGCAGCCATTCGGCCTTCATCGCCTCGACGGTGTCGAGATCGAGTGCCGGATCGAATGCGCCGCCCTCACCCTCCTTCCGATCGGCGGGATCGTTCAGATGGATCAGGATCGCAGCGACGGATAGCGCCCTTGTCTGGCGGAGCGCATCGAGTGCCAGGCCACCTCGCATGTTCCCCGGAATCCCTTTTAGGAACCAACTCGTCGCTCGCCATGCTGAAAGCCAAGGCGAATTGAAGGGGTCGACGTCGCGCCCACCCGCGAGCTTCTGGGCGATTGCGAACATCCCGGGCAGCAGCACGGCGGCGTTCTCGATCGGGAGGCGATCGACGGACTCGTCGAACCTCGCGACGAGCGAGGGCAGTAGGCCGCCGGCCTCGACTTCGGCGATCGCGGCAGCTAGCCCATCCTCCGTCGCCGTCGCATTAAGGAACGCCACGAAACTGCGCTCCGACATTTCACCGACCGCCGTCTGGAGTTCGAAGTAACGTGGAAAGTAGCGCGGGGAACACGCTCGCTTTGCCGCAAGCCAGCCGCGATGAAAGCCGTCTGCGTAGTTCGTGCCCCCGTATGCCCATTCGAGAGACGGAAAGAGCTCCTTGAGCGCATCCCGGGCAATGACGCGGCGCTCCTCCGACACGATCTCGAGAAGCCGCTCGGCCGCCGCCTTGTCCGCATCCCGCCCGCCATAGCCGGGGAAGCGTCCCTTCTGGAGAACCAGATCCCTCTCTTGGAAGAGCACCTCGTGGAGGTCTGGTTCGAAGACCCGAAGCGCCTCCAGAAGAAGGAAGTCGACAATGTTCACCTCGAACACATCGCCGGCTGCATGCAACGGAATGTGCACGGCGATGGACGAGATCAGTCGGCGCGCGTCACGCATGTTTCGCAGCAGGGGCTGGATGCATCCGATGAAAGCATTACCCCAGCGCGTCTGTGAGAACCCGTTCGCCTCGGTCGCGTAGGGTCCCGCCAGCTCGGAGAGCTCCTCACCGAATATACGATGCACAATCGACACCGGGACTGCCGGTAAGTCAAAACTAGCCTGCACGACTTTCTCAAGGAAGGCGCGACCGTCGCCGTCGGCGACCGGATCGAGTGCCCGCTCTACGATGCTGGGTTGGAACAAGAGCACGAAGACGATGTTGGGCAGGTTGGCGTTCGCCTTCACTTGGCGGAGGAGCATCCTGATCTGTTCTGGCTCGAGCCGATCGATGTCATCGACGAAGGCGACCAACGGCCGGTCGAGTTCGCGAAGGCGACCCTCCAACGCTTCGCGCACCTTGTCGAGCGGCTCGTTGCCGCGGTCACGTCCGAGATGCGACAGCACGCGTCCGAGTAGGGACATGCCAATCGAGAGAACGGCGAGAACAACCGCCGCTTTCGCTACTGTTGGGAGGTTGAAGCCTATGGCCGAGGCGATGGCAATTACCGAGGCGTTTGTTAGCACCGTCGAGATTAGATGGTTCGAGCCCCCAGCCTCCTTGAGCGGCGCGGCGGTTCCTGTGAGGATCGCGCCGTAGCGTCGCAGCGCTTCGGCGCGGGCAAGCGCTGCCTTCGAATGTTCGCCTCCCAGGTGATCCGCTATCTGGCCGAAGAGGGCGCGGGCGATCGCGTCACCGTCGCCCCACTGCCAAGGATTGAAGTCAAGCCAGTCAGCTCCGTCGCTCCTCGAGTCGAGCCGCTCGGTGATTAGGTTCTTAAGGGAAGACTTGCCGAAGCCCCACCCACCGCGGATTGCAAAAACCCTGCCCTCGCGCAGACTGAGCTCCGAGAGCACGCCGGCTATGCGGCCGGCGAAGTTCGCCCTCCTCAGGCGATCCTCGGACACCGTACGGATCGGCGCGTCCGCCCCAATTCCGCCGTCCAATAATTCGGCCCTCCCGGCCTCCGCACTAAGCCTTGAACGGCGACGTGCGCGCCACGTCGAAAGACGTACCAGCAGTCCGATCATCGCGCAGGGACTCCGCAGAGCAGCAACTTCAAGTCCTCCAGGCCCACATGCCTGACTTCGCCGTCGATCGCGATGGCGTGTTCCTTGACGATCGGTGTGGCGATTTGGGCGAACGGTTTGAGGCCAGCTCTGTCATTAGTCAGACGAGTGACCATAGCCAAGCTCCAACCCGGTAGACGTCATAGCCCAGATACAAAATAAAAAGGATGAAAACTGCCAGTATCGCGAACAGCGCGACGGCAGAAGCAACTGACGACCATACGGATGGATTAGGGTTAGACATAGGCTCTTCAACAGGCCCGGGGCATGGTCCCCCAAGACTGAACTGAACCCCGCCGTACTTTTCTATTTCCCTCGGCTCTGCTAGCACTATCCGTCTATCTGCTTCCTTCAGTTCCTTTTGAAGGAGGACTATTTCTAGTTCGAGCTTGGCATTCTCCAACCTAACCTTTCGTACCGTACGAATCTGAATAGCAAAGCCAACCACTCCAGCAATGGGCGTGGCTACCGCTAGGCAAATCAGCCAAAGCTCGGTCATGTTCTTTTGACGCCTAACGCCTAAGCCAAGCGGCCGTGCGGGCCGCAGCGCATGAGTGCATCGGAGACTTCACCCCACACGATCTGCCTGAGCGCACAGTTAGTTATACATCTCGCGTCAACGATGCTCGCAGATGCTGTCACCTTTTTGCCACTCGACGCTGCGGACCCTGCGTCGGGTTATACATCCACAGCAAACCCCGGCTGGGATCGTCCCACAATAAGCCTCCTCATGTCTTAGTGCGACAGAACGATGACTGGCAGCTATCAGGTCGGAAGCGGCCCCTCAGCGTACAAGTGGTAGCGCCGGATAGAGCGGCCATCCGCCCTTGGTCAGCACCCGCAGGGTACTCAGCGTTCGCCGGAATTGATGTTCAACGTGATCGGAATCCGCAGCAGAGGAGGCCGGCGACTTGTACCACTGGCACAAGGTAGGCCGCCCAGCCGCGGGACAAGTCAGTGCTTTGATGGTTTTGGTTTGCCGGCTGACGTCCACCATCCCTGCAAGGTACGCAACGGAGCCGGTTTGCCTGCAACCTTTTTTCCGGCGTCATCGTAACGGTCAACCGTATAGCGTTCGCCGTTGGTGGGTGTTGGATTTGATATGCGAATGCCAACGACACTATCTGCGTGGGCGGCAATGAAGTCATAGAGTGTTACGCCTGGGCGTCGCCGCCAAGTGCGCATGGCCTTTATGACTGGATTCCTTACGTTGTCGGAGCGGCTGCGCGGATGACCTGCGGCATGCTTCTGCTTTTCGGAAACTGCCGTTGTCGCCGCCAGGTCCGCATTTAACTCCATGCCTTGCCTGATGAGGGACTCGCCCTCGCATATCTCATTCATGCGCAGACTCTTGTATTGCTCAAGGACAGCAGACTCGATCAAGTCCACTGCGTTCAACCGCTGCAATAGGTCGATTAGATGATCGTTCGTCGCCACCAGCGTAACGTTTACGTGCATTAGCTGCTGTAGCGCGCGACGGATCAGATCGGCTTGCTGGCGCCACTCATATGCCTCACGCAATACGCGGTCTTTGTTCCACTTTTTTTTCTTCACCCGCGCGACGAAGTCGGCATAATCCACAATCGGCTGCTCGGGCATGTCAGCGGGCCTTGCGATTGAATGCCACAACGTTGCCCACCCCGGCGCGCAATGCGTCTAGGTAGTCAGCCCAGCGCTGCATCATGCGCTTGCGTTCGTCCAAGTAGCTGGCACGGTTATAAGCGGCACGCACCTTGTTCCTTTCTGCATGGGCCAGCTGGCGCTCAATCACGTCAGGTTCCCATCCCATCTCGTTGAGGCGAGTTGATGCCATCGCGCGAAAGCCATGGCCAGTCATGGTGTCTTTATCGAAACCCATACGGCGCAAGGCAGCATTAATAGCGGCATCGGACATGGGGCGTTGACGGCTACGTTCTCCGGGGAACACATACCGGCTTCGACCGGTGAGCGGGTTTAGTTCGCGCAATATGGCTACAGCTTGGTCGGTCAGAGGAACGATATGTTCCTCTCGCATCTTCATCTTGCTGGCAGGAATGCGCCACTGAGCGCCATCTAGGTCGAACTCCGACCACTCAGCTCGCCGAAGTTCGCCGGGGCGTACAAATAGCAAGGGCGCAAGCTTGAGGGCGGAGCGCACTACGAAGCTGCCCGTATACCCGTCGATAGCTCGCAATAGCTCACCCACTTTTGTCGGATCGGTGATTGCTGCTCGGTGAGTGACTTTGACCGGCGTCAGCGCACCGCGCAAATCAGCTGTGGGGTCATGCTTGGTCCGTCCTGTGGCGATTGCATAACGGAAAATTTGTCCACATCTTTGCTTCGTGCGGTGAGCGGTTTCATGTGCACCGCGCTCCTCGATTCGCCGCAACAGCTTGAGCATCTCGGGGGCATCAATCTCAGAAATGGGGCGGGCGCCTATCCAAGGATTTACCAATGTATCGAGAGTCCAGCGTGCTTTCTTGAGCGTGGCGGGAGACATGTTGTGTTGCTTGGCGAGCCATTCCTCGGCAACGACCGCGAAACTGTTTGCTGCGCGTTCCTCGCCAGCGGCTTTCGTGGCTTTGCGATGTGCGCTGGGGTCGATCCCGGCCTGTACCTGTTTACGAGTTGCGTCGCGTTTCGCGCGCGCATCGGCCAGGCCTGTCTCGGGGTAAGTGCCCAGCGACAGTAGCTTTTCCTTACCCCCGAAGCGGTATTTGAGCCGCCACCATTTCGACCCGCTGGGGTTGTGCAATAAGTACAAACCGCCGCCATCCGTGAGCTTTTGGGGCTTTTCCGGAGTGGGCGCCTTGCGGATACCTGCGTCAGTCAGTGTCATTGGGGGTAACACCCTTCTAGGATGATCCTGCTACCCCTAAAGCTACCCCCGCTTACCCCCGGACTGCAACAGATCAGGCCGGATCGCTTCGGACACAAAAAAGGCCGGAACCTTTGCTTTTGCTAGGTTTCTCGGCCTAAGTTGGACTTGCTTGGACGATTAAATGGTGCCGGAAATAGGAATCGAACCTACGACCTACGCATTACGAATGCGCCGCTCTACCAACTGAGCTATTCCGGCAAAGAGCCGCGGATTTTACGGTGCGGCGCGATATGGCGCAAGCGCAGTCAA
>Ga0302314_10012460_pt1 | contig 14711 bp, 14 predicted proteins | sample III_Palsa_N2_3_FD_200533 | JGI IMG/M metagenome (GOLD analysis project Ga0302314, IMG submission 200533) | Peat permafrost microbial communities from Stordalen Mire near Abisko, Sweden - III_Palsa_N2_3 | ecosystem: Environmental > Terrestrial > Soil > Palsa > Peat permafrost | place: Sweden... | reverse complement strand
GCCGAGCTGCTCGAGCTGGCCCGGCTGGACCGCAACTCCTCCCTGGACCTGACCGAGACCGACCTGTCGGCCCTGGTCACCGACGCCGTCGCCGACGCCCAGGCGGTGGAGCCGGGCCGGCCGGTCAACGCCAGGACACCGAACAGCCTGGTGGTCGTGGCCGACGAGCCGCGGATCAGGCAGGTGCTGGCCAACCTGCTCGGCAACGTCCGCGAGCACACCAATCCGGATACCCCGGTGGCCGTCCGGCTGTCCCGGGTCGACCTGGGCGCGCTGCTCGAGGTGACCGACGCGGGCCAGGGTATGGACGACGAGGCGGCGGCCCGCGCGTTCGACCGGTTCTACCGGGGCGGGCACAACGGCAACGACGGCCACGGCAGCGGCCTCGGCCTGTCCATCGTGCAGGCGATCGCCGCTGCTCACGGTGGCCACGCGATGCTCAAGTCAGCGCTCGGGGCCGGGACCAGCGTGCAGGTGTGGATCCCGTTCCATCCTCCGGCCCAAGATGATGCCGGGCGAATGCAGCCTCCGGACGCGAGCTACAACTGACCCCTGGGCGGCAGGTTAGAACGCGAGGCCGGAGGCGGCTAGGAACTGGTCTAGTTCGGCGCGGGAGGGGGACACGGCCGCTCCGGGGCGGGTGACGGCCAGGGCGGCGGCGGCGTTGGCGCGGCGGGCGGCGTCGCTCGCGGTCAAGCCGGCGGCCAGGGCAGCCAGGAATACCCCGCAATGGGCGTCTCCCGCGCCCGTCGTGTCGACCGCCGTGACCGCGGGAGCCGGGATGTGGCTGAGCGACTGGCCGTGGTCCATCGGGCCGGACCCGCCGCCCACGCGCAGGGCCAGCACAGCGCCGTCCGGGCCAGCCCGGACGATGACGTCGGCGTGGCCGGTTCGCCTGATCAGGCAGCGGGCCGCTTCGGCCGGGTCGGTGCTGCCGGTGAGCAGGACGGCTTCGCGCTGGTTGCAGCTCCACCAGTCGCAGCGGGCCAGCACCGGGTCCAGGACCGCCGCGGGGATGTCCGCGACCAGCGGGCCAGGATCGACGAACAGCAGGACCTCGGGCGGCAGGGCAGCGGCCCAGGCGCCGAGGATCGCACCCGAGGCGGGCGGAACCAGGCCGTAGCCCGACACGTAGACCGCGTCGCCCGGCCTGATCCGGACCAGGTTCCAGGCGTCCGGCTGGCGCAGCGACTCGGCACCCAGGTGAGTGATGAACGTCCGTTCCCCGTCCGCCTCGACCAGGGCCACGTCGAAACCCGTGTCTACGTCCGGGTCCGGCTCGCGGAGCAACCCGATGTCCTCGGCGGCCAGGGCCGCACGTACCTTCTCGCCCCACGGGCCGGTGCCGTGACCACCGCAGTAGAGAACGGGCAGGCCCTGCCGGACAGCGGCGGCCATGATGTTGAACCCGCCGCCGACCTCGATGGCGGCGGACTCCGAGAGCATGTCTCCGCCGCGCTCGGGCAGCGCAGGGACCCACATCAGCAGGTCGATAATCGCCTCGCCGGCGAACAGCAGGCGCTGTAGCGGCGGACGGTTCAGGGGCTGGCTCACCGGGATGGCCGCGAGCGCAACGCGTACAGGTCATCGGCCAGCGCGGCGAGCTCGAGACCCTGGGCGTCGATGACGGCGATCGCCTTGGGCGGGAAGGCGGTGACGCCGTGGCAGGCCCCGGCGATCGCGCCGGCCATCGCCGCGATCGTGTCGCAGTCGCCGCCGAGCGACGCCGCCAGCAGGCAGGCGTGCCACGGATCGCCCGGCACCGCGGCCAGCACGGCGAAGGCGGCCGGCACGGATTCCTGGGTGGCCAGGCTGGTGCCGACCAGCGTGTAGATGAGCTCGGCGGCCTGCGCCTGGGTCCTGCCCGCGACCAGGCCGGTGGCCCATTCGATGCGGGCGGCGACGTCCGCGCCGGCCACCCAGTGGCCGCGATCCGCCGCGATCCGCGCCGCGTCGATCGCCAGCGCCGTCGCCCCGGCGATCCCGGCGCCGGAGATGCCCGCGCTTACCGCGGCGGCCACGGCGGCGGCGCCGGCCAGCGCGATGCCGGTGTTGTGCGTGACGCGGCTGGCCGCGACTACATGGTCGACCAGAGTCAGCAGATAGCTGCGAGTCAACGGGTTCGGGCCGACAGCGATACCCACCGGGGCGATACGCATCGCCGCACCGTTGGTGCCGCCCGAGGCGCCCGCCTCTTCCGGGAGCGTGCCCGCCAGGACGGCGGCGACCGCGCGCTTGGTGGAGGGGCCGAGGAGGTCGAGCGAGCCGCGCTCGGCCATGTCGTGCTCCCAGCTGACCAGGGCGGCCGCCAGCTCGCGGGGGTCTATCGCGCCGTCGCCCCGCACCAGCAAGCGGCCGAGCAGGACGGCCTGCTCGGTGTCGTCGGTGACCGCGCCGGCGGGCATCCCGGCGGCGATCGGGTGCCCGGGCGGAGCGGGCTCGAAGCCGCGCAGCAGCCCGCCCCAGCGCTCGGTGATCTCGGCCCGGGACAGCATCTGCGTCGGCATCCCCAGCGCATCCCCAATTGCCAGCCCGTACAACGCGCCCCGGGCGCGCGTTTTCATGATCCCGAAGAGTTCACAGTCTGAGCAGACTGTGAACTCTTCGGGATCATGGGAGCCTTAGAGTACGTGGCTGCCATACATCTCGCCCAAGGGGTCGGCGAGGAGCTCGAGGCGGGCGCCGTCGGGGTCGCGGAAATACAGGGAGGCGCCGCTCTCTTCTAGGTAGTCAATGCCGGCCGCGTCCAGGTTGGCGCGCAGCGCGGCCCACTTCTGCGGCGTCACCGAGATCGCCAGGTGGTGCAGGCCGCCGAGGACTTCGGCGTACGGGCCGAGATCGAGGCCGGGGAAGTCGAAGAAGGCCAGCAGGTTGCCGTGGCCGACGTCGAAGAAAAAATGATTGGACCCGGCATAGTCGCGGTTCTCGATGATCTCGGTCAGCGGGAACTCGAGTATCCCGGTGTAGAAGCGGATCGTCTGCTCCACGTCGGAGCTGAGCAGCGCGGTGTGATGGATCCCGCGCGCACTGCTTTCCGGCCGGCCGGCCTTGACGTATTCCGCGTGCAGACGCGCACGCTCCGCCTCGATAGCGGCGAGATCAATAGACACGGCGCCCCTTAGATCCGGAAGAACGAGTTGAGGAACCTGTCGGCCACCTCAGGGCACGCGCAGTTCGACGCTGATGTTGCCGCGGGTGGCCCGGGAGTACGGGCACACCTGATGCGCCGCCTCCGCGATTTCCCTGGTCTGCTCCCGGTCCAGGCTGGGGATGTGGATCAACAGCGTGGCGACCAGCCCGTAGGCTTCGCCCTCGGGTCCGATACCTATCTCGGCGGTCACGGTCGACTGACCGGGATCGACGCCGGCCCGGCGGGCCACGATCCGCAGCGCGCTGTGAAAGCAGGCCGCGTACCCGGCCGCGAACAGCTGCTCGGGGTTGGTGCCTTCGCCGCTGCCGCCCATCTCGACGGGCGGCGCGAGGTCAAGGTCTAGGCGATGGTCCGACGAAGCGACATGGCCGTTGCGGCCGTCCCCCGTCGACGTCGCCGCTGCGGTATACAGGACCGTGTCGGGCATAGGCAAACCTTATCGAGCGCGGGAGAGCGATGCGACCACTGATGGCATCCCAGGCGCCGGACCCTCGGTGATCAGCCGGCTCAGCGCGGCGGTGTCGAGGTAGCCGGACACCAGGTCGCCGAGCGCGTCCAGCCTGGCCTCCCGCACGGCGGCGAAATCGGTCCCGGGCGCGGGCGTGAAGTCCCGTCCGGCCAGCGCCGCCGCCTCGGTCAGGAACGCCCGCCTGAAGTCGTTGTTCTCCAGCGCGCCGTGCCAGCTGGTCCCCCACACCGGTCCGCGGCGACAGCCATCCAGGAACGGCTCGGCCGCCGGGTCGGTGATCTCGGCGAGCCCGTGATGGATCTCGTACCCGGCCACCGGAGCGCCCAGCGCACGGCCCTGCGGGCGGCCGAGTACCTTCTGCCGCCCGAACACCACCCGCACCGGGAGCAGGCCGAGCCCCTCGACCGTGCCCCGGCCCGACTCCACCCGGTCATCGATCTGGCCGGCCAGCATCTGGTAGCCGCCGCAGATACCGAGCACCGGCCGGCCGGCCCGCGCTCTGGAGACGATGGCGGTCGCCAGCCCGCGCTCCCGCAGCCAATCCAGGTCAGCGACGGTGGCCCGCGACCCGGGCAGCACCACCAGGTCGGCGTCGGCCAGGTCGGCCGGGCTCACCGCGAACCGCACGAGCACGCCGGGCTCGGCGGCCAGCGCGTCCACGTCGGTGAAGTTGCTGATCCGCGGCAATCTGACCACGGCCACCCGGAGAGATTCTTTTTGTCCGAACGAGCCCGGCCGCGTGCCCCCGCCAACCGCGGCCTCGCGGGTGGCCCCGAGCGACAGCGAGCCCCCGATCGAACTGAGCGACAGCGAGTCCTCGGCGTCGAGCCACAGGCCTTCACGCCAGGGCAGGACCCCGTACACGGGCCGGGCGGTGAGCCTGGTGAGCATGGCAAGGCCGCTGTCGAGCAGCTCGCGCGCGCCGCGGAACTTGTTGATCACGAAGCCCGAGATGAGCGCCTGGTCTTGCGGCGAGAGCAGGGCCAGCGTCCCGTACATGGCGGCGAATACCCCGCCCCGGTCGATGTCCCCGACCACGATGACCGGCAGGCCGGCCGCCCGGGCCAGGCTCATGTTGGCGACGTCGGTGTCCCGCAGGTTGATCTCGGCCGGGCTGCCCGCCCCCTCGCAGATGACCACGTCGAAGCGGTCGCGCAGCCGGGTCAGGCTGTCCAGCGCGACCCGTCTAAGCCGGGGCGCGTGCGCGCGGTACCCCATCGCGTCGGCTTCGGCCTCGGGATGGCCGAGCACCACCACCTGGCTGCGCCGGTCGCTGCCCGGCTTGAGCAGCACCGGGTTCATGTCCGCGGTCGGCTCGATGCCAGCCGCGGCCGCCTGCATCACCTGCGCGCGGCCGATCTCCGCCCCGTCGGCCGTCACGAAGGAGTTCAGCGACATGTTCTGTGCCTTGAACGGCGCCACCTTGACGCCCTGCCGGGCCAGCCACCGGCACAACCCCGCGACCAGCACGCTCTTACCCGCGTCCGATCCGGTCCCCGCCACCAGCAGCGTTCCTTGCACGGATGCAGGCTACTGCCCGGGGCTTGGCGGGTTCTTTGCGGGTCTCAGTCGCGGGTCACCTGGTAGATGCCGTAGATCACGCCGGGGATGTGCCCGAGCAGCTGGAGCAGAAAGGCCCACAGCACCTTGATGCTCAGCCCGTCGTGGATCAGCACAGCGATAAACGGGAAAAAGAAGCACAAAATAATCAGCAAGAGCCTGCCCATGGTTCCTCCTCGGATTTGGTCCCCTGCTCATTACTACCTCACCGGAGAACGGCTATCCCTCAGCCAGCACGGAGGAAGTTTGCATGTTTGGTTCAATCCCGGCGGGTACGACTAGCTCCAGTCAAGCTGAAAAGAGGTCTGACGATGATATTGCTACTAGCCCTGCTGATCATCCTGATCGTGGCCGGCGCAGGATTCGCCCTCCACCTGTTGTGGTGGGTCGCCATCGCGGCGCTTGTCGTGTGGGCGCTGAGCTTCCTGCTCCGCCGGTAGCGGCTTACCGCGCAGGATGGACGCCCCTGCGTGAGTGTCTCATAAACGGCCGAGGGCGGCGAGGACGGCTAGGACAGCCGCGGCCCCGGTCACCGCCCGCGACAGGACGATCGCACGACGGATGTCGCCGGCCTCCGGAGCGCGCCCCTCCCCCAGTTCGTGCCGGGTCTCGGCGACGCCGTGGTAGACGTTCGTCCCGCCGAGGCGGACCCCTAGCGCACCCGCGAACGCGGCCTCGCACCGGCCCGCGTTCGGGCTGGGATGGCGGCCGCCGTCGCGCCAGGCCACGCGGAGCGCCGCAGCCGGTTTCCCGGCCGGGACCAGCGGGGCGCACGCCACGGTCAGCGCGGCCGTGACCCGGGCGGGCACCCAGTTGACCACGTCGTCCAGCCGGGCCGAGGCCCAGCCGAACCGCAGGTACCTGGTCGAGCGGTGGCCGATCATCGCGTCGAGCGTATTTACCGCGCGGTAGGCCACCAGGCCGGGAATTCCGGCCACCGCGCCCCACAACAGCGGCGCGACCACGGCATCGGAGGTGTTCTCGGCGACCGACTCGATCACCGCCCGGGTTATCTCCTTCGCGTCCAGCCCGGACGGATCACGGCCGCACAAGCTGGGCAGGATTTCCCGGGCGGAGCGAAGATCATGGCCGGACAGGGCGACCAGCGCCCGTTCAGCCTCATGATGGAGCGAGCGGGCTCCGGTGACGGCCCACACCGCGACCGCGACCGCCACCGCCTCGGCCGGCGGCCAGCGCCGCGTGCGGCGGTGCAGGAGCATGGCGGGGGCGGCGACGCCCAGGACGCAGGCGACGGTGTGGGCGCCGCCGCGGGGGCGGCTGTCGGCGTAGTCGCGGGCCTCGAGCGCGCTGGCGGCGCGGCCGAACGCGGCCACCGGGTGACCGCGGCGCGGGTCGCCGAGCAGCGCGTCAAGGACGACGCCGGCCGCTAGCCCGGCCGCGAGCGGCCGGCGCGAGTGGCCCGGGCGGCGAAGGGAACGGGGCATCAGGCCATTGTGCCCTGTGGCTCCGGGACCCTGCGGCGGCTGTGCCCGGCGCGGCGACATCACGGTTTGACTTCGAGCGCGCTCGATGTCCGAGACTCGGTGCTAGCCCGGAAACTCTGCCGGGGAGATCCTGCTGGAGGGAACACCGATGAAGTACCGGACGATAGGCACCGACCCTGCCACTAGGCGGGAGGTGAGCGTGCTGAGCCTGGGCGCGATGCTGATGGGCAGCCGGACCGACGAGGCGACCTCGTTCGCGATCCTGGACCGGTACGTCGAGGCCGGCGGCACGTTCATCGACACCTCGGGCAACTACGCGTTCTGGGTCAACGGCACCCAGGGCGGCGAGAGCGAGGAACTGCTGGGCCGCTGGCGGCGCAGCCGTGGCGTCGGGGACGAGATCGTCATCGCCACCAAGGCCGGCGCGCGTCCGCTGGGGCCGAGTTCGGGGTTCGTCACGCCGGCCGGGCAGCCGGTGGCGCTGGAGGGACTCTCGGCCAAGGTGATCCGAGAGTCCGCGGAGCGGAGCATGTCCAGGCTGGGGGTGTCCCGGCTGGACCTGATGTACGCGCATATCGACGACGCCGCGGTTCCGCTGGCCGAGACCGTCGAGGGGTTCGGCGAGCTGGTGGCTTCGGGTCTGGTGGGGCTGCTGGGGGTGAGCAACCATTGGGCGTGGCGGGTGGAACGGGCCCGGGCGCTGGCTCTGGCGGCGGGAGTGCCCCGGTACGAGGTGCTGCAGTACCAGCATTCCTACCTGCGGCCGCGGGCGGACCTGCCCGGGCAGTGGTCGCCGGATGGCTGGCCGGGGCTGGTGGGCGGGGATCTGCTGAGTTATCTGCGTTCGGAGCCTGGTCTTGCGCTAGTGGCTTACTCACCGTTGCTGAAAGGGGCGTACGTCCGGGCGGACAAGCCGCTCGGGGCCGAGTTCGACCACCCGGGGACGCCGGCGCGGCTGGCCGCCTTGCAGTCTGTAGCCAGCGAGACCGGCGCGAACGCCAACCAGGTGGTGCTGGCCTGGCTGATGGGCCGGGAACCGCCGGTGATCCCGCTGGTGGGGGCCTCGTCGGTGGCTCAGCTCGACGAGAGCCTGGCGGCGGTGGATCTCGAGCTCACGGCGGAGCAGCGGGTCCGGCTGGACGAGGCGCACTGACCTGTGATTGGTGTAGAATTATAAACCTAAGGTCCATATACCTAAGGTATATACTTCTACAATGAAGCCGCCGATCAGCAAGCCGGATCACATCTTTGACAGGGACCGCGAGTGGGAGGCCCTAGTCCGGTTCGCTACCTCAGAGAGCGGCGACGTGCGCCTCGGCATCGTCAGCGGGCGACGACGCCAGGGCAAGACCTACCTGCTGGACGCGGCCGCCACCACCTTCGGCGGCTTCTTCTTTGCCGCCACTGATTCAACCGAGACCGATTCACTGGCTAGTTTCGGCCGGACCCTGGCGGGCTACACGGACGGTGGCCGGTATGCGTTCGCCGACTGGGACGAGGCGCTCCAGCGGCTGTTCGGCGTAGTAAGCGACGGCCTCATCATCATCGACGAGTTCCCCTACCTGATGAAAGCTAGCCCCGCGCTGCCGTCCCTGATCCAGCGCGCGCTCGGCCCCAGGGGATACGCGCAGCAGAGCCAGGCGCGGCTGGTACTGGCAGGGTCGGCCATGTCGGCAATGGGGCGCCTGCTCGGCGGAAATGCGCCGCTGCGCGGCCGGGCCAGCATGGAAATGATCATCCGGCCGTTCGGCTACCGGGACGCGGCGACGTTCTGGGACCTCAGCGACCCTCGCCTGGCCCTTCTCGTGCATTCGGTCGTCGGCGGAACGCCCGCTTACCGGCGCGAGTTCGTAGCGGGTGACTCCCCCGCCTCGCTCGCCGATTTCGATCCGTGGGTGCTGCGGACTGCGCTCAACCCGCAGCTACCGCTCTTCCGCGAAGCCCGTTACCTGCTGGTGGAGGAAGGCGATATCCGCGACACGGCTATCTACCACGCTGTCCTCGGCGCGATAGCGTCAGGAAATGCCACCCGCGGGGGCATCGCGAGCCACATCGGCCGTAAGTCACCTGACATCGGCCACCCCCTGGCCGTCCTGGAAGATTCACAGCTGATCAGCCGGGAAACGGACCCGTTCCGGAAGGGCAGGTCCCTGTACCGGATCACCGAACCGCTTATTGTCTTTTACGAGGCCGTCATGCGCCGGGAGTGGACCCGGCTGGACCGGGGAGACACGGCCGGAGCCTGGCGCAACTCCCAGGCCACGTTCTTGGCTCAGGTGGTCGGGCCGCACTTCGAAACCATCTGCCGCGACTGGGCGCTGTCGGTGTCCGGGCGTGACGTGTCCGGGCGTGACGTGTCCGGGGAAGACGTGTTCGGGGAAGCGCCGGGTGAGGTAGCCGCAGGCGTGGTGGCCGACCCGGTCCGCCGCAGCCAGATCCAGGTTGATGTGGCCGTTTTCGCGCCCGACGATCCGGGGCGCCCGCGCCGGATCCTGTCGCTCGGCGAGGCCAAGTGGGACAAGGTGATGAACCCCGGCCACCTCGAGCGGCTGCGCCGGGCTAAGGACCTGCTCGCGGTGAAGGGGTACGACACGAGCGCGACGAGGCTCGCCTGCTACAGCGGGGCCGGCTTCGATCCTGCCCTTCGTACGGTTGCCGCCGCCGACCCGCTGGTGCTGCTGATCGGACTCGACACGCTTTACGGGCTGACGTCAGCGTGAGGTAGCCTCTGGCGCTGGGAGTTAGCGCAGCAGAAGGCTTGTTCCCAGACGGAACGTGGGTGGCTTCGGGGACGACACACTGCGACCTTTGTGTATCCGTCATGTGACATTCTCCGTGCACACTTGTTACCGGGCGCCCGTAGCTCAGCCGGACAGAGCAGCTGCCTTCTAAGCAGCGGGTCGCGGGTTCGAATCCTGCCGGGCGCGCCAGCCAGAGCCGTACATCGGTGCAGCAGGTCGCTGACCGGCTCGCCGAGCACGGAACGGCGCTACCAGGCCCGGCCAGCGACGAGCCCGTGTGGGTCGGCACGCCGCTGCGAGTGCACCGGCGATGTGACCGGCCCATGTTCGGCATCAGCAACCAGATCGCCTATGACGGCCTGATGGTCTTCGGCACCCCGGACCGGCCCGCGTTCCATGGCCGGGATGTCTGGTGCGACATCAGGTCCACGACCTCCAATGGGCATTGGATTCCCGCCGAGGGCGAGGAACTGCGCTCAGTCCTCTCCCAGCTTCGCGATGCCGGCGTAATCGCCGCGCAGATCCGGGTCATCAGCCCGTTCCGCATGGTCGTCGGCCAGGCCATGAAGGTACACGAGTCCGCCTTCCCCAAGGTAAGCGGACCGGATCGGGAGAAGTGGGTCGGCACCGTGCACACCATGCAGGGCAAGGAAACCGATGTCGTCATCCTCGTCCTCGGCGGCGATCCGGACCGGCCCGCCGCGCGCAGGTTCGCGACCCGAGAGCCCAATCTGCTCAACGTGGCCGTCACCCGCGCCAAGCGTCGTCTCTATGTCATCGGCAACCGAGACACCTGGGGCAACGAGCCGTACTTCAATGTCCTGGCTGCCCGCATCCCCGCCGAGTACCAGCATCCGAGATCGGCTGATCTACACAGCAATCACCATCCCTGCCGGGCTGCCGAAGACCCGGCGGGCTGACCGAATGACTTTCGGTGGCGATGCGTGACTACCTTGGTGTACCGGTGTTACACGTCAATGGCGCTTACCCCGGGAAGGTCACCGAAGCGCGCCTTGGCGTCGTGGCTCAGGATGGTCCGTCCGGTCTCAGTTGCATGTGCGGCGATGATCAGGTCGTGTGCGCCGCGCGGGGGGCCGGACCGGCGGACATGGGCGAGCAGGCGCCCATGGTGAGCCGCTGTCGCCTGCGTGTAGTCAAGGACATCGACGGCGGACATTATCGCAACGAGCGCCCGGGCGCGTTCGGCTGCCCGGCCGGCCGTATCTGCCAGTTTGATCCCCACGCGGTACTCGGCGACCGATACGGAGGCGATGGCCAGTTCTTCATCGTCCAGCGACGAGCGGTCCATGGTACCGCGTTCATAGGCGATCAGGATGTTGGTATCGAGGATCAGGCGTCGGCCCACGGGTCGCGTACCTCCGAGTTAACCAAGGCGACGGCTTCTGCTGTATCCCGGCCGAATTCCTCGTCTGGCGGAGGCACGTCGGCGAGCGCCGCGCGCAGGTCGGCGCCGGTGCGGCGATGAGCGGGGCCGATCTCCGCGACTGGATGGCTGCCGCGCACGATGGTGATCGTCTCACCGCGTTCGACAGCATCGAGCAGATCGGAGAAGTGCCGTGATGCCTCGGTTGCGGTCATGGTCTTCATGAGGCCATTTTATCTGATAATCAGATTCGCGACAATGGCCTGCGGCATATGACGTTGCGCACCGGCAGGTGCCGACTACCGGTGGCTCCGCTCGGAAAAAGCTTGCCTGACGTTGTTTCTCGTCTCACGATGTGGGAGCAGATAATTATGCGGATCTCGCTCCGAGACGATATGCCTTTACGCTGGCCTTCCTGCGGGAACTACAGCGCTCCCTCCCCACTGCCTTCTAATCGGCGATAAATCGTCACCGGCGTAGGACGTGAGCACGTCGTCGGACAGCCGGGGCCACGCCTGCTTGGCCCAGTCGCCGAAGTCGCGGTCGGCGAGGGAGGCGCAGGCGATCCGGGCCTCTGGGTCCACCCAGATGAAGCTGCCTGAGCGCCCGAAGTGACCGAATGTCCGGGCCGAATTCGCCGATCCGGTCCAGTGCGGCTCCTTGCTGTCCCTGATCTCGAACCCAAGGCCCCAGTCGCAGAGCGGCTGCCGACCGAAGCCCGGCAATACGCCGGGCAGGCCAGGAAAGGCGGTCTGGGTCGCCTCCGCCAGCAGGTCCTCGGGGACAAGGTCCGGACTGACCAGTTCGATCGCCAGTGTCATGAGGTCGCGGAGCGGCCCGACCGCGCCCCAGGCCGGGGAGCCCTCCAGCCGGGTACCCGCCATCCCGAGCGGCAGGCAGATCTCGTCGGCCAGCAGCCGCTCGAAGGGCTGGCCGGACCGGCCGGCGAGGATGTCCGCGACGATCTCGATACCGCGGTTGGAATAGATCCGCCGGCGGCCGGGAGGGCTGAGGATCGCATCCCCGTCGAGTCCGAGCCCGGACGCGTGCGACAGCAGGTGCCGGATCGTCGATCCCGGCGGTCCGGCCGGCTCGTCCAGATCGAGCAGGCCGCGCTGCACCGCGTCGAGCGCGGCCAGCGCGACGAGCAGTTTGGTCACCGACGCCCAGCGATAAGGCCGCTCGGCAGGCCCGGCCGATTCCAGCAGGCCCGCCGCCGACGCGACGCCGGCCGCGGCGGTGGCCGGCCACGACGCCACCTGATCGAGCGGATTCGCCACTGCTTTGTCTTCCCTTCCGGCACGTAGTTCCTTGCCTGGAGTATCGCCTGGGAGGGATGCTGGGCAAAGACGCGGGTCACTGCATCGTCGCCGCGATCTGACCGGTCGCCAGGACTCGTGATGAGAGGATGCTGATGCTGGAAGATCTTGATCCGGCGGAGACTCGTGAGTGGCTGGAGGCGCTGGACTCGGTGCTGGCGTATGAGGGCGCGGATCGGGCGTTCTTCTTGCTGGATGAGGTGGTCGGCGAGGCGCGGCGGAAGGGCGCGGCGGTTCCGTACAGCGCGACTACGCCGTACCTGAACACGATCCCGCCCGAGAAGGAAGACCGGCTGAGCCCGCGGGAGCTGACGATGGATCACCGGATCCGGTCGCTGATCCGGTGGAATGCGCTGGCCATCGTGCTGCGGGCGAACGCGGAGTCTTCCGAGCTCGGCGGTCATATCGCTAGTTTCCAGTCCGCGGCGACGCTGTATGACGTGGGGTTCCAGCATTTCTTCCGGGCTGCGTCCGGCGGGCACGGCGGTGACCTGCTGTTCCTTCAGGGGCATTCGTCGCCGGGCATTTACGCCCGCTCGTTCGTGGAGGGCCGGCTTTCTGAGGAGCAGTTGGGCAAGTTCCGGATGGAGACCGGTGGCGGCGGCCTGTCGTCTTATCCGCATCCGTGGCTGATGCCGGAGTACTGGCAGATGCCGACGGTGTCGATGGGCCTGGGCCCGATCATGGCGATTTACCAGGCGCGGTTCCTGAAGTACCTGGCCTGCCGCGGGCTGGCCGGCACTGCCGGCCGCAAGGTGTGGGCGTTCCTGGGCGACGGGGAGACCGACGAGCCGGAATCGCTGGGTGCCATCGCGATGGCCGCCCGGGAGAAGCTCGACAACCTCATCTTCGTGGTGAACTGCAACTTGCAGCGGCTGGACGGCCCGGTCCGCGGCAACGGCAAGATCATCCAGGAGCTGGAGGGCATCTTCCGCGGCGCGGGCTGGAACGTGATCAAGGTGATCTGGGGCAGCGGCTGGGACCCGCTCATCGCCCGGGATTCCACCGGGCTGCTGCTCAAGCGGATGGAGGAATGCGTCGACGGGGAGTACCAGGACTTCAAGTCCAAGGACGGCGGGTACGTCCGGGAGAAGTTCTTCGGCAAGTACCCGGAGCTGGCCGAGATGGTCGCGGGGATGACCGACGAGGAGGTCTGGGCGCTGAACCGCGGCGGTCATGACCCGCAGAAGGTGTACGCCGCGTATGCGGCCGCGGTGCGGACGACCGGGCAGCCCACCGTCATCTTGGCCAAGACCATCAAGGGCTACGGGATGGGGGAATCCGGTGAGGGCCAGAACATCACCCACCAGCAGAAGCACATGGCCGCCGCGGCCCTGGCCAGGTTCCGGGACCGGTTCGGGCTGCCGCTGACCGACGAGCAGCTGGCGCAGCTGCCGTTCCTGCGCTTGGCGGAGGACAGCCAGGAGATGGCCTACCTGCGGGAGCGGCGGGCGGCCCTGGGCGGGTACCTGCCCGCCCGCCGGCGTCGGTCGAGCCAGACGCTGGCGGTGCCCGGGCTGTCCGCGTTCGGCGGCCAGCTGGCCGGGACGCCGGGCCGGGAGATCTCCACCACCATGGCGTTCGTGCGGATCCTGAACACCTTGCTGCGGGACAAGGCCATCGGCTCCCGCGTGGTGCCGATCGTGGCGGACGAGTCCCGCACGTTCGGGATGGAGGGCATGTTCCGCCAGTTCGGCATCTTCAGCCAGGCCGGCCAGCTCTACCAGCCCGAGGACGCCAGCCAGCTGATGTACTACCGCGAGGCGCCGGACGGCCAGATGCTGCAGGAAGGCATCAACGAGGCCGGCGCGATGGCGTCGTGGATCGCCGCGGCGACGGCCTACAGCACCAGCGACATCCCGATGATCCCGTGCTACATCTTCTACTCGATGTTCGGCTTCCAGCGGGTGATGGACCTGATCTGGGCGGCCGGGGACTGCCGGGCCCGCGGTTTCCTGCTCGGCGGGACGGCTGGCCGGACCACGCTGAACGGCGAGGGGCTGCAGCACCAGGACGGCCACAGTCACGTGCTGGCCTCGGTCGTGCCCAGCTGCGTGTGCTACGACCCGGCGTATTCCTACGAGGTCGCGGTCATCGTCGCCGACGGGCTGCGGCGGATGGTCGCCGAGCAGGAAGACGTGTTCTTCTACGTCACCTTGATGAACGAGAACTACGAGCATCCCGCGCTGCCCGAGGGCGCCGAGGCCGGGATCTTGCGCGGGATGTACCTGCTCCGCGAGGCTTCCGGGGGCCGCGGCGATGGTCCCGCGGTCCAGCTGCTGGGCAGCGGCACGATCTTGCGGGAGGTGCTGGCCGGCGCGGACCTGCTGGCCGCGGACTACGGCGTGGCGGCCGACGTGTGGAGCGCGACCAGCTTCACCGAACTGCGACGCGACGGGCTGGCCGCCGACCGGTGGAACATGCTGCACCCCGCCGAGCCGCCCCGGCGCAGCTACGTCGGGGACTGCCTGGCCGGGCGGCGCGGCCCGGTCATCGCCGCGACCGACTACGTCAAGAGCTTCGCCGACCAGATCCGCGCCTTCGTGCCCGGGCGTTACGCGGTGCTGGGGACTGACGGCTACGGCCGTTCGGATTACCGCCGCAACCTGCGCCGCTTCTTCGAGGTCGACCGGCACTACGTC
>Ga0302314_10012458_pt1 | contig 14713 bp, 13 predicted proteins | sample III_Palsa_N2_3_FD_200533 | JGI IMG/M metagenome (GOLD analysis project Ga0302314, IMG submission 200533) | Peat permafrost microbial communities from Stordalen Mire near Abisko, Sweden - III_Palsa_N2_3 | ecosystem: Environmental > Terrestrial > Soil > Palsa > Peat permafrost | place: Sweden... | reverse complement strand
GGCTGCGGGCGCGCCCACGATCGCCCTGTTCTCGTCGGCCTCGTCCCCGGCGCTGAACGCGCCGCGCGGTCACGTGACCGTGTTCCAGGCGCCCGACCTGGCCGATGTCAAAGTCGAGACCGTACTGGCCAGCGCCCTCTCCCTGGCCCGCCGACCGGGGTGACGCCAAGGTTTTTCGCAGGACATATTCGGTCAGATCACGCCGCCTTCTTGATCGGGAGGGGCGCCTTGGTCATATAATCGCATTGTGTCGTCAAAACAGATCGACACAGACCCAGTGAAACTGCCCCAGGAGCACAGCCTATTCGTCGTCCCATGCCCGCGCCGCCATCCAAGGATGGTCCCCGCATCAATGATGAGATCCGCGTCCCAAGGGTCTTGTTGATCGATCAGAACGGAGAAAAACAGGGGATAATGCCGACATCGGCGGCTCTGGAGGCCGCCGTGGAAGCGGGTCTGGATCTGGTGGAGGTATCGCCGACGGCGGACCCACCGGTGTGCAAGATTCTCGATTTCGGGAAATTCAAATTCCAGGAACAGAAGAAGAAAAACGAGGCGCGCAAGCGCCAGAAACTCGTCGAAGTCAAAGAGATCAAACTTCGCCCCAACATCGACATTCACGATTACGAGGTGAAGGCCAAGGCCATGCACCGCTTCTTCGAGGAAGGGGACAAGGTCAAGGTGACCTTGCGGTTCCGCGGCGGTGAAATGAGGCACCCGGAGCTGGGCATGAAGCTGCTGCAGCAGGTCAGGACCGATTTCGAACCGGTCGCCAAGGTCGAGTACGAGCCGCGCATGGAAGGCCGGCAGATGATCATGATCCTCGCGCCGCGCTAAAGCTTAGTCCATCGCCGCGACGTACGGCAAACCTCGCCAGCCTCCGGCGGCGTCCATGCCGTAGCCGACGAGGTAGCGGTCCGGCGCATCCCAGGCGAAGTCGTCCGGCTCGATCAGCCTAGGCGTCGGCCATGGCTTGCGCGCGAACACCGTGGTCAGCACCTCGCCCGCGCCGGCCTCGCGCGCCAGCTCCACGGCGTAGGCCAGCGACAGCCCGGTATCGATGACGTCGTCCATCACCAGCACTCTTCGCCCGGCCACGGGGCGCTGAAGTCGCGCGCGCACCTCGCAACGCCCGGCGCTGGCGCGCGCGTCGCCATAGGAGGCGAGCCAGAGGGCGTCGAAGGCGATCAGCCGTCCCAGTTTCGCCAGCGCCCGCGTCAGGTCGGCGGCGAACCACAGGCCACCCAGAAGCAGGCAGACACCCACGGTGTCATCGTCGATACGGGGAGCCAGGCGCCTGGCCAGCGCCGTGACGCTCGCATCGACTTCCTGAGCCGACAGAAGCACTTGCAACTCGCCGGGGGCCTCGCTCACGCGCACCCGCCGGGAACCAAATTGCGTGTAGCGCAGGACCGCGAGGTCAGTATCATGATGGGAGAATCGGGCGCTCGGGAAAGGTCCCGTCGAGGTCGCCCATTTCCGCCTTCATGTCCACAACACGTGACGCCACAGCTTCCGCCGAGATCGACGCCGAGGCGCAACCCGCCCCGTGCGTGCGCTTCGATGGCGTCTCACTTCGCCGCGACGGTGACGGCGCGGTGCTGCGGGACCTGTCGTTCGCCATCGCCCCGGGCTCGTTCCACAGTCTGATCGGCCCAGCCGGCTCGGGGAAAACATCGGTCCTCCGACTCATCTGCCTCGCCGAGACGCCGTCGCGAGGCGTGGTCCAGATCTTCGGCCGCGACGCCGCCGCTCTGCGGCGTCCGCAGCGCGCCCTCATGCGGCGCCGGATCGGAGCTGTGTTCCAGCCGTCGGCGTTCATCGAGCACCTGTCGGTTCGCGACAACGCCTCCCTCGGCCCCCGCGTCGTCGGCCGCAAACCCGCGGACTATGAGAGCGACGTGGAAGAACTCCTCGCCTGGACGAGCCTGGCCGACAAGGCCGACGCGCCTCCGGCCGTTCTCTCGACCGCCGAGAAACAGCGACTGGCCCTCGCCCGCGCCGTGGCCAACCGGCCCGACATCCTGCTCGTCGACGAGCCCGCAGCTGGGCTCGACGCGGCGTCCGCTCAGCGTGTGCTGCGACTGTTGCGGGATCTGCATCGCGCCGGGACCACCGTCATCCTCGCCAGCCGGGACGCCGATCTCGCGGCGCGCTCGGGCTATCCGGTGCTCCAGCTGCAGGAGGGCCGCGCGAGCCTGGTGGATGCGCCTGCCTTGGAGACCGCGCGATGACGGCGCCGCCGGCGCGCCCGCGGGCCGGCCCCATCGTGGGTCCCGGCGGCCCCGGACGGACCGGCGCGGGCGTTGCCATCTTCCTGGTCTCGCTGGTGGTGGCCGTGGCCACCATCCTTACCGTGGCGGCCGGCGGGGATGCGCGCGAGTGGAGCGCGCGGCTGCGCGATCCGATCACCATAGCGGTGTGGGCCTCCGGCCTGGAGAGCGCCGATGCGGCGGCCGCAAGGGCCGCCGACGTCGCCGGCGGGGTCGACGGCGTGCGCGCCGTGCGCACGATCGACGCAACGCCGATCGACGCGGTGGTGGCGCGAATCATGGGCGCGCCGACGCGTGACCCCGCCGAGATCCGCCTGCTGAGCATCGACACCGCCGCGGACGCCTCCGCGGTCGCGGCGCGGGTGGAGGGGGCCCTGCACGCCGGTGGCGTTCCGGCTCGGATCGACGATCATTCGTGGCGATCCAGCGCCGGCCTTCACGCCGCCGCCGCCGCCATCGCCTGCGCGGCCGCCCTGGGGCTGGTGGCCGTCCTCTTCATCTGGCTGGCGTGCGGGCGCCTCACGCGGCGCGAGATGACCACGCGCCAGACCACGCTTGAACTCATGCGCATCTCGGGCGCCTCGGACGGCTTCGTCACGGGCTTGTTCGCGCGCCGGACGATCGTCCTGGCTATTGCCGCCGCCGTGCTCGGAACCGCGGCGGGGGCGGTGATCGCGGGGGCCTGGAACCACTATGGGCCAGCGTCCGTGTTCGACGCGTTGCGGCCCCTCGCGCGCGCCGACCTTGCGTGGATCCTTCCCTGGCCGCTGGTCGCAGGCGTCATCGCGGCGCTGGCCTCGCACCTTGCGGCGCGTTCGACGTTGCGCGCGGTCCCTTGAAGGGCCTCGTCGCCCTGCTCGTCGCGGGCCTGATCTGGGCATGCGGCCTGATGGCCTTCGCCGATCGGGTGGCGCGCCTGACGCCGGCCGAGACCCCTGCGGCCGCGGACGGCATCGTCGCCTTGACCGGCGCCTCGGATCTGCGGCTGGAGGCGGCCACCAATCTGCTCGAGGCCGGCGAGGGGCGCCGGCTGCTGGTCTCCGGCGTCAACCGCCGGGCCTCCCGGCGCGACGTCTGGGGGGTCACCGGCGCGGCCAAGCCGCTGTTCGACTGCTGTGTCGATCTGGGATTCACCGCCGACGACACCATCGGCAACGCGCGCGAGGCCGCGCAATGGGCCAGGGCCATGCATTTCAGGAGCTTGATCCTGGTGACCGCCGACTACCATATGCCCAGGGCCCTGATCGAGTTGCACGCCGCTCTGCCGGAGGCGCGGGTGACCCCGTTCCCGGTGGCCACGCCGGTCCTCGACGCCCGACACTGGCAGGAAAGTTCGATCGGCGCGCGCCGCATGATCCTGGAATACTCCAAGTACCTCGCGATCCTGGTGCGCGAGGCGGCGCTGGGCGTCATGCACAGCCCTGCGGCGCCCGTGACGGCGACCGCGGCGTGACCGCGATCCGGTCCTTCGCCTTCGCGGTCTGCTTCTATCTGTGGTCGGCGGTCGTTGGGATCGCCATGTTGCCGCTGATGCTCGCGCCGCGCCGGTGGATGCTGCCGAGCATGCGGCTTTGGGCGCGCGGGACCGCCGCTCTCCTGCGAACCATCTGCGACGTGCGCCTCGATGTTCGCGGGCTCGAGCATTTGACCGCAGGGGCTGCCCTGATCGCCGCGAAGCATCAATGCATGTTCGACACCATCGGCCCGCTCACCGCCTTCACCGACCCCTGCTACGTGATGCGGCAGGACCTGCTGGCGGTCCCGTTCTACGGCTGGTTCAGCGTCAAGGCGGAGATGATCGCCATCGACCGCGACGCCCAGGCCAAGGCGCTGCGCGGCATGGTGGCCGCGGCGCGGGAGCGCGTCAGCGAGGCGCGGCAGGTGATCATTTTCCCAGAAGGCCACCGCATGGCGCCGGGCGAGGCGCCAGACTACAAGCCGGGCGTTGCGGCCCTCTACCGAGCCCTGGGACTGCCGTGCACGCCGATGGCGACAAACTCGGGGGTCCACTGGCCGGCGCACGGGTTCATGCGGCGCCCGGGCGTGATCGTCTATCAGTTCCTTGCGCCGATTCCGGCCGGCCTTGGGCGCGCGGAATTCATGTCGACGCTGGAATCGCGCCTCGAGGCGGCGTCGGTGGCGCTTCTGGCGGAGTAGACGCCGCCCTCCCCTCGCGGGCCTCGACCATGGCCAGCAGCCGCTCCATCGCCGGGTCGGTCACCCCGTCGAGCCGCAGATGCTCCACGAGGTCGCGCAGATAGTCGATGTTGCGGCCCGAGAGCCCGCTCGCGCCCGCGATCAGATCGGCCTGCGCCTCCAGCGAAAGATCGCCGGCCCACTGGGGATGGCGCCGGTCGGAAAGGAAGGTCAGGGCCTGCACCGACCGCCCATCGTCCAGCCTGACTCGGCCGTAGGTCTCCAGGTAGGTCTCCGTGGGCTGTTCCCGCTCCAGCAGATAGGCGTGCACGGCCGGCCAATCCTCCCGCGCGACCCGATAGGCGGCGCCGCGCACGGCCCCTCCGTGCGCCAGTCCCAGGACCAGCCCGGGGCGCTCGGGCACGCCGCGGTGATGGACGGAGTAGATACAGAAGGCGCGGCGACGGCCTTTGAGGATGGCCGGCCGACGTTCTAGATAGGTGAACCCCGGCCGCCACATCAGCGAGCCGTAGCCGAACACCCAGCGATCGCCCTCGGCGCCCATCATCGCCAACCCCGCATGGATCACCCTATGGATGCGCCGAAACCGGCGAGCTCTCGCAAACCCCGGCGGCTCGGTCTCTACGGCCCCTTCATCCTCCTGGCCATCGTCGTCGTCGCCTGGAGCGGGGTATGGTTGTGGCTGCGCGCAGAGGTGGAACGGCGACTGGACGCCGAGCGCCAGCGGGCGCCGCTCTCCGGCCACGTCCTCACCTGGGAAACGCGGCGGGTGTATGGCTTCCCCTTCCGCCTGGACATGGACTTCACGGGTTTCAACTGGCGCGACCCTTCCGGGTGGTCGGTCACGGTTCCGAAGCTGAAGACTGAGGCGTTCGCGTTCGCACCCGGCCACTGGGTCGCCATGGCGCCGGACGGCGTCACCTTGGACCGTCCCCGAGGAGGGCCGGTGGTCGTCACCGCCAGGGTGCTGCGGGCCAGCCTCTTCGACACGGACGCCCATCCGCCGAGGGTGTCTGTGGAAGGCCTGAACCTCACCTTTTCGCCCGCGAGCGGCGCCGCGCCTTTCTTCGTGCAAACCGCGCGGGAGATTCACATCCATACGCGCGCCGGCCCTGCCGACCAGGGCGCCTTCCATGTCAGCCTGGAGGGCGCGCAGGCGGACCCCTCCGCTTTCCTCGGCCGGATCGCAGCCGGCAAGCCGCTGACGATCCTCGCCGACGCCATCTACAGCCACGCCAGCGCCTTGGCCGGGCGGAACTGGCCGGTCGCGGCCCACGCCTGGAGCGAGGCCGGCGGCGCCCTGCGCATTCGTCAGCTGCGCATCCACCCGGGAGACGCCGACCTCGAAGCGCGCAGCGGCGACCTCACGGTCGGGCCGGATGGACGGCTTCGCGGCGAGGTCCCCGTGCGCCTCGTCCAGGCGCAGCGGGCGCTGACAGCGATGGCGCAGGTGGGATCGATCGCGCCGGAAACGGCGCGCGTGGCGGCCGTGACGTTGACCGCCGCCGGCTCGCCGACGCCCGTGAACGTCGACTTCCTGGCCGGCCGCGCCACGCTGGGGCCGGTCGCGCTCGGCGCCGCGCCCAAGGTTTATTGACTTGCCCTCTGCATCATCCCCATAGCCGCTGCATGACCGCCGAACCCAGTCTCCGCGCCGATGTGGTTGCGGCCGATCGCCCCGTTCCCAAGCCCGGCATAGAGCTGATCAGCCCCTATGTGCCCGGCAAGGCCGGCGCCGAGGGCGTCACCCAACCCGTGAAGCTCTCGGCCAACGAAAACATCCTGGGCTCCAGTCCGGCGGCGAAGGAGGCCTATCTCGCCGCCGCCGGCGACCTCGCCGCCTATCCGCCGGGACGCGGGGACCGGCTGCGCGAAGCGGTCGCGCGCCATTACGCGCTGGAGCCACAGCGGCTCATCCTGGGCTGCGGCACCGACGAGGTGTTCGCCCTGCTCAACCAGGCCTTCCTCGAGCCGGGCGACAACATCGTGCAGGGCCAATACGGCTTCGGCGCCTACGCCATCGGCGCGCGCGCCAACCAAGCCGAAGTGAGATTCGCGGCCGAGCCCAACTACCGCATCGACGTGGACACGCTGTTGGCGCAGGTCGACGAACACACGCGCCTCGTCTTCATCGCCAACCCGGCCAACCCCACCGGAACCTTCATCGGCGCCGAAGAGGTGGCGCGCCTCCACGCCGGCCTGCCGCCCCGCGTGCTGCTGGTGCTGGACGGCGCCTACGCCGAGTTCTGCACCGATCCGACGTTCACCGACGGCCTTCACCTCGCCCGCGACGCGGTCAACGTCGTGGTCACGCACACCTTCTCCAAGCTGCACGGCCTGGCGGCGTTGCGCGTGGGCTGGGCTTATGCGCCCCTGAATGTCGCCGAGGCCGTCGACCGCATCCGTCTGCCGTTCAACACTTCCGTCCCGGGCCAAGCTGCCGCCGTGGCGGCGCTTTCCGACGTCGAATTCCAGCGGAGGTCGCTGGCTCACGTGGAGCGTTGGCGACCCTGGCTCACGCAGCAGATCGGGGGGCTCGGCCTCGATGTGGTCCCGTCAGGGGCCAACTTCGTCCTGATCGGCTTCCCCGTCACCCGCGGGAAGACGGCCGCGGAGGCCGAGGCCTTCCTGTCGCGACGGGGCCTCATCCTGCGCGGCGTGGGAGGCTACGGCCTTCCCGACCACCTTCGGCTGACCATCGGCCTGGAAGAACACAACCGCGCGGTCGTGGACGGACTGGCGGACTTCCTTCAAGCCACGGCATGACCGATCACCTCTACGGGAGGATGGCCGTGATCGGGTGCGGCCTGATCGGCTCGTCCGTGATCCGCGCCGCGCGCGCCGCCGGCGTGGTCGGCATGGTCGCCGTCGCCGACCCCGATCCCGGCGTGCGCGAGCGGGTCGTCGCCCTGGGCTTCGCCGACAGCGTGTCGGCTGATCCGGCCGAGGCGGTGCTGGGGGCCGACCTGGTGATCTTCGCCGCGCCGCCGCTGGCCATCGGCAAGGCCGCCGCCGCCTGCGCCGCCGCCCTGAAGGCAGGGTCCACCATCACCGACGTGGGGTCGGTCAAGGGCGCGGTGGCCGAGGCCTTCGCCAGTGTCCTGCCGCCCACGGTGTTCTCCATTCCCGGTCACCCCATCGCCGGTTCCGAGGAGAGCGGACCGGACGCCGGCTTCGCGGCGATGTTCAGGGACCGCTGGACCATCCTCACGCCTCGGCCCAGCGACGGTCCCGATCACCTCGCCGCCGTCGCGCGCCTGACGGCGTTCTGGGAGGCCCTGGGCGCGCATGTAGAGATCATGGACGAGCGCCACCACGACCTCGTCCTGGCCGTGACCTCTCATCTGCCGCACCTCATCGCCTACAACATCGTCGGCACCGCCGCCGACCTGGAGGAAGTGACGCGCGGCGAGGTGATCAAATACTCGGCTGGCGGTTTTCGCGACTTCACCCGCATCGCCGCGTCGGACCCGATCATGTGGCGCGACGTGTTCCTGGCCAACAAGGACGCGGTGCTGGAGATCCTCGGCCGCTTCACCGAGGATCTGCAGGCGCTGTCACGCGCCATCCGCTGGGGTGAGGGGGACAAGCTGCAGGATCTGTTCACCCGCACGCGCGAAATCCGCCGTGGCGTCATCGCCGCCGGCCAGGAAACACCGGAGCCCGATTTCGGGCGTCACCGGAAGGACGGCTAGGTCCCCTCGCCGCGCTCGGCCGCCGCCAGGCTCTCCTTGCGCAAGGCCACCAGCACCTTGGGCGTATCGCGCCGGATGCCGGCCCTGACCATGAAGGGCGGCGCGAAGATTTCGACCTTCACTCGGTTGATGTAGATCACGCGCGTGGCCTCGCCGCCGCGCAACGACTCCAGCCGCCACTCGCCGTCCTCGATGGCAAGATCGCCGCCGGCGCGCCGGAACCTGATCAGGCTGTACGGCTGATAGTCGGAGCGGATGACATTGTGCAGGTCGGGCAGCAGGACGCCGCCGCGCGTCACCTGCTCACGTACGTCCCAGCCCCGGCGCTGATCGCCCTGCACCACCTTGCAGCTGGTCAGGTTTGCGATCATCCGGGAGGCGAGCCGGCAATCGGTCATCACCGCCCAGACGACCTTGGGAGGCGCCGGGATATCGATCGCCGCCCGGATCAGAGCCGCGCCGTCTGCGTCCGGGAGCACCTCGGCCCAAGCCGACCCGCTGGCGAGCGAGCGCTCAGTCGCCGGCGATGGCGTCCACGCCAGCAGCGGCGTCGCTGTGAGCCACGCCGCGACGGCGCCCATCGCGCAACGCAAAGCCTTCATGGTCAACTCCGGACTGGTTCAGAACCGCGAGCCCCTTAGGCTCTATACGGGATGAAGCCCGAATTGGTTTGACAGCGGGTTAATCGGCCAGATGCTCGCCCACCGCCTCGATCGCCCCGACCAGGCTTACCCGCTCGATCTCCAGCCCCTCCGGCAGGCTGGAGAAGAGCCTGCTGGGCGCGGCGGCATCGAGGAGCACGAACACGCCCTTGTCGTCCGCACGCCGGATCAGCCGCCCGAACGCCTGGGCGATCCGGCCCCTCGCGATGGCGTCGTCGTGGGCCTTGCCGCCGAAGCGTCCGCGCCTCGCCTTGTGGAGAATGTCGGGGCGGGGCCAGGGAACGCGGTCGAACACCAGCAGGCGCAGGGAGCGGCCGGGCACATCGACACCGTCGCGCACGGCGTCGGTGCCCAGCAGGCAGGAATCTTCCTCGGCCCGGAAGATGTCCACCAAGGCGCCCACGTCCAGCGGGTCGATGTGCTGGGCGTAGAGGGCGATTCCCCGGTCGGCGAGGGGCGCGGCGATGCGCTCGTGCACCGCCCGCAGGCGCCGGATGGCGGTGAACAGGCCAAGGCCGCCGCCGCCGGCCGCCAGGAAGAGCTCGCGCATGGCTGCTCCCACCTGGCGCGGATCATCCCGCCCGACGTCGGTGACGATCAGGGCGCGGGCATTGGCGGCGTAGTCGAACGGCGAGGTCAGGCGCAGGGTCTTCGGCCGTTCGGGCAGGCGCGCCGCGCCGGTGCGCATTTCGGCCAGGGCGAACGGGTCGGCCAGGGTCTGGTCGGTGAGCGTGGCGCTAGTCACCAGCACCCCGTGGGCCGGGGCGATCACAGTGGCGTGCAGCGGCTCGGTGGGATCGACCCAGTGACGCCGGCAAGCCGCGTCGATCACCCGGCCATAGAGCAGGCTCGCCTCGAACCAGTCCACGAAATCGGGATCGTCCTCCGCGTTCTCGTCGATGGCCACGAGCATGGAGCGCCAGGCCGGCAGCATCATGCGCGCCCGGCGGTCGAGCCCGCGCAGCGCCCCCTCGATCCGGGCGCGATCGGTGGGACCCAGCGTGTCGGCGTCCTCGTCGAGCGCATCGGCCAGGTGGCGCGCCAGCCGCAGCAGCGGCGCTTCCACCGCCGCGATCGCCTGCGCCGCCGTGCGCGCGGTCTCGCGGACGCGGTCGATGGCCGGCCGGGCGGCGCACTCCATGCCCACTTCCGAGGGCGCCGACCGGGCGCGCAGCTGCTCGAGCACGGCTACCAGGAAGGTCTCGATCGGGCCGATGGGACTGACTTCGCCGACCCCCGGCGCGATCCGGCCCGACCAGCCTTCGCCCGGCAGCGCAGCGGCTGCCCGCACCGCCTCCAGCAGGGCGGCGCGCGACTCCTCGCGTTCGCCCAGCACCTCCATCAATCGGATCTCCAGCCCGCGCCCGCGCCGACCACGCCCTTCCGGCCCGCGGATCCAGCGCCGCATCTCCGCCGCTTCCACGCCGGAGAGGGCCGCGGCGAAAGCGCTGTCGGCGGCGTCGAACAGATGGTGGCCCTCGTCGAAGACGATGCGGCGCAGCGAGGTGGTCTCGGTGTCGCCCTTGCCGCCGCGCGCCGCGCGCGCGCCGTCGAAGGCGGCCTGGGTCAGCACCAGGGCGTGGTTGGCGATCACTAGGTCGGCGTGGCGCGACGCGCGCACCGCCTTCTCGATGAAACAGATGCGGTAGTGCGGACAGCCGGCGTGCACGCACTCGCCCCGCCGGTCCACCAGGTTGGCCGCACCCGCCTGGGCCTGTGGGCTGATGGCGAACAGGGTCGGCAGCCAGGCGGGAAAGTCGCCCCCGGTCATGTCGCCGTCGCGCGTGGCGCGGATCCAGCGGGCCACCAGCGCAAGCCCGATCAAATCGCCGCCACCCAGCTGCGCCGCGTTGACCGCATCCTGGTAGTTGAGCAGGCAGACGTAGTTCTCCCGCCCCTTGCGCACCACCGCCTTGCGGGCGCGCACGGCGGGGTCCGACCAGATCGAGCGGCTCTCGCGCTCGATCTGGCGCTGCAGGGCGCGGGTGTAGGTGGAGATCCACACGCCCGGACCATTGGTCTCGGCCCACAGCGAAGCGGGGGCGAGGTAGCCCAGGGTCTTGCCGACGCCGGTGCCGGCCTCGGCCAGGAGCATCATCGGCTCGCCCTCGCGCTCGCGCGGCTGGAAGGCGTGAGCGGCCTCGGCGGCGTACACCGCCTGCATCGGCCGCGCCTCGTCGAGGCCGGCGATGGTGAGCAGGGTGGCCAGCCGCGTCGCCGCCGCCGCTGGATCGATCGGCCGCGAAAGCGGCTCGCCCGCCGGGGCCTCGTCTTCCCACTCCGGGATGCGTCCCCAGACATCCAGCCCCGCGCCGCGCCAGGCCCGCCCGATGGCGCCGGACCTCAGCGCCCCGATCACCGCCGGGGCCCAGGCCCAGCCCGCGCGCCCGAGGGTCTCGGCTTGCGCCAGCGCCTCCTCGCGGCTGGGCGTCGGCGCGGCGGCGAGTTCGGCCAGTAGCAACGCCGCTCCCTCGCGCAGCGCCGCCGCCTGCGCCGCCGCGTCCGCCGGCGCGGGCAGGCCCAGCGCCAGCGCCAGCCCCACTGCCGAAGGTGCGCAGAACCGGGCGGGCCTGACGAACGTGAACAGCTCCAGGACGTCGAACAGCCGCGCCGATCTCGGCGGCGTATGCAGCCCGAGACGGGCGGCGGTCATGGAGGCGTGAGCGAAGAGCGCCGGCCCGCCCTCGAACAGCTCCCGCGCCTCCGCCGCCCGCGCCAGCCGGCTCCCGCCGCCATCGGCGATACCCGACCGGCCGCCCGGCAACACCGCGAGGGCCGGCGCCAGATCCAGAGCTTGCGCAGAGGCGTTCACGGGACGGAGCCTAGCGCAAGCGCACGAGAAACGGAACGCGATCCGCGTGGGCGCAAGGCGCTCGCTCCCCCCAACAGAACGTCATCACCGGGCGTACGTCCCGGTGACCCATGAACACCGCGCTTGCATTGGTCGCGCAGGCGCGGCCGCGGCTGAGCGAGTGCCGCCTGGGCGCAACAGGCGGCGACTGCGGAGCTCTGTGCGCGCAAGGCGTCCACCCCCGTCGACGTGTTCATGGGTCCCCGGGACGTACGCCGGGGATGACGGGGTGTGGGAGGGTTGCAGGGCGCGACGCCGGCGCCCCATCGAAACGTAACGGGAACAACCTTGGTGATTCCCGGCCCCGATGCTATCGGCCAAGGCCATGGCGGATGGACACTTCCCTGATTTCACCGGGCTTCCGCCGCCGTTCTCCGACTGGTTCGCCGCGCGGGGGTGGACGCCGCGCGCTCATCAGCTGGCCATGGTCGAGAAGGGGCTGGAGGGCCGGCACGCGCTGCTGATCGCGCCCACCGGCGGGGGGAAGACCCTGGCGGGGTTCCTGCCCAGCCTGATCGAGCTTTCGCGGCGCCCGCCGCGCAACGCCCCGCCGGGCGTCCACACCCTCTACATATCGCCGCTGAAGGCCCTGGCGGTGGACGTCGAACGCAATCTCGGTCGCCCGATCGCCGAGATGAAGCTGAAGGTCATCGCCGAATCGCGCACGGGCGACACCGGCGCGGCGCGGCGCCAACGCCAGCGGGTGAAGCCGCCGGACATCCTGCTCACCACCCCCGAACAGCTGGCCCTGTTCTGCGCCTGGGAAGGCGCGCGCCGCTATTTCGAGGACCTGCGCTGCGTGATCATCGACGAGATTCACGCCGTCTGGCCCTCCAAACGTGGGGACCTGCTGGCGCTCGATCTGGCGCGGCTGGGCGCCTTCGCGCCCGAGCACCGCCGTGTCGGCCTCTCCGCCACGGTCGATGACCCAGACGTGATCCGCCGCTGGCTGTCGCCGGGCGCGCCCGAGGAGATCGATCTCGTGCGCGGCGCAGGCGGCGCTCCGCCAGTCGTGGAGGTGCTGCTCTCGGAGGACCGCGTCCCCTGGGCGGGCCACACGGCGCGCCACGCCATGCCCGAGGTCTACGACGCTATCCGCGGCGCGCGCACGGCGCTCGTGTTCGTCAACACCCGCTTCCAGGCCGAGTTCGCCTTCCAGGAGCTGTGGCGCCTCAACGAGGACAGCCTCCCCATCGCTCTGCATCACGGCTCCCTGGCGGCCGAGCAGCGCCGCAGGGTGGAAGCGGCCATGGGCCGCGGCGAGCTGCGGGCGGTGGTCTGCACCTCGACGCTGGATCTGGGCGTCGACTGGGGCGACGTGGATCTGGTGATCCAGCTGGCCTCGCCCAAGGGCGCCTCGCGCATGGTGCAGCGGATCGGCCGCGCCAACCACCGGCTGGACGAGGCCAGCCACGCCCTCTTCGTCCCCGCCAACCGCTTCGAGATGCTGGAATGCCAGGCCGCGCGCGAGGCCATCGCCGAGAACGCGCTGGATTCCGAGGCGCCGCGCACAGGAGCCCTGGACGTGCTGGCCCAGCACATCATGGGCTGCGCCTGTTCCGAGCCGTTCGACCTCGTGACCCTCTATGAGGAGATCCGCACCGCCGGCCCCTATCGCGATCTCGCCTGGGAGGACTTCGAGCAGGTGGTCGATTTCGTCGCCACCGGCGGTTACGCGCTGCGCGTCTACGACCGTTTCGCCCGCATCGTGAAGGACGCCGAGGACCTGTGGCGGGCGCGCAACGCCGAGATGATCCTGCGCCACCGGCTGAACGTGGGCGCCATCGTCTCGCCGGCCATGCTCTCGGTGCGCATCGCCTCCAGCCGCCGCGCGACGCCGGGCCGCAAGATCGGCGAAGTGGAAGAGGGCTATCTGGAGGTGCTCGAGACAGGCGACACCTTCATCTTCGCCGGCCGCACCTGGCGCTTGGTGGGCGTCACCGGCGTCGACGTCCTGGTCACCCCCGCCCCTGGCGAGGAAGCCAAGATGCCTTCCTGGGGTGGCTCCAAGTTCGCGCTCTCCACATTCCTCGCCAAGCGCGTGCGGGACATGATGTCCGACGCCCATCACTGGGAGGTGCTGCCCGCCGACGTGCGCGAGTGGCTGGAGATCCAGCGCGACCGCTCCGCCATTCCCGCAATGGATGAGATGCTGCTGGAGACCTTCCCGCGCGGCCATCGCCAGTTCCTGGTCTGCTATCCGTTCGAGGGCCGGCTCGCCCACACCACCCTGTGCATGCTGCTCACGCGCCGCCTGGAGCGTCTCGGCGTGGGGCCGCTCGGCTTCGTGTGCAACGACTACGCCCTGGCTGTCTGGGCGCTGAAGCCGCTCGCCGGCCTGGATATGGCCGAGCTGTTCGCCGAGGACATGCTGGGCGACGACCTGGAGGCGTGGCTTGCCGAGAGCACCATGATGCGGGCGGCGTTCAAGGCCTGCGCCCTGATCGCGGGCCTGATCGAGCGCCGCTTCCCCGGCGATCGCAAGTCGGCGCGCCAGATCACCTTCTCCACCGATCTGGTCTACGACGTCCTGCGCCGCCATCAGCCCGACCACCTGATGCTGCGCTGCGCGCGGGAGGACGCGGCGCAGGGCCTCGTCGACGTGGCGCGCCTGGGCCAGATGCTGGCGCGCATCAAGGGGCGCATCCGCCACATGGCGCTGGATCACCTGTCGCCCTTTTCAGTGTCGGTGATCCTGGAGATCGGCCGCCAGCGCTCGCCGGGCGGGGCGGGCGAGATGATCCTGACCGACGCCGCCGAAGACCTGATCGCCGAGGCCATCGCGTGAGCGCCTACCGATTCGCCCACCACGCCAGCGGCGGCCTTCTCGTGCATGTGGCCGGCGTCGAGGTGCTTTGCCGCCCCGCCGGGTCGCTGTGGCTCGAGGCGTGGCGCGCGCTGATCGTCGCCGACCTGCATCTGGAGAAAGGCTCCGCCTACGCAGAGCGCGGCCAGATGCTGCCGCCCTTCGACACTCGCGAGACGCTGGACCGGCTCGAGGCCGAGGTCGCAAAGTCGCAGCCGGCCATTCTCGTCTTCCTGGGGGACACCTTCCACGACGGCGCTGGCGAGGCG
>Ga0302314_10012457_pt1 | contig 14713 bp, 11 predicted proteins | sample III_Palsa_N2_3_FD_200533 | JGI IMG/M metagenome (GOLD analysis project Ga0302314, IMG submission 200533) | Peat permafrost microbial communities from Stordalen Mire near Abisko, Sweden - III_Palsa_N2_3 | ecosystem: Environmental > Terrestrial > Soil > Palsa > Peat permafrost | place: Sweden... | reverse complement strand
AGAGGTGGCCGAGCTTGGTCCCCCGACGATCGATCTTCAGGCCCTGGCCGGCTGGGACATACGAGCAATCCTGGCGGTCCTCGAACGAGGCGAATAGGGAGGAAAGCGGAGCTTGCAGCACCTTGGAGATCGCCTGCAGCGTTGAAAGCGAGGCAGAGATGGCCCCGTTCTCGATCTTCGAGAGCATGCCGTTGGAGATTCCCGCCGCGCTGGCCAGATCGGAGACCGACAGGTCGTGCTGGCGCCGCAAGGTCCGGATCTGGTTGCCCAGCGATCGTTCGAGATCGCGCTCCGGCGGACGGGGCGCGCTGGACCCCGTTCGAATCTCCTCGGCCCCATCCTCGAGACCGGCGACGTCGTCCACCTCGCTCAAAATTGACCTCCCAAGGCGCCCCGGTCCGCGGCGCCTAAACTTTAAGCTTCTCGCCAAACCCGCCTGTCAAGCGGCCGCTCGGAGACGCGCCGTGTCCGGCGCGATGCCGGCGCCGGTCGGAGCTCCGTCGTCGAATGCCGCGAGATAGCCGACCGCCGCATCGCGATAACGAACGAGGCCTTTGTAGGCGGCCAGCTCGGGATGCAGATCGCGCAGCACGCGGTGCAGCCGCCGGCCCCACTTGGGGACGCGCGCCAGCTCGGCGATGCTGGCCAGGTAGGCCCTTATGCCGAACAGGATGGCGTTGGACCGCGGTAGCCGGAACAAGGTCTGCAGCTCGACCCGCAGGTGGAGCGCGTCGCCGACGTTGCCTGGCGTTACCGTGGTGCGGTCTGGTCCCCAGACGGGATAGTTCTCTGGCGAGGTGTCCAGTCTGGGATTAACGGTCATCGTCCAGTTTAGCCGGCGGACCGGTTTCCCGTACTGGATGCGCATCAGATACTGCAAGGCGCGGTCGAAGACGCCGAGCTCGTGGGCCACGGGCACGGGCCCGTGCCATTCGTGGAAGCTCATCCCGAGGTCGAACTCCAGGGACCAGTCGGCCTGGGTCGTCACCATGCCGCCGTCCATGAACAGATTGCCCTCGCGCTGATCCTGGATCGTGAAGTCGCCTTGCGCCTGCCGGGTGACATATTCGAACGGCTCGCGGGGCAGGCTGCGGAGATCGCCGAACGTGAAGCGGTCGCGCAAGCCGAGGGGGCGGTTGGTCCACGTCCAGGTCTCGCCCTGCCGTTCGAGCGTGAACTGGTCCGGGTAGTCCTCGGCTAGGCTCTCCATGATCAGCTCGAGGGTGTCCCATTGCGCGGGGACCATGTGCGGCAGGACCATGCAGCGGCTGGGGTCCTGCCGCAGGACCATCGCCCGCTCGCGACACTCGGCGACATAGTGCTCATCGACGTCGAAGGCCGCCTGGAACGCGCCGGTTGGCCCGCCACGCACATGAGGCTCGATGTTCACCGAGTACATGTAGCTGTCCTCGGCGAACGGAAACGGAAAGCGCAGGATCGCTTCGTCGCTATTGGAATAGCGGAACGGCTCACGGAAGCTCTCGTCGGACTTGAAGGCGATGGACATTCGCGAGCCTCGTCAGAGATCGAGCGTCAGGCAGGGCGTCTTCGCCCGGGAAACGCAGGGCATGACCAGCCTGCCCTCGGCCTTTTCGGCGTCGCTGAGGACATGGTCGCGATGGTCGGGGATACCGTCCAGAACGACGGTCAGGCACTCGCCGCAGGCGCCGCCCCGGCAGAGCGAGGCCACCGGCAGGCCGGCGTTCTCCAGCGCTTCGAGCATGGATTCGTGCTCGCCGACGGCGACCTCGCCGCCGCTCCGGCCCAGCCGGACGACGAACGGCTCGCCCCCGGCCGGCGCGAAACTCTCGCTGTGCAAGGTGGTCGATGGCCACCCCAGGGCGACCGCGGTCGCCTGGGCGGTCTCCATCAGCGTTGGAGGACCGCAGCAGTAGAGGTGCGTGCCGAGGGGCTGGACGTCCAGCAGCGCTCCGAGATCGAAGGCCTCGCGGCCGGGGTGGACGTGGAGTCCATGGCCGCCGAACGGCTCGAGCAGTCGCTCGAACACCGGGATCTCGGCGTCCTGGGCGAATTGATGGAACTCCACGTGGGCGTCGCGGCCTCTCAATTCGCGAACGAACGACAGCAGCGGCGTGATCCCGACCCCACCACCGATCAGCACGTGCTTGCGGGCCCGGGGCTGGAGCGGGAACTGGCTGTTGGGCGTCGACGCCTGCAGCACGTCTCCGACCTTGAGCGCCTCGTGGATGAACCGCGAACCGCCCCGCGACTGGGCCGTCCGCCGGACGATCACCTGATAGGCGGCGCGGTCATCGCAGGCGCTGACGATCGAGTAGGAATTGTGATGGCGCCCGTGTTCGCCCCGCAGCGTCAGGGAGATGTGCGCCCCCGGCTGCGAGGCCGGCAGCAACCCGCTGTCGGCGCTCTCTAGCCAGACGCGCCTGAGCGTCGGCGACAGGCTTTCGATCGCGCCGACCCGGATCGCCAGCGGCTCGGAGCGGATCACGCGTACAACTCTTCGATGTCGGGAATCTCGCCCGGCGATTCGGCGTCGACCTGCACCCCGGCGAAGGCGTTCAGGCGCTTTGAGAAGTGATCGCGAACGAACAGCGAGGCGTTGCAGCCGGCGCAGGTCACCACGTTCGTCGTCACCCCCTCGGTGATCGTGCGGCAGTGGTTGCAGAACACGCGCCGCGCCTGGGGACCGACCGCGCAGAGATGGATTTCTGCGCCGCCCAGTCCGAGCTCCCCGGCGAGCGCGTTGATGGTCCACAGGAACGGTTCGGCGCCGACCGCGTAGAGCCGGAACCCCATCCGCTCATCGCCGAGCCGCCGCCTCAGCGCCGCCAGGAGATGCGGCAGCGACCGGAAGCCATGCTCCGACACGCCCTCGTCCGGCGAAGGGATCGCCCGGCTGTGCGAGACGATCGTCCAGCGCTCGTCGAAATCCGCCGCCGCCGTCCCAGGGGCAAGCCCCCGCTCCGCCACCCCCTCGCCATCGGCGACCAGCAGATGCCGTCGTCCGCCCGGGTCCAGCTGCAGCGGGGAATAGACCGGCCTGCTCTTGATGGTTTGTTCAGGCATGCTCCATCATCGCCAAGGGTCTATGGTTCCTCAAGATAAATGTTGTTTCCTCAAGCGATGCCGTCCTAGTTTTCGGTGACATGGCTTCGGAGGCAGCACATTGACCAGTTCCTGGCGCGTTTCGGCACTGGCGGATCGTCACCGCGCCCTTGGATCCAAGCTGGAAGACTGGATCGGCATGGGCATGGCGTGGACCTATGACCATCCCCTGGCCGAAGACCACGTCGCGATCCGCACCAAGGCCGGGCTCATGGACGTCTCCGGCCTCAAGAAGCTGCATCTGGTCGGTCCCCACGCCACCCCCATCCTCGACTACGCCACGACGCGGAATGTCGAGAAGATCACGCCGGGCCGCTCGGCCTACACCACCTTCCTCAACGACGAAGGCAAGTTCGTCGACGACGGGATCCTCTACCGCACCGGCCCCAACGCGTGGCTGGTGGTCCACGGCGGCGGCGGCGCCTACGAACTGCTCACGCCGGCGGTGGTCGGGAAGAACGTCGCCCTGCTCTTCGACGACGACCTGCACGACCTCTCGCTGCAAGGCCCGGTCGCTGTAGACTTCCTGGAGCGATACATCCCCGGCATCCGCGCTCTCAACTACTTCGCGCACATGCAGACGACGCTGTTCAAGAAGCCGGTGATGATCTCACGGACCGGCTACACCGGCGAGCGCGGCTACGAGATCTTCTGCCGGGCGGCCGACGCGGGCGTGATCTGGGACAGGATCCTTAAGGACGGGGCGGCCGTGGGCATCATCCCGACCTCCTTCACCACCCTCGACCTGCTGCGTGTCGAGAGCTACTTGCTGTTCTATCCCTTCGACAATTCCGAGATGTATCCGTTCGCCGACCAGCCTGCCGGCGACACCCTGTGGGAGCTCGGCCTCGACTTCACCGTCAGTCCCGGCAAGACCGGCTTTCGCGGCGCCGCCGCCCACTACCTCGCCAAGGGCAAGGAGCGCTTCAAGATCTACGGGGTCGAGGTCGCGGCCGACCAGCCGGCCGAGGGAGGCGACGCGCTTTATGCGGACGGACGCCAGGTGGGCGTCGTCACCTGCGGCATGACCTCGACCCTCACCGGCCGGTCCCTCGCCATCGCCCGCCTGGCCGTGGACAAGGCGCATGCCGGCGCCCCCCTCGAACTCCGCGGCAAGGCGTTCACCGCCCGCGCCACGGCCCAGCCGATGCCCTTCGACGACCCCGAAAAGAAGAAGCGGATGGCCGTGGGCTGACACCCCCACCGGGAAGCTCAGTCCCTGAACACCACGGTCTTCAGGCCATTGAGGAACGACCGGCCGTCGAGGTGGAAGGCGACAGCGCGGGCGAGCACGCGGCGCTCGATATCGCGGCCCTTGCGGACGAGGTCATCGGCCGTGTCCTGGTGGCTGATCCGCTCGACGTCCTGCTCGATGATGGGACCTTCATCGAGGTCGCCGGTCACGTAGTGGGCCGTCGCCCCGATCAGCTTCACGCCGCGCGCGTGGGCCTGATGATACGGCCTGGCGCCCTTGAAGCCGGGCAGGAAGCTGTGATGGATGTTGATGCAGCGGCCCGACAGGAAACCGGCCATGTCGTCCGAAAGGATCTGCATATAGCGGGCGAGAACCACCAGTTCGGCGCCGGTCCGCGTGACGATGGCCTTGATGCGGGCCTCTTGCGCCGGCTTGGTGTCTTTGTTGACCGGCAGATAATGGAACGGGATCTCGCCCAGGTCGGCGCTGTTGAAGCTCTCGCGGGGGTGGTTGGAAACGATCCCCACCACATCCATCCGCAGTTCGCCGATCCGCCAGCGGTAGAGCAGATCGACCAGGCAATGGTCGAACCCGGAGACCAGCAGCAGCGTGCGGCGGCGCTCGCCCTTGCGCCGGATCGCCCAGTCCATGTCGAAATGCCGGGCGATCGGCTCGAACGATCGCGTCAGCGCTTCGATGTCGGCGGTCTCGGGCAAGGTGAAGCCGATGCGCGTGAAGAAGCGGTTGGTCTCGCGGTCGTCGAACTGATGGGCTTCGCCGATATTGCCGCCATAGGCGAACAGCTCGGCGGTGATCCGCGCGACGATGCCGGGCTGGTTGGGACAGGAAAGGGTCAGGAGGTAGGACGGAGCCGGCATTTTCGCGCCTCGTTCAGGCTGGCTGGTGGTGGTGAAAGGGCGGCGCATGGAGCTCACAGGCTCTGCGAGGCGAGCCAGCGGCGGAAGCCGGCGGCGTAGCTTCTGAAGACGGCGAGGTCGAAGGCCTCTTCGGCGGCGGGCCGCCACAGGATCACGCCGATGTGGGCGATCGCCGTGGTCGCCGCCGAACCGGCGACGAACACATCCGGATGCAGGTCGATGGCCACGCCGCGCTGCAGCAAGGTCCGGGCGCCGGCGCCGGCGATGTGCAGCAGCACATAGGCGCCCGACTGGTCCGAAATCGAGCACCGCCCCGCCAACCGCTGCTCCAGCGGCCCAGGCCAGTCCTCGCCGCCGCCTTCGCTGACCGCCAGCCAAGCGCCGGGACCGACGCCGACCAGCATCATCTCCCCTTTGGCTACGCACTGGGGACCCTCCGGAAACTCGGGCCCGAGCGCGGCCGCCTGCACGCCCTTGCGGGCCATGACGCTGGCCAACGCCAGGCCGCGCCGCTCGACGATGTCGAAGGGCTCAGCCACGCAGACGGCTCCCGTCGGGATCGATGAAGATCGGGTGGCGCACCCGGGCCTCGACATCGCCGCCGCGCACCGGATCGTGGACCACCACCGTCTCGCCGTGCCGCGCGGGACCCCGCTCGAGCAGGGCCAGGGCGATCCAATGGCCAAGCGTCGGAGAGAAGGCCGCGGACGTGACATAGCCCTGGTCGTTGGCCGCGATACGGTCCGACCCTTGGGGCACGAGGTGAGCGCCCGCCCGCAGACGCGCGCCCGCGTCGATCGGCTCGAGCCCGACCAGCCGCGGGCGGTGTGAATCGGTCAGGCCCGGACGCCTGGCCATGACCCGGCCGATGTAGTCTTTCTTCTTCGACATCAGCCCGTCGAGCCCGAGGTCGGCCGCCGTCGTCTGGCCGTTGAGTTCGGCGCCGGCCGGATGCCCTTTCTCGACGCGCATGACGCCGAGCGCTTCGGTCCCGTAAGGCGTGGCGGAAAACGCCTCTCCGGCTGCCATCAACGCCTCGGGCAACAGGGCGCCACGGTCCGCCGGGACGCTGATCTCGTAGGCCAGCTCGCCGGAAAACGAGACCCGGAACAGTCGCGCACGGGCGCCGCGCCAGCGGAGAGCCGTGGCGTTCATATACGGCAAGGCTCGGTTGGAGAGATCGAGGTCCGGCAGCAGGGCCTGCAACAGATCGCGCGAACGTGGCCCCGCGACGGACCAGGTCGACCACTGTTCCGTCACCGAGCAGGCCTGGACATCCAACTCGGGCCACAACACCTGGCGGGCGAAGTCGATGTGCTGCATCACCCTGGCGGCGTTCACCGTCGTGGTGGTGACGAAGTAGCGGTCGGCCGCCAGGCGGGTCACGGTGCCGTCGTCCATGACCATGCCGTCCTCGCGCAGCATCAGGCCGTAACGGACCCGCCCGACCGCCAGGGTCGACATCCTGTTCACGTACAGCCGGTCGAGCAGAGCCGGCGCATCCGGCCCATGGACATCGATCTTGCCAAGCGTGGAGACGTCGCAGACGCCGACGCCGCTGCGCGTGGCGAGCACCTCGCGATTGACGGTTTGCAGCCAGTCGTCTTCGCCCGGCCTGGCGAACCACTGCGCCCGCTTCCACAGGCCGGCGTCGACGAAAGCGGCGCCATGGCTGCGCGCCCAGTCGTCGCTGGCGGTCAGCCGCTCCGGACGGAAATGCTCGTCGCGGTGATGGCCGGCGAAGACGCCGATGGCGACCGGGACGCTGGGCGGTCTGGCCAGAATCACGCCCGCCTCGGCGATCGACTTGCCGGCGGCGGCGGCCATCAGGGCATGGCCGTTGAGCTGGCTGGTCCTGCCCTGGTCGGTGGCCATGCCCAGGGTGGTGTAGCGCTTCAGATGCTCCACGGAGGTGAAGCCCTCACGCACGGCCAGGGTGATGTCGGCGCGCGTGACGTCGTTCTGGAAGTCCACGAACGCCTTGGTCCGGCTTTTCGCCACATCCCAGAGTGGGGAAAGACGCACCGTCTCCTGATCAGCCGCCAACGCGAACTCGGCGCCGCGAGCGACCCCGAATGCGTCAGCGACGGCGAGGGCTTCCCGGACGCCATCGTTCAGCGCCTGGCTCAGGGAGAAGCGACCTGCCGCGGCCCCGATCGGGGCCATTCCTGGCGGAGCCCGATCCAGCATGAAGGCGTGGATGGCGTCGGACCACACAGGCCTGTCGCCCAGGTGGCTGCCAAGGCCGATCGACGGCGACCAGCCGCCCGACACCGCCAGGAGGTCGACGGCGATCCGCCGAACGCGCCCGTTCTCCTCGCGAACCTCGATCGCCTTGAGTGGGCCGCCCAAGGCGTCGGTAACCACCGCGCCCGCCAGCACCTCGACGCCCTCCCGCCGCATAGCGGCGGCGGCGGCCTCAGGCGGGTCGGGCCTCGCATCAATCACCGCGGCCACCTCGACGCCGGCGTCGAGGAGGTCGCGCGCGGTCCGCCAGGCGCTGTCGCCGGTGGTGAACACCGCCGCTCGGCGACCGGGGGCGACGGCGAACCGGTTCAGGTAGGCGGACACGGCGGAAGCCAGCATCACGCCCGGCCGATCGTTGCCCCCGAACACCAGCGGTCGCTCGACGGCGCCGGTCGCGAGAAGGGCGCGTTTGGCGATGATCTTCCACAGGCGCTGCCGAGGCGCTCCGCTCGGCGGCGCCGGCAGGTGGTCGGTCAGTCGTTCGACAGCGCCATACTCGCAGCCGTCGTAGATCCCGAACACGGTTGTCCGGGTCAGCACTGTGACGTTGGCGTGCCTCGCCAGCTCGGCCGCGGCGACCGACGCCCACGCGTGGCTCGGCAGTGCGCCGACTACCCGCCGTTCGGCCAGCAGCCGGCCGCCGAGCCGCCAATCCTCGTCCGCGAGGATCACTCGCAGCCCGGCGCGGCCCGCCGTGACCGCCGCCGCCAGTCCCGCGGGTCCGGCGCCGACGATCAACAGGTCGCAGAAGGCGTGGTTGCGGTCGTAGTGGTCCGGATCCGGCAGGCCGGAAAGGGCGCCGAGGCCGGCGGCGCGGCGGATCAGCGGCTCATACAGCCGCTCCCACAGGAAGGCCGGCCACATGAAAGTCTTGTAGTAGAAGCCGGCAACCAGGATCGGCGCGAACAGCTGGTTCACCGCCATCAGGTCGAAGCCGAGGCTCGGCCACCGGTTCTGGCTCCTGGCCTGCAGGCCGTCGAACAATTCGGCCGTGGTGGCCCGTGTGTTGGGCTCGGCGCGATCGCCAGCGCCGAGCGTCACCAGGGCGTTCGGCTCTTCGCTGCCGGCGGTCAGGATCCCGCGCGGGCGGTGATACTTGAACGACCGCCCGACGACCCGCACGTCGTTGGCGATCAGGGCCGAGGCGAGGCTGTCGCCGGCCAGCCCCGCCAGAACGCGGCCATCGAAACTGAACGACACCGGAGCGCCGCGATCGATCAGGCCACCAGCGGCTAGCCGGCTCACGGGACGCCGTCCCGAGCCAGGGCGACGGCGGAGATCTCATGGCTCAGCGAGTCGCGCGCTGCCACCAGCCAATTGCGACAGCCATTGGCGTGATACCAGTACTCGCGCATCGGGCCGGCCGGATTGTCGCGGAGGTACACGTAATCGAAGACGCCCTCGTCGCCGGACCCTTCGAGGGTCGGCGGCCGGACCGGCGCGGCATCGCCGCGATAGACGAACTCCTGCGCGTCGCGATCGCCGCAATAGGGACAATTGATCCGCATCAGTGGAGGTTCGGCTGCGCGCCGACCCCCTTTTCATCGATCAGCCGGCCCTTGCGGAAGCGATCCAGGCGGTAGGCGGCGGCCGTCGGGTGCGGTTCGTCCTTGGCCAGCAAGTGGGCGAAACACCAGCCGGAGGCAGGCGTCGCCTTGAAGCCGCCGTAGCACCAGCCGGCGTTCAGATAGAGGCCCTCGACGGGCGTGTGGTCAATGATCGGGGAGCCGTCCATCGTCATGTCGCAGACGCCGCCCCAGCTGCGCAGCAGGCGGGCGCGGCCGATCATCGGCATGATCGCCATGCCGCCCTCGCAGACATCCTCCACCACCGGCAGGTTTCCGCGGGAGGCGTAGCTGTTGTAGCCGTCGATATCGCCGCCGAAGACCAGGCCGCCCTTGTCCGACTGGCTGATGTAGAAATGGCCGGCCCCGAAGGTGATGACGCCCGGAATGACCGGCTTGAGGGCCTCGGAGACAAACGCCTGCAGGACATGGCTCTCGATCGGCAGCCGCAGGCCCGCCATGGCGGCCAGGCGCGAACTGCTCCCGGCCGTCGCCAGGCCGACCTTGCGCGCGCCGATCCTGCCGCGCGTGGTTTCGACCCCGGCGATCGACCCGTCGGCCGCGCGGACGAACCCCGTGACCTCGCAGTTCTGGATGATGTCGACGCCGCGGTCGGAGGCGCCGCGGGCATAGCCCCACACCACGGCGTCGTGACGCGCCGTGCCCCCTCGCCGCTGAAGCAGACCCCCCTGGATCGGGAACCGGCCCTGGTCGAAATTGAGGAACGGCGCCAGCTTGCGGACGCCGTCCCGATCCAGCAGCTCGGCGGCGACGCCGTTCAGCCGCATGGCGTTGCCCCGCCGGGCGAAAGCGTCCCTCTGGCCGTCGGAATGACAGAGGTTGAGGACGCCACGCTGGCTGACCATGGTGTTGTAGTTGAGGTCCTGTTCCAGCCCCTCCCAGAGCTTCATCGACCACTCATAGAAGGCGGTATTGCCTTCCAATCCATAGTTCGAGCGGATGATCGTGGTGTTGCGGCCGGCGTTGCCGCCGCCGATCCAGCCCCTCTCGACCACCGCCACGTTGCGGATTCCGTGGACCTTGGCCAAGTAGTAGGCGGTCGCCAGGCCGTGGCCGCCACCCCCGACGATGACCAGGTCATAGGCGGCGCGAGGCGGCGCGTCGCGCCAGGTGGGTCGCCACCGCCGGTGCCCCGAGAGGGCGTTGGCGGCCAGGCCGAAGATCGAATAGCGCGCCATGGTTTGCCGGAGGGCCAAGCAGAAGTGTTGACCGTCAGGAAAACTATCGGCTAGGCGAGGGCTCCGCTTGACCTGGAGCGACTGACACTTGCCTCTCAGCGACGCTCCGTCCGTCTTTGGCCTTCTGCTCGTCGACGGGTTCGCCCTGATGTCCTACGCCTCGGTGCTCGAGCCGTTGCGCGCCGCCAACGTGCTGTCCGAACGAGAGCTCTATCGCTGGGTCCATATCTCGGTCGACGGCCAGCCGGCGCGGGCCTCGAACGGCGCCAGCATCCTGGCCGACGGCAAGGTGGGCGATCCCACCGATTGCGACACGCTGTTCGTGTTTGCCGCCGGCGATCCCTCGACCTTCGACGACACCGCGACATTCGCCTGGCTGCGGCGCCTGGCCAACCAGGGCGTACGCATGGCCGGCGTTTCGGGCGGCCCGTTCCTCCTGGCGCGCGCCGGTTTGCTCGACGGGCGTCGGGCGACCATCCACTGGGAGCACCGGCCGGCCTTCGCGGAGGCGTTTCCGGAGGTGATCCTCGAAGCGGGGCTTTATGTTATCGATCGGCGACGCATGACCTGCGCCGGCGGCACGGCGGGGCTCGACTTGGCGATCGAACAAATCGAGCGCGACCACGGGCGCGCGCTAGCGGTTCGGGTCGGCGAATGGTTCATCCGCCCCGAGCCCCGCGCCCCGGATCTGCCACAGCGCGCCGGCCTGAGCGATCGCTACGGCGTCACCAGCGGCCGTGTGCTGAAAGCCCTGGCGCATATGGAGGACAGCGTCGAGGAGCCCGCCTCCCGGACGGCCCTGGCCGGCATCGCCGGCGTCTCAGCGCGCCAGCTCGAACGGCTGTTCGCCACGCACCTCGGCGCCACCGTCGGCGGCGTTTACCTGAAGATCCGCCTGGCCAAGGCCGACCTGCTCCTGCGCCGTACGGCGATGCCGGTCACCCAGGTGGCCGTCGCTTGCGGCTTTCAGAGCCCCAGCCACTTCTCCCGCGCCTTCCGCGCCCATTTCGCCGTCACGCCCAGCCAGCGGCGCGTCTCGCATCGCTGAGCTACAGGCGAACCCGCGCCTTTTCCGGGTCGTAGTGCGGGAAGCGCACCACCTCCGCGGCGATGCGTTTCTGGTGACCGTCGAGCTTGCCCACCTCCACCTGCGAGCCGAGCTGGGCGCAGGAGACATCCAGCCGCGCCAGGGCGATCGTCCTGCCGAGCAGCGGCGAGCGGACGGCGCTGGTCACCACGCCGACCTGGGCCCGGCCGATGCAGACGGGATCGCCGTGGCCGATCGCTTCGGTGGTGTCCGACTGCAGCCCCACCAGCTTGCGTTGCGGCGCCTGGCGGCGGCGGGCCAGGGCCTCGGACCCGACGAAGGGATCGGTCTTCGAACTCGGCACGGCGAACCCAATGCCCGCCTCGAAGGGATCGGTCTGGTCGCAGAACTCGTAGCCGGCGAACACCAGGCCAGCCTCGATCCTGACCATGTCGAGGGCGGTGAGGCCGAGCGGCGCCATGCCGCGCGGCGCCCCGGCCGCCCAGATCGTGTCCCACAAGGCGGGCCCGTCCTCGGGATGGCACCAGATCTCGTAGCCCAGTTCGCCGGTGTAGCCGGTCCGGGAGATCACCACCGGCATGGCGCCGATCCGGCCGATGGTGAAGCGGAACCACTTGAGGTCGGTCAGCGTGGCGAGCTGCGGCTGCGTCGTCGTGACCTCGGCGAGGATCTCCCGCGACAGCGGCCCCTGCACCGCAAGATTGTGAAGCTGGTCGGTCGACGACTTGACCCAGACCTTCAAACCGTAGCGCTCGGCGAGCTCGCGCAGCCACACCCCGCAATAGTCGTCACCGCAGATCCAGCGGAAGTTGTTCTGGCCGAGACGGAACACCGTGCCGTCGTCTATCATGCCGCCGTGCTCGTAGCACATCGCCGTGTAGACCACCTGGCCGACCGCAAGCTTACGCATGTCGCGGGTCACCGCCAGTTGCATCAGACGCTCGGCGTCGGGGCCGGTGACCTCGAACTTGCGCAGCGCCGAGAGGTCGATCACCACCGCCCGCTCGCGGCACGCCCAGTATTCCTGGACCGGACCGGCGTCGGAGTAGCAGGTCGGCGTCCAGAACCCCTTGTAGGCCTGGAAGCTGTTGGTCAGCGCCGCGGTGCGTTCATGGAAGGCCGAACGACGCGTCAATCGCGGCTCTGCGTCGGGGGTCATGCGCATCGCGCTCCCTGAAGGGAATTGGCAGGCCTTGTCATAAAGGCGAACCTTGATGTCGGTCGGGTTCCAGCCGTTGGCCGGATCGATGTCGTCGGGGCATGACGATGAGGCGCACACCAGGTCGGTAAGCGCCCTCAGCAGCACGTAGTCCCCCGGCCGCGACCAGGGCTCATCCGAGACGATAGCCCCGTCGGCCGTCGCCGCCGTGTTGTAGAAAAAATTGATCGCCGGCCAGCCGTTGCGCGCCGCCACACCGTGAGCGGCTAGGGCGGCGTTGAAGTTGTCCGTACAGTTTGCGTGGCCCGGGTAGCCGGCGTCGGCATAGTACTTGGCGTTGCAGGCCAGCAGGAAGGTGTCGTGCCGACCGACCGTGTCCTGGACGATCTCCACCAGCGGTTGCACCGTGCTGTCGAAGTACTTGGCATGCAGGCCCGGCGCCGGGGAGGAGAGGCCCTGGACGGAGCGGGTCACCGTCGGATCCAAGCCCCTCTCCTTGCCTTCGGCGAGGGCGCGGGCGTCGAAGGCGAGGAAGTCGGAGCACTGGCGCCCTTCCACATCGACGATCTGGATGTAGTCGCCCGCCGAAACCTCGTAGGCCCGGGCGGTCGCCGCCTCGATGAGGATCTCGCGTTTGGGCGTCGCCAACGGCTCGCCGCCCCATCCGCCGGCCCGGCCACCGGTATCGATGAAGACATCGAGGTCGGTCGGCGTGGACTGTTCGGTTGGCGTCGTCGCCTCCCCGGGTGCAGCGAGGACGCAGACCACGTCCGCATCGGCGCGGAATGTCATGGCCGAGCCGGCCGCCGCGCCGTCCGGCAGCAGGCTGACCGCCCCCTCCTCCAGCCGTCGCACCGAGGCGGGCAGGCTCAGGGGCGCATCTGGAGACGCCAACAGGTGCGCCGGCTGCAGACCCTCCGGATCGCGCACGGTGACGACATCGCCGGCTTTTAGCGACAGCGAGCGCGCCTCTCCGCCACGAACCGCCAGGCGAACCGTCGCCATAGCCTACTCGGCCGCCCGAGGCACGTTCAGGAAAGCCGCCAGGGAATCGTCCATGGCTTCCATCCACCGGGTATGGTGCTTGGGCGCCAGGGTCCCGGTCAGGGTCGAGGGATAGCCGTAGTCACGGTAGCCGAGGATGGTCTCGGTCTTGTGGTGTTCCCACTCCTTGAACAGTTCGGCGACCTTGTGCACATCGAGACGCGGATAGTCGGTGGCGTCGAGCAGGTCTTTGACGTATTCGGTCTGGTAGTCGATCGCCTCGAACGGGTTGCCCACCGCCTCCTCGAGCGCCCGCCAGTGTTTGATGTCGGCGAGACGTTCCTCGGCGGCGGGCAGCGCGATCCTGCCCAGAAGAACGTCTCGTGCATACCACGCCTGGGCGTCGAACATGTTGAACGTGTAGTACTGGTCCTGCATGCCCAGATAGATCAGCTTGGGATTGTCCTGCCAGAAGACACCCTTGTACAGGCCAAGCGGGTAAAGCCGGTTGTCCGTCTTCAGGCGAAGGTCGTCCGGCAGGAACGGAAAATGGTGCTTGTAGCCGGTGCACAGGATGACGGCGTCGACCTCGGCGGTCGAACCGTCCTTGAAATGCGCCGTCTTGCCGACGACCCGCTGGAGCAGCGGCTGTTCCGAGAATCCCTCCGGCCAGTTGAAGCCCATCGGCCGTGTGCGGTAGCTGAAGGTCACCGACTTGGCGCCGTACTTGTAGCACTGGGTGCCGATGTCTTCGGCCGAGTAGCTGCTGCCGACCATCAGCAGGCGCTTGCCGGCGAACTCGTTGGCGCTGCGGAAGTCGTGCGCGTGCATGACCCGGCCGGGAAAAGCCTCCAGGCCGTCGAAATACGGCATGTTGGGCGTCGAAAAGTGCCCTGACGCCACCACCACCTGGTCGAAGGTCTCCGACCGCATCTCGTCCCTGGCGAGATCCTTGACGGTGACCGTGAAGCGTTCAGTGTCGGGATCGAAGGACACCCAACGAACGACGGTGCTGAACTGGACGTAGGGTCGCACGCCGCTCTTCTCGACCCGGCCCATGATGTAGTCGTGCAGCACCGCCCTCGGGGGATAGGAGGGAATCGGCCGGCCGAAGTGCTCCTCGAACCCGTAGTCCGCGAATTCCAGGCATTCCTTCGGGCCGTTCGACCACAGATACCGGTACATGCTGCCGTGTACCGGTTCGCCGTATTCATCGAGCCCGGTGCGCCACGTGTAGTTCCACAGGCCGCCCCAGTTCGACTGCTTCTCGAAGCAGACCAGCTCGGGAACCTCGACGCCGTGGCGCCGCAGCGTTTCGAAGGCGCGCAGTTGCGCCAGCCCACTGGGCCCCGCG
>Ga0302314_10012456_pt1 | contig 14713 bp, 17 predicted proteins | sample III_Palsa_N2_3_FD_200533 | JGI IMG/M metagenome (GOLD analysis project Ga0302314, IMG submission 200533) | Peat permafrost microbial communities from Stordalen Mire near Abisko, Sweden - III_Palsa_N2_3 | ecosystem: Environmental > Terrestrial > Soil > Palsa > Peat permafrost | place: Sweden... | reverse complement strand
CCGGGCTATCGCTTGAGGAGCATCGCTTGGCAGAGCAGCGACCTTACGGGGCCTGGGCCTCGCCGATCACGGCCGCCAGCTTGGCGGAAAGCGGCATCGGCCTGGCCGATCTGCGCGCGGCGAACGGTGAGCTCTATTGGCTGGAGACGCGCCCCGCTGAGGGCGGCCGGCTGGTGATCATGACTCTCGAAGGTGGCCAGGTTCGCCAGCTTACGCCCGAGGGCTTCAACGCCCGCACCCGAGTGCATGAGTATGGCGGTGCGCCCTACACGCCGACGCCTGGCGGGGTCTGGTTCAGCCATTTCCGCGATCAGAAGCTCTATTGGCAACCCGCCGGCGGCGCGCCCGAGGCGCTGACGCCGGAAGGCTACCGCTACGCCGACGCGGTGCGGATGCCCGGCGGCGGTCTGATCGCGGTGCGCGAAGATCACACCGACCCAGCCAAGGTGCGCAACGCGATCGTGCGGCTCTCCGGCACGGCCGGCGCCGGCCAGGTGCTCTATGGCGACAGTGATTTCGTCGCCTATCCGCGCCTCAGCCCCGACGGCAAGCGGCTGGCCTGGATCGCCTGGGACTTCCCCGCCATGCCCTGGGACCAGAGCCGGCTTTTTGTCGCCGATCTGGGCGATGTCGCGCTGGGCGAGATCAGGCAGGTCGCCGGCGGCGACGGGATCGCGGTGCTGGAGCCGCAGTGGGGGCCCGACGGCGCCCTGACCTGGATCTCCGACGAGAGCGGGTTCTGGAACCTCTACGACGATCGCGACGGCGCCCCCCGGCCGATCCTGCCGCGCCGGGCCGAGTTCGCCGGTCCGCTTTGGACCCTCGGCCAAGCCAACTACGCGCTGATGGACGACGGCCACATCGTCGCCGCGGCGCGCGAGGCCGGCGGCGAGACCTTGCTGGTGATCGACCCGATCGCCAGCGCCGCAAGGCCGCTCAGCCTGCCGTTCCTGGCCCTGACCTCGCTGCAACGGCTGGATGGCGGCCACGTGGCCGCGATCGCCCACTCAGCCGCCGACGGCGCGGCGGTGGTGATCGTCGATATCGCCAGCGGCGCCTTTGAGGTGGTGCGCCGGCCATCCCCCGCCACGGTCCCCGCGGCCTGCATCGCCAGCGCGGAGCCGATCAGCTTCCCCAGCGCCGGCGGTCGCACCGCGCACGCGCTCTACTACGCGCCGACCAATGGAGATTTCACCGCGCTGGCCGGGGAGACGCCGCCGCTGATCGTGCAGGCGCACGGCGGCCCGACCGGCGGCGCGTCCGCCGCGTTCAGCCTCGGGATCCAGTACTGGACCAGCCGTGGCTTCGCCCTGGTCGACGTCGATTACGGCGGCTCGTCCGGCTACGGCCGCGCCTACCGCCAGTTGCTCGACGGCCAGTGGGGCATCGTCGACGTCGAGGACGTAATCGCCGCGGCGCGTTACCTCGCCGACTCCGGCCGCGCCGATCCCAAGCGCATCGCGATCCACGGCGGCAGCGCCGGCGGCTTCACCGTGCTGGCGGCGCTGAGCCAGAGCGACGTGTTCTCCGCCGGCGGCGATTTCTACGGCGTCGCCGACCTGGAGGCGCTGGCCCGCGACACCCACAAGTTCGAGAGCCGCTACCTCGACGGCCTGATCGGACCCTGGCCCGAGGCCAAGTCGGTCTATGACGCCCGCTCGCCGATCAACCACCTGGAGGGATTCTCGGCGCCGCTGATCATCCTGCAGGGGTCGGAGGACCCGGTGGTGCCGCCCAACCAGGCCCACATGATCCGCGACGCCCTGAAGGCCAAAGGCACGCCGGTCGCCTACATCGAGTTCGCCGGCGAGGGCCACGGCTTCCGCCGCGCCGAAAACATCATCCGCGCCAAGGAGGCCGAGCTCTATTTCTACGGCCGGGTGTTCGGCTTCGAGCCGGCGGATCGGCTGGAACCGGTGGAGATCGAGAACCTGCCGAGCTGACTTATAAAATCCGCTCATCCCGGCGCTCCGCCGGGATGAGCGGATCGGTTGATTGCGCCCCCACCACGAAATGCCCCCGCAAGGTCGCCACCGGCGTCGCGGGACTGTCCTGCCAGGCCGTGGCTTGCAGGTTGATCACGCGGCGGCCGCGCTTGATCACCTCGGCGCGGGCGTAGGTAGTGAGAGCGCGGGCTGGGCGCAGGTAGTCGATGGTGATGTCCACCGTGCGCGGCGCATGGCCATCGGGTGCGGACGCGGCCAGCTCGGCCAGGGCCGCCAGTTCGAGGAACCCGCCGACCACCCCTCCGTGCAGCGCCGGGATCAGCGGGTTTCCGACCAGGTGCGTCGAGAACGGCAGCACCGAGGTCAGAGCCTCGCCCTCGAGCGTCCCCATCATGCCGAGGAACCGGGCGTAGGGCCACGCGGCCAGGAAGGCGTCCAGTCTGGCGGCGTCGCTCATGCGCGGGGCGGCAGCTCGGTGAGCATGAAGGCGGCCTGCGCCGCGGCGATCGGGTCGGCGCGGTCCGTCTCGAAGGCCAGGCCCCGCACGAAGGCGACGCCGCCGGCGATGCTGTAGCACTCAGCCTCGGCGATCACGGCATGGCCGGCCCTGGCCGGGCGCACGAAATCGATCCGCAGATCCAGCGTCGCCATCGTGCCGAACCGGTTCAGGTTAGCTTCCCGCGGCTGCCGCGCCCGTTGCGCCACGCTGACCGCCATACCGCAGGTCTGGTCAAGCAGGGTGGTGATCACCCCGCCGGCCAGCCCGCCGCCAGCCGGATCGCCGACGAGATCGGCTCGGAACGGCGCCCGCATGGCGCAGACGCCCTCGGCGGTCTCGAACCCCAGCGCCAGGGACTGGGCAGTGCCGCGGCCAGCCAGGTCGGCCGGTGCGTCGGCGCTCATCGGTTCGTCGGTCATGCGCGGTTTATAGGATGCTGACGTCGGGTGACGGAACCGCTCCCTATATTGTCAGGCGTGATCAAGCCTGAAAGCCTCATCTGTCCGCGCCCGGACGGGCTCTACTGCCCGCCCGGCGACTTCTACATCGACCCGGTGCGGCCGGTGGCCCGCGCCGTGATCACCCACGGCCACGCCGACCACGCCCGCGCCGGCCACGAGGCGGTCGCCGCGACGCCCGAGACGCTGGCGATCATGGCGGTGCGCTACGGCGAGGGCTTCGCCGGCACGGTGCGCAGCATGGCCTATGGCGAGACCATCGAGCGCGACGGCGTCGAGGTGACGCTGGTCCCCGCCGGCCATGTGCTGGGCTCGGCCCAGGTGGTGGTGCGCTGGAAGGGTCTTACCGTCGTGGTTTCCGGCGACTACAAGCGCCGCCGCGATCCCACCTGCCCGCCGTTCGAGCCGGTTCCGTGCGACGTGTTCGTCACCGAGGCCACCTTCGGCCTGCCGGTGTTCCGCCATCCGGACGCCGCCGAGGAGGTGCGCAAGCTGTTGCGCTCGGTCGAGCAGTTCCCGGAACGAACCCACCTCGTCGGCGCCTACGCGCTCGGCAAGGCGCAACGGATCATCTGTTTGCTGCGCGAAGCCGGCTGGGATCGCACCCTCTACGTCCACGGCGCGTTCGAGCGGTTGAACGCGCTCTACGAGCAGTTCGGCGTCGACCTCGGGCCACTGGCGCCCGCCACGGTCGAGGGCAGGAAGTCGGACTTCGCCGGCGAGATCGTGATCGCCCCGCCGGGTTCGCTCGCCGACCGCTGGACCCGCCGCTTCGCCGATCCTGTCAGCGCGTTCGCCTCCGGCTGGATGCGGGTTCGCGCCCGAGCCCGCCAGCGCGCCGTCGAACTGCCGCTGGTGATCTCCGACCACGCCGACTGGGACGAACTGACCGGCACCTTGGCCGAGCTGGCGCCTGGCGAAGTCTGGATTACCCACGGCCGCGAGGAGGCGCTGGCGCGCTGGTGCGAACTCAACGGCTTGCAGGCCCGGGCGCTGGCGATCGTGGGGTACGAAGACGAAGAAGATTGACGCGTTTTCACGTGCGGATATCACGGGTTTGTGATCATCTTTCACGGTTCCGTGATCGGAACGGGAGAGAACGTCATGAACACTCGCACCGTTGCCCTTGTCACCGTCGCCGCGATCAGCCTGGCGGCCTGTAAGAAGTCCGAGTTGATGACCGCGCCGCCGCCGACCAAGGCGCCGGCGGCGGCCGCCAGCGACGCCAACGCGGCCTCGGCCAGCGCCGACGCCCCATCGCAGGACGCCGCCGCGCCGGTATCGCCCCAGGCGCCGATGCTCGCCATGGCCTACAGCCTCGGCCTCGCAGTGCCCGCCGATCAGGTTCGGCCGCTGATGGAGAGCCACCAGGAGGCCTGCGAACGGGCCGGGACCGGCCAGTGCCAGGTGATGGCCGCCAGCGCTGACGCCGAGCAAGGCGACCAGGCCAAGGCCGCGCTCACCCTGCGCGCCACGCCGGCCTGGATGCGGGTGTTCCGCGCTCGCGCCGAGGCGGACGCCAAGGATCTGGGCGGCAAGGTCGAGGTCGCCGGGACCGAGGGCGACGACCTCTCGACCCAGATCACCGACACCGGTGCGGCCCAGCAGGCGCGGACGGCCGAACGCGCGCGGCTCGCCGAGCTGATGCAGCGCCGCACCAGGAACCTCGGCGACACCTTGCAGGTCGAGCAGGAGATCACCCGCGTCCAGGGCGAGATGGACCAGGCGTCGTCGGAGCTGGCGGCGATGAAGACCCGCATCGCCATGGAGACGGTGACGATCTCCTACGAGTCGACCGCGATGGCCACGCCGGAGGGCGACGCCGCCCCGCTGGCGTCGGCGGCGCACAGCTTCGCGGGGAACTTCTTCGCCGTGCTGGCCGGGCTGCTGACGCTGGTCTCATTCGTGCTGCCGTTCGCCCTCGTTGCGGCCCCGATCGCGTGGCTCGTCTCCCGCCGCCGCAAGCCGGGGCCGGCGCGGCCGGCGGGGGCGGAGTAGCCCCAAGTTCCCCTCCCCCTTGCGGGGAGGGGTCAGGGGTGGGGTGCGAACTGGGTGTCGGCCGGCGACCCGCAGCTTCGCGGAAAGCCTGGCGGCGCACAGCCGCAAGGGAGAGGGGAGACTAGGCCGCCCGCAGCATGCCGGCGGTTTCCAGCGCGCCCTTCAGCGCCTTCTCGCGGTGCTCGGGGCCGACCTGGATGCCGTCGGCGGCGATGAAGGTCAGGTCGGTCACGCCGATGAAGCCGAATACGGTCTTGAGGTAGCTCTCGACGTGCTCGGCGGCGGCGTTGGCCTCGCCGTAATAGCCGCCGCGCGACATCGCCACGATCACGCGCTTGCCGCCGGCGAGGCCCTCGGGGCCGGTCGCCGAGTAGCGGAAGGTCTTGCCGGCGACCAGGATGCGGTCGATCCACGCCTTGAGCTGGGTCGGCAGGGTGAAGTTGTACATCGGCGCCCCGACCACCACGACGTCGGCGGCGAGGAACTCGCCCAGCACGGCCTGCGTGCCGACCAGCTCCGCCTGAGTCTCCGCCGGGACTTCGGCGCCGTGCGCCGCGGCCAGGTGCAGGCCGGAAAGATGCGGGATCGGTTGAGCCGCGAGGTCGCGATAGGTGACGGTCAAATGGGGATCGGCGGCGCGGAGCCGGGTGACGATCGCGGCGGAGACCTGACGGCTGACGGAGTGTTCGCCCAGCACGCTGGCGTCGATGTGGAGCAGGTTCATGTAGGGCGCCTTTGTGGTAACAAAAAGTGACCAGGTCTAGATGGGTGACTGTTGCAACCGCTCGCAAGAAGGCACATTTGAGGTACTGGAGCACACGCAAGTGACCGTCACCGACCGCCCGCATCTGCACCCCGAGTCCACCGAATGCCGCGCGGTGACCAGCGTGCTGGCCCGCGTCGGCGACAAGTGGAGCGTGCTGATCGTCGCCCTGCTGGGCGACGGGCCGAAGCGTTTCAACGAGATCAAGCGGATGGTCGGCGGCATCTCCCAGCGCATGCTGACGCTCACCCTGCGCGGGCTAGAGCGCGATGGCCTGGTCACACGCACCGTATTCCCCACCGTGCCGCCCAGGGTGGACTATGAGCTGACCGAGCTCGGCCGCTCGCTGTGGAAGCCGGTCGAAGCGCTGGGCAGCTGGGCGCGGGACAATCAGGATGTGATCGCGGCGGCGCGCCAGGAGTTCGATGCGCGCAACAACGGGACCTGATGCGCGCCTACGCCCGCCTGCTCAATCGCCTGTCGCTTACTCAGGGCCGCAACGCCAAGCTCACCCTGGTCCGCGACTTCCTGAAGGAGACGCCTGACCCCGACCGCGGCTGGGCGCTGGCCTCACTGACCGGCGCGCTGAGCTTCGACGCGGCCAAGCCGGCCGCGATCCGCAAGGCGGTCGAGAGCCGGATGGATCCGGTGCTGTTCGGCTGGTCCTACGACTTCGTCGGCGATCTGGCCGAGACCGTCGCATTGGTCTGGCCGGCCACGCCGGGCGCGAACCGGGAGCCGGAACTGTCGGAGGTGGTGGACGCGCTGCGCACCGCCTCCCGCGCCGAAGTCCAGGGCCTGATCGAGGGCTGGCTCGATGCGCTCGACGCCGACGGCCGCTGGGCGCTGCTGAAGCTGCTGACCGGCGGTCTGCGGGTCGGGCTCTCGGCGCGGCTGGCGAAGCAGGCGGCGGCGGACATCGCCGGGATCGAGGTTGGCGAGATCGAAGAGGTCTGGCATGTGCTGGCGCCGCCTTACGAGGACCTGTTCGCCTGGCTGGAGGGACGTAGCGAGCGGCCGTCGCCCGACGCGCCGGGTCGGTTCCGGCCGGTGATGCTGGCCCAGGCGCTGGACGAGGCGGTCGACTTCGCCAAGCTCGATCCGGCCGACTACGCCGCCGAGTGGAAATGGGACGGCATCCGCGTGCAGGCGGTCAGCGAGCGCGGTGAGAAGCGGCTCTGGAGCCGCACGGGCGAGGATGTCTCCGCCGCCTTCCCGGACGTGGTCGCCGCGCTGGATTTCGACGGCGTGATCGATGGCGAACTGCTGGTAATGCGCGAAGGCCGCGTCGCCCCGTTCGGCGACCTGCAGCAGCGGCTCAATCGCAAGACCGCCGACGCCAAGCTGATGGCCGCCTATCCCGCCGGCATCCGCGCCTACGACCTTTTGCTGGAGGGCGAGGAAGACCTGCGGCGCCTGCCGTTCCGCGAACGGCGCGCCAGGCTGGAGGCGTTCGTCGCCAAGGCCGCCTCGCCGCGAGTGGATCTGTCGCCGACCCAGCCGTTTGAGACCTGGCTCGAACTCGCCGCCCTGCGCGCCGCCCCGCCGGAGGGTGATCCGACCCAGGCCGAAGGGCTGATGCTGAAGCGTTGGGATTCGATCTACGAGGCCGGCCGGCCGAAGGGGCCGTGGTTCAAGTGGAAGCGCGACCCGCACCTGATCGACGCGGTGCTGATGTACGCCCAGCGCGGCCACGGCAAGCGCTCCAGCTTCTATTCCGACTACACCTTCGGCGTCTGGCGCGAGGACGAGGCGGGCCAGCGCGGCCTGACCCCGGTCGGCAAGGCCTACTTCGGCTTCACCGACGAGGAGCTGAAGCTGCTCGACAAGTTCGTGCGCGACAACACCATCGAACGCTTCGGGCCGGTGCGCTCGGTGCGCGCCGACCGCGACTTCGGCCTGGTGCTGGAGGTGGCGTTCGAGGGCCTGCAGCGCTCCACCCGGCACAAGTCCGGGGTGGCGATGCGATTTCCGCGGATCAACCGCATCCGCTGGGACAAGCCGGCGCGGGAAGCGGACGAACTGGCGACACTTGAGGCAATGCTGGCGCGGACGGAGCGCTAGACTCGGTAAGGGTGGCGAACGCTGGGATCGTTTGCGGGGAAGTCTTTGGTGTTGCGCGAGACGAGTAGGCGGTCCTGCGTTCGGGCCGACGCCCAGATGATGGCGTCGGGCAGTTTCATCCGGTGCGACCTTCTGAGCGAGGCGGCGGTCTCAGCGACATCGGTGTCGAGAGGCACGACGCTGAACCGCGCCAATAAGGCTCGCTCTGTCGCCTCGGTCCGCGGCGTCGTCCCGACCAGCACCTCGATTACGGTTACGATGCTGATCGCGCGATCTTCATAGCGACCGAGTTCCACCCTCGACGCGTCGATCCCCTTGATGAAGTCGAGGATGATATTGGTGTCGAAGAGCGCCTTCACCATTCAGCGCGAAGCCGCTCCTGGTAAGCCAGCCCGTCTTCCATGTCCGGCCTGATACCGAAAGCCGCATCGAATGCGTCGGTATTGGGCGCGCGCTTAGACGCCAGCAACGCCGCGATCGCCTTGCGAACCAGCGCTGCGCGCGAAACCTTCTCGCGCTCCGCAAGCTGGGTAAGTTCGGTGATCTGATCGTCCGGGATATCGACTAGGGTTCGCATAGGATGTATATCAGCATATGATATACAGATGTCAACGGGTAGTCCTTACCCATTGTACCCGCGCACCGAGTCGATGATGTGGTCCTGCACGTCCTCGGTCAGGTAGGCGTGCATTGGCAGGGCGAGCACCCGCATCGCCTTTTCCTCCGACACCGGCAGGCCGCCGGGGCCGATCGGAAAGCAGCTATAAGGCGCCTGGCGGTGCATCGGCACGGGGTAGTAGACGGCGGTCGGCACGCCCAGCGCCTTGAGGTGCGCGGCGAGACCGTCGCGGTCGCGGTGCTCGATCACGTACTGGGCCCAGACCGAGACCCCGCCGGGGATCACCTTCGGCGTCGAGAGCACATGGCCTTCAAGGCCCTCGGCATAGCGGTTCGCCACGAGCTGCCGAGCGTCGATCTCGTCGGCGAACACAGCCAGCTTCTCGATCAGGATCGCCGCCTGCAGCGTGTCCAGCCGCGAATTCATGCCGACTCGCATGTTGAGATACTTCGGGTCGTGCGGCAGCGGGTGGCCGTTGATGTCGCTCTTCACCGCCTTGCCGTGGATGCGCAGCGAATCCATCCGCTCGAACAGCGCCGCATCATCGGTCAGCACCGCGCCGCCGTCACCGTAGCCGCCCAGCGGCTTGGCCGGGAAAAAGCTGGTGGTCGCCGCATCGGCCCAGCGGATCGGATGTTCGCCGTTCAGGCTGCAGCCGAAGCCCTGGGCCGAGTCGGCCAGCAGCTTCAGGCCGTGGCGACGGCAGATCTCGGCGAGGCGCGGATAGTCGGCGGGCTGGCCGAACAGGTCGACCGCGATTACCGCGGCGGGGCGCAACTCGCCCTTGGCCTTGGTCGCCTCGATAGCGGCTTCGAGGTGGGCGGGGTCGATGTTGTAGGTGTCGGGCAGGATGTCGATGAACACCGGCGTCGCCCCGGTCCAGGGGATCACTTCCGGCGTCGCGGCGAAGGTGAACGAGGGGCAGAACACCGCATCGCCCGGGCCGACGCCCCAGGCCATCAGCGGCAAAGCCAGCGCGTCGGTGCCGTTGCCGCAGGAAAGCGCGTGGCGCGCGTGGCCGAACTCCGCCAGCTGTTCCTCGAAAGTCAGCACTTCGGGGCCCATCACATAGCCGCCGTGCGCGAGCACCCGCTGGATCGCCGCGTCGAGGCGTGGCTTGAGGCGGACCTGTTGGGCCGCGAGGTCTATGAAAGGAATCATGGCGCCGCTTGACTGTAGAATTATGCGCCGCAGATAGGGCGCTTCGGCGGAGCTAACGACACAATCCTCGTAACCGACTGTTTCGCCTCCATATGCGGGTCGCGAACCTCGCCACTTTGAAGCCACGAACTTGGCGCCCTAAGATGGGGCGCACACTGAGAAGACCGGAGCATAGACTTGGCCCAACGCGCCCCCACCACCGACGCGCCCGACCATTGCGCCTCGGCGGTGCGAACCGTCACCGCCGAGATCGCGGGACTTAACGCCCTGGCCGCCGCCCTGCAGACCAACCTCCGCGACGCGTTCGAACAGGCGATCGACACCTTGATGGCGGCGACGGGCCGCATCGTCGTCACCGGCATGGGCAAGAGCGGCCATATCGCCCGCAAGGTCAGCGCCACGCTGGCCTCGACCGGCACGCCCGCCTTCTTCATGCACCCCGCCGAGGCCAGCCACGGCGATCTCGGTATGATCACCTCCGGCGACGTGGTGCTGGCCTTTTCGCTCTCTGGCGAAACGCCGGAGCTGAAGGACGTGATCTACTATTGCAAGCGCTTCGACGTGAAGCTTATCGCGGTGACCTCCGGCGCCCGCAGCGCTCTGGTCAAGGCCGCCAATGTCGCCTTCGTGCTGCCATCGGCCGAGGAAGCCTGCCCGAATAAGCTCGCGCCGACTACATCGACCACCATGCAGCTGGCCTTCGGCGACGCCATCGCCATGGCGCTCCTGGAAGCGCGCGGCTTCTCGGCCCGCGACTTCAAGGCGATCCACCCCGGCGGCAAACTCGGCTCGCAACTGCTGACCATGCGCGACCTGATGGGCGTCGGCGCCGCGGTGCCGAAGGTCGGCGACCGCGCCACCTTCGCCGAAGCGATCGAGGTGATCACGGCCAATGTCTGGTACGGCGGTGTCGCGGTGGTCGATGACTCCGGGCGTCTGGTCGGCGCGCTGACCGATGGCGACGTGCGCCGCGCGCTCGGCAAGGCCAACCTGACCTCGCCGGTGGCCGAGTACATGACCCGCACGCCGATCTCGGTCGAGCCGGACTTCCTCGCCGGCGAGGCGCTGCGGATGATGAACGAGCGCGAGCGGCCGATCATGCTGCTGTTCGTCTGCGAGGCGGGCCGGCTGGTCGGCGCGGCGCACATGCACGACTTCCTCAGAGCCGGGATCGCCTAGAGCCGGCATCCTCTGGGCGCTGGACGGCGGCATCCGCCGGTCTTACATCGCGGCCATGTCCGGCAAGACCCTTTACGACAAGATCTGGGACGCGCACCTCGTCTCGACCGACGCCAACGGCGAATCCGTCCTCTACATCGACCTCCATCTGATCCACGAGGTGACGACGCCGCAGGCGTTCGCCGGGCTCAAGGCCGCGCACCGCCGCGTACGCCGCCCGGACCGCACCCTCGCCGTCGCCGACCACAATGTGCCGACCGAGGGCCAGGCGCTCGGCGTCGGCGCGGTGGCCGACGAGGAGGCGCGGCTGCAGCTGCAGACGCTGGAGCGCAACGTCTCCCTGCATGGGATCGAGTTCTTCCCGATGGGCGATCCGCGCAACGGTATCGTCCACGTGGTCGGCCCCGAACAGGGTCGCACCCAGCCGGGCATGACCGTGGTCTGCGGCGACAGCCACACCTCGACCCACGGCGCGTTCGGGGCTCTGGCCCAGGGCATCGGCACTTCGGAAGTCGAGCACGTGCTGGCGACCCAGACCCTGCGTCAGCAGAAGTCGAAGAACATGCGCGTCAGCTTCGTCGGCCAGCCGCAACCCGGCGTCGGGGCCAAGGACTTCGCCCTGGCGATGATCGGCCGCATCGGCACGGCCGGGGGCACCGGCCAGGTGATCGAATACGCCGGCGAGGCGGTGCGGGCGCTCTCGATGGAAGCGCGCATGACGCTTTGCAACATGACCATCGAGGGCGGCGCCCGAGGCGGCCTGATCGCGCCGGACGAAGCGACCTACGCCTACATCATGGGCCGTCCGGCCGCACCCAAGGGCGGCGCCTGGGCGATGGCGCTGAGCTACTGGAAGAGCTTCTTCTCCGATGCGGACGCCAAGTTCGACCGCGAGATCGAAATTGACGTCTCCACGCTGACGCCGATGGTCACCTGGGGCACCAGCCCCGAGGACGTGGTCGCCATCGACGGCGTGGTCCCCGATCCGGCGTCGTTCGACGACGCCAAGGCGATCCAGGTGCGGCGCATGCTGGACTACATGGGCCTCGAAGCCGGCCAGCCGATCCAGAGCGCGAAGATCGACCGGGTGTTCATCGGCTCGTGCACCAACAGCCGCATCGAAGACCTGCGCGCCGCCGCCGCCATCGCCCGGAAGGCCATCGATGCGGGTCGCAAGGTCGCGGATCACGTCAACGCCATGGTGGTGCCGGGCTCCGGCCTGGTGAAAGATCAGGCCGAGAGCGAGGGATTGGACGAGGTGTTTCGCGCGGCCGGCTTCGACTGGCGCGAGCCTGGCTGCTCGATGTGCCTCGGCATGAATCCCGACCGTCTCGCCCCCGGCGAACGCTGCGCCTCGACCTCCAACCGCAACTTCGAAGGCCGCCAGGGCCGCGGCGGCCGCACCCATCTGATGAGCCCCGAGATGGCCGCCGCCGCCGCCATCGCCGGCCATATCGCCGACGTGAGGGACTTCCTGTGATCGAGGGCCTCAACCACATCGCCATCGCGGTGAAAGACCTGGACCGCGCCGCCAGCGGCTACGCGGCCCTGCTCGGTCGCCGGGCCGACTGGCGCGAGGAGGCGGCCGGCGCGCGGCATACCTGGTTCCAGCTCGCCAACATGGCGATCGATCTCGTCCAGCCCGACGGCGCCGGCGAGACCGGCGACCGGGTCCGCGCCCAGATCGACGCGCATGGCGAAGGACTCTGGGGCCTGGCGTTCGCGGTCTCCAATCTGGACGAGACCAGCCGCATGCTCGCCCGTCGCGGCGCGCCGGTCGGCGAGGCGGCGGCGCTGCTTTCCACCGACGCCTGGCGGCTCGCCTTCGTCGATCCGGCCGCCACCCACGGCGTCTCGATCGCCCTGGCCGAGCGCACCGGCGAGGTCGAGCTGAAGCCAGCCGCGCCCGACGCGGTGCAGGCGCTCGACCATGTGGTGATCAACACCCCCAATCCCGACCGCGCGGTCGCGCTTTACGGCGCCCGGCTGGGCCTCGATTTCCGGCTCGACCGCTCCAACCCACAGTGGGGCTCGCGGCTGATGTTCTTCCGCTGCGGCGGCTCGGTGGTGGAGATCGGCTCGCGGCTCGGCGGCGAGGCGGCCGATGGGCCGGACAAGCTCTCCGGTCTGGCCTGGCGCGTCACCGATCCGGACGCGGTTCAGGCGCGTCTGGCCAAGGCCGGATTTGACGTCTCCGAGGTGCGCGTCGGCCGCAAGCCCGGCACCAAGATCTTCACCGTGCGCTCCGGCGTCCCCGGCGCGCCGACGGTGATGCTGAGCGCCGAGCCGACGAGCGAGGACGCGTGAGCTTGACCAATTTGGTCAAGCGGCCCATCTTCAGGCAATGAAACAGGTCAATCTCTACGAGGCGAAAACCGACCTTTCGGCCCTGGTTGATGCGGCGGCGAACGGCCAAGAGATCGTCATCGCCAAGAACGGTAAGCCGAAGGCGAAGCTGGTGGCGCTGACTGACCGCAGTCGGTCGCTTAAAAAAGCGAATTTTGGCGCTTGGAACCACTACGGCTGGTCTCCGCCTGACAACTTCGACGACCCCGATCCCGAGATCGAGGCGCTATTTTACGGTGACGGGACGGTTTGAGCGGCTTCCTGCTCGATACTAACGCCTTCCTGTTCTTGGTATCTCGGACAGATCGTCTGGCCGACGGCCGAATGGCGCGGCTCGAAGAGGAGCAGCGCCTCGTCAGCCAGGTTTGCGCCATCGAAATCGCTATCAAGCTCGGTCTAGGGAAGCTTGATCTTCCGCCGCCGTTTGCGACCTCGTTTTCGCATGCATTCAGTGAAGCGATCGAAGTCGCGGGGGCCGATCTGCTGCCCATCGAGATGCCGCACATCGAGGCGCTTCGTCATCTACCCTTCCACCACCGCGACCCGTTCGACCGCCTCATCATCGCCCAGGCGCTGGCGGAGGACCTCACCGTCGTCACCCGCGACAGCGCTTTCGCCCTTTACCCAGGGCTGGATGTCTACGAAATCTGATCACATGCAACCCTTCACCGACCTCCACGCCAAGGCGGCGCCCTTGGACATGGCCAATCTCGACACCGACCAGATCATCCCCAAGCAGTTCCTCAAGACGGTGGAGCGCGAGGGTCTGGGCAAGGGGCTGTTCTACGACCTGCGCTTCGACGAGGCCGGCCAACCGCGGCCGGAGTTCGTGCTCAACGATCCGCGCTACGCCGGCGCCGGGGTGCTGATCGCCGGCGACAATTTCGGCTGCGGCTCCAGCCGCGAGCACGCGCCTTGGGCGCTGCTGGACTACGGCGTGCGCTGCGTCATCGCGCCCAGCTTCGCGGACATCTTCTACAACAACTGCTTCCAGAACGGCCTCTTGCCAGTGGCGCTGCCGGAGCCGGCGGTGCGGGCGCTGATGGACGAGGCCAAGGGCGGCAACCACGTGTTCTCGGTCGATCTGGCGTCACAGACGGTGACCTCGCCATCCGGCCAGCAGTTCCATTTCGAGATTGATGCGGCGCGCAAGCACAAGTTGCTCGAAGGCCTCGATGCGATCGGCGAGACGCTGCAGCACGCGCCGGACATCGACGTCTATGAGGCTCACCGCGCGCTCGATCGGCCCTGGCTGGAGCCGGCGTGAGCCTGATCGTCGCCGGCACGGTCCGCGTGCCGCCGGAAAATCTCGACCGGTTCCGCCCGCACATGGCGGCGATGATGGCCGCCAGCCAGGCCGAGGATGGCTGCTTCGACTACAATTACGCCGAGGACGTCACTCAGCCCGGCGTGATCCATGTGTTCGAGCGCTGGCGCGACCAGGCGGCGCTCGACGCCCACTTCGCGACCGGCCACCTGGCCCGCTGGCGCGCCGCCTGGCCCAGCTTCGGGGTTTCCGACCGCAAGCTCTTCGCCTACGAGGTCGCATCCGAGCGCCCGCTCTGAAACCACCACATAGGCGGCCATGCCCAAGCTCCTGCTCCTGCCCGGCGACGGGATCGGTCCTGAGATCACCGACGAGGTGCGCCGCGTCGCCGAGCGGATCACCAACGATTTGAC
>Ga0302314_10012455_pt1 | contig 14714 bp, 13 predicted proteins | sample III_Palsa_N2_3_FD_200533 | JGI IMG/M metagenome (GOLD analysis project Ga0302314, IMG submission 200533) | Peat permafrost microbial communities from Stordalen Mire near Abisko, Sweden - III_Palsa_N2_3 | ecosystem: Environmental > Terrestrial > Soil > Palsa > Peat permafrost | place: Sweden... | reverse complement strand
CTCTCGGTCGACTGGTCGCTGCTGTACACGACGATCGGCGACGACAGCAGGCGGATCTCGCAGCGGGCGTTCCTGCGCAACCTGGCGCGGGGCGAGGCGTACCGGGCTTCGGCGCCCACGCTGTGGGACGTCACCTTCCAGACCGCGGTCGCCCAGGCCGAGCTCGAGGACCGCGAGCAGGCCGGCGCCTACCACCGGATCTCCTTTCACGGGCCCGACGGCCCGGTATGGATCGACACCACACGGCCCGAGCTCATCCCCGCGTGCGTGGCGCTTGTCGCGCACCCGGACGACGCGCGGTACCGGGCCCTGTTCGGGCGGACGGTGCGGACGCCGCTCTTCGCTGTGGAGGTGCCGGTGCTCGCGCACCGGCTGGCCGAGCCGGACAAGGGCACCGGGATCGCCATGGTCTGCACCTTCGGCGACCTGACCGACGTGACCTGGTGGCGCGAGCTTGACCTGCCGACGCGGCCGGTCATCGGGCGCAACGGGCGGCTGCTGCTTGAACCGCCGTCTGGAGTGCCGGAGTCGCCCTACAAGGAGCTGGCGGGGAAGACCGCGTTCAGCGCCCGTGCGCGGGCGCGAGAGCTGCTCGCGGCGAGCGGCGACCTGTCCGGCTCACCGCGGCCGGTCTCGCGGCCGGTGAAGTTCTACGAGCGGGGCGACAAGCCGCTTGAGATCGTCACCTCGGGCCAGTGGTACATACGCAACGGCGGCCGTGACGCTGCCCTGCGTGCCGCGCTGCTCGCGGCCGGACGGTCGCTGACCTGGCACCCGTCGCACATGCGGGTTCGGTACGAGAACTGGGTGGAAGGACTCGCGGGCGACTGGCTCATCTCACGGCAGCGGTTCTTCGGCGTCCCGTTCCCCGTCTGGTACCCGCTGAACGATTCCGGCGAGCCGATCTACGACGCGCCGATCGCGGCTGCCGAGGACACACTGCCCGTCGATCCGGCTTCCGAGCCCGCGCCTGGGTACGTTGAGGCGCAGCGGGGCGTGGCTGGCGGATTCTGCGGCGACCCGGACGTGATGGACACCTGGGCGACCTCGTCGCTGACGCCGCAGATCGCCGGCCGCTGGGGCACCGACGACGACCTGTACTCACGCGTGTTCCCCATGGACCTGCGGCCGCAGTCGCACGAGATCATCAGGACCTGGCTGTTCGCCACCGTCACCAGGTCGCACCTGGAGTTCGGGTCGCTGCCCTGGTCCGATGCTGCCATCTCCGGCTGGATCCTCGACCCCGACCGCAAGAAAATGTCGAAGTCCAAGGGGAACGTGGTCACGCCTGTTTCCCTGCTTGACCAGTACGGCTCGGATGCCGTCCGCTACTGGGCGGCGAGCGGCAGGTACGGGGTGGATACCACGTTCGACCCCGGGCAGCTCAAGATCGGGCGGCGGCTTGGGATCAAGGTACTCAACGCGTCCAAGTTCGTGCTGTCCCTTGAGGGCGCGATCGGCACGGCCGACGGGGTCACGTCGGCCGTCGACCTCTCCATGCTTGCCGCGCTTGGCGACGCGGTGCGGGAGGCGACGGCGGCGCTCGAGGGCTACGACCACGCCGGGGCGCTCGATACGGTCGAGCGGTTCTTCTGGATGTTCTGCGATGACTACCTTGAGCTCGTCAAGGCCCGCGCGTACGGGACGGGCCCAGGCGCGGAGTCGGCCAGGGGCGCGCTGCGTTCGGCGCTTGGCGTGCTGCTGCGGCTGTTCGCACCGTTCATGCCGTTCGTGACGGAAGAGGTGTGGTCCTGGTGGCAGGAGGGGTCGGTGCACCGCGCGCCGTGGCCGTCGGCTGACCTGAGCCCCGGCTGCACCCTCGGTGGCGGAGGCGGTGATACCGCGGTGCTGCAGATCGCGGCGGCCGTGCTCGGCCAGGTCCGCAAGGCGAAGACCGCGGCGAAGGTCTCCATCAGGGCGGAGGGCGCCGTGGTCGTCGTGCGCGGGGTGGACGCCGCCGTCGCGCGCGCCTTCGCCGACGACCTGCGAGCCGCGGGCAACATCGCCGACCTGACGTTCGTTGACGCGCCGGACGGCGTGCTGACGGTCGAGGTCGCCCTCGCCGAGCCCGCCGCCTCCTGAGGCCGCCCGCCTCCTGAGGCAGGCGGCGGGCGGGAACGCGCGGCCGCTATCTCCTGAAGCGCGGGAGGGGGCCGGTGGGGAGGCGGGGCATCGGGCCGGTCGCCCGCAGGTTCGGCAGCGGGCCGGTCGGCGGGCCGAAGCGGAGCACCGCGCGCTCGTCGACGAGCTGGTAGCCGAGCCGCGCGGCCAGGCGCTCTAGCTTGTTCCTGTCGGTGATCAGCACGGCCTCAGAGCCGGCGCCATGGGCCGCGGCCGGAGCGTCGCCCGCAAGGACCGCGCGGCTCGCCCCGAGCGTCACCGCGGCCGCGTAGCCGTTGCGGCGGAGTTCCGGCGGGGTGTAGACCATGCTGATCCGCACCGTCCCCGCGACGGGCCGGGTGAGGATCGCCATCGCGACGGGCTGGTGGACGGCTTCCGTCTGGACCGCGGCAGATGTCTGCCCGGTGTCCCTGTGCTGCCCCGCGTCCCTGTGAAGGGGGCCTACCCGGTACTGTGCCGCCTCCCTGATCCTGGACGTGGTCCGCTGTGCGGTCTCCCAGAAGACGGCGCCGCCATAGCCGATCAGGTCATCGGCCATCTCCTGCGCGGAGCCGATACGCTCCCCCGTCTCGCTCGCGGAGGCGGCGAGCCAGTCGATGAGGAGCGCGCGGTCCGCGGCCGTCGCGACGTGCAGGACACCGTTCGGGCCCGTCGACCGCGGCGGCTGCCAGGCACCAGGTCCGCCGGCCGCGGGACCGGGCGCGTGATCCATCCCGCCCGCGATTGGAGCACCGTTCGCGCCCCAGTCCCCGCCGGCGGCCGCGGCGGTAAGCCGGAACACGCGGCATTGCCTGTGCATCCGGATGGACGAGCCCGCCCGGTGGCTCCACGCGGCCGCGAACGCGTCCGCCGCCTCGATCGGGCCGTCCACGCCGCACACGTCTCGCCCCATCTTCGATAGCGTGCCCGCGAGCGCGGCGGCCATCTCCGGCGCCCGTCCCGCGAGAAGCAGCGGCACGGACGGTTCATGGAGGAACGCGCCGCGCGGCTCGCTGCCATCCGGCGGCTCCCACCAGCCGAACAGCAGGCCGCCCCCGGCCGAAGATCCGGTGGTCCCCTGGGCCGTGTCCGCGCTCTGCGGGCGCGCCGTTCCCTGCGGTCGGCCGACGATCCGAGGGCCCCAGGATGACCTCGCGGTCTGCACGGCCGACAGCAGCAGCATGTTCTCGGCCGCCGTGGACCTCAGGTAGCCACCGGCCGCCGCGGCGAACCGGTCGAGGTCAGCGGTCGTACACCAGCCCATGGGTCCTGCTTCCGTCGTGCGCTTACGCCTTGACCGGCTCGGCTCTCCGGCGTCTGCTCTGGCCGTCAGGCTCGATAGGGCGCCCTGCTCAAAAAGGCGCTCTCCTCGGTAAGGCGCCTGTCCCGATGCGGTGGGGACAGGGGACGATCGGGGCGGTTTGGTCGCGGAACGTAACGGAAAAGCCTCCTGGCAAGCTACATGATGCCTTCAAGTATGCAGACCAGTCCGGCGAACGCAACACTACTGACCGGTAGCTAACAACCCGAGAATGCGAGCACGAGCCGGTCTTCTACCGGTCGGTAACCGATGCGCTGATAGATCGAGTTGGACACCGGATTGGCCAGGTCGGTGTAGAGCAGCACCTCTTCCGCACCCGCTCGCAGTGCCCGCTCGCTCACCGCAGCGGTTGCCGCGGTGCCGTACCCACGCCCCCGCCGCTCGGGCGGCGTATAGACCGGGCCGACCCGCACCATGCCGGCCACCTGCCTGGTAATGGCCGCCATGGAGACCGGCTCGTCGCCCGTTACCGTCGGCGGGATGCAGGCCCGGGTTCGCGCGCATCGCCTCTGTCACGCTGAGTATCACCGTGTTCCCGGCGCGCTCTCGTCGCAGGTACTCGCCCGCCACCGCGAGAAACTCGGCCACATCACCAGTCACCCGCCATCCCATTCCAGGCATGTTGTCATGAGGACCACATTCGCCGCACTCGAATTAGGGGTCGGACCACGGATTGTTGACAATCTGACTTGGCCTACGTAGCGTTCGATCGTGCCAGCACGCGCGCCAGGCGGACCGAAGGCCGGGGAGGCTGCCCGGGCCCACGCCCGCACGGCACTCAGGAACGCGATCCTCAGCGGCGAGGTCTCCCCTGGCCAGCGGCTCGTCGAGGAGGAGCTTGCGGGCACATTCGGCGTGACCAGGCAATCACTGCGCGCCGCGCTGCTCGACCTCACGGCGGAAGGCCTCGTCGAGCGCATCCCCAACCGCGGCGCGCGCGTGCGGACCGTCTCCACGGAAGAGGCCGTCGCGATCACCGAGTGCCGGATGGCCCTTGAGGCGCTGTGCGCTGCTAAGGCGGCCGAGCGCATCACCGACGACGAGGCGGCACAGCTCCGCAAGCTCGGCGAGAACCTGAAAAGCGCGGTCACCGACGGCAACCCGATGAAATACTCCGAACTCAACAGGGAGTTGCACCGCCGGGTCGGGGCGATCTCCGGACAGCACGTCGCCATCGGTCTGCTCGACCGACTGCACGGCCAACTCGTCCGGCACCAGTTCCAGCTCGCGCTCAGGCCCGGCCGGCCAGAGGTGTCGGTCGCCGAGCACCTGGCCATACTCAACGCGGTCGCGGACCGGCGGCCCGCCGACGCGGATCGCGCCGTCCGCGCCCACCTGGCCAGCGTTATCACCGCATTGCGCGCGGGCGATACAGCTATCTCCCGGGGGGACGACCCCCCGTACCCCCCGGGGCAGGCCCGATGAAAGGCAAAAATATCGGGCCTGCGGCTATCTCCCGGGGAGACGCACTTCCCGTACCCCCCGGGGCAGGCCCGATGAAAGGCAAAAATATCGGGCCTGCGGCTATCTCCCGGGGAGACGCACTTCCCGTACCCCCCGGGGCAGGCCCGATGAAAGGCAAAAATATCGGGCCTGCGACGGGAAACCGGATAACTGAACCAAAATCCTTCACGCACCGTTGATACCTAGTAACCGAGAGGAACCGAGGCTCGCCTGAGATGCTCAACGTCATCGTCACAGACCCCCCGCGCGCCGACCTGACGGAGGTCGACAAGCTCGCCGACTACGGCGTCGCCACCGTTCACGAGGCGATCGGCCGGGTCGGCTACCTCGGTCCCGACCTCAGGCCGAACCAGCAGGGCACGCGGATCGCCGGTACCGCGCTCACCGTGGTCTGCTGGCCCGGCGACAACCTGATGATCCACGCCGCGGTCGAGCAGGCGAAGCCCGGCGACATCATCGTCATCACCACCACCTCGCCGTCGAGCGACGGCGCGTTCGGTGAGCTGCTCGCCACCTCGCTCGCCAGCCGCGGCGTCCGCGGCGTGATCATGGGCGCGGGCCTGCGCGACACCCAGGAGCTGCGCGACATGGGCTTCCCCGCCTGGACCGCGCACGTCTCCGCGCAGGGCACGGTCAAGGAGACCCCAGGCGCCGTCAACGTCCCCGTCACGCTCGGCGGCCAGACGATCCGCCCGGGCGACGCGATCGTCGCCGACGACGACGGCGTGTGCGTCGTCCCGAGGCTCGACGTCCCCCGGGCGGTCACCGCGTCGGTCGCCCGCCTCGCCAAGGAGGATGCCAACCGCAAGCAGCTCGCCGACGGCGTGCTCGGCCTCGACCTGTATAACCTCCGCCCCAAGCTGGCCGAGGTCGAATACGTCAGCTACGCCGAATACGCCAAGCGCGCGGGCGATGGCGTCTCAAGCAAATGATCATCCCGAACGGTCCCGTGCTCCGCGCCACCCGCTCCGCGAACTCCCAACGAGCCGAAGGCGCATGTGGGCTCGCTCTTGCCGGCCCAAACGCGCATTCGGGCCGGCGGGGTGCGGGAGCGGGCCGGGGTGGAGGTGGGTTATGACCGGTGATGTCAGATATGACGGTATTAGGTGCATGCTGATGCGGGGCGGGACGTCGAAGGGCGCCTATTTCCTCGCCGAGGACCTGCCCGCCGACGTGGCCGAGCGGGATGACCTGCTGTTGCGGATCATGGGATCGCCTGACCCCAAGCAGATCGACGGGATCGGCGGGGCGCACCCGCTGACGTCCAAGGTCGCGGTGGTGTCGCGGTCCACGCTGCCTGGCGTCGACATTGACTACCTGTTTCTCCAGGTCATGGTCGATAAGCCGATCGTCACCGACAAGCAGAACTGCGGGAACATCCTGGCCGGCATCGGGCCGTTCGCCGTCGAGCGCGGCTTGATCCCAGCCAGCCACCGCACGTCCGATATTTTTGCCTCTCCATCGGACGTGCCCCGGGGGGTACGGGGGGTCGCCCCCCCGGGAGATAACGAGACGCGGGTCCGGATTCGGATGGTGAACACCAACGGGATCGTCACCGCCACGTTCCCCACCCAGCCCCCCAACCAGGGCGGCAGGCCGTGCTACGACGGTGACACGGCGATCGACGGCGTGCCAGGCACGGCCGCTCCGGTCGTGCTCGACTTCGAGGACGTGGGGCCAGCGGGCGGCGTGTTCCCCACGGGCAACATCACAGACACCTTCGACGGCATCACGGTGACCTGCGTTAACAACGGGATGCCCGTTGTCGTGGTGGCGGCGGCCAGCCTCGGCAAGACCGGGCAGGAGTCAATCGCCGAGCTTGAGTCCGACGAGGAGCTGAACAAGCGGGTCAAGGAGCTGCGCCTTGAGGCCGGCGAGGCGATGGGGCTCGGTGACGTGAGCAACACCACGGTGCCGAAGATCTCGCTCGTCTCGGCGCCGGCTCACGGCGGGACTATCAGCACGCGGACGTTCATCCCGGTGCGGGTGCACGAGTCGATCGGGGTGCTCGGCGCGGTCAGCGTCGCCGCGGCGGTCATGCTCCCAGGCGCGGTCGGCGCCGATATAGCGGTTATCTCCCGGGGGGACAGACTTCCTGCGGCGGACAGCTCACGGCTCACGATTGAGCACCCAAGCGGTGCGCTTCAGGTCGAGGTGGAACTCGACACCACGACAACGCCGCCGACGGTGAACCGCTCAGGCGTGGTCAGGACGACGCGCAAGCTGTTCGACGGCACCATATTCCCGAGATAGCGGACTTTTGGCGTAAAAGCCAACGGTCCGTTCGAAATATCAATAATTTTGTATAGGGACAAAAGGGATTCTGGAGAGCGAAATGTCACGACCGCCGCTGCACGACGTGGCGCATCTCGCCTACCTCGAGCTGCTCACGCCGGAGTTCGAGAAATCCGTGTGGTTCTTCACCGAGGTGCTCGGCCTGACGCTTGTGTCCGCCGAGGGTGACACGGCCTACCTGCGCACCTGGGACGACTACGAGCGGCACACGGTCAAGCTGACCGGCAACCACACCTCGGGGATCGCCAGGATCGGCATGCGCGCCGAGTCACAGGAGGCACTTGAGCGCCGGGTGAAGGCCGTTGAGGCCAGCGGTCTCGGCATTGGCTGGAAGGACGGCGACCCGGGCATCGGCCCGACCTATGCCTGCTATGACCCGGACGGGCATGTCATGGAGATGTACTACGAGAGCGAGTGGTACGCCGACTCCCGGCCCGAGGAACTCGCGCCGGCGCTGAAGAACCAGGCGCAGGCCTACCCGGGGCGCGGCGTCTGCGTGCGGAACCTTGACCACGTGAATTACCTGGCGCAGGACTCAAACTCCTGCGGCGACTTCATGGTCAACCAGCTTGGCGCGCGGATCACCGAGCGGATACAGCTCGACGATGGCACCTACTCGGCCGTGTGGACGCACTTCGCGCAGAAGTCCTACGACGTCGTCTACACCAACGACTGGACAGGGACGCGGGGGCGGCTGCACCACATCGCGTTCAAGACCGACACCCGCGAGGACATCCTGCGGGCGGCGGACATCGCACTCGACAAGGGCGTGTTCATCGAGACCGGACCGCACAAGCACGCGATACAGCAGACGTTCTTCCTCTACCTGTACGAGCCGGGCGGCAACAGGATCGAGCTGTGCAACTCGACCGGGCGGCTTATCTACGCGCCGGACTGGAAGACCGTCACGTGGACCGAGGCCGAGCGGGCCAAGGGGCAGGCCTGGGGTCTTAAGACGATCTCGTCGTTCCACACCCACGGCACCCCGCCGGTCGACGAGTAGCGGGCGCCCGCCTCTTGCTGTTATCTTCCGCCCCTGCCGGGCGCGTCCGCATGGATGTGACAGCCACGTGCCTGTGGCCACCCGACTGCCACATCCATGCATGACGGCACGGGATGCGCGGCGCGGGCGCGCTGCGCACTTCTTGCTGTTATCCGACGGTGCGCTAGTCCTCGGCGGATACCGAGATCAGGCTGAAGACCGCGCCCTGGTCGTCGGTGACGATCGCCATCCGGCCGTACGGGCTGTCGCTGGCGGGGCGGATCACCTGGCCGCCGTTGCCTGTCGCGGTCTCGACGGACTTGTCGGTGTCGGTGCTGCCGAAGTACACCGACCAGAACGGGCGCTGGTTGGCGTCCGGCTCACCGGGAAAGGCACCGATGCCGCCGACCTCCTTGCCGTTGATGAGCAGCGTCGCGTAGCTGAAGCCGTCGCTCGACATGTCACCGTACTCGTAGCCGAAGACCGCCGCGTAGAACGCCTTGGCGCCCTCGAAATCGTGGCTCATGTGCTCGTTCCAGTTAACCGCGCCCGGAACGTTGGCGATCCGCGAGCCGGTGTGCTTGCGTGCCTGCCAGATGCCGAAGGCCGCGCCGGTGACGTCGGCCGCGATCGCCATCCTGCCCAGGTCCATGACGTCCATGACGTCGGTAAGCAGTTGGCCGCCCGCGCCCTTGATCTTGTCGGCGGTGACGTCGGCGTCGCTTGTCGCGATGTACGTCGTCCAGGCGTCCGGGGTGCCTGGCGGCCCCTGGATCGGGCCGATGCCCACGGCCTGCCTGCCGTCGAGCAGGGCGAGCGAGTAGCCGCCGACCTCCGGGCCGCCGACCTGGACGTCCCAGCCGAACTCGCGCGAGTAGAAGCTGATCGCCCTGGGGATGTCAGTCGTGCCGAGGTCCGCCCAGCAGGGCGTACCGTCGGGCCATGCGGTATCACGGGTAACCATTCCTTTGTCACCTCCGTGTGGGGGGGAGCACGCTCCGTCGCGGCGCCCTACAGCAGACGGTAACACCTCAGCATCCACCGTTCACGCTGGTCCGCGCCGGGACGGCAGCTTCTACAATGGGGCGATCGTGGAATGGGGCCAGCAATGTCATACAGCAAGACCAGCCTCGGCGGCGACCAGATCAACGGCGCGCTCTCGCTTTCACCGCGCGGCAAGCGGATCGTGTACCTGGTCGTCGGTCTGGTGATCGCGGCCACCGTGGCGGTCACCGTGTGGAGCGGTCTTAGCCACGACAAGTACGGCACGTCGGCGAACGGATGCGTCAGCGTGACCATCGCGAGCACGACGGGCGGCGGGACGCTGAGCTACTGCGGCGCGAAGGCGAAGGCGTTCTGCGCGGCGGCCTTCTCGAACTCGGACCGGGTTTCGCTGCTCGCCCGCCCGCAGTGCAACCTGGCGGGACTCTCGCGCGGGAAGGTCTCGGCGGGCTGATGCTCGAGCGCTGGCGGCGCTTCGCTCAACGGCATGGGTTATAGCTCCATGATGATCGTGATTGGCCCGTCGTTGACCAGCGCGACCTTCATGTCGGCGCCGAACTTGCCCGTTTCGACGCGGGCGCCGAGTGCGCACAGTTCGGCGATGAGCGTCTCAACGAGCGGCTCGGCGACCGGGCCGGGGGCGGCGTTGTTCCAGCTGGGCCTGCGGCCCTTGGCGGTGTCGGCGTAGAGCGTGAACTGGCTGACGACAAGCAGCGGTGCGCCAGCGTCCGAGCAGGACTTCTCGCCGTCAAGGATGCGCAGGCCCCAGAGCTTGGCCGCCAGCCTCTTGGCCTTGTCGGGAGTGTCGTCGTGCGTGATCCCGACGAGGACGAGCAGGCCTGGCTCGTCGATCGCCGCGATGACCTGGCCGTCCACGGTGACGCTTGCCTGAGTAACGCGCTGCACGACCGTCCGCATGGCGTGTCAGCGTACCTGGTTCACGCAGGGATGCATTAACGGACGCTGTTGTACTTATGTGCCGATAAGGGCAGGTGACTGGCATTAGAGCGGCCATAATGTGCAGGTGACCCCACTGGAGCAGTTGTCCGTGAGCGACGTGGCAGCCAACCCGGTGCTCGCCGAGGTGATCAGGTCCGGGTTCGTGGAGTCCCGGCACCGTGGCACCGTCGTCGCGCTCGCCCCGGACGGCATGTTCGCGTTCACCGCGGGCAGCGCGAACGCGCCCGTCTTCCCCCGCTCTTCGAACAAGCCGCTGCAGGCCGTGGCCATGCTCAGGGCAGGCCTGCCGCTCGACGGCGAGCTCCTCGCGCTCGCCGCCGCCAGCCACTCGGGCGAGGACTTCCACGTCCAGGGGGTGCACGACATCCTCGACTTCGCGGGACTCACCGAGGACGACCTGCGCTGCCCGCCCCAGCTGCCCATGGACGAGCCGACCGCGCGGCGGCTGATCAGGGAGTCCGGCTCCCCCGAAGGCCCCCGGCCAGAGTCGCGGGTGCACTCCAACTGCTCCGGCAAACACGCGGCGATGCTTGTCACCTGCATCGCCAACGAGTGGCCCACGGAGACGTACCTGGACCCCGAGCATCCGCTGCAGATACACATCAGGCGGACCATCGAGGAACTGGCCAGGGAACCGGTCGCGGCCATCGGCGTGGACGGCTGCGGCGCACCGGTGTTCGCGCTGACCCTCGGCGGCCTGGCGCGGGCGTACCGCACCCTTGTTCGCGCCGAGGCAGGTACCCCGGAGCGCAAGGTCGCCGACGCGATGCGCAAGTTCCCCTCATGGACGAGCGGCACGACCAGGGACGAGAACCGGCTGATGACCGAGATGCCCGGACTGCTGCTCAAGGGCGGGGCGGAGGGCGTCGACGCGTTCGCGCTGCCGGACGGTTCCGCCGCCGCGGTGAAGATCGACGACGGGAACGCCCGCGCCAGGACCCCGATCACGGTCGCCATCCTGGCCAGGCTCGGGGCCCAGCCGCCGGGCGACCTTGCCACGTCGACGGTCACCGGCGGCGGCAGCCAGGTCGGCGTCATCCGCGCCGTCGGGGAACTCACGGCCGCCCCGTTCCCCTGGGCGTAGCCGCACGGACACAGCGAAACCTCATTCACGGGGTCGTCACCTCGAGCTGATCAAGCCCGGCTCGATGCCTGTCGGTGGCCGCCGTCTGCGCGGCCTGGCCAGCGCCGTCAGCGAGCCATAAGCGAAACGTCAGCGCCCGCGGGCAGGGTTTGGTCACGAGAAACGGCTTGAAACGTTCCAGTGGCCTGGCCGCCTAAAAGGCCATGCCCGGGTTCCGGCCGGAACCTCATCCCTGCCCGCACCTGGAGAAGCATCCACTCTCATGCGAAGGAAACCTCGATGCCACTGAAACTCGCCAGGAGGAAAGGGGCCATACCCTACCTCACGCTCTTCATCGTCGTCGCCGTCGGCGCGCTGGTGATAACCATGCTGCAGATCAGCCCGGGGGCAGGCACCGCCGCGGGCAGATCCGGCCACTCTACGTCCGCATCCGGGATCCGGCTCAGGGACGCCGCTGACGACACCACGGTGTTCCAGGAGTGGGACGAAGTGCTCTCAGACCCGAACGGGGCCAGCGTCGAGCAGTTCCAGCCCTCGGCAGCGTTCGAGACGGGCTCGACGACCCTGTGCCAGTTCTCTGACACGGTGGGCATGTTCGGTGACGCGGCGGATGTCGCTGAGCTCGTGACCGATCTAGATAACGCCGCCTCAGCTGAGGGCCTCGCCCCTCCGACAGGCTCAGACACCCAGCCGGATCCCAGCGACGTCAACGACTACCAGACCTTCAGCGACACGGTCGACCTGTCACAGATCCCGGGCGCCACCGCGAGTGACTGCTCGATCTCTTACCTCAACTCCCAGGCGTCAACGGTCGCTTATTATAAGGGAGGGACCGCGCTGGAGAGAAGGAACCCGCAGGTTATGCTGGATTCCTTCTCGATACCAAACTGGCTCCTGCAAGTGCTTGCCGGCGTGGCGGGGTTTGCCGTCACGATAGCTATCAGCACCGCCTTCACCCTGGCCTTCACCGCCGCCCTCGGCCCCCTGGGCGTAGCCGCGCGGACACGGCGAACCTCATTCACGGGGTCGTAACACAGTGGTGCCCGGTCGTAACGCGATGGCAGCGGTCGGCGGGTAGAAACCGACTATGGCGCCACAGACACCTGAAGAACCCGCGGCCGTGGTCGCAGCGGACGGCCCCTCCGTAGAATGACTGGCGTGAGCACGGTTAGCTCTATCTACGGCGACGACACGGCCGCGCCGCTCGAGGCGACGCTGTCGTCGGTCATCGCGATCCGGGTCAAGGAGACGCGCCAGCGCAAGGGGCTCGCGATCCGGACGCTGTCCGAGCTGACCGGCATCTCCAAGGGGATGCTTTCCAAGATCGAGAACGCCCAGGTCTCGCCAAGCCTTGCCACCCTGGCACGGCTGGCCGAGGCCCTGGACGCACCGCTCACCTCGTTCTTCCGCGGCTTCGACGAGGAACGGGACGCGGTCTTCGTGAAGGCCGGGCACGGCGCGGAGATCCGCCACGAGGGCGTCGCGTCCGGCCACCACTACCAGCAGCTCGGTTCCATGCGCGGCCAGCACCGCCGGATGACACCGCAACTGGTGACGCTCACCGAGGACGCCGAGGTCTTCCCGCTCTACCAGCACCCGGGCACGGAGTTCCTCTACATGCTGTCCGGTGTCATGGCCTACGGTCACGGCCGCGCGGTCTACGTGCTCGAGCCGGGGGACGCGCTGCAATTCGACGGTGAGGCGTCGCACGGCCCGGTCGAGCTGATCAAGCTCCCCGCGCGGTTCCTGTCGGTGACCGCCGTGGGCGTCGTGCACGACGCCACCTGACGCGGGTCTCGATATGTGAAATATCCGGAATGTCGGGCGCGGTTTTTGCGCCCGACATTCCGGATTCGGCGGTGGCGGGGCGGCGTCCTGGCCGGAAGCTGATAGTGCTGAAGGTCTGACCGGCCATGGGCGGTCAAACCTTCAGCACTATGTTGATCTTGGTGTGTTTGCCGTGATAAATCCGGCGGGGCGGGCTGCCGGGCTGCTAGGGCGTACCTAATCGCGCAATCGAGTACGCGGCGGGTCGGCGGCGAGCCGCTTCTTGCTGTTATCCGCGTGGCTGGCATGTCGGCTACGCCATCGACAGGCTCTATCGATGTGGACGGCGTAGCCGACAGGTTCGGGGGCCGGGGCGGGGCGGGGGCGGAAGCAGCGGGGCGTTACACCACGGCTAGGTCGACGTTCTTGAGGCGGAAGCGGACGTAGCGGGCGGCGGTCCAGGCCTCGAGCTTGCCGAGGCGGCTCTTGCCGGTGTCGTCGATGACCACGCGGGCGACGCCGGCGGCGCGGGCGGCCCTGGCGAAGGAGCGGCCGGGGGCCCGGGTGATCACCACCTCGCCGTCGGCCTTCGCGCCCGCCTTCTGCAATGCCTTGATCGCATGCGTGACGAGGGCCTGCGCGGCGTCCTTCTCCTTCTTGTTCGGCATCAGGCCGGGGTGCTGCAGGCCAAACGAGGAGCCGTGGATCCGGGCGATGGTGATCACCCGGACGCGGTTGCCCTGCGCAAGCTCGGCCGCGCGGTTGATCGCCACGTCGCTGAAGGGCTTGCCCGTGGAGGCGAGCAGGACGCCGGCCGACGGGAGGGCCGCCCGGGCGTTCGTCCGCCGCCAGGGAAGCATGGAGCGTGGGGAGTCGGCGCGGTCCGTTCCAAACATCATGATTCTTCTTCCGCCATCTCGGGCGCGGCTTGGGTGGCGGGGACGGGCTGGGGCACGGCGGGCCCGCGCCGGGTGAGGTACTGGCCCACGTCGTACTTTCGCCAGAAGTACAGCGGGAAGTAGAAGGCCATGATCACCAGGCCGAGGATGAACAGGAGCGGGCCCGAGTTCGGTGCGACCACGATGTTCGGCGCGTTCCAGCCGCCGTAGAAGTAGACCACCGCCCAGAACAAGAAGATCGCAAGCGCCAGGAAACGGACCCAGCCGAAGAGCCGGAGCGGCCGCTCGGCCGCCGGGCGCAACTGCCGGTAGACGAAGTAGCCGGCCAGCGACATCGCGCAGGCGAACAGGTAGCCGGCGTTGGAGAAGATGTAGATGCGGACCGGGCTGCCGAACAGGACCACGATCATCGACGCGACCACGTTGAACGCCATCGCCCTGGCCGGCACGCCGTGCGTGTTGACCCGGCCGAACCACCTGGGCAGCATGCCGTCTTCCGACGCCTGGTAGAGCGAGCGGCCGGTGCCCATGATCGCGTTGAGCACGGAAAGCAGCAGCGCGAGGATGAGCGGCAGGCCGATGAACCACTTGATCCAGGAGCCGTGTCCGAAGATCGCCGAGCTGAAGTCCGTGTACAGGGTGAGCGGGTCGCTCGTGGTCAGCGCCGCGCCGAGCACGCCGACGAAGACCAGCGGCGTGAGGATGTAGATGAGCATCCCGTAGATGCCCTCGGCGGTCATCGCGATCTTCGCGTCACGCGGGCCGTTGCGGCACTCCCCCACGTAGCAGGCGGCCGCCTCCATCGCGATCACGCTCCAGGTGATCGGGAACATCCAGGCG
>Ga0302314_10012454_pt1 | contig 14715 bp, 14 predicted proteins | sample III_Palsa_N2_3_FD_200533 | JGI IMG/M metagenome (GOLD analysis project Ga0302314, IMG submission 200533) | Peat permafrost microbial communities from Stordalen Mire near Abisko, Sweden - III_Palsa_N2_3 | ecosystem: Environmental > Terrestrial > Soil > Palsa > Peat permafrost | place: Sweden... | reverse complement strand
GCCTCTATTTTTACAAGCGCAAGCCCATCAGCCCCAGCCCCATCGCCCAGAATGACGCCGCAGCTTCAATCCTTTGGGCGACGAGCGAAGTCATCGCCACTGGTGTGAAGCCGGCATAAGGCGAGCGATCCGGCTTGGGCGAGCCTGTTGCCGGGCTTTTGGGCCAATCGAACCTGCACAGCCAGAGCAGTTTAGAATATCGCACCCTCACCGGCACATGATCCTTGAAGATAAGCGTTAGACGGCGGCACAGTGCGCTACACTGCTTATTCGATCCGCCACATGCGCAGAAAGCAGAACTAACGCCGTTGCCGACGAACCGGACCTCCGCTACCACACCTCCGCCCTCCCCTCCTGAGGCGCTCAAGAAGGCCGGGCTGGATATGACCGCCCCTTCCCCCCACCAGGCCATCGTCACCCGCTTCAGCCACCCCCTCGATCGGGCCAAGCGCTCTTGTGATGATGAGGATGCGGATCCGATATCGAGAAACGGAGGAGTCATTCCATGGCTGACAAGGTCGCGCTCGTCGCCGGCGCTAACGTCATCATCGGCAAAGCATTGATGGAGGCGCTCGCTGGCGCGGCCGGATGGACAGCGCGGCCGCTTTCCCGCCGCCCGCCGCTGCGGAACCTGCTCGACGGCGTTGACGCCGCCGGGGCTCAACTTCAGCACGTCGTGCTCTATCAAGGGGCCAAAATCTATGGGGTGCGCCTCGGGCCGGCCCCTACCCCGAAGGGCGTTTCGCGCCAGAAAATAAAAGCGTTTTGCGCTTTATCTATCGCTTGTTGGACCTGCGCGTCCGCGGCGGTCAGAAAGGTCTTCAGCAGCTCGCGAGTATCTGGATTTACGGTGGCGAATGTTATCTCGTCATCCTTCCTCATGAAGGCGTAGATGTTCACCCACAACGGCACCCGACCGCCAGCAGACGTCTGAGCGAGGCGCTTCCGGGGCTTCCGACTCGCCGAGGGATGTGCAGGAACTGCCCACCTCGGCGAACAGCCGGTCATGCGCCAATTTATGCCGCCGATCGCTCAAACGAATTGATGCAGATCAATCTGAGGAAAAGTCGCGATCAGCTTGACCTAAGTCAAAGCTCACCTTGTACTATCTCGCTATGTCTGGTGCTTCTAGCGGAGGCAAAACAATGGACGTGCGGCTTTCTGAGGATTTGTGGGCTACCAGCATGCTCCCCGAAGGCGTGCTGGTGCGGTGGCGACGTGGCGAAGGCGCCTTCGTCGCCAGCGGCGCTCCCTTGGCGGAGGTTCGTATCGAGGGGGACCTGCACGAGATTATCTCCCCCTGCTGGGGTCGTCTCGACGCGCTGGCGCGGGAAAACACCGTGGTGGAACCGGGGATGGTTATCGCGCGCGTCACGCCCGATCGTCCGGTCGCAACCTGATCTCTCTCCACGCTATTCCCGCGTCGGGCGCAGTGAAAGCCTTGTGGACTTCGCCAGATCGAAGAAGCCCCGCCGCGCCAGGCGGTCCAGGTGATCGGCGCGCGCGTCGGCGCGGCTCAGGCCGCTTCGGCGCTGGCTTCCAGATCGGCGCGGCGTAGAAGCCGTACGCCACCGTGCTCAAGAAGCTGGATCACCTGCTGGCGCTTGAGGCTGGAGATGACCCGGCTCACGGTTTCCGTGGTCAGGCCCAGGAAATCGCCCATATCCGCCCGTGTCATCGGCAAAAAGGCGAGGTCCGGCGCTCCACCAACTCTCGCCTCGCGGTTGGCGATGTAGAGGAGAAAGCTGGAAACGCGCTCCACAGCGGTCTTGCGACCGAGCAATGTCAGATGTTCGCGGGCACTGATCAGTTCGTTCGAAGCACGGGAGAGCAACTCCTCCTCCAGCCGAGGCGTCTCGAGCAATAGCCTGCGGAACGGGATACGAGGAAAGCGGCAGCTTTGAACCGTGGTGAGGGCCTGTACGCCGAACTGATAATCGACGCCGCCCGTCAAGCCGAGGAAATCCCCCTTGAAAAGGAAACCGAGCACCTGACGCCGCCCATCACCGAGAAGCTTGAACAGCATGACCATGCCTTCGGTGATGTTGAAAACGTGATCGAACGTATCCCCCTCCCGGATGAGCAGGTCGCCCGGGGCGTAGGTCTTCACCGTGGCGCAATCGGCCAGTTGACGCAGTTCCGGGTGCGGCAGCACGCTGCAAATGCTGGTGGTGCGCGCACCGCACTTGTCGCACATTTCGAGACAGGAGGCCGCCTCACGTTCAAGCGTAGCAACGTGCATGGTCGAGCCCTCCTCAGGCTTGGCATCCTACGCTCGCCAGCGATCCCCGCACAGCCGCCTAGATATTGATATGCGCACAGTTATGCGCGCCTGACGGCAAAATCATTGATTTGGATCAAGTCAGCCTCGTCAGCGCGAAAAGGCGGCGACACCGGCTGGACCGGCGGATTTGATACAGGTCAACGCGCTTCGATCCGGTTCCCGCCTATCCTTCCAACTTGGCGTCGTCCTTGGGATTGGCGCCCGGAGGAGATGAAGATGGACGATAAGATCCTGCGTCGGCACGTCATCGACGAGCTGGACTTCGAACCTAGCGTCGATGCCGCCAACATCGGTGTAGCGGTCGACCAAGGCGTGGTGAGCTTGACCGGCCATGTGCCGAACTACGTCCAGAAGTCGCTGGCCGAGCAGGCCGTCATGCGCGTCAAAGGCGTGCGCGGCATCGCCGAGGCGCTGGAAGTGGCCGGCGACGGGACCACCCCTCAGAGCGATGACGACATCGCCAGACGCGCCTTGACCCTGATCGATCTGAACGTGCTGATTCCGCCGGGTAAGATCCAGATCAAGGTCGAGCAAGGCTGGCTGACCCTCACCGGCGCGGTGGAGTGGGACTATCAGCGCACCGCCGCGAACGATGATCTGCGAAAGATGCGCGGGGTCATGGGCATTCGTAACAACATCACGGTCGCGCCCTACGCCAGTGCTGCAGACGTCGAGCGTCGTATCAAGGCGGCGCTCGAACGCAGCGCTGAGATCGAAGCGAAAGGCGTCCGTGTCACGGTTCAGGACGGCCGGGTGAAGCTGGAAGGCCGCGTGAATAGCTGGGCCGACCGCAACACGCTGGAGCGCGCGGCCTGGTCGGCGCCCGGCGTCCGCCTGGTCGAAGACGACGTGCAGATCGGCCGCTCAGCCTAGGTGGCGGCCTCCGGCCATCACCGTCACCCCATGGATTTGCTCATGTCGTTCAAGACCCTGCTCATTCACGTTCGATCCGACCTCGCGTCCGACGACGCCCTGCGCACCGCCGTGGCCTTCGCGCAGAGCCAGGATGCGAACCTAATCGGCCTGGGGGCGCGGGCACGCATCCTCGTCGAAGACCCCGGCCTCGCCTACCTCGACGGGACGACCCTCCAAGCGATCGTCGACCAGGAAGTCAGGGATGGAGCGGAGACGCATAAGCGCTTCTCGACCCTGACCCGGGCCTTGGGCGAGCGCGCGCACTGGCGGGCGAGGCGCGATTTTCCCACGACCGCCCTGATCGAGGAGGCCGCAGGGGCGGACATCATCCTGGCGGGTCTGGAGCGCGAGCCTTCCGACGTCGGGATCGACGTCGCAACGATCGTCTGTGAATCCGGACTTCCGGTCCTGGCTCTCCCGCCAGGCGGCGACGAGCTTCGTCTTCGATCGATTGTGGTCGCCTGGCGCAACACCCGCGAAGCCAGACGCGCACTGTCCTGCGCCTTGCCGCTGCTGAAACAGGCCGAGCAAGTCCATCTGCTGCAGGTCGCGCCGGTGAGGGACGCCGACGAGGCGTGGGCAGGCCTGAACGCCGCCGTCGCCCGCCTCGCGCGCCATGGCGTAAAGGCGTCGGCCGAGACCCGGCCTTGCGCCGATGCCGCCGCCGAGGCTCTGCTGGACGAGGGCCAGGCGCGTGCGGCCGACCTTCTGGTCGTTGGCGCCTATGGTCACTCCCGAGCGCGGGAGTGGGTGCTGGGCGGCGTCACCAAGGCGCTGCTCGCCGGCTCCTCCATTCCCCTGTTCCTGGCCCACTAAACCCAGGTGCGGCAGGTCGACCTGCCCATCGCCCCGGCATCGCTGAACGGCGCTCCTTAACGACACGATGAGGTTAAATTCCGGCTCCTAACCTCACACCTTGAGATGGCTCAAAGCGTAAGCCATCCACAACCTTTACGCCTCTCACCAACGCCAATGTTGGCGGTAAATAGGGGCGACAGAGATGCAACCGAGATACTCCAGTAAAGCAGCCGCGTTCGCGCTCGGTGCGGGGATTTTCCTTTGCGCCGGAAGCGCGATGGCGCAGGATTACACGCCTCAGGGGCGCGGAAGCTTCATCGTCGACTTCCGGGTCAGCGACGTTTCTCCCGACACATCAAGCCGCATCGTCACCGCTTCGGGCGCCGACAGCGGGCTGCACGTGCACGTCGGTGACAGCGTCATGCCGACGCTCGGCTTCACCTATTTCCTGACCAACCAGCTCGCCGTGGAAGCGATCCTCGGTACGACGGAGCATACCATCTCCGCTCAGGGCCCCGGGACGGACGTGAAGGTGCGCAGCACCTGGGTGCTGCCGCCGGTGGTGTCCTTGCAATACCACCCGTGGCCCAAGGCGCGGCTGAGCCCCTATGTCGGCGCAGGCGTGAACGCCATGATCTACTACGGCGGCGACAACGCCAACGGCTTCAAGGTCCGCCTCAAGGACAACGTCGGCGAGGCCGTCCAAGGCGGCGCGGACCTGGCCCTGAAAGGACCCTGGGCGCTGAACGTCGATGTGAAGAAGGTGTTCGTGGAGACCGACGCGGTGATCAACGACGGCGCGCTCCGCTCCAACGTGCACTTGGATCCCTGGGTGATTTCCATGGGGGTCGGTCGCAGATTCTGACCGATGTCGGCGCGGTTCCTCAGAGCCGCGCCCTCGCCTGATATGGACCTATGCCGCGTGCCGCAGGGCGGCGTCTCCGTCCAGCTTCAGTTCACGGGCGCACAGGGTCAAAGCAGCTGGGCGATGACTGACCAGGATCAGACCCTGGCGGGTGCGCTGCAGCCGGCGTTCCAGCCGCGCGATCACCAGGGCTTCGGTTGAAGCGTCAAGCCCTTCGGTGGGCTCGTCCAGCAGCAGCCATGCAGCAGGCCGGAGCAGCGCTCGCGCCAACGCCAGTCGCCGCCTCTCGCCTCCGGAAAGCCGCTCTCCCCCCTCCCCGATCGGGGTGTCGAGTCCCATCGGCAGCGCCCGCACGCGCACGTCCAGACCCGCATCGACCAGGACCGCCCACAACGCCTCGTCCTCGGCCTGGGGATCGGCGAGCCAAAGGTTGTCCCGCACGCTGCCCGACAGCAGCATCGCCTCCTGTGGCGCGTAGGCGAAGACGCGACGGGCCGCGGCGGGTGCAAGCTCGGTCACGTCCACGCCGCTGATGCGCAGCTGTCCAGGCGCAATCTCACGCAGCTTGAGGAATTGCTCGATAAGGGTGGTCTTGCCGCAGCCGGAACGCCCCGTGATCGCCAATCGCTCCCCAGGCGCGAGCATCAGCGGTGGCGAACTGGAAAGGTTCATAGCAAGGGCGGCGCACGCCGTCGGCGCCAAGGACGGCGCGTCCGGTGCGGCCGTCGCGGAGCTCAGCACGGGGTCCAGCCGGCGCGCCGCCTCCTCCACCGCACCATCCTGCAGAAACCCACGGACCAGGCCAGATGCGCCGTCCACGGTCGCCGCCGCCGCCAACGCGGCGAGCGCGGCGAGCGGCAACGGTGCACCTTGTGCGAAGAGCAGCACAGCCACGGCGCAGATCGCGGTCATGATCGCGGACCAGCAAGCTTGCCAGCCCTCGGCGCGATGGGCCGCCAGCCGTGCGATGGCCAAGGCCTCCCCCCCGGCCGTGACCCGCGCCTCAGCCCAGTCCTGCAATCCGTAAGCGACGATCTCAGGCGCGGCGGCCAGCATGACAGCGCAGGCGTCCTTCAGACGACCCGCCGCCTGTTGCAGCGCCCCGCCTGAATGGCGCGCCGTCCGACGGGCCAGCGCCCAGGCTCCAAGCACGGTCAGCACGAACACCACGGCCGTGGCCACAGCGCAGCGCCAGCCTGCCAGGCCGGTCAAAAGCACGCCCGCGGCCAGCGCAGCTGCGGCTCCCCAACGGCCAGAGATGCGCACGAACAGGGTCTCCACCGCGTTGACGTCCTGCACTAGCCGGGCGCAGGCCTCGCCTGTCGATAGGGCCAGCGCTTCGACCGGCGGCGCGGCGGCGAGGGCTGCAAACAGAGCCGGACGGATGCGGGCCAGAGCGCCGAGCGCCGCGCGATGGCCCTCCAGCCGCTCGCCGTAGCGGCAGGCGGTACGCACGATCGCAAACAGCCGGATCGCCGCGCTCGGCAACATGTAGTTGAAGGCCAGCGCCGTCCCGCTCGCACCGGCCAGGGCGGCGCCGGTGATGAACCAGCCCGACAGGCCGAGCAGCGCACTCGACGCCGCGCAGACGCCTACTGCCGCCGCGCAGGCGATCAGGAGCGAACCGCGCTGCCGGTGACGCTCAGTGGCGATCAGATGGGCGAGGCTCACGGCAGGATCCTCAGGCGACCAGGCGGACGATGCGGTCGGCCAGGGCGGCGACCGCTTCGGAATGGGTGGCGATCAGGGTGGTGCGGCCCCGGGCGGCCCCAGCGATCACCGGCAACAATTCGGCCTCGGACGCCGCGTCGAGATTGGCGGTGGGCTCGTCCAGCAGCAGCACCGGCGCATCTCGCAACATGGCCCGCGCCAGGGCCAGCCGCCGTCGCTCGCCGCCCGAGAGCCCGCCGCCCCGCTCGTCCAGCTGGCGCGACAGCCCGCCCGCGATTGTCGTCAGCCCGGCCAGCTCGGCCGCGCGCGCCACCTGCTCAGCCGGCGCGTCGCGGCGCCCCAGCGCGATATTCTGCGCCAAAGTGCCAGGAGTCACCACCGGCGCCTGTCCGGCCCAGGCGGCCGAGATCGCGCCATGGAGGACCGCGCCGTTGACCGTCACCTGTCCCGTAGCCGCCTCAGCCAAGCCCAGCAACAGGTTGAGCGCAGTGCTCTTGCCCGATCCCGTCGGTCCCATCAGGGCCACCATCTCTCCAGGGCGCAGCGCCAAATCAAAGCCGTCGAGCGCCGGCCGGTCATCGCCCGGATAGACCACACCCACATTCTCGAACCGGATTTCAGGTGCGACGGTCCCGCTCGCCGCCGCGTCGATGCTCCGGCGCGGCGCGGTGTCGGCGGCCATCAGTCCGTCCACGGCGGCTTCGGCGGCTTGGCGATCATGGTAGACGGCGGCCAGCCGGCGCATCGGCAGATAGGCTTCGGGCGCCAGCGCCAGCACGAAGACGGCGCGGCCGAGGTCGAGCCTTTCCGGCGCGGGGAACGGCAGCAGGCCCAGCAGGCTGAAGCCGCAATAGACCGCCACCAGCGCCACCGACAGGGCGGCGAAGAATTCCAGCGCCGCCGAAGAAACGAAGGCGATACGCAACACCCGCAGGGTCCGCTCGGCGAAGCTTTCCGCGGCTTGACCGAGCACCTCCACGCTCCGCTGCTCCGCGCCGAACGCGAGCACCACGGGCAGCGCCCGAACACGATCGGCGAACAAGCCGGACAGCCGGCTCAAGGCGTCGAACTGGCGACGCGACTCCGCGCCCGCTGCGCCGCCCGCCAGCGCCATGATCAGGACGAACGGCGCAAAGGTGGCGAGCATGATCGCCGCCGAGACAGGACTGGCGAAAGCCATGGCGAGCGCAATGATTATCGGGGCCAGGCTTCCCGCCATACGCGCGGGAAGGAAGCGGGCGTAGTAGCCGTCGAGCGCTTCCACGCCCTCCACCACCAGCGTCATCGCCTCGCCTATGGGCGGCCTTGCACCCGGCCGAGCGTCTAGCGCAGCGTTCAGCACCCTAGCGCGAACCTTCGCCTTCACCTTCGCCGCCGCCCGGCCAGCGACCCCGGCCGCGGCGCGCGACAGCAGCCCCCGCACGACACCTGCCAGGACAGCGAGCACGGCGCCGGGCAAGGCGGCGGAGATCCCGTGTGGAAGCGAGGTGAGCGAGAGCGCTAGGCCGGCTGCAAAGGCCACCGCAGCCGTCGCATCGAGCAAGATCAGGGCCGAGGCCACACGCCCTTCGCGCGCCGCGAGTCGCCCAGTCGCACGCAGCCACGCCCCCTTGCAACGGAGGGTTTCGGCATCGGGATTGGAGCCACGCATGGCGCTTCATGCCCGTGCGATGACAAATCGGCATTGATCCAGATCAACGCCCCCGCGGCAGCCGACGCGTATTTCAAAGCCGAAGCGCGGCCGCCGCAGCGCCCAGGAGCCCGCCGATGGACCTCGGAGTCGTCGATCTTTCCCGTCTGCAGTTCGCCCTGACAGCGCTTTACCACTTCCTGTTCGTGCCGCTGACCCTGGGCATGTCCATGATGCTGTTCATCATGGAAGGCGTTTACGTGATGAGCGGACGCGAGATCTGGAAGACGATCACCAAGTTTTGGGCCACCATCTTCGGCATCAACTTCGTCCTGGGAGTCGCCACCGGCCTGACCATGGAATTCCAGTTCGGCACCAACTGGTCCTACTTCTCGCACTATGTCGGCGACATCTTCGGCGCGCCGCTGGCGATCGAGGGGCTGATGGCCTTCTTCCTGGAAGCGACCTTCGTCGGCCTGATGTTCTTCGGCTGGGAAAAGCTGTCCAAAGGCAAGCACCTGCTCGTCACCTTCCTGGTCGCGCTGGGGACCAACCTGTCGGCGCTGTGGATCCTGATCGCCAACGGCTGGATGCAACATCCCGTCGGCGCTGCGTTCAATCCTCAGACCATGCGCATGGAAGTCACCAACTTCGAGGCGGTGATCTTCAATCCGGTCGCCCAGGCCAAGTTCGTCCACACGGTCAGCGCCGGCTATCTGATCGCGTCGGCCTTCGTCTTCGGCATCTCCTCGATCTACATGCTGCGCCGCAAGTGGATGCCCGTCGCGCGTCGGTCCATGACCGTGGCGGCCGCTTTCGGCCTCCTGGCGGCGCTCTCGACCGTCGTGCTTGGCGACGAGTCCGGCTACACGCTCACCGACAACCAGAAAATGAAGCTGGCGGCGATCGAGGCGGCCTGGACGCCGGAGCCCGCTCCGGCTGGCCTCACCCTGTTCGGCCTCCCCGACGTCAAGAACCGCACCACCCATCTGGCGGTGCGCGTTCCATGGGTGCTGGGGGTGATCGCCACGCGCAGCTTCGATAAGCCAGTCGCCAGCATCTACCAGCTCGTCGCCGTGGCCCAGACTCGGATCACGTCAGGCGTTCAAGCCTATGACGCCGTCGAACATCTCAAGCGCAATCCCGACGACCCGGCCGCGCGCGCCGTGTTCGCCGAACACGGCCGCGACCTCGGTTATGGGCTGCTGCTTAAGAAATATGTCGCCGACCCGCGCCGGGCCGACGCCGCCCTGATCGAGAAGACCGCCTGGGACACAGTGCCAAACGTCCCGCTGATGTTCTGGAGCTTCCGGATCATGGCCTTCACTGGCTTCTTCTTCATCTTCCTGTTCGGCGCAGCCTTCCTACTCACCTCGCTGCGGCGACACGACACCCGTTGGCTGCAATGGCTGGGCGTGATCGCTATCCCGCTGCCGTGGATCGCCATCGAACTTGGGTGGATCCTGGCCGAGATCGGCCGCCAACCCTGGGCCATCGACGGCGTCCTGCCCACCGCGCTCGGGGCCTCAAGCCTGACGCGGCCAGAGCTGTGGACCACCATCGTCGGCTTCACGGCGATCTATGGCGCCCTGGCGGTGGTCGAGGTGGGGCTGATCATCCGCACGGTGAAGAAGGGACCCTACACAGCGGATCCCGAGCCCGATCGTCCGCCGCTGTACCCTAATCCGGACGCTGGCCCGCGGCGTGGCTTCGCCACCCCTTCCGCCCTTCCAGCCGAGTGACGGGAGAGATCCTCATGCACATACCTCTCGACTATGAAATCCTACGCGTGATCTGGTGGGGCCTGCTGGGCGTGCTGCTGATCGGCTTCACGCTTACCGACGGCTTCGATCTGGGCGTCGCCACCCTGCTGCCCTTCGTGGCGCGCACGGACGACGAGCGCCGCATGGTGATCAACACCATCGGCGCCACCTGGGAAGGCAACCAGGCCTGGTTCATCCTGGGCGGCGGCGCGATCTTCGCCGCGTGGCCCTTCGTCTATGCGATCGCCTTCTCCAGCTTCTACCTGGCCATGTTCCTGGTGCTGGCCGCCCTCATCCTGCGGCCGGTCGGCTTCAAGTACCGCTCCAAGCGCGAATCGAAAGGCTGGCGCACGACCTGGGACTGGGCGCTGTTCATCGGCGGTTTCGTGCCGGCGCTGGTGTTCGGGGTAGCGGTGGGCAACGTGCTGCAAGGCGCGCCCTTCAGGCTCGACGACGATCTGCGCAGCTTCTATGTCGGCTCGTTCCTGGGACTGTTCACCCCGTTCACGCTGCTCTGCGGCCTGCTGTCGGTCGCGATGGTGGTGCTGCATGGCGCCGCGTGGCTGGCGATCAAGGCGGAAAAGGGCGTGGTGCGCGAGCGCGCCTGCCGGATCGGCGGAGTCGCCGGCGGCGCGGGCATCGCACTCTTCGCCGCCGGCTGGGCCTTCGTCCGCTTCGGGGGTCTGGGCTACAAGATCGTCGGGGCCGCAATGCCCTTCGCTCCGTCCAACCCGTTGCACACGCTGGTGGCCAAGACGCCCGGCGCCTGGCTGGACAACTTCGTCACCCATCCCTGGATGTTGATCGCGCCGGTGCTCGGCTTTGCCGGCGCAGCCGCCGCCGTACTCGGTATCCGGGCTCGCAGAGAGTTCGCGGCGATGGCTGGGTCCTCCGCCTCCGCGCTGGGCATCATCGCCACGGTGGGACTGTCGATGTTCCCCATCATCCTGCCAAGCTCGCTCGATGAGCACTCCAGCCTGACGGTCTGGAACGCCTCATCCAGCCACATGACCCTGTTCATAATGCTGATCGCCACGGTCGTGCTACTGCCAATCGTGCTCGGCTACACCTTCTGGGTCTTCAAGGTGCTGTGGGGCCGCGTGGATACCCGCGCGATCCTGGCCAGCCACGACTACTATTAAGCAAGGAGATCCGATCATGTGGTACTTCACCTGGGTTCTCGGTCTTGGCCTTGCACTGGCCTTCGCCATCCTCAATGGGCTCTGGCACGAAATGGGTCTGCCGCAGGACGAGGGAGTGGAAGACGCCCCCCTCTCCCCAGTCCGGCCTGCGACCGAGATCTGATGGGACGATTGCAGCGAAGCGGCGCAACGTCGAATGTCTTGAACATGCAGAGTTGAGACTAGAGTCGCTGGAGAGCTCATGACCGACGCCTCGCCGGCAGCCGCGCCCAACCCACCGGATGCAGTCAAGCAACCCGTGCGTCCACCCCTGCTCTCGGTGCTGGGGCCCGGGCTCATCACCGGCGCCTCCGACGACGACCCCAGCGGCATCGCCACCTATTCCCAGACCGGCGCGCAGTTCGGCTACGACCTCGGCTGGACCCTACTATTCAGCTGGCCGCTGATGTGCGCGATCCAGGAAATCAGCGCCCGGATCGGACGCGTCACCGGTCGGGGCGTCGCCGGCAATCTGTTGAAGCACTACCCGCGCTGGGTACTCTACAGCATCGTCTCCCTGCTGCTGCTCGCCAACACCATCAACCTCGGGGCCGATCTCGGCGCCATGGCGGCCGCGCTGAAGCTGGTCATCGGCGGGCCGGAGCTGCTCTATGTCGGCCTGTTCGCCGTGGTCTCGGTGCTGCTCGAGGTGTTCGTCCGCTATGCGCGCTATGTCTCGATCCTGAAGTGGCTGACGGTGGTGCTGTTCGCCTATGTCGGGGTCGCCTTCGTGGTGCACATGCCGTGGCTGGACGTCGCGCATCATCTGCTGGTCCCCAAGCTTTCATTCAAGGCCGATTACCTGACCGTGGTGGTGGCGATCCTGGGCACCACCATCAGCCCCTACCTGTTTTTCTGGCAGGCGGAAGAAGAGGTAGAGGAGGTCAAGGAGCGAGACGGCGCCAAACCGCTGGAGCGCGCGCCGGACCAGGCGCCGGCAGAGTTCGCGCGCATCCGCTGGGACACCTATCTCGGCATGGGTCTGTCAAATCTGGTCGCCCTGTTCATCGTGCTGACCACCGCAGCGACCCTGCACGCCCACGGCGTCACCAACATCCAGACCTCGTCCCAGGCCGCCGAGGCCCTCCGGCCGATCGCGGGTCCGGCGGTGTTCCTGATCTTCGCCTTGGGTATCATTGGCACCGGCCTGCTGGCCGTGCCCGTGCTCGCCAGTTCGGCCGCCTATGCCGTGGGGGAAAGTTTCGGGTGGCATGTGGGGTTGACCCGAAAGCTCGGTCGCGCACCGCGATTCTACGGGGTGGTGGCGCTGGCCACCCTGATCGGCGCGATCATGAACTTCACCCCGCTGGACCCGATCAAGGCCCTGTTCTGGAGCGCTGTGGTCAATGGCGTGGTGGCCGTTCCGGTGATGGTGATGATGATGCTCCTGGCCCGTCGGCATGACGTCATGGGCCGCTTCACGCTGCCCCCGCTCCTACGCGGGATCGGCTGGCTGGCGACCGCAGTGATGGCGGCGGCGGCGATCGGGATGTTCGCGACCATGGGCCACGGTTGAAGATGCGGTCGCCATTGCGTCGTTCGAAGGCTAGCGTGAGCGCCCTCAGAGGATCCCGCGACCAGTGACTCCGAGCCGCCTTCTCGCCGACCGTCCGATCATTTCGAGATCGCCATTGGGCGCCGCCCCATGCTGATCAGCCAGGGCGACGCACGCAGCGTCGACGCGGACCGGCGGCTCGCCTGCACCCTGGCGGCGGTCGCCGGCGCGCTCAACGCGGCGGCGTTTCAGGCGGTCGGGTTCTTTTCCGCCAACATGACCGGAAACGTATCGGCCTTATCGGCCCATTTGGCCGTCAACGACCTGCTGACAGCCACCTTCTACCTGTCGATCGTGGCCGCCTTCATCGGCGGCGCCCTGGTCTCGACGCTGCTGATCAACCTCGGCAGACGCCGCCGCGTCCACGCCATCTATGCGTTCAGCATCCTGGTCGAAGCGGTCCTGCTGGCCCTACTTGGCTGCGCGGACCTGTGGTTGTCCGCCAGTTTGCGCGGCCCGGTGCTGATCGTCGGGCTCAGCTTTCTGATGGGCCTGCAGAATGCGACGGTGACCCGGATCTCCGACGCGCGCGTCCGCACCACCCACGTGTCCGGGATGGTCACCGACATCGGTATCGAACTCGGCATGCTGGTCGACATCGCCCGGGGACGCGAGCGCGCGGACGCGCCGTATCACACGAGGCTTCGCCTGCATGGCCAGACCGTCTTGGCGTTCCTGGCCGGCGGCGTCGTCGGCGTATTCGTCTATCGCATAGTAGGCGGCTTTCTGCTCATCGGCGCCGCAGGGCTCCTGCTCGCCCTCGCCTCGACAGCGATCCTCCGCGTCCACAGAACGCCGAACGCCGCGGCGTCTCCATCCCCACACGGGGCTGACTGACGTCAGCACCGTGAGGCGGGCCGCCAGCTCGTCAGAATTCAACATCCTCGACATTTTTACTTCAATCTGAGCATCATCCATGATGTTTTTTACGTCACATATGACGCCTTGACGTCCTTAAGTCAGGCTTTATACGATCTGGCGATCATGAGGCCGCCACACCCGTTTCGGCGTGCGTGACGGAGCAGCTTGGCTTTTTGAGTGGAACCGCGGTGTGATGAAGGTGCTGGCCCACCGCAGTGAGAACGGCCGAAGCGTTCGCGTCGTCGAGTACAGGTTCGACGGGTCACGGCTCTATTTCGAAGGCCCCTCCCTCTACACCCACGTCGACGCGAACGGGACCAATCAGCTCGACTACATCGCCGCGATGGGACAGGCGATGGCCGGCAAGCCGAGCGTACTGCTACTCGGCACTGCGGGCGGCGCTCTGGCGACCCAACTCAGCCGCGCGGGCGCATCGGTCACAGCCGTCGACGATTGTTCGGCTGCGTTCGAGCTCGCCCGCCAATGGTTTCATCTGCCGCCCGACGTGGAGTGTCTTCACGCCGAGGCGCTGGCGTTTCTAAAATCGACTGAACGGCGGTGGTCTGCCGTCGCCATCGACGTCTTCCACGGGGTCGAGATTCCAGACGCGTTTTTCACCAGCGACATCGGCGCCCTGTTGGTCCGAGTCCTCGAGCCGGACGGTCTGATCGTCTGGAACGTCGCGGACAGCTCGCTCTCGTGGACGGTGCACCGCTTGATGAAGACGCTGCGGCTCGCGGATTTGCAACCGTCCGCCATTCCGGTGCTGAGTGGCGACGTGGGCAACACGCTGATTATCTGCACTGCTCGCCGGACCTCTGGGGCGGCGGACGCCCCGTCGGACTGACCGCGCCGGCGCCTTAGCCGGCCTGTGCAGTCGGCCTCCGAGGCCCGCCGTTATTTCCGCTCCAGCAGCCGCACGCCGCGCCCGGCGCCTTCACTGCGCGCGCCGCTGGCGATCAGCTCCACACCGGCCGCATTCAGAGCGTTCACGACCTTCTCCAGGCTGTCGACGACGGCTCGCACCACGCCATCGCTGGCCTCCATCCTTTGAATGGTCGGCAAGGACACGCCGGACAGCCGCGCCAATTCCTTCTGGTCGATCCCAAGTAGGGCGCGCGCCGCCTTCATCTGTGAACTGGTGATCATCATCCCAGCTATAGGGATGCCTGGCGCCTCGGCAACCTCCATC
>Ga0302314_10012453_pt1 | contig 14716 bp, 10 predicted proteins | sample III_Palsa_N2_3_FD_200533 | JGI IMG/M metagenome (GOLD analysis project Ga0302314, IMG submission 200533) | Peat permafrost microbial communities from Stordalen Mire near Abisko, Sweden - III_Palsa_N2_3 | ecosystem: Environmental > Terrestrial > Soil > Palsa > Peat permafrost | place: Sweden... | reverse complement strand
AAAAACACCTCTGTCCGAACGCACAATTTAAGATTGTACATATCAAGGCGCGGTCGCGGCCATGATCAGCTTGATCGCTTCGTCGCTGTCCCATCCGGCGCCACCGGAAATGGCGGCGATCTCGCAACCCTCGCCGTCGACCAGCACCGAGGTTGGCATCCCCAGCGCCAAGCCCGCGCTCTTAAGATCCTGAAACACCTTGGCTTTCTGATCAGCAAAGAAGTCGAGGCGAGAAAGATTGCCATCCTTCAGGAAGGCTTTCGGCTTGTCCGGGCCGCTTGTGTCGATGTTGACGGCGACGACCTCGAAATTCTTCGACCCCAGCTTGCCCTGGAGGTTGTCGAGCGCCGGCATCTCCTTGCGGCACGGCACGCACCAGGTCGCCCACAGGTTCAACAGCACCGTGCGTCCCTTCCAGTCCGACAGCTTCTTGGGGCTGCCGGCCGCGTCCTGAAACGCAAGGTCCGGCAACTGCAACGGCTTTGTCGCGACCGTCAGGGCGCCCACGTCGCCTTTTACCAGCGGCGCAATCTTACTCGAAAGCGCGAGCGCTTGGGCACATGGGCTTTGTGCGAACGCTTTGGAAATATCGAAAAGGCCGGCGAATGCCACCGACGCCGCGATCAAGCACGCGCCCGATGTAACCCGGGCGCGGCGATAATGAGAGGTGCGGCTTTGCGAATAAGTGTCAGGCATATTCTTTGTCTTTCCGGATCGCAAAGTCACTCGCGCCGCCTTCTCAGTCAAGCGCAGTGCGCGCCGGCTTCAGTTTCGCCATTTGCTGCACGGTGGTCTTGAGCTCTTCGGCGTTGAACGACGGATATGAGCAGATCCGGTTGCTGCAGGCGAACGCGGCAGGTTCACCCATATCGGGATATTCGACATCCGGGTTAGGTAATTTGCCTTCGCGCAGGTCGAGCCATTCGAGACGCTTGTAGCTCGCCGGGAACGCCCGTGCGGTCGCAAACAGCGCCTGGGCGCGCGGATCGTCCTTGTGCCCGACAATGGTCATATGCGTCGGTTCGACCGCCAGTTCCTCATCGGCGATCAGTACGCCGGGCAGCGGCCGGCCCATATCGACGGCAGCGGCTGTCAGATACTTCATCGCGTACGCGGCATAGTCCTTGTAGGTATCGTTGCCGAAATAGCGATTCAGCATATTCATGAAGCGAACGACCTGGGTCTGGTCATCGACGAGTTTCGCGGGCTTGGCGAACACGCCGACATTGGCTTCCGTCGTTTTCGAGGTGAAGAAGCCACCGGCCTCGTCCTTGAAGGTGGCGCCGATGAAGTCGCCGGCCTTGCCGGCATCGGTCAGGAAGTCGCGGTTGCCGGTCGCCGCATAGAGATCGAGATAGGCCTGCCCCATCGCCAGCGTGTCGCCCAAGAACGGTCCGCCGCGATCGGTCTCGCCATGGCGAAATCCGCCATTCCGGAGCGCGCGATTGTCCTTGACCCACTTCGCGGCGCGCTCAGCCATCGCCAGTATCTTGGGATCGTTGGTGACGTTGTAATACCCAGTCAATCCACTGATCGCCCAGCCATTCTCGCGGGCGTAAATATTGTTGTCGATGCGCGGCAGGCCGAGCTTGCGACGATCGTCGTTGCCGAGCGCGTAATATTTGTGGCCGTCGGTGTTATGGTCGAGATCGGCGTCCTGGCTGACGTAGAACGCGCCATCGGGGCTCATGAGAAAGCCCGCGAGGTAGCGCTCGACGTCTCCGGCCGCGGTGAGATATTTCGGGTCTTTCCACTGCGCATAGGCCTGGCTGTACTGCCGCAGATATTGCGCCTGGAACGACATGATCTTTTCGAAATGCGGGTGGGCCCACGATCCCGCTTCGGAATACTGGAATGCGCCGCCCCAGACCGGATCGATCAGCGCCAGTGCTGCGTCGAATGTCTGCCTGGCTCGCTGGGTTGCGACGGCGTCGCCGGCCTCGGCGCGGCTCATCGCGTAGTCCATGCTGTCCGCATCGATGAATTTCTGGCTGTCTCCCCAACCGCCGATTTTGTCCTCATAGGATTCATCGTAATTCTTGACGAGCTCGGCGCGCTCATCCTTCGGCAGGAAGGTCGTCGTGGTCGGCTTGACTTCGAAGGCTTCGCCGACCGAGGGGCCCGGCGACGGATCATCGATCACGGCTTTCAGCAGGGCCTGCATCCGCTCCGGCTCGATGTAGCCCCGAATCTTGGCGATCTCGGTTCCGTCCGAATTAAAAACGATGGTCGCCGGCCAGCCCCAGTCGCCGTAACGGTTTGACAGATCCGGATTGGCATCCTGATCGACCCGCACGGGCAGATATTTCGAACCCATGAGCTCGATAACCTTGGGGTCCGAATAGGTCGTCTTTTCCATCACATGACACCAATGGCACCAGACCGCTTCGAGATCGAGGATCACGAAACGTTTTTCCGCCATAGCGCGGGTAAATAAATCCTTGTTCCATCCGTTCCACTGGATAGCCGGATCCGCTGCAAATGACGGCGACACGGCGAAGATGACGGTGAATGCCAGAGCACGGACGATTTTCATGACGTCTCCCGAATGTCGCAGACCTTGGGCGTTGAAAGAGCTACGCACCCTGAAAACAGACGGCTCAGCATTTTCGTTGTGTCACGTGAACGTGAGCGCGCGTCAGGTCGATTTCTCCGGATGTCCGGTAAAATTGACCAGCAGCCGATCCAGCGATGCCGCGCCGGGACCCGCGATGGCAAGCCACATGAACGCCGCGAAATAAGTCGCTTCCTCGAAACCAAACAACGTCTCGATCGAATCGACGTCGCCCCATTTCGCGGACTTGATCGCGACCACCATCACCACCGCCAGCATCGCCGCCGGAATCCGGGTGAAAAGACCGAGGATCAGCATGACGCCGCCGAAGCACTCAACGCCGGACACGAACGGCGTCAGGATCGTGGGAAACGGAATGCCCCAATCGATGAAATTAGCAGTCACCTGCGGCAGGTTGGTGAGCTTGCCCCAGCCCGACAGCATGAAGACGTAGCCGACGACCAGCCGCATGATCAGCGGGCCCGCCCACGGGAAATAGGACGCGATCCGTGCCGGCAGCAGAATCAGCAGATTAACGATGAAATTCATTTCGCCCCCTGTGAATGTTCGAATCTTAGGTCGATGCCGGAGTTTCGTCCCCGATCATCGCCTTGTTACGCCGGCATCAGCCGAAATTAGCCAGCGAGGGGAAAGTCTCCATCAGCCAGATGCTGAAGGTCGACATCGAGCCGGTCAGAAAGCCTATTCCCGTCAACACCATAAGCACGCCCATGGCCCGCTCTACGGTTGCCAGATGCCGCTTCAGGCGGGCCAGTAGCGAGGAGAATTGCTCGATCATCAAGGCCGCCAGCAGGAACGGAATGCCGAGGCCCGCGGAATAGATCGCCAGCAAACCGGCGCCTTTCGTCACCGTCGCCTCGGCCGCGGCAACCGACAGGATCGCGGCCAGGATCGGCCCAATGCAGGGCGTCCACCCGAATGCGAACGCCAGCCCCATCACATAGGCGCCCCACATACCTACCGGCTTCGGCGCGGTCAGTCGCCCCTCGCGCATCAGCAACGCGATCCGCGTCAGCCCGAGAAAATGCAGCCCCATGATGATGATGACAATGCCGGCCGCGATCGACAATTGCGCCGACCAGGCCCGGATAAACCCGCCAATCAGGCTTGCGCTGGCGCCCAGCGCCACAAACACGGTGGAGAAGCCGAGCACGAACATCGCGGCCGACATCATCACCGCGCGCCTCGACGCCGACGCGCTTTTATCGTTCGCCACTTGTTCGATCGTCGCGCCGGTCAGGTAAATCAGATAAGGCGGCACCAGCGGCAGCACGCAGGGCGACAGAAAACTGATTAATCCGGCGAGGAAGGCGGCCGGGATCGAAACATCGTGGATCATGGCGCCACCGGCTGTTGCAAGGGATGAGATGAGATAAGACGCTTGTTTTGCGACAGGCTTGACGCAAGATACGCTAAGGTCCTCTCTCGGGTTTCAAGTCCTGAGGCGCCCGAATGGTAGTCAAGAGGTTCTATTGAGCGTCCTCCCCGGCTTGCGGATCGGAATTCGTGGTGCCATTTCAGGGCTCGTTCTGGCGTCGATCGTCGTTAGCGCCGTCGGCGTCCATCTGCTGTGGTGGAGGACCGCGGAGCAAACCAGCCGGACGCTCGCCAACACCATCAACGAACAGATCGTCTCCGCCGTCGGCGACGAATTGCAGTCGATCACGACAGAGGCGCTATCGGCGCGAACCGCCGTGCGCACGCTGTTCCAGCAAGGCGTTCTCGACACCTCCGAGGCGAACAAGCGCAAGTTCGTCTTCCTGTCGCAACTGCTGGCGCAGCCCACCATTTCGTCGGTCGCGTTCGGCTGGCCGGACGGTTCGTTCTCGGCCGCGCACAAACTCGGCGATACCGCGGTCGAGCTGCAGGAAATCGCCGGCGATCACTCAAAGCTGCAAATCGACCGATATGAATTCTTCAAAGGTGATCCGCAGTTCAACAGCCACCGCTCCGAGGACACGCATTATTCCGTGCTCGATCAGCCATGGTTTCGCGACTCGATGAAATCGGACAACCCGAGCTGGCTCACCTTGAACACGCATCCCGATGGCGAACGGCCCGCGGTCGCGTTTGCCGGGCCGATCGATGTCAACGACAAACGCGTCGGCGTGCTCTCGATCGTGATCGAGCTCACGCGGGTTTCGCGGTTTCTGTCACAGCTCACGGTCGGAAACTCGGCGGGCGCCTTCATCCTCGATCGCAACGGCGGCGCCATCGCCTCACCCGACACCGAGGCCGATGAAGTGACCCCTCTGAAGACTGACGATCCACAGTTTCCGGCGGCGGTGACCGCGATCCGGCAGGCCGGCAGCAATTATAATCCCGACGACGGACAAGCCTATCGTTTAAGGGTCACAGTTGACGACAAGATCTATCAGGCCGTGCTGACGCCGATCTCGTTTCCCGGCTGGTCGCTGGTAACGGTCGTTCCTGAATCGGAATTTCTCGGGCCGGTACAGACGACGATCCGGAGGCTGCTGATCGGTCTTGCGGGCCTGGTCCTGGTTGCCGGACTGTTTTCGGTTTGGTTCGCCCAACGCCTGATCGCGGCCCCCCTGATCAAGGTGGTCAACGAGATCAAGCATGTCGAGCGTTTCGACCTCGACAAGGTCGAGCGGCATCCATCGCGGCTGACTGAAATCGAAAACCTGTCCGGGGCGATCGGCGATATGGCGCAGGGGCTCGTCGCATTTCGGAAGTATATTCCGGCCGATCTGGTGAAGCGGCTGATCAGCGAGGGCAACAAGGCCACGCTCGGCGGCGCGGTCCGTCCGATGAGCGTGATGTTCGTCGATATGGCCGGCTTTACCGGAATGTCGGAACGGCTCGGCGATCGCATCATTCCGCAATTGTCGCGTTACTTCGACGCGGTATCGACCGAAGTCCAGGCCTGTGCCGGCACCATCGACAAATTCATCGGCGATGCCGTGATGGCGTTCTGGGGCGCGCCGGCGCCAAACGCCGATCACGCCGTCGATTGCTGCCGGGCCGCGCTGGCCTGTCAACGCGCCGTGCGTGATTCCGGGCTCGCCGACGACGCCGGCAACCCGATCCGGATTCGCATCGGCATCAACTCCGGCGACATGCTGGTCGGCAATATCGGCTCGGAAGTCCGGCTCAATTATACCGTGATCGGCGATGCCGTGAATATCGCAAGCCGGCTGGAAAGCGCCAACAAGATCTATGGCTCGGTGATCATCATCGGGCCCGAGACGCGCCGGCTGGCGGGTGATCACATCGCCGTTCGCGAACTGGACCGGCTCGCCGTCTACGGCCGCGCCGGCGGCTTGCAAATCTACGAGTTGTTGGCGATGACCGACGAAACCACCGCGCCCTCGCGATGGGTTGGCCTGTATGAATCCGGCCTCGCCTGCTATCGGGCACGGGATTTTACCGCCGCGATGCAGCATTTCGAGGGCGCTATCGCCGATCGGAGCCACGATCAGCCATCGTCGATCATGATCGAGCGCTGCAAGCGGCAGTTGGAACTGCCGGCCGGTGATGATTGGGACGACACTATGATTGCGCAAACCAAATAAGGCGGCAAAAAGTGAGGCCGCAAAAAGCCTGGTCCGATCTCAAGCCGCTCACCGCATCGGGCGAATGAGACGCGGCAAAATTCCCGAACACGGAATTTGGCACGAACCGGCTTTTACAGGAGAGTGTTGCCGCGACCGCGGGCGAACCCTATGCTGAAGAAAATTCAGCGAGGAACCGCATGATCACGCCGCTCGATCCCGTCATCGCCGAGATCATTCCCAAGCTGCCGCTGCGTGATCCCACCACGATGACACCGGAGAGCGCGCGCGATGCGCTACGGGCGCTGGCCGCGGCGCGCGCCGCTGTTCCGCCGCCACCGGTCGCCGACATCAAGAATATCACCGTCGCCGGCTCGCTCGCCGTGCGGGTGTATCGGAACACGCAAGATCAATCGCCAACCGTGGTGTTTTTCCACGGCGGCGGCTGGGTTGCCGGCGATCTCGAAACCCACGACCGGCAGGCGCGCCTGCTTGCCAACGAGACCGGCGCGGTCGTGGTCTCCGTCGACTACCGGCGTCCGCCGGAGACCCGCTTCCCCGGCGCGTTCGAAGATGCGTTCGCGGCCACCAAGGACATCATCGAGCGTATCGACGAGTTCGGCGGCGACGTCAGGCGCGTCGGCGTCGCCGGCGATAGCGCGGGTGGCAATCTGGCGGCTGCGGTCGCCATCGCCTGCCGCGACGAGGGCATCGCGCTTGCCGGTCAATTGCTGGTCTATCCGGTGATCGACGCCGCCGGCAATTATGCCGACCCCACAGAGAACGCGCGTTATCCCTCACGCAGTGAAAACGCCGAGGGTTACTTCCTGTCGCGCGCGGTGATGGAATGGTTCGCCGGGCATTATTTGGAAGACACAAGTCACGGCACCGACTGGCGCGCCTCACCGTTGCGTGCCAAAAACCTTGCCGGCGTGGCACCGGCGATCGTCGCCACCGCCTGGTTCGATCCGCTGCGCGACGAAGGCAAGGCCTATGCGGAGGCGCTGAAGGCCGCGGGTGTCGCCACCACCTATTACGACGGCCCTGGCCTGATCCATGGTTATTTCGGCCTCGGCGAAGCATCGGAGGCTGCGAGGAAAGAAGCGCAACGCGCGCGCGCCGATTTCAGGGCTTTGCTCGAGCGCGTGACATAGCAGCATGATCCGGAAAAGTGGAAACCGGTTTTCCGAAAAGATCATGCTCAAACAAAAAACTAGAGCGAGATGACGATTCGAAGATAAGTCATCCCGCTCTAGCAGCGGCCTTCCTCAGCTCCGACAGACCGTCGCTGGCAATATCAACCTGGACAAGAAACGATCCAAGGAAGCGATCCATGGCACCCAGCACCCAAAATCAAGAACAACGGCAGCCGGAGATCGGCGCGGCCTTCGATGCGGTCGTGGTCGGCGCAGGTTTTGCAGGTCTTTACATGCTGCATCGGCTGCGCGGGCTTGGCTTTACCGCGCGGGTCTATGAGGCCGGCGGTGGCGTCGGCGGCACATGGTACTGGAACCGCTATCCGGGTGCGCGCTGCGACGTCGAGAGTATGCAGTATTCGTTCTCGTTTTCCGAAGACCTCGACCAGCAATGGGACTGGTCGGAAAAATACGCGCCGCAGCCCGAAATTCTCAGCTACGCCAATCACGTCGCCGACCGCTTTGGTCTGCGCCCGCACATCGCGTTCGACACCCGCGTGATATCAGCCAGTTTCGACGAGGCGGCAAAATGCTGGCGCATCGAAACCGACCGCGGCGACCAGGTCTCGGCCAAATTCTGCATCATGGCGGTCGGCTGCCTGTCGGCGGCGAACCGTCCAGCCTTCAAGGGTATCGAGGAATTCCGCGGCCCCGTCCATCACACCGGCCAATGGCCGCATGAGGGGGTGGACTTCACCGGGCTTCGCGCCGGCGTCATCGGCACCGGCTCCTCGGCGATCCAGTCGATCCCGATCATCGCGCAGCAGGCTTCGTCGCTCACGGTGTTTCAGCGCACGGCGACTTACTCCGTGCCGGCCTGGAACCAGAAACTGACGCCGGAATATCGCAAAACCATCAAGGCCGATTATCCGGCCTTGCGGGCCAAGGCGCGCGGCAGGCCGACCGGCTTCTATTTTCCGTTCAACATGCAGCCCGCGCTGCAAGCCACACCCGAGGAGCGCGAACGGCAATACGAGGAAGCCTGGGAGCGCGGCGGCCTGCCCTTCCTCGGCGCCTTCGGTGACCTTCTGTTCGAAAAGGCCGCCAATGACACCATTGCCGAGTTTGCGCGCGACAAGATCCGCAGGCTCGTCCAGGACCCGGCGACCGCCGAGCTGTTGTGCCCCGACAACGTTTTCGGTTGCAAGCGGCTGTGCGTCGATACCGGCTACTTCGAAACCTACAATCTTCCCCATGTGAAGCTCGTGGACGTGTCGAAGACGCCGATCGATCGTTTTACCGCCGATGGCATCGAAGTTGACGGCGTCGAATATCCGCTCGATATCGTGGTCTGCGCGACCGGCTTTGCGGCGATGACCGGATCGTTCGACAGGATCCGGATCACCGGCCGCAACGGCCTGACTCTATCTCAGAAATGGCAGGCCGGCCCCCGCGCCTATCTCGGTGTGGCCTCGGCAGGCTTTCCCAATCTGTTCATGATCACCGGACCCGGCAGCCCATCGGTGCTCGCCAGCATGATCCAGGCGATCGAACAGCATGTCGACTGGATGGCCGATTGCATGGCGCATCTGCGCGACCTCGGCGCGGCCACGATCGAGCCGAAGCAGCATCACGAGGACGACTGGGTCGAACACGTCAATGAGGTGTCGAAGGTGTCGCTGCGCTCGACCTGCAGCTCCTGGTATGTCGGCGCCAACATCGCTGGCCGCCCGCGCGTCTTCATGCCCTATATCGGCGGCTTTCCGATCTACGTGCAAAAGTGCAACGAGGTCATGAGCAACGGCTTCGAAGGATTTGCCATCGAAGGTGCTGATACCGGCAACCAGGCGCCCCGGGTGCGGCTGACCGAGCGATGGCGCGTTCCTCTGGATATGGAAGTGATTTCGCCGGCGGCGATCGCTGCCCGCCGCGTGCCGGTGGTCTGAGACAGTCTTTTGTTTTGACGCGTTTTCTTCAGGCGAACCGGTACCGACGGAGCCTGTCATCGGGCGCGCATTCGCGGGACCCGTTGGCTCGAAAACGCTCTTAATCCACCAGGCTGGCCAAAAACACTTCGCGCAGGATGGCGATCGGCGCGCGCGCTTGATCTTCGGTCGTATAGTTGCCCGCAGTTACCGCCAGCACGAATTCCTGTTGCGGAAAAACAAACAGGCGCTGTCCGCCGAGGCCAAAGGCGCCGATCCACTTTGCGCCATAGGTGCCCGACTTTCCCGACACCGCGAGTTCGCCGAGATACCAATGGTAGCCGTAGCGCCGCCCGTCATCCACCATCGCGGCGGGACGAAAACTGGCATCGAGCCAATCGGCGGGCACTATCGTCCGATCATCCGATTTGCCCCCGGCGACGATCATCTGACCGATGCGCGCGAGATCGCGCGGCCTCAGCCGCAGGCCCGATGCGGCTGAAGCAACGCCGTCGGCCCCCTTGGTCCAGTCGGCAGCCTCGATCCCCAACGGTCCGAACAAGGCGGTCCTGGCGAATGTGGGGAGATCGACGCCGGTGCCGCGTTCGATCAATCGGCCAAGCAGCGCGGTCGCGCCGCCGTTGTAGATGTAACCCTTGCCGGGCGCCCCCAGCACCGGGCGCTCCAGGACAAAGCGATAGCGATCCGGCGCGCTGTCCATCGCGACTTCATCGGAATGAATCCACGGCAGGTCTTCATTCCATTTGAGGCCAAGCGTCATCGTCAAAGCGTGGAAAATCGTCAGACGCGCTTTGTCAGGGTCCTTGGCGATATCTGAATATTCGGGAAACTGCGCCAGCAAGGGCTGGTCGGGCGCCGGCACGCGCTGCTGGCCGAGCGCGATGCCATAGAGCAACCCGACGATGCTCTTGGTCACCGATCGCATATCGTGCAGCGTATCCGCGGTGAATTCGACGGTCGCGGGTGCGCCTTCGCCGGTCTGATCGGTACCCGTCATGTAGCGTTCGAACACAACGCGCCCTTTTCGCAAGGCCACGACGGCGTGCACGTTCAGCAATCGTCCCGCGGCTTCGAGCGCCGCGAAACGCGCGGCCAGATCGGGCGCAAATCCCACGCTCTCGGGCGCGGCAAGCTCAAACGGGGTCGCCGCCGCCGCGGTCCGCCGGCCGATGGCGCTGGCCGTCAGAATCGCTCCCGCAGCCTTAAGCGCATCACGCCGGTTCATCAGCAGCCTCACGGATTACCCATCGCATCGGGAGAACAACCATCGCGCGAGCCGCGGGCTGTGCCAAGGGACATCAAGAGACATGCCGGGGGACGAGGGCTCAAAATAGCGTGGGCGGAGAAGCAAAACAGAGATTGTCCATCAAAAAAGCCGGCGGTCTTGCGACGCGCCGGCTTTCTGATTCCTAGTGATCGCAGGCTTAGGCCTTGACGAGCGGCCCTCGCGAGGCCGGCCCCTTGGGGCCTCCCCCGCCGCCACCATCGGGTCCGCTGGACTTCGGCTTGCGCTTGCGCGCGACCGGAAGCTTCTCAGGCTTCGGCGTCACCGGCCCTTCGACGAACTCGAAGCCGATCTTTTCTGCGCCTTCCGTGCTGGTCTCGTCCTTGACCAGGACGACACGAACATGGCCGCCGCCCTTCAGCTTGCCGAACAGTAACTCGTCCGCCAGCGGCTTCTTGATGTGCTCCTGGATCACGCGCGCCATCGGCCGCGCACCCATTTGCTCATCGTAACCATGCTGGACCAGCCAGGCCTTGGCGCTGTCCGACAACTCGATCGTGACATCGCGGTCGGCGAGTTGCGCTTCGAGCTGCAGCACGAACTTCTCGACCACCATGCCGATGACGTCGGCATTGAGATGCGCGAACGAGACGATAGCGTCGAGCCGGTTGCGGAACTCGGGTGCGAACTGCCGGTTGATCGCCTCGTGATCGTCGCCTTCCCGCCTGTTGCGCGTGAAGCCGAACGCCTGGCGCGCCAGATCGGCGGCGCCCGCATTGGTGGTCATGATCAGGATCACGTTGCGGAAATTGACCTGCTTGCCGTTGTGATCGGTGAGCCGGCCATGATCCATGATCTGCAGCAGCACGTTGTAGAGATCCGGATGCGCCTTCTCGATTTCGTCGAGCAGCACCACGCAATGCGGATGCTGGTCCACGCCATCGGTGAGCAGGCCGCCCTGGTCGAAGCCGACATAGCCCGGAGGCGCGCCGATCAGGCGCGACACGGTGTGCCGTTCCATATATTCCGACATGTCGAAGCGGATCAGTTCGACGCCGAGCGAAGCCGCGAGCTGTTTTGCCACTTCGGTCTTGCCGACACCGGTCGGACCCGAGAACAGATACGAGCCGATCGGCTTTTCCGGTTCGCGCAAGCCGGCACGCGCCAGCTTGATCGAAGCCGACAGCGCATCGATCGCCTTGTCCTGGCCGAACACCACGCGCTTGAGCGTCTGTTCGAGGTGCTTGAGCACTTCGGCATCGTCCTTCGACACGCTCTTGGGCGGAATCCGCGCCATGGTCGCGATCGTGGTCTCGATTTCCTTGATGCCGATGGTCTTCTTGCGCTTGTTTTCCGCAACCAGCATCTGCGCCGCGCCGGATTCATCGATCACGTCGATCGCCTTGTCCGGCAGCTTGCGGTCATGGATATAACGCGACGACAGCTGCACCGCGGCCTCGATCGCCTCGTTGGTGTATTTCAGCCGATGGTAGTCCTCGAAATAAGGTTTCAAGCCCTTGAGGATCGCGATCGCGTCTTCCACCGTCGGCTCATTGACGTCGATCTTCTGGAACCGGCGCACCAAAGCGCGATCCTTTTCGAAGTGCTGGCGGTATTCCTTGTAGGTCGTCGAACCCATGCAGCGGATCGTGCCCGAAGCCAGCGCCGGCTTCAGCAGATTGGACGCATCCATGGCGCCGCCGGAAGTCGCACCGGCGCCGATCACGGTATGAATTTCGTCGATGAACAGGATCGCGTTCGGATGCGCCTCGAGTTCCTTGAGCACCTGCTTCAGCCGCTCCTCGAAGTCGCCGCGGTAACGGGTGCCGGCGAGCAGCGTGCCCATGTCGAGCGAGAACACGGTGGCGGCCGCCAGCACCTCCGGCACTTCCGAATCGACGATGCGCTTGGCGAGGCCCTCCGCGATCGCGGTCTTGCCGACGCCGGCTTCGCCGACGAACAGCGGATTGTTCTTCTGCCGGCGGCACAATACCTGGATCGCCCGGTTGATTTCGGCGTTGCGCCCGATCACCGGATCGATCTTGCCGTCGCGCGCTTTCTTGTTGAGGTTGACGCAATAGGTATCGAGCGCCTCGCCCTTCTTCTTGGCGTCCTCGCTGCCCTTGGTCTCGGTCTCTTCATCGACGCCGCGCACGGGACGCGCTTCGGAGACGCCGGGCCGCTTGGCAATGCCATGGCTGATGTAATTGACCGCGTCGTAGCGGGTCATGTCCTGCTCCTGCAGGAAATAAGCGGCATGGCTCTCGCGCTCGGCGAAGATCGCGATCAGCACGTTGGCGCCGGTCACTTCCTCGCGGCCTGACGACTGAACATGGATCACCGCGCGCTGGATCACGCGCTGAAAGCCGGCAGTCGGCTTGGCGTCATCGGCCCCGTCGGTGACCAGGTTTTCGAACTCGGTTTCGAGATAATTGACAAGACTGGTGCGCAGCTTGTCGAGATCGACGCTGCACGCACGCATCACTGCCGCTGCATCGGAATCGTCGATCAGCGACAGCAGAAGATGTTCCAGCGTCGCATATTGATGATGACGCTCGTTTGCAATCGCGAGCGCGCGATGCAGTGATTGTTCTAGGCTTTGGGAAAAAGTCGGCATTCGCGTCCTCTGTGGCCCCCGGCCATCATGATCGCCGTTGGCCGGTCAGGCAACAACAACCTTCATCACGGATATATAGTCACACTGGATCGCGGCGAAAGACCGGTTCCGCGACTGCTTTACGCCAGACGTCACGCTATCCCCAACCCCAAGATTCCCAACCCCAAGATCCCCAACCAAAGCGTCCCACACAAAACCGACGGCGCGCCCCGTAAAACCACGTACGGCCCGGCGCCATCGCCGTGTTCAATGCAAGACCCGTTCCGGATTTGGGTGAATTGACGCCGGCCAGATTACTTCTTTTCCATTACGCATTGCAGGGGATGCTGGTGCTTGCGGGCAAAGTCCATCACCTGCGTCACCTTGGTCTCGGCGATCTCGTAGGTAAAAACACCGCACTCCCCGATTCCGTGATGATGGACGTGGAGCATGATCTTGGTGGCGGCCTCGATGTCCTTCTGGAAGAATTTCTCCAGCACGTGAACGACAAACTCCATCGGGGTATAATCGTCGTTCAATATCAGCACCCGATACAGGTTCGGGCGCTTGGTCTTCGGCTTGACCTTGGCGATGACGGACGTAGCCGGGCCGCCACTGCCACCGGAGCGGTTCTCGTCGTTGCCGGCCATTCGGGGCGCGGAAACAGCGACGGGCGGCGCGGCGTCATTGGGTATGGAGGTCAATCGGGATATGGACGTTAATTGCAGCATGGCACAGGCGTTCGAAATCTCCACGGAAAACCGGACGGCGGCCGGGTGTAGCGCAGAGTTCCCAGACACGCTGCGTTCCCAGACACGCTGCCAGATCGCCGCTCCCTGCCGCACCGACCCGTCCGCAGGATCGATACCGGGAATATGGAGCGCTGGCAGGCCCACCGCAAGCACGCAAATACCAGCCAAACGCCGCTCGCGGCCGCCCCTGACCCGGTTCGGCGATCCCGACAAGGTTAATCAATTCCGATGGATTTGACAAAGCCATGCCCATGGCCGTTCAGCGGCTATTGACGATAGCGAGCGGTTGACGGCGCTGATTCGCAGTTCCGCGGCTATTGACCGAGTTTTATCGAGACCGATTTACCACCTGTTTAGCGGCGGCATCCGAGATGGCGGCAGCAACCCGACCCAGGGACGCAACCTCGGTGACAGCCATGCTCGCTAGATTTATCATCCGTCATATTCGGGACGCCGCCCGCCGTTTCGTTGGCGCCAACGACGGTAATATCGCGGTGATCTTTACCATTGCAGCCATCCCGGTGATCGGTTTCGTTGGCGCGGCGATCGACTACAGCCGGACCAACAGCGCGCGCTCATCCGTGCAGACCGCGCTGGACTCGACAGCATTGATGCTGTCGAAAGATCTCTCCAGCGGCACCATTACCGCCAGCCAGGTCCCGACCGCGGCGCAAAGCTATTTCACCGCACTCTACACCAATCCCGACGGCAAGCTCGTGACCACGGCCGGTGCGACCGGCCCCGTTACCGCGACCTACACCGCCAATAACGGCCAAATGGGCAACACCATCCAGCTCAGCGTCACCGCGTCGGTCACCACCGACTTCATGAAGGTGCTGAGCTCGAGTTTAAGCACGATGAGCTTCACCGTGGGTTCGACCACCGCGTGGGGCAACGTGAAGATGCGGGTCGCGCTCGCGCTCGACAACACGGGGTCAATGGCCGACAACGGCAAGATCACCGCGCTG
>Ga0302314_10012452_pt1 | contig 14719 bp, 13 predicted proteins | sample III_Palsa_N2_3_FD_200533 | JGI IMG/M metagenome (GOLD analysis project Ga0302314, IMG submission 200533) | Peat permafrost microbial communities from Stordalen Mire near Abisko, Sweden - III_Palsa_N2_3 | ecosystem: Environmental > Terrestrial > Soil > Palsa > Peat permafrost | place: Sweden... | reverse complement strand
GCAACTGCGCGCGCACCTGGACGATGCGTCGCGGGTCGGCCAAGAGTTGTTCGATGACCCAGCTGAGCTGGTACAGCTCGGCGCTGGTGGCCATCGGCAGATCTTCGATCAGTTTGATGCGCATGCGTGCATTTTGCCAATGCCCGCAAGGTCTGGGTTCAAGCCGCCAGCGGCATGTCCTTCGCGCTGGCTTCTTCGTCCCACTTCGCGGCGACGACCCACGGCAGCAGCTCGTCGATGCGGTTGCTCGGATGGTCAGCGATGCGCTCGAGGACGTGGCGCAGGTAGCGCTGCGGGTTTATCCCGTTGAGCTTGGCCGAGCCCAGCAGCGTGTACATCACCGCCGCCGTTTGGCCGCCCGCGTCCGAGCCGACGTGCAAGTAGTTCTTGCGCCCGATGGCAACGCCTCGCAGCGCGCGCTCGGCCGTGTTGTTGTGCGCGTCGATGCGCCCATCACTGACGAAGTTCGTCAGCGCCGTCCAGTGGCCCAACGAATAGCCGATCGCCAATGCTATCGGCGACTTCGCCGAGACCTGGGTCAAGGTCTCGTTCATCCAGGACTTCAGTTCCTTCAACACGGGTGCCGTCCTCGCCTGGCGCATTCGTCGTCGTCGCAGCGCCGATCGTCCGATCACCTCGGCCTCGATGCGGAACAGCTCGCCGATGCGCACCAGCCCCTGGTGCGCCAGTGTCCCGGGCTGGCGCTTCTGCTTGACGTGGATGTCCCACAGTTTTCGTCGAGCGTGGCTCCAGCATCCAGCTTCGAGGATCCGACCGTCCTTGTAGATGGCGTCGTACCCGGAGTAAGCGTCGGCTTGAAGAACACCGCTGAAGTTCTTCAAGTGCCGTGCCGGGTGTTCGCCCTTGCGGTCGGCCGAGTATTGGAACCACACCGCTGGCGGCGCCTTGTCGCCGCTGGGGCGGTCATCTCGCACGTAGACCCACAGCCGACCCTGGTGCGCCTTCTTGCCCTTGCCACTCAGCGCCCGGATCGGCGTGTCGTCGCCGTGAACCTTGTGCGCCTTCAGCACATGGCGTCCAACGGCATCGGCCAGAGGCGTCAGCAACACGCCGCAGTTGCCGACCATGTCGGTGATGGTCGAGCGACTCAGCTCGACACCGTCACGACCGTAGATCTGGCATAACCGGTACAGCGGCACGTGATCGGCGAACTTGCTCACCACGATGTGTGCGAGCAGCCCGGCGCCGGCCATGCACCGATCCACCGGGCGGGTCGGCGCCAGCGCCTGCGTGATCGTCTTGCAACCCGCGCAGGCCAGCTTCGGCCGAACGTGGCGCACCACATGGAAGGTGCCCGGCTCGTAGTCCAGAACCTCCGAGACGTCCTGACCGATCTCGCGCAGGACACTGCCGCAGGCGTCGCAGCCGCAATCGGCTTCGGGTGTGTGAACCACGGTGCGTCGCGGCAGGTGCGCTGGCAACTCGCGCAGTCCCGGCCTGGTCTTGGACTCTCGCTTCTTGCGCTCGTTTTCGAGCGATGTCACGTTGGACTTCAACCCATCATCGGCGCCCGCATCAGCAACCGGCTCAACCACCGGTTCAACGACCTGGCCGCCGACGAGTTCGAGTTGCGGGTGTTCGAGCCTCTCACTGGAGCGGCCGTATTTCATGCGCCTCAGGTACGCCAGTTCGACCTTCATCTTGTCGATGGTCAACTGCGCCACCTTCAAGGCGCTCGTGCGAGCGCTGAACCTCACCGCTCAATGCAGCGTTTCTGGCCACGAGGTCCGCGAACGTCATGGCCATGACTTTGCCGGCCGCGACCACCCCTTGCAACGGGACTTGTCCCGTCAACCACTTGCGCTCTCGGCTACACCGCCGCGCGTGGTTGCCATGTACGTTCGGGGCGCCGCCAATCGATGCCCTCGAGCAGCATCGAGAGCTGCGCAGTGCTCAGCGACACGCTACCGCTGTCGGCCTGCGGCCATACGAAGCGGCCTCGCTCAAGTCGCTTCGTCAACATGCACATGCCGTCGCCATCACTCCACAACAACTTCACAAGACCGCCTCTGCGGCCGCGGAACGCGAAGACGTGGCCGCTGAACGGATCCTCCGTCAACGCCATCTGGACCTTTGCCGCCAGCGAGTCGATACCACAGCGCATGTCCGTCACGCCGGCGGCAAGCCACACCCGGGTCCCAGCGCGAGGGCCGATCATTCGCTCTGGCGCAGTGCGCGCAAGACACTGCCCAGCATCGTCTCGTCGACGGCCTCGCGAAGCCGCAACTGGGCGCCGGCGATCTCGATCTCGATGACGCCTGGTCGGGCGTTTCGACTGACGACTGCACCACCGGCGGTTGGTGGCGGCGATGTCGGCGCTGGCTCGGCATCGGCGACCACGCAGACCGGCACCAACGTCGCGGCCGCCGGCACAACCTCGGTCTTCGCCCTGACATGCTCACGTCGCCATTTGAACAGCAGGTTGGCATTGATGCCGCCCTTCATCGCGATCGCCGCGACCGACGCACCAGGAGCCAGGCTCTGCCCGATCAGGTCTTCCTTGAACTCCCGTTCATGCTGCCGGCGGGTCCGCGCCGAACCTCTAACTTGATCCTTCATGGTGTGCACCATCTCCGTTGGTGCACACCATCAAGCGGGCGCGCACTCCATCAGATCAGATGTTGCCGAGCCAAGAACCCAGGCGCAATGACGGTGCTGGTCGGACTATTACGCTGGAAAGGAAGGTGGAATCGTTTCGGGCGACGTCCGCGAGCCAAGTCGAGGAACTGGTGACGACGCGCATGTCACTCGAGCACGAGCGCCTCAAGGTCGCGCGGCTCAGAAAAGCCTGCGATGAGGCCGTCGGCCAGCGTGAGCAGACGGCCGTCGCTCTGGTCGAAGCCAAGCTGGCGGTCGAGCGGGCGCAGACGGAGGCCAAGACCAGCCAGGCGGCCATGACGCGATTGCTCCCGCTGCTCCAGCTAAGGGAGCCGAAAGGGGCACAAAGGCATCACGCGCCTCTGCGTGGGGGCTGACTGATCTGCCGGCGGGCCCGCGGATCCGGCGCCCGCATGTTGCATGTTAAGTTTTTCCCCCTACAATGGAGGCGTAAAAACTTAACATTGCATCATGACGCTCCCGCAACCAGTCGTTGTCAACGAGGACTACAGCGTTCGACAAGTGCTCCGCGCTCTCGGGCTGACGCCGGAGATGGTGATCGAGGTCGCTCGATCGGCCGCTTCGGCGAAGGCTGAAGCTCTCGAGATCGATCCAGCCGGTGCGCCGGGAACGAAGGCATACCACGCCGGCGTGCGCGCCACGCGCATGGCGTTGCTGCCCCTCGGATGGCGAATGAGCAGGCCCGACAACGTCGAAGCGACGGTCAACGACGAGCTCGGCATCCAGCTCGTCTTCCAGAACGTCGACATCGCTTGCACCGAACGCGTGCCGCAGGCTCTTTCGATCAAGGGCGCCGGATCGCGGAAGCTGATCCAGGATGGCCAGGCAGAACTCTTCGATCGCAACGACCCGAAGGCCCCCGACGCGGTCGGAAGCAAGCCGACCGTGTGGGTCATCTGTGTCAGCAGCGACGCGAAGAAGCTGCGCGCCGAGGTCTCTTGCCCCGAAGCGTTCGAGGGGAACCAGTACGACGGCTTCACCAAGCGCATCTTCGTCTTGGACGAGAACCTCGAGCCGACGCCCTTTGATGACGTCAATCCTGACGAAGGCGACGGACCTTCCGAGCACGAAGTCGTAGTGCTTCGCAAGTGAATCAGAAGATCGAACTGAACTATGTTTAATGGGGGAAGGCTCTCGCTGGCCCGAAAGAGACGGCAATTGACCAAGAAGGAGCTCGCAGAAAGGGCAGGACTGACAGCGGTACACCTGACGCGGCTGGAACTGGGCGACACCGCCGAACCGACAAGCGACACCGTCGGAGCGTTGGCACTGGCGCTGAACTACCCGGCCGACTTCTTCTATCTTGCCGACAGCGAGGCGTTGAACTCAGAGGCGGTCAGCTTTCGCAGCCTGTCGACGCTGACCGCACGTCAGCGTGACGCCGCTTTGGCTGCCGGCGAACTGGCCTTTGAGTTGCACGCGTGGGTCACGCAAAGATTCCAACTGCCTGCAGCGCAACTGCTCGATCTGCGCGATGAGGACCCAATTGCCGCTGCCGAGGCGTTGCGCAGCCATTGGGGAATGGGAACCAAGCCCATCGAGCACATGCTCAAGCTGCTAGAGTCCAAGGGTGTCCGCATCTTTTCGCTGGCCGAACAACACAAGCATGTGGATGCCTTCTCATGCTGGCGAGGCGACGTACCGTACATCTTCTTGAACACCTTCAAGTCCGCGGAGAGAAGCAGGTTTGATGCAGCCCATGAACTGGGGCACCTGTGCCTGCACATCCACGGCACAACGAGCGGAAGCCAGGACGTTGAACGCGAGGCCGATCGGTTTGCGTCCGCGTTCTTGATCAGCCGGGGCGACTTGATCGGACACTTGGGCCGGGCAAGTTCGCTGACTCAGCTGGTCGCAGCCAAGAAACGCTGGGGCGTGTCTGTCGCCGCGTTGGCCCGCACCGCGTTTGACACCGGTTTGATTTCCGATTGGCACTACCGCGACCTGTGCAAGCAGATGAGCCACCTGGGGTATCGGACGTCCGAGCCTCAGGGCATGCAGCGCGAGAAGTCTGTACTTTGGCGGACGGTCTTCGATCAGTTGTGGAAGGACGGCATCACCAAAGATCGGATCGCTGCCGATTTGCATGTCCCGCTTGAGGAAGTCGAGTCGCTCGTCGGCGAACTCCTGGCACAGCCAGCGCCAACACCCAGTGCTGCTGGCGGACGGCCAAAGCTGCGCATCGTTTCATAGCGGAGCCGATGGGGCCGACCACCGTCATCCCCACACCGTTCCAGCGGCTATCGGCCGGATGCTCGGAGTCCAGATGACCAAAAACGCACTTTCGGCGCCCGTCGAGCCGAGCGCCTCCACCGTCCCTAGCCCGAGGGAGATGATGCGGGCACGGCACCCGGACTTGTTCTCGGACTCGACGACGGAGATCGCGCCTAGGGTCTCGAAGGAAGTTTTCGAGTACCACCTGGACACCCTGACGAGTCGCAAGCAGGAATACGAGTTCGAGCACTTCTGCCGAAAACTGGCTGAGAAGGAGCTTTGCCCGAATCTCAGAGTTCAGACCGGGCCAACCGGGGGCGGCGACAGCAAGGTCGACACTGAGACTTTCCCGGTGGCCGCGGAGATCGCTGAACGGTGGTGGGCTGGGGAAGCAGCGGCGGGCTCGGAGCGCTGGGGCTTTGCCTTTAGTGCAAAGAAGGCCTGGGCGGCGAAGGTGCGCGCCGATGTTGCAAACATCTATTCGACCGGTCGCGACTACAAGCGCATCTACTTCTTCACCAATCAGTTCGTCAGCGACAAGCAGCGTTCGAAGGTCGAGGACGATCTGACGAAGGAGTTCGGCATCCCCGTGCACCTCGTCGATCGTGCCTGGATCGTCGACCGAGTCTTCGAACACGGCCATCTCGACATTGCCATCGCGACGCTCGGGCTGTCAGTGGGGCAGGAGCGTTCCGAGGCCGCCGGGCCTCACGACGCAGCGCGAATCGTAGAGCTTTCGGAGCTCGATTCCCAGATCGCAGACCCAGACAGGTATCAGGATGCTCGCTATCAACTCGTTGAGGATGTGCTGCGCAGCGCTGTTGTCGCCCGCGGGCTGGAGCGCCCGAGGTATGAGGTCGAGGGGCGGTTCCATCAAGCGGAGGCGCTGGCGCAGCAGCTGAAATTTCCCCAGCAGCTCATGCGCGTGGCGTACAACCGCGCGTGGACTGCTCATTGGTGGTACGAGGACTACGACGCTTTCTTGACTTACTACCAGCAGGTCGAGGATCGTCTGGCGGATTCTGAGGTGGCCCGCGACCACGAAAACCTGCTGAATCTGTGGCACCTGCTCTCGGCCGGGGTGCGGCAGGGTCGGATCGTGTCGGAGGCTGTGCGCCTCGACGAGCGCGAACAGCTCCTTCGTACGCGCCTGGTAGCCATTGCTGCCGACGAAGCGCGTCCAAACAATGCGCTCGAGGCGAAGACGATGCTCGTGCTCGTGGCCGCAAATGGCGCATTGAGTGCCGGCAGCCAGGAGGGCGTGGATGCAGCGTGGCGTGAGATGACGGGTATCGTCCGGGACGCCAGCCGAATGGGCCAGTATCCGCTCGAGCCGCTTGCCGATCTCGTCGGAGAGCTTGGCGACTTTGCAGACGGCGAGGCCTTCGACGAGTTGTTCGAAACTCTGGTGGGTGCGATGCGCGACCGACGTAGCGAGGGGCAAGCTGGCAACGCATACCGAGAGCGCGGGGTCCAACGCCTCCAGCGCGATAGACCGTATGAGGCAATTCACTGGCTCGGACGTGCGGAAAGGCTTCTGGTCAAGGAAGAGTACCAATCCGAGTTGGTCGCAACGTTGGTTGCCTCGAGCTATGCGTACGAACGCGCGGGGTTGCTCTGGGCGGCACGAAACAAGATGCTGGTCGCTGCCGAGCGCAATTTGACGGTCTTCTTGAAGACCGGCCAGATGACGCCGCTGGTACTACGTTGCCTCAATCGCCTGGTTTGGCTCGAGCTTCAACTCGGTCGAGTGCCGCATGTGCTGCGAGCGATGGAGTGGGCCAGCATCGTCGCTGCCCACCTCGGCCTCTCGCCGAAACAGGGTGAACTCCAAGGAGACGAGGTACGGCTCCAGGAGGCGGTTCTGGGCATTCACCTGCTGAACATTCCGGTCGCCTCCCTGTACGCCATCGAGCAACTGCCGGACGCGCTGGAACGGTTGGGGCTGACCAACGCCCGCCTGGCGGCCCTGTTTGCGCTCAAGCAGGAGCGCGTGATTCGCGCCGAGGGCTATTACCCGGAAGAATCCACAGAAGCAGAGATGCTGGCCGATGTCGAGCGCTGGCGAGCTCAGCCGGCGGCCGACGACATCCCGCCCCAGCCGACAATGCTGGAGGGTTCGACGGCGGCTCTGAGGTCGGTCATCCTCGGCGAAGAGTTCGTGGTCGTCGCACCCGTGAACCAGGTCGCGCTCGCTGTGGCGGAATCACTTCTTGGAGCAATGGAGGCATTCCTCTCGACAAGCAACGAATCGGACCTGTTGCCTCACAGAGAGTCGACCACGATCGTCGTTCGACTTGCGGCAGAGGCAAACACCGCGCCGACGTTCCGCTATCTCGAGGACACGGGTCGGGATCCCGAGATCCTTGTCTCGAAGGATTTTGAGATCGCTGGCCAAGAAGACTTCAGCCGATTTTCGGATTGGTTGGCAGAGGGCATTTCAATGCTGGCAGCTCGCTGCTTCTCAATTCGAAACCCTGAGGCCTGGGTCAAGAGTAAGGCTGACGACGAGCAGGCGTTGTCACGAGCGATCATCCTTGGAGACATGCTCACGATCGGTCGAAACGCCTTCGGCTATGCCCCCCGGCTGAGACTCAGAGACTGGATCGAGTCCGACGACAAGATCTACGAAAACCAACGAACGACGGCGTGGTCGCCAAGGGCGCTGCCTGCGGCGACAGGTGATATCGAGCCACCGCGGTTTGGCGACGGTCCTGCGCCAAAGGGCTTGTTCGACCGCGCGACCCAGCGTCATTCCGATCGGCGCGTGCTGTCTCCCATCGACATTCCACTTTGGAATCAGGCGAACTGGCGTGGGACGCTTTTCGCCGTCGACGAGGACGCTGACGGAACGGCACCCGTTCTAGGTCTAATGTTCGGGAACCCGAAGGCAGGGGCTGCCATCTTCGAAGGCTGGCGCAGCCGCTGGGGGATCGAGGACAAGGGCGGCGCGCTACGCGTTGTGATCATCACGGGCGTCTCGCAGCGTGAGCCGGCGCACTACAGTATCTTGATAGGCCCCAATCTAGATGCCTCAAGTGGCAATGGCAAATCATTCGTCATGGTCGCGCGGCACTGTCGGATGACCCCGTCGTCCACAGCCAACTTGGACAGGTTCCTGGCCGCCTATCGGAGACATGGAAGATTTCTGCTCGTCCCAGCAGCCGCAGGGTCGCCGCCGTCCTTCGATACCGCCGTGGCCCTGGGCAAGCACCTGCTCGAAGTCAAGCCCGCTTGGACGATCGGCGAGAACGACTTTGACGCCTCGGCGATATACAACTCCGATGATCCGATCATTCCGTCGGATACGCCGAATCCGCCGATCCTGAAGGCAATGGAAAGGATGCGACGGCTGCGGTCGCGCGCGGGCGACTCCGATGAAGTCGCTTAGCACCCGGGTACGCGGGGTTTGAGTAGGCTCGGCTAGCCCGGTGAGCGGCGCGCGGCTCCCTCAGCAGCGCGCGGACACAAGGGGTCTGCAGGTAGAGTCGAGTGCGCCAGGGGACGAGGGCGGCTATACACCTCAGGCTCTCGCGCGAAGTCGGTATCGAACCGTTCATCAATTCACGAGGGGTATCGACGTGCCACTGCTGAGTCTCAAAGACGAATTCACGACGATTGGAGATTGGTGGCTGCCAGAGTCACCGCAAGACCGACGTCACGGCACGCTTGTGCAAAGAGACGGGGAGACCGAACTCCAGCTCCAAGAAGGGTTCGATATCCCTGAAGAACTCCGCCACGGCGGTGAAATGCATTTCTATCCCGTTGTGCACGGAACAACAGCGGACGGTGAAGCGATCACGTTGATTTCTGCGTACTCAGCTGGGCAGGGTGTCAGATACGCAAGTGGCGGGCTTCGACGTCCTGAGCAACTGCACGCCATGCGATTGGTCATTGGAGCGTGGCTGCCACAAGGCACGCCACTCAGGGACTTGTCAGTTCGCGTCCCGGGCCTGGAGGTCTGGCTCGCCCGGCCGACCATCTCAGCGCAGACCACAACGGCTGGGCCGCGACGAACGACGCTTACCTTCGCACAGCAGGAGTTGCTCGTCACCGACGTTCCGGCGAGCGGCTTCCGTCTCGAGTGGGGCTGGGCGATTAACACTGACCTCAACTTTTTCTCCTCGGCCCGCGTGGATGTGCAAGCGGGCGTCAAGGTTGTTCCCATACATCCGCAAGACTTGGAGTGGTATCTGGACGTGGTCAGCAAGCTGACGGCTTTCCTGACGATCGTTGGAGGCGTTTCGATGCCCGTCGACCAGATCCTTGCCAGCGTGATGGACGGGGATCGCGAAGTTCGAGTGCAAATCCTCAGCGCGATGCGTCCGCACGAGCCCTGCAAACACACCCGCACAAGCGATTTCTTTCTGACTGAGCCCAGCCTGGGGATGACCTTCCCAGACGCCATCTCGCGATGGTTCGCACTGCCCGCAGCGGTGGATCAAGCAATCGGTTTGGCTCGCAGTGTTCTTGCGTCCTCTGACCTCTGGTCGCATGTCGAATTCCTGTCGCTGATCCAAGGGCTAGAAGGTCTTCACCGCGGCACGCAGGAGGGCCTGTACATGGACGAGGTCGCCTACCAAGCAGTTCGCTCGGCTCTGTCCGGCGCGATTCCGAACACGCTCGAGACCGACCACAAGGAGGCTTTGCGCTCGCGCATCAGATACGGCAACCAGATTTCCCTTAGTCGCAGACTGACTTTCCTGACGCGACAGTTCTCGCCGGAGATCCGGCAAATCGTCTTTGGGTCGAGTGGGAACGTGCCGCGCGTGTGGATTGACACCCGCAACTACTACACCCATTGGGACGAAGAGCTGCGGCCGAACATCCTGGGCGACCAGTCGCTCGTTGATGCCCTTGCGCGCATGCGAGTGTTCCTTCGGATCACGCTGCTCCGATTGATCGGGATATCTGATGAGGCGTTGCTGGGCGCGCTCAACGGCATGTCGCGCGAAGCAGTGCACTTGCAGCAGGTGGGAGTCAGAAGTCGGATCGCTGCAGCACCGTCGGCAACAGCCGTTGCGCCAGCAGGACCTGTTGCACCTGCTGCGCCAGGTGAGACGCCAGGCGCTCCGGCGCCACAGGCGTTGCCATGATTCAGCATCAGGTCACGATAACCTTCTCTTATCGTGACTAGGAATCGAGGTGATTCCGGCGGCTATAGCTCGATCGCACCGCCGTGATCGGGGCGCAACCGAGCCCAGTCCGCCGGGATCGATGCGAAGTTTAGGGCGCCATCAGGGCGATTCTGTGCGTCGGCGAGGCGTTGCGACATTGAGGTGAGCAGTCGATTTGCGTCGGGTGCGACTCGGGAAAGATCGAACCACTCCTCGAGTTGCTCTTTACAAAGGACGAGCGCGCCCCCGGTCTCGACCTGGCCAATGCTGTTGGACAACTCGGCAGCCGTCATCGTTGTCGCAATGACCGGGATAACCTGTATATCTGGGAAGTCCTTGTCGACCAGAAACCGACGGAGCTTGGCCGCTCTGGCCTTCAAGTTAGACACTTTGTCCTGCAGAAGGATGGCGGTTGTGCATTCGATCAGGAGCAGTCCGCCGGAGTTGCAACGAGCTACTACGTCGACGAAGTCTCTGGTCTTCTTGCCAGTTCCAAAGTGAAGCACCTGGAAACCAAGCATGGATACAACTGACGCCAGCGATGTTTCCAGGGCATCTGAATTGTTTTCGAAAGGCTCGTCAATGCGCAGGGCTTGGCGAATGGCCGCAGTGCCAGCTGGAAAGGAATCCAAGACGAGCCTCAGTTCATTCTCGCCGGACTTGTCGACGATAGTGCGTTCATGTTGAGCAAGTTTTCCGTAGACGGCGATGCATTGGACGGTCGCGCCAACGGGAACTTCGAGCTCGAAGACTCCACACACGCCCGCCTTGCAGTCGGCGTCCAGCCATTTGATTCGCTCGGTCTCGATCGCCTCGCGCCGAATCACATTACCGCGCGAGGTCACCAGGACTCGGAGGGAGACCTGTGTCGCGTCCAGGAAGAATTGCGGCGCGATGACGATGCGCGCCACCTTGTCGTGGATGTACGACGTGGGATGCACTTCGACAGCGTTCGGCACTTCCACATCGATGGAGATGTTGCTGCCTTGGAGGCTGCCTAGGCGGTATTCATTGGCCAGATCAGCTAGTCCATCAAAGGGCGTCTGGGCTGCCTTCAACTCCCAGTCAAACTGGGCCCAGCCATTGAGCAAATCGAACTTCTGCCTTCCGCTGAGAGTCAGCACTGCGACTCGAGTGCTCTCCTTCAACGCCTCCATTTTTAAGGGCTGCCGGTAAGCGCCGTGAGTGTTCGGGTCGTTGCCAAGGAACATCAGCTCCTTTTCCGGCGTGGCGAACAAGCCGGGCCCGGTGGTCGCATTCACGAACTCCCTGGGTGTCTGACCGACCCGGCTCAGGAGGAAGTGTCCAGCCCGAACGCTTTCAGTCTCGAACTGATCGGGCCAAGTGATCTCGTCAGTGCTGGCGCCGAGCGTCAGCCGACCTGCGACAACCACGAAGTTTGTCTGTTTGCGTATTGCGAAATAGCTGACTGTCGCGTCATTGCGACCGTCGACCAGGCAAGCCGGAATTTCATCGAAGAAGCTCTGGATCCACTCTTGTTCATGGGCCGCGATGGTCATCGAATCCTCATTGTTGTGTTGGTACACAATCAAGTATCGGGCAAGGTAGGCCCAAACGCCGAGTGCAGGCTGAGCCACTTTTCAGTTTCGGTCAGGACGTCGATGATGGACACCTCACCCAGCAGGTCGTTGATGGCCTGATCAATGGCATCGAACCCGACGGGCGGCTCCGAGGTCGGGGGCTTTCGAATGATCAGGCCCGACGGTCCCCAGGCGATTGAGTCGTTCTCGCCGATCTTGGCGTCGCTGTCCCTGGCGGTCTCTTCCAACTGCTTTCTCAACTCCTTGCAGAAGGCAGCCGAAGTTGACGGAATGCCGACAAGCTCTGCGTAGTCGGCAAGCTCGCGCCGGTACGTCTCCTCGTCCGCCAAGTTCTCCCGGTAGTCGTCGAACTGCTCGCTGTTCGGTATGAACAGATCGCCAGACTGCAACTCGTCTTGAACGCGCATGAACACCGCGATCTCAAGGTACTTGCGATCGACAAGAATCTCTCCATCCGGATCATCGACAACGATAAGGTTTTTCCACTTCTTGGCGAGCCATTTCAGGTCCAACAGCGGGCCGCCGGCCTTCCTGACAGGGCTGAGATATTCCTTTCGGCTATCACGATGATCGGTCACCCAGCCTAGCGCGTCTTCGAAGTCCGGGTCGGTGTAGGTCAGCTTCGGCGCCAGGACGGCCAGGCATTCAAATAACAGAGATCGCTTTATCGAATACGGCCGCAACATGAACGGGTAGTAGTTCATGTCGGCAAACGCCATGTGCTCCTCACACTCGGCGATGAGCACGTCCGGCGCGGCCACCAGTGATTCGCCGATGGCGGCCACCTTGGCCTTGGGAGGCTTGGCTATGGTGTAGGCCTCGAGCACGTCCTTGAGCTGGCTGATGAGACGCTCAACCTGTTCGGTATGAGCCAGTTGGTAGGCCTGCAAGGCCCGACTCGCATCGCCGTCCAGCTTGCGTACGGTCTTGACGAAGATGTCGGCGATGTCGTCGTTGGCCTTGCGGTGCTGGGCTTGGATCAGAAGCACGGCCAAGGTCAGTCGCTTCCCGATCGGGAGCGACCTGATCCTCGCGGCGTCCTGTGCGCGCGCCTCCAGAGTCAACTGAGCACGCTTCGCAGGAGCGATGTCGCTCATGTCGGGCAGTACGCTTGTGAAGGTGGTCAGCCACTTGATGTGCTGCAAAAAACTGATCACCTCGCGCGTGGTCGGGCGCTTGGGCTCACGCTTGAGCATGTCCCAGTCCGTGCGACCACCCTTGGACTCCCACAGACCCTCCAGTCTGTCCTTCGTTCGCTTGTCCAACGATTTGAGAGTCTTCTTGTAGATGGCGCCGTTGACGCTGTCTCGTGCGGATCTTGCGGCTCGAAAGAGCAAAGTGAAGCCCGGCAGAACGAGGCGCTTTCGCGACAGCTCCTCGATTAAAACATTGATGATGTCAGCCAGTTCCTGCTTGGTCGCCGCTGCAAATCGCGCCCGTTCATTGATCCATGCCATGTCTGTCCTGCTGCACAGCTTTAGGCGCAGTTCTTTCATCGCCACGCGCTGATGGGTTGTCACGCGGCCTGTGGCGTCGTACTTCTCGATGGCGGCTTTCGAGGGTCTTGGGACGCCCAACTGGGCGCACACCACCCCAAACGCAGCCAACGGCACGGTGCTCAATGGCACCGAATATCCCAGCCGCTGCAGCAGTTTGAAGTGCATGCCGAGACATGCGCGCTGCATCCGCGGCTGTACAGCGTCGTGGACGAACCGGACTTCTGCCGCGGAAAAGCGGAAGAGCTGTTCGAACTCGCGCTGGGTTGCGTCCGTTGGAAGCTGCGGGTACGCGGTCTCCTCGATCGGGATCATGCGGCGATGCCCGCCACGGATGTCCGCCGAGGGGCACGCGCAGCAGAAGCCGAAGCGCCCGCAACGCCCCGCCCTTCGCGGCGCGATGGCCGTTGCTCGATGCGCGCGTCCGCATGAGATGGGCGCGCGACTCCACCCGACAATGCAAACATCGTCGTCTCCCGCCCAGGCCGGAGCGACGCGCGACGCCGCGACCCAAGCAAGTGCTGCAGATAGGCCAGCAGCGCTTGACTGGGCGATCGGCAAGCGGAATACTTGCCCCAAGCGTCTCAAACTTGATTCGTCAAGTCACGCGGCGGCCGCCCGTTTCGACCCGGGCGGCCGTTTTTTTTGGCCACGCGTTTTCGTTTATCTCAGTGCATGTCGGCTTCGTCGCTCTGGCCGAACACAGATTTCAGATTCGCGCTAGATCGCACTTCGCCGACCTTTAGCCCTAGCAGCACCGCGATGTCGTGGCACTGCCCGCGGACGCACCGCTTCTTGCCCGACAGGACTTGGTAAGCGAGCGGTGCGGAGACGCGATTGGCCAATGCCCATTCGCTGATCGAGATGCCGAGGCGCTCGAACTCGCTGCGGACTTCGCCCGCGGTTCTCAGCGGTATGCTGATGGTTGAACTCATTCCAAAAAGTATAAATTATTTTACTTTTTGGTCATCCCTAGCATTTACCCGAACTCACGTCCGATGACCTTTGGCGCTCGTCTGCGATCCGAACGCAAGCGGTTGAAGCTCACGCAAGCTCAGGTCGCTGATTTGGGTGAAGTGGTTCGACTGTCCGAGCACATGTACGAGAACGATGTGCGGCTGCCGAACCTCGACTTCCTGATGAAGCTGCAATCCGCCGGCTTCGACGTCGCCTACTTGATGTTCGGCGATGACGTCCCCGCACCAGCACGCGGCTTGGCTCTGACCGCCGAACAGCTCGCCCGCGTCTACCGAGCAGTCGATGAGTTCGCGATTGACCATCTCGGCGATCCCTTGCCGGTCGACGATCGAGTTCGCTTGTTCAATTTCCTTTGCGAGTCGCTTTCAGGCGCTCCCGGCGTCGTCGACGAGGCTGATCTCCGGCAGCGACTGGCACACTTTGCAAAGAGGTAAAGATGATGCTGAATGCCCGGCTCCAGCTAACGATGCACAAGCTCAGCCGGGCTGTCGATCGCGTTTGGGCCGGCGTGTTTTGGTGGGAGTTGGTTTTCTGGGTCGTCTGTCAACGCGTGCGCCTGACGATGTGGCGCTATGGGGCCGGCTAATTTCAGACACGACGCGCGACCCGGTGGATGCGCGCGATGGAGCTTGCGGTCTGGTACTGGCGCCCAGTCGCCGAGCCGGTTCGCGATGCACTCCACGAAGCCAGGCTGAACGGCGTCGCTGTAGAC
>Ga0302314_10012451_pt1 | contig 14721 bp, 7 predicted proteins | sample III_Palsa_N2_3_FD_200533 | JGI IMG/M metagenome (GOLD analysis project Ga0302314, IMG submission 200533) | Peat permafrost microbial communities from Stordalen Mire near Abisko, Sweden - III_Palsa_N2_3 | ecosystem: Environmental > Terrestrial > Soil > Palsa > Peat permafrost | place: Sweden... | reverse complement strand
TTGATGGCCGTCCTCGGGCTTGCCTGCTCCGAAGAGCTCCCGCTGCCTACCCGCGTCGCGATGGCGGAGCCGGCGGCGTGCCGCGATGCAGCCCCCCCGCAGCAAGAGCTGCGCGAGCTCGAGGGGATGACCGTCCTCAGCGCTCGACCCAACTGCCACCTCGACTACTGCAGCGGCGTCAATCAGGTGTGGGGGATAAGCCTCGTCGTCCGGCCGCCCGAGGGGACGACCCTGGAGCAGTTCACACGAGACCTCCGATGCCACAACCTGCGCGCGCTCAGCGGCGAGGGTGATGCTTCTCGCATCCCCGATGATCCTTATGGTCTTCCCGGGTCATGGCTCGACATCGATGTAAAGGCGCAGGACGGCAACTTCGTCGTGGTCCTCAACGGCGACACCGTGGCAGATAACCTCCTCATCTTGCGCCGCGCTCGCGCGTTCGCCGCCGCCCACCGGCCGACCACCAGCGCTCGGTGAGCCCCCAGTGCCCCAAGTCCGTGAAACCGGCGGCGCAGCCCTCACGAGCTCGCGAGCCGCTTTGCCGGCGCAGCGGCGGTGGGGACGTCGGCCGCGTCCAGCGCGCCGGCGGCGCCCCTCAGGCGCGTTTGCGCTTCCTGCGTGGGCGGGTCGTCGAGGTTCGGGTGCGATGCGGAGCGCCCTTGGTTTCTGAGCGCCGCCAGTCGCTCGCACTTCGCGATGAGGGCAGGCGTGCCCGTCGCCCGAAACCACCGCTCGACCACGGTAAGGCTGTGCACGTACTCGGCGATGCGGCCGGCCTTCCACGTGATGCGCGCCCGCGACTCGTGCAGCGTGCCGTGTACCATGGGATGGTCGCACCCGCGAAATCGCTCGAGGAGGCGGTCGATGCGCGCGAGGGCCTGGTCGACCTCTCCCAGGCCGGCCTCCGCGTTCGCCATCTCGATGTCGAGGTCCAGAAAGAGCGTGACCCACTCGCGGTCTTCGTCGTTGATGTGCAGCAGCGCGTCTTCGCACAGGCTCTTGGCGGTATCGTGTTCCCCCGCCTCGTTCAGCGCGCGGGCCGTGATGGCGGTCGTTTGCGCCCAACCGATGAACGACCGCGGCTCGGCGGTAGTCAGCAGGTCGAGGACCTCGTACTCGACCTCGGTGAAGGCGCCGCGCGCCCGCATCAAGCCGAGGCGTGCAAGGCGCCGGTAGGGCTTGAGGGACGGGACTGTCGCGCTCATGTGCTCGAGGCTGTCGGCGATCTGCGTCAGCGAGACGACGTCGCGCAGCCGGGACCCGATGGGGATGAGCGCCGCAGGCTCCCACGTCTCGACTTGCCACGCCGAGCCCACGTGCGCGGCGTGCAGGTCGACCAGCTCGCGGTGCGGCGCGGCCGCGGCCAGCTCACCGCGGTTCATGTGGTAAAGGAAGCGAAGCTCGCTCGCGATCATCGCGTACATCTTCAGCCCAGAAGCTTCGAGCGCGTCGGCGCTCTCGAGGGCGGCGCGCCCGTCCGCGCGCATGGTCGCAAATACGCCGCGGGCGAAGTGCGCGCCCGTCACGTAGAGGATGCGCGCATCCGCGGGCAGCTCGAGATAGTAGTGCGGGTCCTCGAAGCGGCGCAGCAGCGTCTCGAACGAGCGATACGCCTGCGCCTGGCGCTCGCGTCCGATCTCGCGCAGGCCCAGGCAAAACTGGTAGATGCCCACGGGCGCGAGCCGGTTGGGCAGCGCGGAGAAGAGCTCCAGCACTTGCGTTACCTTGGTGGCCCGCTCGATGTCGAGCGAGAGCGCCGCCGTACCGGTGAGCGTGGTGACGGCGCCGCAGAGCTGCACGAGCATCTCCTGGAACCGGTAACGTCGGTGCCGCCTCGGCGTGAGGTGGAAGCGGACGACGGCCAGAGCGATTCCCACCACCATGGCGAGCCAGCGACCCAGGACCCGGCGCAGCGTCCGCGCGGTGCGCACGCCGGAGAGGTCTTCGCAGGCGTCGAGCGCGTCGTCCCCGTAGCGATCGCCCCAGCGTCGGTCCTCGTAGTAGCTGGCGTGGGCGAGCGCCGCGAGCAGCGGCACCCGCTCGTAGATGGAGCGACGGTGGCGCTTGTACACCTGCAACGCGGCCTCGAGGGGGCGGCCGACGTGGTGCAGGTTGGCGATCATCTTGCGAACCTTGGCGCTGTCGCACGCCACGTCGGCGATCATGTCCGCGCCGCGCACGTCGTCGGCGCCCTGAATCAGGTGCCACCCCGCCTCGATGCGGGCTTCGTCCTCCGCCGGGCCGGCCTGGAACGCGAGGGCCTCGCCGAGGCGACGGTGGTTCTCCTCGCGCCGCGCGGAGTCCATGCCGGCGACGAGCGCGTCGCGCAGCGCGGTGCTGCTGAACCGGTACCCGCCCTGATCGACGTAAAGGACGTCGTTGCGCGCGAGCTCGTCGAGCACGTGCAAGACGTCGAGGTCGTCCGCACCGCCGACGAGGTGCCGGCACACCCCGAGCGTCGGCTGCTCGCGCTGCAAGCATAGACACTCTGCCAGGCCGCGCGCGGCTTCGCTCATGAGGACCAGGCGCAGCGAGATCGCTTCCTCGAGCCCGGACGGGACGTCCGCCGTCGGCCGCTCGGCCGGCAGCGACCACATGCCGTCGATGTACCGGATCACGTGGTCGACGAGCAGTCGCCGCGAGATCTCGATGCAATGGAGCGGACTGCCTTCGGTGCGCCCATAGAGCCACTCCGCGAACCGTTCGACGTTCTGGGCTCCGGCAAAGAGCGATTCGCAGAGCTCGAGCGTCTCGGTCCTCGACAGGCCGTCGAGCCCGAGGCGCTCGCACTGGCCCCGCAGCGTGACCAGGCCCGACGTGGCGCGCGGGTCGCGGCGGATCCGCTCCGACACCACGAGCAGCAGGGGGGAGCTCGTCGTGGCTCTCGCGAGGCCCACCAGCAGGCCGAGGCTGGCGTCGTCGGCGTCGTCGACGTTGTCGACCTGGATGACGAGCGGCTTCGCGGTGCTGATGTCGACGAACCATGCGTCGAGGTGCGTTGCGCTGCTGGGGGGCGACTTGCTCACCGGGCCGTCCGACGACGGCGGCATACTGGTAGCCGCGGGCCGCCCCGATCCTCCGGAGGCGAGCCGCGCTTCGACCTCGCTGCCCAGCACGGAGAGCGCCGCCCGATAACCGTCTGCGCGCTCGCGCGCCAGGCGGGGCTGCGAGTCGAGGAGCCGCAGCACGAGCGCGCGCGCCGTGCCATTCCAGTCTCGGTAGGTGCTCGCGTCGACGCGGATGACCGCGGCCCCGGCCACTTGCGCGCGCACGCCGATCTCCTCGAGCAGGCGGGTGCGTCCCATCCCGGCGACGGCCTCGATGCGCAGCGCCCCGCCGCGCCCTCCTGCGAGGGCGTCGATGCACCCGCGCACGCGCTCCAGTGCCTCGGCGCGTCCCACGAACCGCGGCGTGAGCAGGAAGCTCTCCGCCAGCCGCTCCACGTCTTCTGCGCCCTCGTCGGCGAGCTCGCCGACGGTGTTGACGCGCGAAATGACCTCGGCGGCGCTCGCCGGGCGTGCGCGCGGGTCCAGGCTCAGGAGGCCCAGCACCAGCTCGTCGAGCTGCGCCGGGATGTCGGGCACGAGTGTGCTCGGCGGGACGGGGGGCGTCTTCCAGACGGCCTCGAGGTCCTCGAAGCGACGCGCGGGATACGCGTGCTGTCCCGTCAGCATCCAGTACGCGAGCGCCCCGAGCGAGTAGAGGTCCGAGCGCTGATCGAGGGGTGCGCCGCCCAGCGCCTCGGGCGCAATCGCGGGCGCAGTGCCCACGGCGAGGCTGACGTTGCCGAACGACGACAGCGCGCCGAAGTCGAGGAGCTTGCAGTGCCCGTCGGCCGTGAGCCGCACGTTGCGTGGGCTGAGATCGCGATGGAGGAAGCGCCGCGCGTGCAGCAGGGCCAGCGACGTCGCCACGTCGCGCAGGCAGCGGCACGCCAGGCGGTAGGCGAGGGGCGCCGCGTAGCGCATGTCTTGCCCGACGAGCAGCTCCATCGTGTAGTACGGCCCCACCGTGTCGACGCCGTAGTCGAACACGCGGATGATCCGCGGGTGGTCGAGGCCCGCGAGCACCTGGTATTCGCGCTCGAACGCCTCGACGAGGTGCCGCTGGGTGGTCGCCTCGGCCTTGAGGCGCTTGAGCGCCCGCTCTTCACCCGTCGAGCGGTCGCGCACGCGGTAGACGATCCCCATCCCGCCGGAGGCGAGTTCCTCTTCGACGAGGTACCGGTTGGCCACCTGCTCACGGCTCGCGCCCGACGCGCCACGCGATCCGGCCGTGAGACGCGGTGACGCTGTGGAGCTGACCATGAACGGGACCATGGTCATTTTAGCACCGGACGCATGCCCGAGGCGTCCTGCCGCGCAGAGGCGCCCGGGCCCTCGTGGCCTTGCGTCTTGCCTGAGCGCTTTGCCTGGTGGTGCCGTTCGCAGCGCGCGTCGCTAGAAGATCACGTCGGCGTGGCCGCCGAACGCGACCCACTGCGGCCCGTACTGATCCGTGTCGATCTCGGCGTACTCGATGTGCACCCCGAAGCCGAGGTGCGGAATCACTCGCAGGTCGAGCGCGGCGCCGATGTCCCATGTCAAGCCGCTCTGCTGCGGGACATCCGGGTCGCCCGTCACGCGCCAGCCGTAGCCGACGTGCCCGTAGAGCACGGGGCAGACGAACCTGCCGAACGACAGCCGGGCGCCGACGAATACGCGGTGCAGATCCCAATCGTAGGAGTTGCCCAGGTCGTCGGACGCGAACAGGTGTTCATAGGCGTACCCCGCCTCCGCCGTGAGCCGGAGCCTCGGGCGCAGCCGGAATTGCTCGCCGATGCGGACCTTGAAGCCGCCGCCCCCCTGGACGTTGTTGCCATCCAGGACGGGCAGGTTCACGGGCACGGCCCCCTCGAGATCGAAGCCGAGGGCCAGCGCCTGGGGAGGCTCGGCGTCGGGCGCGTAGTAGTAGTAGCGCGGCGGGGGAGGGGGCGGGGGCTGCGAGTAAACGTAGACGCCCTGGGCGTGGGCGGTACCCGGGGTGAGGGCCACGCCGAGGCACGCAAGGGCGGCCGCGCCGACGAGGCCGGTCAGAGAGCGGGGACGGCTCGTTCGATCGGAGACCCAAGAAGTCATCATGAAGCACACCTCCATATTGTTGGTCAGTGGGAAGGCCGCCTGCGAAAGCAAGCCGTGTTCCAGGTGGCACCCCGATGCCGTTCTTTATCCGGTAGTCAGACGGTGTCCTCCGAAAATCGGTGGATGGTGATCCTTCTCTCGTCGAAAATCGACAGAAAATCGCGGTGAAAAGGCGCGGGGTGTCCATGGCAGACGAATTGCTCATCAGGTGATCGCGGCGCCCACAGGGCGTCACACCTAGGAGCGACCATGGGACTGGCTGTCACACGATCCATTCTTCGAAGTTCGGCGTTCTTGCTCGGGTGCGGCCTCGTGGCCACGTCCGTGGTGGAGCAAAGCGGGTGCTCGTCGAACAACGGCGACCCCCAGGGCTCTACGTCTTCGAAGACGATCGGCGCCACGTCCGAAGAAGCCGTGGGTCAGGTCGGGATGAACCTGACGCTGGCCGGGGGCGAGACGGTCAACTCCGTCACGTGGACCATCACGGGCAATGGCTACACCCAGACGGGGACGGTCCCGCTGCAAAACAGCCAGACCATCAGCTTTCTCATCGGGGGCGTCCCCGCAGGTGCAAACTACACGATCAACATCTCCGGCACGTCGGCCGATGGCACCGTGACGTGTTCCGGGTCGACGACGTTCTCCGTCGTGGCCCGGACGACCACGACGATCACTGACAACCTGCAGTGCAACCCGACGCCGCCCGAGGCCGGCGCGGTCGCGGTGACGGCGCCCACCTACGAGTGCGCTGCCGTGTTCCCGGGCTCGATCTCGCTGAGCCCGAGCGAGACGACCATCGGCGGCACCGTGAACCTCTCGGCCGTCGCGACCTCGCCCAACCCGAGCGCGACCACGTACGCCTGGTCGGCCCCGAGCGGGACGTTCTCTTCCGCGAGCTCGGCGACCACGACCTTCACGTGCACCTCGCAAGGGCCGGTCACGTTGACGGTCACGGTCAGCGACGGTCCGGTCCCGGACGGCGCGCTCCCCTGTTCGTACCCCAGCACGCCGGTCGTCGTGCAGTGCGACGCGGCCGGCGACGCCTCCACGGTCGACGCGACCACGGGCGGCGGCTCCGACGCCGCCATCGACGCCCCGGTCGACGCCGGCTCGTCGCAGGCCCTCTTCACGACGCTCCCCGCCGACGCGGGCCCTGTCGTCGCGATGATGAACCTCGGGACGGCCATCGGCCAGGGTTCGGGCAACGGCGGCACGCCCCCGATGCTCACCGACCTCGCGGCCGATCCGAACAACACGCAGACGATCAACTCCAACGACGGCGGCCCGCCCTTCCTGGCGAGCGGCAACGTCGAGGACCCGGCGTCGGTGCTGTGCCGCTACGACGGCGGCGTGTCGACGCGCATCACGCACGTCACGGGGAGTAAATTCGAGACGGGGGAGACCGATCCGATGGTCCCTCTGACGCCGGCATACTTCCCGCTCGTCTACAATTCGACCCTCACCGTCACGGATGTCGCGTCGTTCGTCGGCAGCGCACCGCCGCTCGTGGGTCTCTTCGACTGGAGGCCCAAGGATCTGGACGAGGCCGTGCTGGTCGGCGAGTCCGGCGACAACGGCAAGACGTGGTACTTCATGCAAAACGTACTGGAGCTGAACCCGGACTACACCAACCCGGTCAGCGGCGGCTACAACATGTTTGCCGATGCGGGCAACGGCTGCCCGGCGGCGGTCACCGACACGAACGCCAACACGAACTACCCGCTCGCCAACAACTCCCAGGACGACGACGGATGGGGCCATGCCGCCATCATCCAGCTCCCTGGCGTGGGCAACTCGGCGACGGGACAGTTTCTCTACCTGCTCGACCGCAACACCAACAACATCCCGGGCACCAGCACCGAGATCGTCGACGGCAATCCGCTCTGGGTCATCAACCTCAATGCCACCGGCGCGCAGGGCGGCAACGGCGGCCCGAGCCCCAAGTTCCCGCTCTGGAACACGAATCCACAGAGCGGTACCACCTACGTCGGCGCGAACGACTTCAAGTCGATCGCATCTGTGCTCAGCCAGACGCCCGACTCCTCGGCGCCCATCCCGGTGGCGCAGACGGTGGGTCTTACCGATCCGGACGGCATCATGGCCGTCTTCCCCACGTCGCCCACCGCGGACGCCGGTTCTCCGATCACCGTCCTGTGGGTACAAAAGATCCTCAACGGCGACGACACGGGGACGACCGCGCTGCCGACGGCGGAGCAGTGCACGAAGGCGCCGTTCAGCGGCAAGACCAACCACGACATCGCGACGGTGCACCTCGCGACGACGACCGACGGAATTCACTTCACCGACCTCGGTCGGGTCAACGGGCTCAGCGACCCGACGACGGTCGACTACAACGAGACCCGCTGGGTGAGCCCGCGCGGGACGCTCATCGACATCTTCGGCAACCAGACCCGGTGGGGCCTCTACTTCTCGGCCGGCAACTGCCTCGACGGCGACTCCGACGCGTTCCACTACATCGGCTACGCCGAGTCGTCCGACATGGTGAACTGGACCGTCTACAACGGCATCAACAACCCGATCGCGTCGATCAACCCCATCACGACCACCAACCAGGCGACGGGACAGACGGTGACCATCCCGGCCAACCCGCCGCTCATCCCGACGCAGCCCTGGTTCGCCGAGCGCCTGTACGCTCCGACCGCCACGCAGATCGACGCGACCCACCTCAGCATGACCTTCGCCGGATACGGCGTGCAGACCCCCGCCAACGATCTGCTCGAGTATCGGCAGATCGGCAACGTGGTGCTGCACATCTCGATCCCGAGCCTGCCCCCCGCCGCCGACGGCGGTGTCGTCGGCCTCAACCCGGGCGTCCCCAACAACATCAACGCCCACTAGTGCACCCGCCGTCGAGATGAGCTCGAGGTTTGCTGTCATCCTGAGCGAAGCGAAGGACCCCACGGAGAACGCGGAAAGGCTCCGTCCATGGGGTCCCTCGCTCCGCTCGGGATGACAGCAAGGGGTTGACGCCATCACGACGGCGCTCCACTAGGCAAGGCGCGCCCACTCGCTCATAGTGGCGCGCATCGAGCGATGCGAGACGACACTCCCAGCTTCACGGCCTCTTGGGTCGCCGGCATGCGCGGTCTCGGCGCATTTCTGCCCGAGCGGCTCCGGCTCGTCGACGATCCCTACGGGCTGCGCTTCTCACGAGCCTTCCGCCGCTTTCGCCAGCGCGACGGAGCCCTGACGCCGCTCGCCTCGGCGACGTCGCGGCTCTGGTTTCGCGGCTACATACGTCGCTTCGCCGTCTACATGCAGCTCCGCACACGGGACATCGACGACGACGTCGTGGACTTCGTACGCGCCGGCGGGCGGCAGCTTGTCCTGTTCGGTGCGGGGTTCGACTGCCGCGCCTGGCGCCTGGCGGCCCTCTCGGGCGCGACGGTGTTCGAGGTCGATCACCCAGCCACCCAGGCGAGGAAGCGGGCCATCATGGACGGCGACTCACCCTGCGGGCGCGTCGTGTTCGTGCCGTGGAACTTCGAGCGGCCGCTGTCGGAGCTCCCCGCGCGTCTCGCGAGCGAGGGTCACGACCCCTCGGCGCCGACGATGACGATCCTCGAGGGAGTCCTCATGTACCTCACGCCCGAGGCCACCGACGCGACGTTCGAGTGCATCCGTCACTACTCGGCGCCCGGGTCCCCCGCGGCCATCACGTACATGGATGAGGCGCTCGTGCGCGAGCGCTCCGGGCAGGGGTTCGGGCGTCGCCTCGTCGTCGGGCTCGCGGGCGAACCGTTCAAGAACGGGTTCCACGCGCCTGCCGTCCCTGCCTGGCTCGAGGAGCGTGGCTTTCACCTCGAGCGAGACGAGTCGGCGTCGCAGCTCGGCACGCGCTTCTTCGGCGCCGCGGTCGGCCGCCGGATCGCGAGCCGCAGGCACGCGCGCTCGCACTTCGCGCTCATCCGGCGGAAGTGACGGGGGCGGGGGCGGGCTCTGGCGCCACGGGGCGCAATCGGCGCCGCGCGACGTGCCGCGCGGCGCGCCGCAAGAGTTCATAGGCGCCGACCACGGCCAGCACGAGGAAGAACGGGTCGTACGGCACGTGGTAGCGCGCCTCACCGAAGAAGAACGCCGCCGCGAAGACCAGCGTGAAGAGGTTCGCCGCGAGGACGAACATCGTCCGGTTGCGGCGGCCCAGCGCGAGGCCCAGCGCGCCGAGCGGCAACACCGGGAACAGGAGCACGGCCCGGAACCATTCGCCGATGGCGTGCCTGTCCACCGACCCGAAGCCGACGAAGCGCACCGGCTCGTGGTAGTTGCTCTCCGGCCACGGCAGGTTCTCGAAGAGAAGGAGCGACACGTTGTGCACGCGTCGCCGCAGCCGATCGCGCAAAGGGACGCCGCGCGTGCGCTCCGCGGTGATGCGGCCCAAGATCTCGGGATCGACGACGTACCCGCGGAAGGTCACGGTGTCGCTCGGCTTGACCGAGGGCTTCGACGGAGGGCTAAACCAGTACGACCACTCTTCGCCGTTCGGCGTCCGCCAGCTTGCCTCGATCTTGCAAACGTCGGTGTCGGCCCAGAGCCGGTTCCCGGCGCTCTCGTTGACGAGTCCCCAGCGCCCCGTCAGCCGGTGGAACCGCAGGCTCGTCATCGTGAGCGTCACGGCCACGGGCACGGCGAGGAAGGCGACGTCGAGCAGGGCGCGCCGCAGGCCCCGCGTCCGCAGACGCGAGAGCCCGACAGCCGCCGTCTCGATGGCCCACGTCAACATGAACTGCGACCGGATGACGATCGCCGCCGCCGACGTGATGCCCACGAGGCCCTCGCCCGCCGGGCGCCTCCAGCGCCGGCCCCCGAGCCAGGCCTGCACCGCGATCGCCGCGGCGAACCATAGCTCCGACGAGAAGAAGCCCGTGAACGCGACTTGCGGGTACCAGAACGCGACGAGCAAGCCCGCGAGGGCCCCCGCGATCAGGCTCGGCACGAGCTGCACCGTCAGCGCCACCGCGCACGCCGCGGGCACGGAGCCGACCAGAGCGTGCGCGATCGCGATGCCCATTCGCCCGTTGCGGCCGAAGGCGAGAAACTCCAGCGCCACGATGAAGTGAGTCCCTGGCGGGAAAAGCGCGAGAACCTTCGGCTCCGCGGGCATCCTGTGCTGCAAGAGCTGCTCGGCGCGGTCCACGTACCCGGCCATGTCCGAGTACACCGAGTCGAGCGGCGACTGGACGTGCACCAGCCACGAGAGCCGGACGACGAACGCGATCACGAAGACGCCGACGACGACGGCGCCCAAGCCCCGCGGAGAACCAGCCGCGCGTCTCAGCCGAGCTCCTCCGAGGAGTAACCGAAGATCGCGCGCGCGATGATGAGCCGCTGGATCTGGCCCGTCCCCTCGTAGATGTCGGTGATGCGTCCGTCGCGCAGCCACTTTTCGAGCAAGTGCTCGCGGCTCGCGCCCATCGCACCGAGCAGCTCGATGCAGCCCTGGGGCACCGTCCGTGACACCTCGCCGCCCTTGGCCTTCGCGATCGATGCCTCGACGTTGTTCTCTTCGCCGGCGTCCGCGAGCCAGCCCGCGCGAAGCACCGTGAGCGACGCTGCCTCCGCGTCCGCCTCCATCTGCACGAGCTTCGCTTCGATCGTGCTTCGCGCGCGCCGCCCGCGCTCCCAGTCGACGGCGACGCCTTCGCCGGCGAGGGCCTCCTCGGCAAAGTCCAGGCTGGCGCGCGCCTTCCCGACGCCGATCGCTCCTACCGCCGGGCGCGTCATGTTGAACGTCTTCATCACGCCGCGGAAGCCGCCCGAGCCCTGGCGCGGTACCGTCTCGTCGCCGCCGAGCAGGTGATCGCGCGGGACGCGGCAGTCGATGAACGACAGCGCGGCGGTGTCGCTGGCCCGGATGCCGAGCTTCTTTTCCTTGCGCGTCACCTCGAAGCCGGGCGTGCCCTTCAAGACGACGAACGACTTTATCCCGGCTCGCCCGCGCTGCGCGTCGACCGTGGCCCATACGACGACGCCCTGGGCCCGGATGCCGGTCGTCACGAAGATCTTCTCGCCGTTGATGACCCAGTGTTCGCCGTCGAGGCGTGCCGTCGTCTTGATGGCCTTGGAGTCGGACCCGCACCCGGGCTCGGTGATGGCCATCGAGAGGGCCGTCGCACCCCAGCGCTGCTTTTGCTCCGGCGTGCCGGCCGCCTGCAGCGCGGCGTTGCCCAGCGCGAGCGGCGGCTGGCGCAAGGGGAGAGTGTCGCCCCACTGCCGGGCCATGCCGAGGAGCATCTGGAACGTCGCCGGCGGCGTGTCGCCTGCCGGGCGGCGATTCACGCGTTCGCTCACGCCGGGGAAGGCGTCGGCCTCGGGAAACTTCTCGGGGGGGAGCTCCTCTTCGTGCTCGTCGAAGTAGCGGGCGTGCTTTCGTACGGCGAGGCCCTCGCGGCGTACCTGCTCGAGGATCTCGGTGTCGTTCTGGGAGAGCCGGAAGTCGACCATCGCGAGGGCCCCCTTTTATACCGCCGCCGGGCCTTCGTGGACCGTCAGCAGGCGCGCGTTGCGAAACCAGAGCTCCAGAGGAAAGTCGCGGATGAACCCGTGGCCGCCGAAGACCTGGATGCCGTCGTCGGCGATCTTCATCGCCTTGCGTCCGACGTAGTCCTGCGCGATCGCCGCGGCGCGGGTGGCGTCGCCGCGCTCTTCGAGCTCGCTCGCCGCCTTCCACACGAGCCACCGCATCGCGTCCACCTCGATGCGCATGTCGGCGATCATGAAGGCGATCGCCTGCTTCTTGGCGATCGCTTGCCCGAACGCGACGCGCTCTTTGGCGTACGGGACGCACGCGTCGAGCACCGCGCGCGACAATCCTACGGCGAGCGCCGCGCCCCCGACGCGAAGCGATGCGATCAGGCGGCGGCCGTCGATGCCGCTGTCGCCCCCGAGCTTCCACGCGGGCGGCGCTTCGACGCCGTCGAGGGTGAGACGGCCCCAGGACATCGCCTGAAAGCCGATCGTCGTGTCTCCCTCGTCGTGAACCCGGAGGCCGGGCGCGTCGCGCGGGAGGATGAACGCCTCGAGGTTTGCGAGGCCCGGGCCGCGCTCGCCGCGTGCGAGGACGAGGAAGTGGCTCGCGCGCGCCCCCATCGGCACGAGGCGCTTCTCGCCCCGGAGCACGCGGTTGGCGCCGCGCCGCTCGGCCGTCGTTTCGAGGGCGCAAGGGTCGAACGTGAAGCGGGGCTCGTGAAGCGCCAACGTGGCCGCGTGGTAGCGGTCGCCGGTGAAGAGCGGCAGGTAGTCGCGCTTCTGCTCCTCCGTCCCGAAGTCGACGAGCGGCCGGACGAAGAGCATCGGCGCCGCCACCGCCGCGCCGAGCGACGCGCACCCGTACCCGAGCTCCTCGAGCACGATCGCCGACGTCGTGTGCCCCCCCTCGACCCCGCCCCCGCCGTACGCCTCGGGGATGCACGCGGCCGCGAGCCCGAGCGCCCAGCTCTTCTCGAGCAATTCGTCCGGGCAGCGGCTCTCTTCGTCGCAGGGGCGCGCGCGGTCGCGAAGCTCGCGGCGCGCGAACTCGCGCACGGTGTCCCGCGCCACCTTCTGCGAGTCCGAGAGGGCGAACGAAATCACGCGGGCAGAGTACACTACATCCCGATGCCGCGCGTTTTGGGGCATCCGTAAACGTGCCCGATTCGAGGACTGGGCCCGGTGCGGGGCGATGGGCATGTGTGAAAAGAATTGCTATCCAGAGCGCGCGCCTTGATGGATACGCCCGTCGTGACCGTGCCGGATCGCGCCTCGCTGGCGCTGGTCGAAGCGCTCATCCCTGGCTCGCGCGATCTGGCCGCCGCCGACGAGACGACGGTGCGGCGTGCGGAGGAGGTCGTGCGGCACGTGCATCCTTCGCTCGTCCGCGCGTGGACCGCCGCTCAGCGGACGCTCGACGCGGCGGCCTATCCGCGGCGCGGGCGGCCCTTTCATGCCCTCAGCGCCGACGCGCAGGACGCCGTGCTCCGCCAGTGGGAGAAGGACCCGATCCTCGGCAAGGCGCTCGCGTTCATCTCGCTCGTCTACAAGATGGTGCACTTCGACCAAGTGGAGCCGCAGGGCTCCAACGGCGGGGGTCGCACCGCGCTTCGCGTCGTCCGCCCCACCGACGAGCCCCGGTGGCTGCGCCAGGTGCACCCCGGCGACACCTGGGACGGCGGGGACATCGAATGCGACGTCGTCGTCATCGGGTCGGGCGCCGGCGGCGGGGTCGTCGGGCGGGAGCTCGCCGCGCGCGGGCTGGCCGTCGTCTTCCTCGAGGAGGGCGAGCACTACCGGAACGACGCCTTCGACGGCAGCTCGGTCCGCGCGCACCAGCGCTTTTACCGGACAGCCTTCTCGGTCGGCAACGTGGTGATGCCCATCTTCGTCGGGCGGCTCGTGGGCGGGTCGACGGCGATCAACGGGGGGACCTCGTTTCGCACGCCTCCCTGGATCCTCGAGCGATGGTGCGAGGAGCTCGACACGGACGCGTTCTCCCCCGAGGCGATGGCCCGGCACTTCGACCGCGTCGAAGGCATCCTCGACGTGCGCACCTCGAGCCGGCAGGCGATCGGCCCCATCGGCGACGTGATGGCGCGCGGCTGCGACGCCCTCGGCTGGAGCCACTTCGCCATCCGCCGCAACGCGCCCGACTGCGACGGGTCGGGCTTCTGCGACTTCGGCTGCGCGAGCGGTGCTCGCCGCAGCATCGACGTCGCCTACCTGCCGCCCGCCTTCAACGACGGCGCCATGCTGTTGACGGGGACCCGCGTCGTCAAGCTCGTCACGGAGGGCGGACGCGCCACCGGCGTCGAGGGCGTGACCAAGAGCGGGCGCACGATCCGCGTGCGCGGGCGGGCCGTCGTGCTGGCGGGCGGGACGATCCCGACGCCGATCTTCTTGCTCGAGCAGGGCCTCTGCAGCACGAGCGGACAGGTTGGCCGCAACCTGACGATCCACCCGAGCTGCGGCCTCTCGGCCCTCTTCGACGACGAGATCAAAGGCCACGACCACATCCCCCAGGGCTACGGGTGCGACGAGTTCGTGCGCGACGGGATCCTGGTGACGACCGCGCAGCCCTCCCGCAACCTTGCGCCCCTGCTGTTCCCGTTCACCGGACGGCGGCTCATGGAGGTCGTCGACGGCATGGACCGGGTCGCGTCCTTTGCGATCCTGATGCGCGACGACACACGCAATGGTCGCGTGTGGGGCCGGGACGTCGCCGGCATCCCCGCGATCACGTACAGCGTCACCGCCAGGGACACCGAGCGCATGCACCAGGCGATGGTGCACACCGGGGAGATGTGCATCGCCGCGGGCGCGAAGAAGCTCTATCCGGTGAACCTCACGGCGCCGATCCTCAACCCCGGCTCGGAGTTCGACGCCTTTCGCCGCACCTCGCCGTCGCCGGGGGACCTCGTCTGGCTGAGCTATCACCCGCTCGGCACGTGCAAGATGGGCGACGACCCAAAGACGAGCGTCGTGGGCCTCGACCACGAGGCGCACGACGTCCGCGGACTCTTCGTCGTCGACGGCAGCACCGTCCCCGGCCCCCTCGGCGTCAACCCGCAGCTCACGATCATGGCGATGGCGACGCGAGCGGCCGAGGGGA